>Ga0123355_10002005_pt1 | contig 28779 bp, 24 predicted proteins | sample TergutEmb28metaG_3_FD_89872 | JGI IMG/M metagenome (GOLD analysis project Ga0123355, IMG submission 89872) | Embiratermes neotenicus P1 segment gut microbial communities from Petit-Saut dam, French Guiana - Emb289 P1 | ecosystem: Host-associated > Arthropoda: Insects > Digestive system > Gut ... | reverse complement strand
GCGTAAAACCTTAATTGAAAAATTATCGTAATTTATAACAACAGTGAAACCCCCGGCCTTGCTTTTATCGCCGGCGCAGCTTATCGTGTATGCAACTTCCCCAACGCCGCCGCTTGCTGCTATGGAAGGTTCGTTCCATTGCCTGTCCTCATCAAGGTCGAGGGTTGAGAACACATCTTTTACAGATTCTTCAACGGGCAAAATGGCTACCCTTAGCGTCTTGCATGTAAGTGCCTCGAAACATACCTTCACCGGCACGCCATCAATTGTGAAAAACTTCATACTGAAAAACCCTCCTTATTTTTGTGATTTACCCTTTGATACCGCTTAGCACAACCCCTTCTACGATATACTTCTGTCCCACAAGAAATACCAGCAAGACAGGTATCGTAGATACCACGGTTGCGGCCATCATAAAGCCATAATCGGTACTAAACATGCCCTGGAAGGCACGAAGACCCATGGATATCGTAAACCTATCTGGGTCGCTTAGATAAATAAGCGGCATCATAAAGTCGTTCCAGTTGTTTATGAATGTAAACATAGCCACGGCAACAAAGGCTGGGCGTATAAGCGGAAGCATGATGCTTGTGTAAATTCTGAAATACCCTGCGCCGTCAACAATGGCGGCTTCGTCATATTCTCTGGGTATGGTAAGGAAAAACTGCCGAAGCAGGAATATGAAGAACGCTCCGCCACCAAACCATGCCGGCACCGTCAACGGGAAATAGGTGTTTACAAGCCCCAGGTTGCTCCAGCCTATAAAAACGGGGATAAGCGTCACGGCACCGGGCAGCATCATGGCAGTAAGCAATATGGCGAAAATTTTGTCTCTGCCGGGCCAGCGTAGCCGCGAAAAGCTGTAGGCACACAATGTAGCTGTGAAAAGCACCCCGCCCAGATTTACCAATACAATAAAAACGGTATTTAAATAAAATCTTCCAAATGGCAAAATGCTTAGTCCGATAAGATAGTTATCTAGTGTAAAAGGGCTGGGTATCCATTCAGGCGGCCATGCGAGAATTTGAATTCTCTCCATAAATGAGGTTCTGAGAATCCAATAGAAAGGAAACAGCCAAACAAAAAGCCCGGCAAACAATGTAGTATAAATGACACATTTTGCAATTATTTTCCGTATTTTCATTTGGCATCCCCTCCTTCGTAATAAACCCATTTTCTTGCCGCTGCAAAGTTTATTATTGTCAGCGTAACCACTATGAGGAAGATAATCCATGCCATAGCACTGGCCCTACCCATTCTTGATTGGGTGAAAGCGGTATTAAACAAGTATAAAACAAGGAAATTTGAGGCATTGTTTGGGCCACCTTGCGTGATGATGTAAGCTTGAGTGAACACCTGGAAGCCGTGGATGCAGCCAATGACAAGGTTAAAGAATATGGTGGTTGTCATCATTGGCAGCGTAACCCAGAAAAATTTATGGAATGCATTTCCGCCGTCAACTTCAACCGCTTCGTGAAGTTCTTGGGGAACCCCTTGGAAGCCTGCCAAAAAAATTAACATGGTAGCGCCCGTTCCCCATACGCCCATTACCGCCATTGATGGAAGCACCGTGGCTTGGTCGAAGAAAAACCGTGCAGCAGGAAGGCCAACCAACATCCTGTAATAATTGAAGATGCCGAAGGTTGGGTCTAAAATCCAGCGCCAGATAACAGATGTGGCAACAAGGGGCACGATGGCAGGAAGATAATAAGCCACCCTAAAAAAGCTGCGTCCTTTAATTTTCTGCGACAACAAGAAGGCGATAAAGAAAGAAACCAAGATATTAAGCGGAACGCTGATTAGCACAAAATTCGCGGTAGCTCTGAGGGATGTTAGAAAAACAGGGTCCCTCATGGGGTCAAACAAAGCCGTGTAATTATCAAGGCCGATAAAAGTTGGGGTGTTTACCGAATTAAAATCTGTAAAACTGTAATATAGGCTCACTATCATAGGGCCTAACGTAAAAATTAGAAAACCCAATATAGCGGGCGTGGCAAACAACAGCCCAAAACGTGCTTCCTTGCTACGTTTATACACGTCAAATGCTTTTATTTTCGGGCCCTTAGTTTTCTTAAACGCTCCAAAAGCGTCAACCATATCATTGACCATCCCTTTCTAGAAAAAGCATCGGCGGCTGGTGGAAGAGAAGAGCCTGCCGCCGATGCGAAGCAAGTAGCGGTGTCAATTACCGGTGTTAGTGTTAGTTACCCCAATTGTGATAATGGCTTGCGTGATAATTTCCTGGGTTCCAGCCGCGCACAAATGGGTTGGCTCTGGCTTCTACGTCGGCTACAACTTGATCTACTGTCATGTCGTCAAACCAAAGCTGTTGCAACCCCGGCCTTACCGTCATGTTGATAAGCTCTTCAAAGTTAGCAACCCTTAATACCCAGTTTGGCGTGGCAACGCCATTAAACAAAGGATATACGAAAACAGGCTCGAAATTTGGCGGATGTGCAGAGCCTTCCCCTGCCCATTGCTCAAATTTATCTCGGTCTGTATACCATTCTACCAATGTCGGCATCCATAAGCCATATCTGTAGAGATTCATTGCTCCGGCAGGGTCAGCTAGGAAGGTGTAAAGCTCCCAGGCTGCTTCCGGATATTCGGTGTCCGCCCAGATAACTCTGGTGCCGGCCAATATGATATTTCTTGGATAACGTATACGAGGCAAAACGCCAACTTCAAAGGGAACTTCCATGGTATGAAAATCTAAAATATTCCAGTATCCGGTTGCAACCATGGCAAACTGTCTGTTATGGATGGCATTTGGGCCGGTGGGTAGATTTGCGTAGTCAGCCGGAATGGGTGAGATGCGGTGTACATATATCATGTCATAAAGCTTTTGCAGTACTTCTTTGGCTTGCGGAGTATTCAACGCAAGCGCCGTACCTTCTTCATTTAGAAGGTCTGCTCCGTTAGAGTCCAGCATTATGTGCAGGATAGATATATCATCCGGATTAAAATGCGCACCCCATTGACGTACCCTTGTGTGGTCAAAATCAGGATGGGTGGCGTTGTTGCCGTTCATGTCGATGGTGAGCAGTCTGGCATAGTAAATAAACTGATCCCATGTCCATGCATCTGCATAGTTATTAGGGGGATGCGGCACGCCATGTTCATCGAAGACGGCAGGGTCGTAGAAAAGAGCAAATGGGTTGATTGATGAAGTGGTGCCAAAACTTCTGCCCTCTGCGTACATGTAGAAAATGTTTTCAACAAACATGTCGGCTGTCCAATACGGGTCTGCGTCGATAAGGTCAAAGATATTAAAGAAGATACCTTCCTGCGCCCATACGAAAGCTTGCCCCGTGGCCATATAGCCTACATCCGGATTATTTCCGGCAGCTTGCATCGCTGTCATTCTTGTGGCATACTCGCCACCACCTGCTGGAATATGTAGCGGCGTAACCACAATGCGTCCCTCGTGCAGCTGGTTAAACATTTCAACCGCGTCCATCTGGGCCCGCCTTTCCATGTCAGACCCCCAGAAAGTGTACAATAGCCTTGCCACGCCATCGTCAGAACCATCGTCAGAGCCGCAGCCCATCAGCATGAAGCCAACACCAAAAATCAACAAAGTGGCTGTTAGCAGTGTCAAAATCCTTCTCCTCACAATTTAAAACCTCCCTTATATTTTAATTTGCATAAATTTTATTGGTTTAGAACCTGTTTACTATCTCCATTCCGCCATATTTCCGGCTTATTTTCCACATGGCCGCGTTGCGCGCTCCTAGCAGATAGTTCCGTTATATGCGTCGTCGCGCGCGCCTTGCCCTGTGAAAAAACGCTCGAAAATATGACGAAAGCGAGATAGTAAACAGGTTCTTAGTGTCCATAATCATCATTTTCGTCTGCAAAAAAGCCTTTGAAGGTAGCTTCCAGATGCTCGTTCATGGCTGCCTTCGCAGAGATGGGGTCTTTTTTTATAAGCTCTTCAATTAATCTTCCGTGATGGTAGATACCCTTGTCCGCACCTACCTTAGAGACAACCGTGTTGAAGTGTTCGCGCATAAATTCCCAGATAACAGAGCTAAGTTCAATTAGTATCACATTTTTCGTCATTTTGGAGATATGAATATGAAATTCGATATCATATTTTGCAAATGTTTCAAGATTATCACGGCTGGCCACCATGCGCTTATAGTTTTGACGCAAAACCTTTAAATCCTCGTCTGTGGCTCGTGCGGCTGCAAGCGCTATGCTTTCGGTTTCAATAAGGCCGCGAAACTCCATCATATCGCGGATGGCGCGTTCGTCCATAGATTTTAAATACACCGACATAAACATGGGATTTATGATGCCCTGCGCACCAAGGCATTTTACAAAAGTTCCCTTGCCTTGGATAGATTCGACAACATCGAAGCTATGCAGTTTTTTCAATACCTCGCGTATGGTAACGCGGCTTACACCAAACATCTCTGTAAGCTCGTTTTCAGATGGTATCTTGTCCCCCGGCTTCCATTGCCCACTTATTAGCATATCCTTCATCTGAGCAAACACTTCTTCGGAGATATTTTGCTTTTTAATTGATTGTATAGACATTAGCTTTTCCTCATTTCTACATCACTAAGGGTTTCATAAAACCTTGCTATAGCCGAATGGTCGTTTTCACCTTCACCTTGCCCTCTTAAATACTGAACCATTTGGAAAACCTGCGATGTAAGCAAAAGCGGTACGCCGAGATTTTTTGCTGTGTCAAGGGCATTTGTAAGGTCTTTTGAATGAAGGTTTAGTTTAAAGCCGGGTTTGAAGTTGCCATCCAATATCATGGACACTTTGGCGTTCATTACGGTGCTGCCTGCCAGTCCGCCCTTTATGGCATCAAAAACCGCTTCGGGGTCAACCCCTGCCTTGGTTGCCAACGAAAAGGCTTCCGATACAGCGGCGATATTTAGCGCAACAATTATTTGGTTAGCAAGCTTTGTGGTGTTGCCGCTGCCAAGGGCGCCAACCAAAACAACGGAAGCACCCATATGTTTCAACACAGGTTCGGCTTGGGCAAAGTCTTCCTTTGACCCGCCTACCATAAAAGATAAGGTTCCGTCTATGGCCTTTGGTTCGCCGCCGGAAACGGGCGCATCCATAAAACGAATGCCCTTTTCAGCCAGCTTTGTGCCTACTTTTTGTGCTATCAGCGGCGCAATAGAGCTCATGTCCACAACAAGGGTGCCGGGTTTGGCGTGCTCTAGCAGCCCACCATCGCCCAAAGCCACCTCTTCTACCTGTGGCGAATCAGGAACCATAATTAGGATAAATTCGGTATTTTCGGCCACTTCTTTGACAGAGCCGCAAGCTTTTGCTCCTGCCGCCTCAATTTCCTTTACATTCTCCGGTATGATATCATAAACATAAAGCTTATAGCCTGCTTTTAACAAATTTTTTGACATGGGCTTGCCCATTATGCCAAGCCCGATAAAGCCTATCTTCATTATAATACCCCCCAACTATCAACCCGTAACGGCTTTAATGATGCTTTCTGCGGTAAGGCCATAATGCACCAAAAGCTCATTATATGAATGCGCCGAAGTGCCAAATTGGTCATTAATACCAACATAGTGTATCGGACGCGTTAAATTACCCTGTAAAGCCTCAGATATGGCACTGCCAAGCCCGCCTACCACAGAATGTTCTTCCGCGGTAACAATAATTTTGGCTTTGGTGGCCAATTTGATAACGGCATCTTTGTCTAATGGCTTTATAGTGCCTACATTTGCCACCGCAACGGAAAGGCCCATGTCTGTTAGTTTTTTGGCGGCTTCCAATGCCATTGAAACCATGACGCCTGTTGCAAAAATAATCGCGTCATAGCCATCTTTTTTTGCATCTTCATATAAAACATCAATTTGCCCTATCTTGTATTCTCCGGCATCCTCTGTCACAACGGGCAATTCGCTGCGATTTACCCTTATATAGCATGGCCCGGGATGATTTGCCATCGCACGCACCATTTTTTTCGTCTCATTTGCATCAACGGGCGAAAGTACAGTCATACCGGGAATGGCTCGCATTATAGCAATATCTTCTACGGACTGGTGCGTAGAGCCATCGCCAAAATCAGAAAGGCCACAGCTAGAGCCGCAAATATTGAAGTTAAGGCCGGCAATGGCGCCGACACGTATTTGGTCATAGGCCCTGCCGGATGCGAAAACGGCAAAAGTGCTGCAAAACGGCACCTTGTCCGTAAGGCTAAGCCCTGTTGCTACAGAAATCATGTTGGCTTCTGCTATGCCCATCTCAAAATAACGTTCGGGAAATTTTTCCTCAAACATAAAGCTCATTGTAGATTTGCCTAGGTCCGCTTCCAAGACCACCACATCTTCGCGTTGTGCGCCAAGCTCAACAAGTACCTCCCCGTATGCCGTTCTTTGGCTTTTTACGCTCATTGTGCCACCTCCTCGTGCAAACACCCCAAGACCTCTTTGACTGCGGTTTTAAGCTGTTCGGCAGTCATAATTCCGTTATGAAACGCGGCCGTATTCTCCGCGAAAGAAACGCCCTTGCCTTTAATTGTATTTGCAATAATAATGGTGGGTTTGTCAGCAATTTTGGATGCCTCTTCCAAGGCCCATAAAACCATGGCCGCATCGTGACCGTCAATTTCAATGACATGCCAACCAAAAGCTTGCCATTTTTCCGCATGGGGGCTTATGTCAAAGCGACTTTCGGTTGGCCCCATAGCCTGAATTCCGTTACGATCTAAAATAGCTGTAACGCCGTTAAGCCTATAAAACGAAGCCGCCATTGCCGCTTCCCACACCTGACCCTCGGCCAGTTCGCCATCGCCCAGCATAACATAAACCCTCGCAGTGCTTTTGTTTAGGCGCAGCCCCATGGCAATGCCGCACGCAATAGACAGGCCCTGTCCCAGCGAGCCGGTGTTGGCCTCGATGCCGGAGGTGTGCCTGATATCGGGATGCCCTTGCAAAATAGAGCCTAATGATTTCGTTTCTTTCAAACATGCTTTATCTATGTAACCAATTTCCGCTAGGGCCGCATATTGAATAAGCGCAGCATGTCCCTTGCTTAAAATAAACCTATCTCTATCTCTAAATTTTGCGTCATTTACATCCAAATTCATTATATCGAAATAAAGAGCTGCAACTATTTCTGCCGCAGAATTTGAGCCACCCAGATGTCCCTGTTTTCCTTCGCCAATCATTTCCAGCACATTTAATCTCAGCTTGTTGGCCATAAGGGCAACTTTCTCTGCCCGATTATTATACACATTCTTCAATGCCAAATTCATCGTCAAAATATCACCTCCATGATGCAATTTTAACATTATTGACTTAGGATCTGTACCCACTAACGAAAACGCACATTTGCGGTCGATATTTCCGCCACTCTGCGTCGCTCCCTCCTCGCGTGCCTTTGGGCACGCCACGTCGTCAGCTCCTTGATTGGCGAAAAATCGCCTCACAAATCTGCATTTTCTTATAGTGGGAACAGGCCCTAAATCATCATATGTAAGATGTAATACAACTTACATCTATTATATCCTCAAAGAGGGCATCTGTCAAGAAAAATATTTCCTTGACACAATCACCTTTTTTGTTTATAATGGTCAAAATGCAAAAATGGAAAAGGCGTTAAGATATTGCAACTATGTAGCAACTCGAACCCGACCCGGGTGATTTTTGGCGGGGGTGGGGTTCGTTTTTTCATACCCATGTAGTTTTATGAACAGGAGGTGAACAACATGTTTCAGGAAATAAAACTGTTGGTTAAAGGCGGTTCGTTTTTCTCAAACAAGCTGGCAATAGAGCTTTCGCATCTTATAGGCTTTAAGTCTGTTGCGATGAAGTTTCCGTTGGCTGTATTTGAGGGCAATTTGCCAGAGGACACGCTTTGTTTTGTCATCGAAGAGGGCCTGGGCACGGGGTACAATGTGGAAACTTCTGGCAATGTAATTACAGTGAGTATTGCAGCCACAGAGGCTTCTGTGCGCGATGCGTATAAGCATTTGCGCGATAATTTTTCAGCCCTCACCCATAATTTTCAAGAAGGGTCCCATGGTCATGATGCCCCGAAGGATTTTCGTGCTGTGAAAAACATCCCCTTAGAGGCCTTTGATAGCCGCTGTCACAAAGGGCTTGAAAGCCTGTTTGATAAGGATTATATTTTGCGCGATGATAACAATGATTTGCTGCCTGATAAGGTTGACGCAAAAATACTGCTGGATGATGGGTATAGCAAGCATCAAGTCGCGGCGGCTTGCAACCTTGCGGCGCGGCTTGGGATGGAAACAACAGCCATAAGCTATCCCATCACAACTGGCGATGAAGATGGCGGCAATCTCTTTATGTTTCGTGATGAAACCCAGTGTACCCTGCATTTTGAAGGGGATGAAGCCAGGCAACACTTTGTTTTTACAGGCAATGGGCAGGCTTTGGTTGATTTTTCCTCAGCTTTTTGTGAGACCTTCCCTCTGCAAAAGCCTGGGCGACGCTGGCTTGATGTGCTGAACGAGCTTGCCGACGGACTGCGTATGCAGACGGTTGATGGTCAGCTGGCTTGCATAGATAGTCAAAAAGACAAAATTAACGGCAACACAAAATGCTATTTTTCGCCCAAAATACATGAAGTTGACGAAGAGGTATTGAAGGCTTATGCGCCCGCGCAATTTCTGGGTTACAAGGACCTCAAGAAAGTCCATGAAAAAGAATATGATATACCTTGGGAAGTTGACGTTTGTAAGGAAGTGCTGGCTGAAAAGCTATGGCCCAAGGTAAATGCGGGCGATAAGGTGGAAATTCGTGCGGTGCTTAGCGAATGCAAAGAAAGCCGCGATGCATTGGCGAAAGAGCTTGCCGACATGGCGGACGCTAGAGGTGCAAATCTCGTGTCTGCACAGGTCATTTGCGCCTATAAGCAGGGCGTAAGCTGGCTTGAGGATATTGTTATGCCACAATTGCACAGCTTTGGGGGCGTTGACAAAATCGAAATCTTTTTTAAGCCGTTTTTGGCACCAGGTGTGACGGAATGGCTGGACGAAGATGGCGCGGTGCCCACATACAACAACCTTAACACCGACGATGAAGATAAATGGTTTGACCTGCCGATAAGATATCTGCAAGAGCTTTATCCCGTTGATGATATTTTGTCCGCCGGGCTGGGTATTGCCCGCGAAAACATCGTGTTTACGGAGTATAAGGGCGAAGAAGATATTACATATTTTGCTACGGCTTCCTGTGGCGAAGAGGTGCTGTGGCAAGGCAATTACAAGGCCACAAACCAGCAGCGTAACTATATGGACGCCTATCCCGGCATGGGCAAGGTGCATCCAAGCACCGGTTGGATATGGGCTGCCGTAAACGGGCATGAAGTGGTGTCAGAGCGTATTGCCACAGATGTAGAGCGCGTTTGGCAGATATACCAGGAAGAGATATTGCCATATTGCCAACAATATACGCAGCAAAAGACCAATGGCGCGCCAACGATCGACGCACAGCCGTTTTTTGCGCAGATGCGCCTGGATATCCTTCTTAGCGAACCCGACGAAAAACTGCATTGCCGTGAGGACTTGCTGTCTTCATTGGACACGCTTCACGAGGACATATACTTTGCCGGGCTGGACTTTTTTAAGGTTTACGGCAATATCACAACAGGTGAAATATTTGACGCGCCGGGGCTGATATTGCCCGTCATAAAAAAGCGCCCAGGCAAGCCATATTTCAAATTTACGCTGTATGACCAGTATGGGCTGGAGCCTATGATAGACTTTGGGCAGGATTTTATCGTGCCCACCCTTCAACGAAAAGACATTAGCGTTACGATATCCAAGCTTTTGTGGCTTGATGGCATGTTAAGCCCTGTTATCAGCATAAAAGGGCCGGAAGGCTTAGGGCCTGTTGTGCAAAGCTACGCAAGGCTGCTGTCAGAGAATAAATTGGCCCTGGAAAGCCGCCTGGCAAATGTCAACAAACTGCATTTTGAATTTTTGCAAGATGGCAAAGCACATACCTTTGTCGCCAATGTGTCTGAAGTGCCGGAGCTTCCGAAAGATTTGTCCATGGAAGACATCGACATCTTTGAGAACCGCATGATAGGTTATGACCAAAACCTTGAGATTATAAGCCAGCTAAAGCGTGTGCCGGGCATTAGCGTATACCTTTCCGGAGAAACATATCTGGGCAGGGACATCTACGCTGTGGAATTTTTGCCCAGCCATCAGGGCTATGTTTCGCGTACAAAGCGTATCAATCAAAATCCTGTGTTGTTCATAAATGCCCGCCACCACGCCAACGAACCTGCCGCCACCAATGCCGCATATATGCTGATAAAAGAGCTTTTGACCAAATCCGAATACGCAGGCCTTGCGGACAAACTAAATTTAATTATCGTGCCGCTGGAAAACGCCGATGGTGCGGCCATACATTACGAATTACAAAAAGACAACCCAAATTGGATTTTGCACATCGCGCGTTTTAATGCTGTTGGCAAAGAATTTTATCACGAGCATTTTAAGGAAGATACGATGCACACAGAGGCCAAATGTCTTACAAAAATATGGCAAGAATGGCTGCCTGATGTGGTTGTGGACAACCACGGCGTGCCAAGTCACGAATGGGCTCAGCAGTTTTCAGGCTACACATCGCCTTCGTACAAGGGTTTTTGGCTGCCGCGCTCGCTGCTATACGGATGCTTTTGGACGGTGAAAGATGAATGTTATGCCGGCAACAAGGCCGTTGCGAAAAAAATTGAAGATATTGTTGCTGACGTAATAGATGCCGACGAAAAGCTGAAAAACCTTAACAAAGAGCTACAAGACCGCTTTGCGAAATACGCCAGCAGATGGATGCCAAAGCTTTTCCCTGCGGAATATTATCGCGATATGATAAATGTTTGGATAGATTTTGATTATAGCCCCCACCACCGCTATCCCTCTGTGCGTTTTCCGTGGATAACCACCGTTGCATACACAAGCGAAATAGCGGACGAAACGGCACAGGGCGATTATTTAGAGCTTTGCGCCTACACCCACATGATGCATGACATTGGCATTGTTAAAATGATGCGCGATAGCAAATGCGTTTTTGTAAATGCGGCCGAAGGTACGTTGCAGGAGCATCGCAGACAAAGACCGCTGATAGCGGATTGATAAGTAGAGTCTTTATGAAACTATCGCAAAGGAGGGCAGGAAAGTCCATATTTCATTAACATATACTAAATTTTAAGGAGGCATAATATGGAATTTGCTGAAATGATCACATTAGTAGGTGTTTTAATTGTAATAGTTGGCTTCGCGCTTAGGCTGGACGCTATTTTAATTATCATGCTGGCAGCTGTTGTAACGGCTTTGGTAGGCGGATTAGGCATTGAGGCCATGCTAACAACCTTAGGGTCTAGCTTTGTGGCAAACCGCGCTATGACAATTTTCATCCTTATCTTGCTGGTAATTGGCACTTTAGAGAGAAATGGTCTGCGAGAATCCGCAGCAAAGCTCATTTCTAAGGTTAAGGGCTCTTCACCAGGCATGGTAATTGGCTCTTACGGCATCTTGAGAAGTGTTTTCGCTGCTTTTAACGTAAGCTTTGGCGGCGTTGCCGGTTTTGTACGTCCTGTTGTGATGCCGATGATGGAAGGTGCCATCGAGGCTAAGGGCGAAAAGCCAAATGAAGAGCATGTGGAAGCCCTTAAAGGCATGTCCGCAGGCATGGAAAATATTGCTTGGTTCTTCTGCCAGGTGCTGTTTGTTGGCGGTGCCGGTGGCCTGTTGGTACAAAGCACCCTGGCTAACCTTCCAGAACCCATACATGTAGAGCTGTTAGACCTTGTTATTGCCGTCATTCCTGTGGCTGTCTTTGCGGTGGTGCTGTCTATTGTCGTTTACTACCTCAGAGACAGGGCAATGATGAAAAAATATTACGGAAAAAGCGCAAATAATAAAGAAGGGGGGAATAAATAATGACGTTTTTAAATCCTCTTGATTTTTTTGGTAATCCGGATGTTAACATCGGAACGCAGCTACTGGAAGTTATCTTCATCATCATGGGGCTTGTTTGTATTTACGCCGCTGTAAAAAACCTCAAAGATAAAGAAAACAAATCCCCCATTGGCACGGCTATTTTCTGGGGCGCTTTGGGCATTGTTCTTGTTGTAGGCAGATTTTTGCCGCCCCTTATTACAGGCATTTTAATTTTTGCGATGGCTATTCCGGCTATTTTCCGCAAGGTAAAAATTGGTACAACAAATGCCCCGTCAAACACAGAAACAAAGGCACAATCTGACAGAATAGGAATGAAAATTTTTATCCCGGCGTTTTCCATGGGTATTTTTGCCATTATTTTCGCCCTATTTTTCACAACGCTTGCAAGTGCTGCGTTGGTAGGCATCGGCGTGGGCGTGTTGGCTTCTATCATCGTATTGATGGTTTACGATAAAAGAAACAAGCCGGCTACATTTTTAAAGGATTCCGAACGTTTCCTTAGCATGATAGGCCCTCTATGTATGCTTCCTATGCTTTTGGCCTCTTTGGGTGCTATTTTTACGGCGGCGGGCGTTGGTGACGTTATTGCCCATTTGGTGGGCGGCATCATCCCCTACGGAAACGTTACTATTGGCATCATTGTTTACGGCCTTGGCATGGTAATATTTACAATGATTATGGGCAACGCTTTCGCGGCCATCACCGTTATGACGGTTGGCATAGGCTTCCCGTTTGTACTGGCCCACGGCGCAGACCCTGTAATTATCGGTATGTTAGCACTAACAACCGGCTATTGCGGCACGCTAATGACGCCTATGGCGGCTAACTTTAATGTTGTGCCCGTGGCTATGCTTGATATGAAGAGCAAATACGGCGTTATCAAGCAGCAGCTTTATATCGCGATACCGGTTATGGTCTTCCAAATTGTGTACATGATTATATTTGCCGGCGTCTAAGGCAGGAGGTAGCGTATGAAAATATTAGTTACAGGTTTTGACCCCTTTGGCGGCGACGCTATTAATCCCGCCTATGAAGCTGTAAAATTGATACCGGCAAAAGTGGCCGGTGCCACCATTATCAAAGAAGAGATACCAACCGTCTTTGGCAAATGTGGCGAGGTGCTGGAGAAGCTGATAGAAAAGCACCAGCCGGACGCCGTGATGTGTGTAGGCCAAGCCGGCGGATATTCTGCCATTGCTGTTGAAAAAATTGCAGTAAATTTAGCGGAAGCCAGAATTCCTGATAACGAAAACCAGCAGCCTTCTGACGAGGCCATTGTTGAAGGCGCGCCCCTTGCGTATTTCGCAACATTGCCCGTAAAAGCTATGGTTAAGGCTATAAAGGATAATGGCATCCCTGCCAAAGTGACATATTCTGCCGGTACATTTGTATGTAATGACATTATGTACAGGCTATTGCATATGACATCACAAAAGTTTCCTAAAATTCGTGGTGGCTTTGTGCATGTGCCCTTTGACACAGCGCAGGTGGTTGGCAGACCTGATGGCACGCCCAGTATGCCTATAATCACAATTGCTAAAAGCTTGGAATATGCATTAGAAGCGATATACCTTAACGAAAAGGATATAGAAGGCCTAGCCGGAGCAACACACTAGTACAACCAATAAGGGTATATTGGACATTTTATCACAATGTCCAATATACCCTTATCACTATTTTGGAAACATCATTGGTCGTTTGAAAATTCCTTCGACAGCGAAGATAAGGTTGCTTTGGCATCTGCGTAAATCATCAGGGCGTTAGGCATAGAGAACAGGTTGTTTTCAATGCCGGAGAAGCCCCGGCCTTCGCCGCGCTTGAGGATGAAGACGGTTTTGGCCTCGTGTGCTTTGATGATGGGCATACCGTAGATGGGCGATGAAGAATCTGTTTCTGCCGCTGGGTTTACTACGTCGTTTGCGCCAATGACAATGGCAACATCTTGTGTGGGCATCAGTGGGTTCATTTCATCCATGGTTTTAAGCTGCTCGTAGGGAATATCCGCCTCGGCCAGCAGCACATTCATGTGTCCCGGCATACGGCCCGCCACCGGGTGTATGGCGAAGTTCACTTCCGTGCCGTTGGCTTCCAGCTTTTGTGCCAGTTCTTTTATCACATGCTGTGCCTGCGCCACTGCCATGCCGTAGCCCGGTATAAAAACCACGGATTGCGCGGCTTCCAGCACCAAATATGCATCTTCTGCGGATATTGCTTTGGGCTCTGACGCTTGGCCCTTGGCAGACCCGGCATCGGCCGCCCCAAATCCGCTGAAAAGCAAGTTGCGTATAGAGCGGTTCATGGCTTTGCACATTATCAGGGTAAGTATCATGCCTGAAGCACCAACAAGGGCACCGGCCACAATTAAAACCGTATTGGAAATTATGAAACCCGCCATAGCCACCGCCAGGCCCGATAGGCTGTTAAGCAAAGATATGACAACGGGCATATCGCCGCCGCCTATGGGCAAAACAAGGGTAAGCCCAAAAATAAGGGATATAGCGGACAGGGTAATGATGGCATAGGTTTTTATGCCAATGTCAATGCCGGGTAGCATATATATAATTATGGCTGCTGTTGCAATTAGCACCAGCACTAAATTTAAGAATTTTTGTCCGGAAAATATAATGGCGCGGCCCGGTATTTTTTCAGACAGCTTGCCCCAAGCCAGCATAGAGCCGGAAAAAGTGACAGCCCCTGTAAATATGGTTAACCCTATTGAAAGGCCTGCCATTGCATCAGCAGCTTCTGAGACAATGTAATGCAAGAAAATAAATTGGGAAACAGCCACAAAAAAGGATGCAAGCCCGCCAAAACCGTTGTAAATAGCCACCAATTGGGGCATATCTGTCATTTTTACTTTCTTTGACCATACTATGCCTATAACAGAGCCAATTAAAATAGCCAAGGCAACCCATAGATAGCCATTGCGGCTCCAATCGTCTGTATTCCAGGACTGCACAACTTCATTTTCGAAAAACACGGCAACCACAGCAATTAGCATACCCAAGGCAGACAACAAATTGCCCTGACGGGCAGTGTCCGGCTTATTAAGCCTTTTTATGCCCATTATGAAAAATATACACGCGGCAATATACGCAAGGTTGATAATCATTTGCTTTTATCCCCCTTTTTGCGAAACATTTCCAGCATACGCTCTGTTACCAAATACCCGCCCACTACATTTATGGATGCCAGCACAATGGCGATAAAGGAAAGCACCATGCCCAAAGTGCCGGAGACAAACATAGCAGCTACCACAATCGCGCCCACTACGGTTATGCCCGCTATGGCGTTTGTGGCGGACATCAGCGGCGTGTGCAGCTGGGAAGGTATTTTGGAGATAAGCTCGCGCCCCAAAAAGGCCGCAATGATAAAAATAAAAAGCAACAAAACAAAATCCATTTAATCACTCCATTTCAGGTTTTACGCCCGAAGCAATAAGGCAACTCTTTATAATTTCGTCCGACGTATCCAAATTGAAAGTTTTATTTTCAGCATCCCAAAAGTGGGTTAAAAAGGCCGTGATATTGCCGGAAAACATATTTGAAGCATCTTTGGGGATAAATCTCTCCAGGCTATCGCCGCCTAAAATTGTAACGCCATTGTCCAACACCACATCTTTATCAGGGTTAGACCCTTCCACATTGCCGCCGGTTTTTACCGCCATATCAATCACAAGAGAGCCCGGCTTCATTTGCTTCATCATGTCCTTTGTCACCAACAGAGGGGCCTTGCGGCCAAATACCTTGGCGGTGGTGATGACAACATCGGACTGGGCGCAAACCTTCGCCTGGCCCTGTCGCTGGATTTCTATTTGCTGCGGTGTTAGCTCCTTTGCATAGCCCTGCTGGGTTTCGCCGGTTTCGCCTAAATCTATTTTCACAAACTTTGCACCCAGGGATTTCACTTGCTCTTCCACAACGGGGCGTGTATCAAAAGCCTCTACCCTTGCGCCCAGCCGCTTTGCCGTGGCTATGGCTTGCAGCCCCTCTACGCCCACGCCTATGATAAACACACGCGCCGGGGAAATTGTGCCGGAAGGCGTCATCATCATGGGAAATATTTTGGGTAGGCGCGTTGCCGCCAGCAATACCGCATAATATCCCGCAAGGGATGCTTGAGAGCTCTGTATGTCCATTTTTTGGGCTAGGGTTGTGCGTGGCATCATCTCTAAGCTTATAAGATTTATCCCTGCCGCCGCAAATTCTTCCACGGCAGCTTTTTCATTAAACACGTCAAAAGAGCTGATATGCAGCGTATTTTTACGGATACCCGCCGCATCGTCAGGCTTTATCACACGCACTACAATATCAGCAAATTTATATCCTTCGGCGGTATTTTGCAAAATCTCGGCGCCTGCGCCGGCATATTCGTTGTCGGCATATCCGGCTTTTAGCCCTGCGCCCCTTTGTACAGCAATTGCATAGCCCAATGGGGCCAGTATCTTGACATCCGCAGGAACCAGCGCAACGCGGGTTTCGCCCAACGCCGTTTCTTTACACAGAAATATATTTTTCATTGCTCACCTCTCTTAATAAAATCGTGCGTAGCACTAGGGTGTATTCCATAATACGCTTTTAGCGGATTATGGAATACACCCTAGGGCCTGTTCCCACTATAAGAAAATGCAGATTTGTGAGGCGATTTTTCGCCAATCAAGGAGCTGAGGACGACGCGTGCCCAAAGGCACGCTAGGACGAAGTGACGCAGAGTGGCGGAAATATCGACCGCAAATGTGCGTTTTCGTTAGCGGGAACAGGCCCTAGTATAAGTAGCTGCACCAAACTCTAGAACCTTACTTTTTAACGCTCTCAAACGCAACCTGACATGCAACAAAATGCCCTTCATCAACCATTTTAAGCTCTTGGCAACTAACTTCACATTCTTCTTTCGAAATATTGCATCTAGAATAAAATGCACAGCCCTGTTTAAGAGATGCGGCAGACGGAAGGTCGCCTTTAATTATAATTTGCTCTCGTTGCTTATCAGGATTTATTTCAGGTATGGCAGACAGCAGTGCCTTCGTATACGGATGCACGGGGTTGTTGAAAATTTGATTTCTATTACCGCTTTCAACTATTTTACCCAGATACATGATACCTATGTGGTCGCACATGTATTCTATAACGCTTAGGTCATGGGAGATAAACAAATACGTGAGCTTCAGCTTTTCTTGAAGGTCCATTAGCAAATTGAGTATTTGCGACTGTATTGATACATCAAGGGCAGATACAGCCTCATCAAGCAAAACAAGCTGAGGATTAAGTGCCAAAGCCCGTGCTATGCCTATGCGCTGCCTTTGACCCCCTGAAAACTCATGGGGGTATCTTTTTAGATACCGCTGGTCAAGCCCTACAAGGTCAAGAAGCTCTTTAACTCTATCTTGCCGCTCCTTTTTCGTGCCTACTTTATGGATATTTAGCGGATCCATCAAAGTGCGCTCTACTGTCATACGGGGGTTTAAAGACGCGTAAGGGTCCTGAAAAACCATCTGAATGCTCTTGCTAAATTCCCGATATTCTTTTCTGGTCATTTTTGAAGTGTCTTGAGAGCCAAATATAACGCTGCCGCCTGTCATTTCATACAGGCGGATTATGGTTCTTGCCACGGTGGATTTTCCGCAGCCGGACTCGCCAACAAGGCCAAAGGTTTTACCCTTTTCAATGGAGAAGCTAACCTCGTTTACAGCTTTCACAACTTCTTTGCTGCCCTTTATTGGAAAATATTTCTTTAGGTCTTTTACTTCGATAAGCATTATTCATCCCCCTTAAAGCAACGGTAAAAATGCCCGTCGCTTGATGATGAAGCTTGCATCTCAGGCGCGTTTTTGCAGATATCCATAGCGTCAGAGCACCGCGCTTTAAAGCGACACCCTTCTATCTTGTCATTAGGATGCGGCACCGCTCCTTCTATGTGGTTTAGCCTTTGCCCGCTCATTCCTATCTGCGGTATGCAGGATATGAGACTTTTCGTATAAGGATGCTTAGGATTATAGTAAAGCGTTCTGGTATCAGTCATCTCAACAATTTGGCTAGAATACATAACTATAACCTTCTCGCAGATGTTTGCAATAACCCCCAAGTTGTGGCTTATGAAAATTACTGACATTCCATCTTCATCGGAAAGCTTTTTAATAAGCTGAAGTATTTGTGCCTGGATGGTAACATCGAGGGCGGTTGTTGGCTCGTCTGCAATAAGTATTTTGGGTTTAAGCGCTATGGCAAGGGCAATCATCACCCTTTGGCGCATACCGCCTGATAGCTGATGGGGATATGCCCGCATAACATCTTCGGTGCGCTGCATTCCAACGCGATTTAGAAGCGCCAAAGTTCTTTCCTTAATTTCTTTTTTGCCAAGCTTTGTGTGATTATGAAAAACCTCAGCTATTTGATTTTCCACAGTGTAAACAGGGTTAAGGGATGTCATTGGCTCTTGAAATATCATGGAAATATCTTTGCCTCTAATTTTAGACATTTCTTTTGGAGAGCATTTTAGCAAATCCTTACCCTCAAACAAAATTTCGCCTGATTCGATCTTTGAATTATGCTTAGGCAAAAGTCCGATAATTGAATATGAAGAAACGCTTTTTCCGCTGCCGGACTCGCCGACAAGGCCGACGATACTGCCTTTTTCAACATCAAAGCTAATATCATTGACGGCCTTCGCATAACCGTTTTCAGTTTTGAAAGATGTTGTGAGATTTTTAATTTCCAGCAACTTAGCCAATTTGGATCACTCCAGTTTCTTCAGAGGTTATAATTTCAAACCAATGTTTTTAGTTACAGTGCCTTAATGCGTTATCCATTGTGGTTACAATTTTATCCAACACCGACTTGTCATGGCATAAAGATATGGCATGATGTGAAAGCGGCCTCGGAATTACAAAAACATTCTGCTCTAGCATCGCATTTGTAAATTTTGTATAATTGTCGTTATTTCCTGTTGCGGCCGTGCGATAATCAATAACATTTTCTCTGAAATACCAATGCAGATGGCCGCCTTTGCCACACATAAAAGCTTCTATCCCATATTTTTTAGCAGACTCTTCAAAGGCCTTAATGAGGTATTGAGTGTTTTTCTCAATTTCATCATAGGCACTTCCGTCTTCCATAAGTTCCATTGCGGCAAGCCCGGCAGCAAGAGAATACACGTGCCCGTTAAATGTCCCTACAAATGCCGTAAGGCCTCTTGATGCCACCGTCTCCATAAGCTCCTCGGTGCCGGCAACAGCAGCAAGAATATGTCCGTTTGCTATTGCTTTGCCGTATAAGCTGATATCGGGCTTTACACCAAACCATTTCAAGCAGCTTCCCTCAGGAACACGAAACACCGTTAAAAGCTCGTCATATACAAGCAGTACGCCGTATTTATCACAAATATCCCGCAACCCTTTAATATATTCGGCAGTAGGCTCGATATATCCTACATCTATCATGACGGGCTCTATTATAAGCGCGGCAAGCCTATCCTTATTTTCCGAAATAAGCTTTTCTGTGACCTCTAGGTTGTTAAAGGGAACAATTACGGCAGATTCTACCAGATTTTTATCAAGGCCCCCATAGCCGGGAACAGGCGTTGGTTGGTTTATGTCTCCAACATGGGCCATGCTGGGAAAAGTGCTGACGTTTACAGCATCGTGCCAGCCGTTATATGCCCCTTCTACAAGTGCAAAGTCGTTTTTGCCCGTATGTGCCCGGGCCATCTGCATAACATGCAAACATGCCTCTGTTCCAGTGTTTGTAAAGCGCACCTTATCCGCAGGAACAATTTTAAGAAAAGCTTCCGCTGCTTTGACAGAAAGCTCGGTTTCAAAACCTGTTGTAAGACCTGGGCACAACTTTAAATATTCTTGATATTTTTCTTCAAATGGCTTATAGCCGTGTCCAAAGAAGATTGCCCCATTGCCTAAAACCATATCAATATATTCGTTTCCGTCCACATCATATACATATGCGCCTTCTCCGCGCTCGAAATAGAGAGGATAAGGGTTTCTTGCTCTGGAACTAGAATTTACGCCGCCCGGTATGCTTTTAATTGCTCTTTCATACATTGCCTTAGATTTGCTCATACTTACCTCCTATTTTTTACATGCCCCATGATAAAAACTGGCTGACAGAATTGACAGAATGCATATTGTGATATGCAAAGCGCAAAAATTGCCATTGCTCGTGTTTTTCAAGGTTTAGATATATTTGCCTTACGGCTTCGTTGCCTCGCCAGTATGAATAAATAAACGGCCTTCTAAGGGGAAACGTCAGGAAACGTATCTTAGAATCCCCTGCCGCTTCATTTTTACCAAGGGTTTCGCGGAAATATTTCTTAACAACATCCGCATCAACTTTTTCCTCGTGCATCATATGCGCCATTTTAATTGATGTCATAGACGTTAAATTTGAATACACACGGCCAATTTCATCATCCGCTTCTTTGTCCCAGCCGGTAAAAAGCTGTCCGTTGTCAGCAAGGCCCTCAAAAACGCCGCTTGATGCAGTATTTGTGATAACCAAAATGGCATCCGCAGGAATAAGCCCTTTCTCGTAGTTTAACTTTCTAACATGCATATGTGTTATATGACCGGGATGAACCTCATGGCACATAAGATGTTTAAGTATGGGATAGGTGTATTCCATATCGCCATTGATGTAGATGGTTTTTCCGGGATAATCGCAATAGCCGGAATAAGGCCTGTCATGCTCGACAACGCATTTTACTTTAACATCCTCAACCTCTTCAAACCCTAAATTAAGCGCAAGACGCTGGGTTTCGTCAGACATATCATCAAGCGTCTTTTGTAGGTCGGCGGGCTTAACAATATTGTCGTTTTTCCACTGTTCAAACTTTTGCATAAGGTCGCCTTTATAGCCTCTGTCTGACAGCAGGGAAAACAGGTGCTTACGCTCCCTATCAAGCTGATGTTCTGTAATTGTGTTCTGGTTTAAAAACAAAGTGCTTTGCACAAGTTCGCGATAAGTAAACTCTCTTTTGCCAAACACCCAATCTCCCAGATTGATAACCGATTGAACCTGCTCTAGCATATAGCTTTTGCGGATATCATTCATCTTTGCTGTTGCATATTGCCCATATATGTCTTTAAGCTCTGCCCTTGCTTCGTCATAGCTCTCCATTTGGGTATGCTTAAAATTTGTAAGGTTTACAGGAACAAGCCCTTCCTTGGAAAGGGACGCATCGCCGCCGGATTGCGCCTTGCGATACAAGACATCCATTGACAAAACCGCATGGACATATCTCTCTGCCAGCTTAAAATCAATATCGGTATATTTGTATTCCATATTATTTTACCTCCGAGTTTAAATCCCCAATCATAAACGTAAAGTCCCCCGCAAGAATTCTGTTATAATCGCAGCGCATAAGTATCATAAGATTTTCTTCAAAAGGTGCTTTAATTTCTTCAAGAAGCTCAAGGGTCATGGGATTATAAATTCTTCCGAGGACTGTTCCCTTGCCTTTGATGATGCCTTCCATAGATTCATAGCTCTGGGCAGGAACAAACATGCCGCAATGATGAGGGTTGACATGTTCTATATGAGTAATCAAAATCTGGTCTTTTGGCGGCTTTTCCGCTTCTCCATCAATCATATTTTTATATCTAAGCATGTTGATGATGCCCTTAACGCCTTTGTCAACATAATATTGCACATTAGGCCCACCGCCGCATTCAAGGGTTACGGAAGGGATATTTTTGGCTTGTGTGATGGTTGCGGATGTGCCCGGATAGCCCTGGGACGGACGATAAAGCAGACGAGAGCCAAAAGCGCGGGAAAACCCTTCGTCATTCATTACATAGGTATAGTCTACAACCGGATCTTGGCCGCCTGCGTGGATATCTATATATAAATCCAGCGATTCAAGAAATCCGGCGATAACATGAGCCTGAATTTCCGTAACAGTTCTGTCGGGATTGCCTGGGAAAACGCGATTCATGTTTACGCCGTCAATCGGAGTAAATCTGGATACCATTTCATATGCCAAAGGATTAGCAAGAGGCATAACTTTTATTGTGCCGTTTATGTTCTTTTCTTTTTTTAGCTGCTCGACAATAAGGCGCGCAATTTCAACGGTAATTGTTTCGTCGCCGTGAATTGCGGCTGTAATTCCAAGGACAGGGCCATCTCCGCCTTTAAATTCATGGACGGGTAGTTTAAGCTCTAAGCCGTTGGCGAGATAGCAAACGGGAAGCTCGTAATATTTATAACTCATAATGCTCTCCTCCTAAGAACCTGTTTACTATCTCCATTCCGACGCCTTTTCGGCTTGTTTTCCACATGGCCGCGTTGCGCGCTCCTAGCAGATAGTCCCGTTATATGCGTCATCGCGCGCGCCTTGCCTGCGAAAAAACGCTCGAAAATTCGCCGAAAGCGAGATAGTAAACAGGTTCTAAAATAATTAATTTCTGCTTAATTTGGGGTCGGTAACATCTCTTATGCCGTTCCCCAGAAGATTAAATCCAAGCACTGTAAGCATTATGGCAATTCCGGGGAAGGTAGATAGATGCGGGGCTTCTCTTATAAACCTCAAACCAAAATTTAACGTGTTTCCCCAGCTTGCGGCCGGGGGCCTTATGCCAAGGCCAAGGAAGCTTAAAGTAGATTCGCTTATTACAGCCGTGCCAAGCCCAAGGGTTGCCAAAACTATAATGGGTGCTAGGGCATTGGGCAGTATATATGTGGTCATAATCCTAAAGCTGCTTGCTCCTATGGTTCGTGCCGCTAGGACAAATTCCTCTTCTTTCAAGGCTAAAACAGAAGAGCGAACAACACGGGTATACTGCGTCCAGGCAACCATCGCAAGGGCAAGCATTAGGTTAAATGTACCCGGCCCAAGGGCCGCAACAAAGGCAATTGCAAGAAGGATAACAGGAAACGACAAAAATATATCAACAACACGCATTATCAATATATCCAGCCATCCACCGTAATAGCCTGCAATAAGCCCAAGGGCCGAACCAAATGTCATGGCAAACCCGACGGCAACAAGCCCCACTTGAAGAGAAACCCTTGCCCCGTAAAACAGTCTCGTCATAAGGTCTCGGCCAAGATTATCCGTTCCAAGGGGATGCTCGCGGCTTGGGGGTTGATTTGAATTTGCAGGGTCCATCACAAAAGGGTCATGGGGTGAAATTACAGACGCAAAAACCGCACAAAACACCACAATTAATATAAGTGTTCCGCCTATTATCACGGATTTGTTTCTTAAAAATCGCTTTATTGTCGCAAAGCTCATTTTGCACCCCCTACGTCCTGATTCTCGGATTAATAATTGCATACAGTATGTCAACACATAAGTTAATTAGCGCAAATGATACCGCAATTAGTATAACGCCGCCCTGAACAACCGGAAAGTCTCGCATAGAAATGGCGTTAACGATAATTCTTCCCAGCCCGGGCCAGGCAAATACTGTTTCGGTTACGATAGAGCCGCCCAAAAGAAACCCAAACTGAAGCCCAACAATGGTTACAACAGGCAAAAGCGCATTTCGAAAGGCATGTTTTATTATCACTTTAAATTCGATGGTGCCTTTTGCTCTGGCAGTTCTTATGTAATCTGCCTCAAGCACTTCAAGCATAGACGACCGTATCATTCTGGATATTAAGGCAGCGCCCATAAAACCCAACGAAAACGCAGGCATCGCAAGCCTTCTGATGCTTTCTATAATTGGTGCCGAATCTCCCCCAAGAAGCATCATAAAGCCGCTCCATAGAGAAACACCCCTGCCAAAAGAAGGAAGCCACCCCAGGTTGACAGAAAACAGAAGTATTAAGAGTATGCCTGTCCAAAACACAGGCATAGAAATTCCAAGCTGGGCAAAAGCCATGCTGATATGGTCTATCCATCTGTTTTGCTTAACGGCCGAGATAATTCCAAGAGGAATGGCTATTATAAGGGATATTATCAGCGAAGCAACAGCAAGCTCTATTGTTGCGCCAAATCCTTCAAATATGATGTTTACTACGCTATCACCCATAAATATTGATTGGCCAAAGTCCAGCACAAGCAGGCTTCGTAAATAAATACCAAGCTGAACTAGGATGTTTCGGTCAAGCCCCCAAAGTTCCCTGATGCGCGTAATTTCTTCAGGTGTGGCATCCTGTCCAAGGAATATCATAACGGGGTCGCCGGGTATAAGGCGTATGATAAAAAATACCATAACGGTTATACCTAATATCACGGGAAAAACCAATAATATCCTTTTAATGAAATATTTTAACAAGCGAACACACCCTTAATTTTTATTACAGCAGAGCCGCTATGTAGCGGCTCTGCTGCTGTGTTGGTCATCATGCTTAAATTAATCAACTATTACAACATTTTGGATTCCTCTGAAAGAACCCCTAGAATTAGGCTCGAAACCTTGCATATTAACAGTGTGCATAACTATATAGCCTTGATGCAGCAGCACATGGTGGGCAACATAATCGTTTACAATTTGGGCAGCTTCATGATAAAGTGCCGCGCGTGTTGCGGTATCAGCCACACGTCTTGCTTCGTCAACCAATTCATCAAGCCGGGCATTTGAAAAGCTTCCTTCGTTGTTAGCGGCCCCTGTTCTAAAGCGCAAATAGAAATATCTGTCAGGGTCAACTACATTGGTAAGGCCAAGAAGTGCTATTTCATAAGTTCCACCGGAAACAGTTCCAAAGAAAGTTGCCCATTCGTTGGTGGTAACTTGCGCGTCAATGCCATTGGCAATAAGCACGTTCTGGATAAACTCTAGCGCTTGGATACGGTTAGGGTCTTCTGTATGGGTGCTTAGCTGAACCGTCAGCCTTTGTCCATCTCTATGGAAAAACCCATCGCCGCCCATTTCAAATCCGGCTTCAACAAGTATTTCCTGTCCCCTTGCAGGGTTAAATGGGAAGTTGGTAACTGCACTGGAATAAGCCCATGTGCCCGGAAGCAGGCCGGATTGCGCCGGTGCGTCCATCCCTCTGTAAATGCTGTTGGCAATAGTATCTCTGTCTACCATATGCGCAATTGCCTGCCTTACCCTCACATCGCTTATAGATTCTGCAACTTGATTGAAGTTTAGGAAGGTTTTGGCAAGGCCGCTCATTTCTGTAACGGTAAATCTGGCGTCTCCTCTTAGCCTTTCAATATCATGGGGCGAAAGAGGCGAATGGATAAGGTCTATATCTCCGGCTTCCAGTGCCGCTGTTCTTGTGGTATTATCCGGAATAATGTTGTATTCAATGGTTCTGGTTCTTGGAGCATCTCCCCAGAAAGTGGGGCTTGCTTCAACAACCGCCCTGTTGCCTCTGCTGAGATATGAGAGAACATAAGGCCCTGTCCCGATAGGATTCATGCCAAAGTCTTCCATTTCATCAGCATTATGAGGCACTATGCCCCTGTCCATATTAGAAAGAATTGGCGCAAATGGGAAAAGCAGGTTAAATTGAACCGTATGAGAATCTATAATCTCTATATCGTCAATCCAGTTAAACAAACCGCGTGCAGGGGATGCAAAATCCGGGTCGATTATGGACATAAAGGTATGCTGTACATCCAATGCGGTAAATTCTTGACCATTGCTGAATGTAACGCCTTCTCTCAGATAGAATATCCATGTGAGAGGGTCGGGGTTTTCCCAGCTTAAAGCAAGAACAGGTATGGGGTTTAGATTGTTGTCAAGGTCAATCAGGCCATCAAAGATAGCCTCAATAACACGTTGATTGCCCGTGCCTGTTGAAAGCCTTGGGTCTAGCATGTTTATATCAACGTCTATACCTATTCTTATAACATCCCTGTAGTTAGTTGCCGTTTCAGGCGGTGCAGTATCTTGGCCGTTGTCGTTGCCCTCTGTCTCTACATTAACATTTGGTTGTGCACCGGGGGTTGCGGCAGGTGCGCCGGGTGCAGCACAAGCACCTAAAATGAACATTGATGCCAATAACAATACAAATAGTCTCTTCATCTTCTCTCTCCTTTTTGTTTATGACGTATTTAAGGGAAGTTTCTCCCAGCCTTTGGTTAACACATGTTTTTTGCTTTCTCAACATATCTCTCTATGTTTTCGTGCAGCAAATATAAAGGTATAGAGCCATATTTAAGAACCGCATCATGATATTCTTTTATATCAAACGCCTCTTTTAGCTCGGTTTCTGCAAAGTTGCGAAGCTCGTGGTTTTTAAGGCTGCCCATTTTGTAAGCCAAAGCTTGTCCGGGCATGTCCACTGAATAACGAAGAGATTCCATCTTAATTTCATAATCTGAAAGGATGGTGTTATCTGCCATAAACCGGCGCATTTTTTCCATGCTCCAGCCAAGGGCATTGATGCCGGTATCGACGATAAGCCTTACGCAAAGTATTATGTCCCATATATAGCGCCCGTATAGGTCAAATTCGTCAAACATTGAAAGTTCGCCGGCAAGGTCTGTTGCATATTCTGCCCAACCGTCCGCAAAGGCGGTGTTGAAATGATGCCGCGATATCTTAGGCAAATTTTCATCTTCTCTGGCAAGGTTTACTTGCAAGTGATGGCCGGGCAGAAGCTCGTGATATGTAATTGCGGCTGTTCTTATTTGGCTTCGTGTGTCAAGCTCTGCTGCGCTAAAGTAAAATATGCCTTTTTTCTCGTTTCCTATTGGTACAGAATAATACCCCCAAGATGTTGTGCCCTCTTGCTCGCGACTAAGTGCTTTAGAGAGGCAATCTGCCTGCGGCAATCGGTTAAACACAGATGAAAGCTTGGGTTTTATTTTCTCAAGGCAACGGGCAAACCTTGCTTCAAGCTCTTCGGGAGTCTTGTCAAAAAACCTACGCTCTGAAAGCATAAATTTATGAAAATCTTTAAGGCTCATCTCAAAGCCCATTTTGCGCATAAGATCCTTGATTTTAAAATTTGTTACCTCAAGCTCTCTGTGGCCTATATCATGTATTTCTTGCGGGCTTAAATCATATGAAGTATATGTTTTTATCAGGCTGCGATAATACTCCTCACCGCCGTTTACCTTGCTTAAATTTATAAAATCGCGTCCCGCAAGGCTGTCAAAACATTCTATAATCTTGCAAATCTCCAAATTTATGTCTTTGATAATGTTTTCTACTTTTTTGCTTTCAACTGTATTAAGCTTTATGCCCCTGTTAGCAGGGTTAAGAAGGCTTTGCTCTTTTTGCTGAAATGTTGAAAACATCAGTTTGGAAATTTCAAGTTCTTCTTGATGGATGGAAAGCCCCATTTCGTTTTGCCTTTCCAGTTTTGCCCGCATATCTTCAATAACTTGGGGCATCTGGGCAAGCAGGCAGATATATCTCTCAAGCTCGGCCCCATTTTCTATAGGAAAGGTTTGAAGCCTTTTTATCACATATTTAAGAGGGCAGGTGTTGTGGGTTACGTTAAATTTATGCCAATAAAACTTGCTGCTTGATTTTATGTATCCGGAAAAGTCGATAAGAGATTTTACGATGGCGCTTTCATCATCTGTAATTGCTGTGTTTTGCAGGCTTTTCATTTCCGCCATGAAAACGTCTGATTTATTAATGTTTTCATCTGCACGTTCGGGGGAAAGGTCAAGCAAAATGTCGTTTTTAAAGTCGCTTATTATAAAGCTTGAAAAATCGTTTATCGCTATGCTGTCGTAATATTTGTTTGCTGTATCCATAATTTTCTTGCCAAGCTTCATAAAATCACCCGCCTTTCATGCAATGTTAGCCGGCACCCATATACTCAAAAAACAGGGGGCACGGTAACATTAAGCATTACAAGCTCTTCATTTTCCCTGTTAAGCGTCTTATGTTTTAGGCGCGAAGGATAATGAATAGATTCGCCTTCGCCTATAACATATTCGGTGTCCTCTATAAAAAAAACTGCCTTGCCTTTTATAACATAGTAAAATTCTTCACCATCATGTTTACATTCCTCGGCTTCTAAGGTGTTTGGCTTTACCCGTAAAATAAGAGGCTCCATTTTTCTGTCAGGAAATTCTCCGTTTAAGCGGATATAGCTGGTAAAAGACCTTTCCAGCCGCAAAAGCAGCTGGCTGTCTTTACGGTTTACGAAGCTTTTCCTATCTTCAACATCAACCAAATCTTTCAAATTAACGCCAAGAGCGTTAGCAATTTTGCTTAACGAAACAATGGTCATTGAAGAAATTCCTCTTTCAACCTGTGACAAAAACCCCACAGAAAACCCTGTTTTTTCGCCAAGCTCCTTTAATGTCATTTTGTTTTGCAACCGCAATTCTCTGATTTTTTCGTACACTCTCTCTTCCAATCTTTAACCTCCCTAGAAAAGTTATCAATACATAAAAAGAATTTAGTTTGACCTAATAATTTCACTCATACTAAAATTATATCATGGATATGAAACTGTGTCAACATAAACTTGGCAATTTATTTATTTATTTGAAATTGGAGATAAATGGAGTTTATGCTTTTGTCGTGTACCTTCGCACATATTTGTTGACATTTGATTAAATTTATATTAAACTGTAAAGTGATTGTTAAAAAATTAATTAGGGAGGTCAAAGATGTCAAATGTTGTAGAAATTCGCTGGCATGCCAGAGGCGGTCAGGGTGCTAAAACTGCGTCCGAATTACTTGCCGACACAGCGTTTAACACAGGGAAGTACGTTCAAGGTTTTCCGGAATACGGTCCAGAGCGTATGGGCGCACCAATTACGGCGTATAACAGAATTGCCGATGCAAAAATTAGGGTTCATAGCAATATTTACGAGCCTGATTTTGCCGTAGTGCTTGATGAGACGCTTATTGATGTTGTGGATTGTACCGCAGGCTTGAAAGAAAGCGGCGCCATCGTTGTAAACACATCCAAAACACCTGACGAAATTAGGGCAGGCTTGGGCGGATACAAGGGCAAAGTATGCACCAT
>Ga0123355_10002004_pt1 | contig 28780 bp, 29 predicted proteins | sample TergutEmb28metaG_3_FD_89872 | JGI IMG/M metagenome (GOLD analysis project Ga0123355, IMG submission 89872) | Embiratermes neotenicus P1 segment gut microbial communities from Petit-Saut dam, French Guiana - Emb289 P1 | ecosystem: Host-associated > Arthropoda: Insects > Digestive system > Gut ... | reverse complement strand
GCGGAGCGCTTTGCGCTTCCGGGCCGGTCGGAGAGCGGCACTAATATCAATGGCTACGAAATTGTGCGCGCTATCCAGTTTGACAATGACCGGGGTTTTGCCATCGGGCTAAATCCACACGCAGTCAATCAATTCGTCACATGGCAGTTCACGACAGAGAACGGGGCGCGGGATTTCTATTGGGGCAATTATTGTGATGAACTGTCCGACGCAGCGCAAAATTACACCGCGCGCATTATTTCTTACATGGATGACTACGATGTCAAAGAGGTTCGGCGGGAGGCGGTTGTTGTTTCGAACCGAACGGCAGGTATCACACCTGATATGAATGAAGTCAAACAGACGCTCAATACACCGGAGAAAAAACCGTCTACCCTGAAACAAATCCGCGACGCGAGGAGTGCTCCGAAGCCGCCGCGTAAAGAAAAGAAGCCAAGCCGGAGCCACGGCGACATTGATATATAATAGGGAGAGATTTATGTTAGAGACAAAAGCGGTTTTCAGGCGAAAGGACACCGAAATCGAAGCGGCGGATTGTGTGATTGACAAGATAATCCGTCTGTCCGGCACGGAGTTTGATCGGTTTTCGCGCAACCTTATGCATGATTGGGATTTTATCCGTAACAATGCCCCTGATACCGTGGTTGATGAGCAGGGACGTTATCATTGCCTGCTTGTCATCGGTGAGGGGCGGCGTGACGGTATCCTCGTAGATTCGCAGGGCAGCAGCTACGCACGGTACAGCGCGTTCATGCCAAATGTTGAGGATTTTCTTAGTGTAGGCAGATACTCAGCGCTTAAAAAACTTAACAAAAAATTGACGGATTTTGTAGATGTCATTACAGAGCAAGCGGGGATGGGCAGCCCGGACAAGAACCATGGCGTTGTTGACTTGGAAAGTTGGGGAGAGATTTTCGGCATCGACTTCACGACCAATGGTGCTTTGCGGAACACAGTTCTTGCAATGCTTGACGAGCGGACGGAGATTCGGGATTGGGAGCTTGATAAAAATATGCCTACAGTTTATCGAGCTACGGAACCGGCGCCCGTCGAGAAAAAACCATCCACTCTAAAACAAATCCGCGACGCGAGAAAGGCACCCAAACCGCCGCGCAAAGAAAAAAAGCCGGGCAGAGGTCGCGGCGAGGTGGACTTATGATGCTCACCACAGAGGAGAGGCGGCTGTTACATATCTTTCGCTCCGGCTCCGCTGTGGAGACTGCCGTCGTTGTGCGCGATGCACTGGCGGATATTTCAGAGCCGGATGTACGCGATGCCGCGGAAAGTCTCCTGCGGAAGCTGGAGTGCATGAGCGAAGCGGAGTTTGCGGAAATGAGGACGCCATATGCCGGATGAAGAATCAATAGACACACGCAATGTACGTTTTCATTTCCGTACCACCGAAGAAGAGGCCGCGCTGATCCGTGAGCGCATGGCACGCTTGGGTATCACCAACCTGGGTGCGTACATGAGGCAAGCGGCGATAAACGGTTATCATATCAATGTGGATCTCTCTGATGTGCGTGAATTGGTATCGCTGCTGCGGTACTGTTCAAATAACATTAACCAGATCGCAAAGCGCGCAAACGAAACGCGCAGCATCTACGAGGCCGATATTGAAGACTTGCGGCAACGGTACGATAAGCTCTGGGATGCGGCAAACGGGATTCTGGCAGGACTCGCTAAGATAAAGTGATGTTTGCACCGTTTTTTGACAGGAATCTTGAAAACTGGTAGAATATAAAAAAAGGTTGGAGATAAGAACTTGAGCGCAAAAAGATCAGCGCCACGACACAGAACATCCGGTAGGGGCAGAAGAAGAGCCGTAAGGCGAGTGCATCCGATAATTTCGTTTATACTCCTTGCCGCGATTATTTTCGCAGTCTATTGGGGATACGCGAACATAATAAACCCCGACATTGCTCTCGTGAACGGCGAAGCGGCTGTGCATTTTATCGACGTTGGGCAGGGCGATTCAGTTCTGGTGCAAACCACTCAAGGCAGCGTTTTGATAGACGGCGGCGATAATCATATGGGTGATCGCGTTGTGGCATATCTCAGAAACGCGGGGATCAATGAGATTACGTACGTCATTGCCACGCATCCTCACGCGGATCATATCGGCGGGCTGATTTCTGTTCTGTATGAGTTCCCGGTTGGTACTCTCATTATGCCGCCAGTCGCGCATACAACCGAAACTTTTCGGAATTTTCTTGCCGCAATAGAAAACAACGATGTACCGCTGAAAGAACCTGTTGCCGGGAATACTTTCTCTGTTGGCGACGCGGTATTCACAATAATAGCGCCGAACTCATACGGATATCAGAACTTGAACGACTACTCCGTATCGGTGCGTATGGTTTTAGGTTCCACCAGCTTCATTGTCACAGGCGATGCGGAAGAACTGTCGGAGTTAGAAATGATAAAAGCAGGACATTATCTGTCGTCAGATGTACTCCGCGTGGGACATCACGGCAGCAGAACCAGCACAACGCAGGAGTTTCTGAGCGCAGTCAATCCGTCAATCGCAGTCATCAATGTCGGCAGAGATAATGGCCATGGGCATCCGCATGGTGTTGTGATGAACAGGCTGCAGGATGCCGGTATTAGGATATATAGAACCGACGAGCATGGGCACATTGTCATGGTTACGGATGGCACGGTTATATCAGTTAGGGGATCAAACAGATGGTTTACGCAATTGACAGAATGGATAACGGGATAGCAATTTGTGAATGCCTAGAGTCCGGTGACAGGCTTGAGCTTGAGATAAACCATCTTCCTGAGAACGCGAAGGAAGGCGATGTCATCAGGCGTGAAGGTGATGGTTATGTTGTGGATCAAGCCCTTACGAAACAACGCAAGGATGAATTGACGGATAGAATGAACAGGCTTTTTAAGAAGCATAGTTCATAAAAGTTCGGCAAAAATATCATCATTATATTGCTCTATACGAAATCCCCGGCGCCGCTTGATTATCAGTTGGCGCTTTTCACGTTCATAAAAATTCTGAGGAAGTGGTTTCAGAAAAAATGGCAACAACTTGGATCAGACCGATACATACCGGCAAGGGGCGCAGTGTGGTGAGTGCGCTACGTGCAAGTGTCAAATACATAGAGAATCCGGATAAGACAGATCAGGGCGAACTGATCTCATCATACGAGTGCGATATCCGGACTGTCGACCATGAATTTAATCTATCGAAGCAGCGTTACACCGCGCTCACAGGACGGTCGCAGAGCCGGAAAGACATTATCGCATACCATGCCAGGCAGAGCTTTAAGCCCGGCGAGATTATGCCGCAAGAGGCTAACCACATCGGGTACGAGCTTGCCATGCGGTTCACGAAGGGTCGGTACGCTTTTATCGTCTGCACTCACATTGACAAGTCTCATGTCCACTCGCATATAGTCTGGAACAGCACGGCGCTGGATTATAAGCGGAAGTTCAGAAATTTCATCGGCTCGGCATTTGCCTTGCGACGGTGCAGTGACCTTCTCTGTGCCGAGAATGGTTTGTCTGTTATAGAAAACCCAAAGCTAAGTCCGGGCAGGGATTACGCGCGGTACATGTTTGGCGACAAAAGGCCGCCAAGTTTTCATGCAAGGCTCCGGTGGGCTATTGATGGCGCACTGGATCAGAGACCCGCGTCCTTCGATGAGTTCCTTGATCTCATGAGAGTGTCAGGCTGCACGGTCATGGACGACGGTAAGCATTTGAAATTCCTAGCGCCGCCGGCGGAGGGGCTGCCGGATCAAGTAAGGCCCACGCGCTGTGACACGCTGAAAGGCGACTATACAACGATCGCCATCCGTGAGCGCATTGCCGGGCGGCACGTATCAGCGCCTGCCGGCAGAGCGTCCAGCACACAACCAGTGCGCAGTCCGAGTCTGCTCATTGACATACAATCCAAACTGCAAGAGGGCAAGGGGCCGGGCTATGAACGGTTCGCCAAACTTCATAATTTGAAACAGATGGCCCAGACATTGATATATCTTCAGGAGCGTGGTTTGGATGATTATGCCGTGCTGGAAGAAAAGACAGCGGCGGCCTCGGCACGCTTCAATGAGCTTTCACATCGTATCAAAGAGCTTGAGGAAAGGCTTTCCGCCAACGCCACTCTGCAGAAGCATATCGTGAACTACTCCAAGACCCGGCAGACATACATCAATTACCGCAAGGCCGGTTACTCAAAAAAGTTCCGCGCACTCCATGAGGCCGATATTATTTTACATCAAGCTTCCAAGAAGGCGTTCGATGATCTCGGTGTGACAAAAATTCCGACCGTCGCTTCACTGCGCGCCGAGTATTCGCCGATGCTGGATGAAAAGAAAAAAGCCTACCGGGAGTACCGGCAGGCCAAGGCTGAGATGAGGGAGCTAATTACTGCGAAATCTAATGTTGATCGGTTACTGCATATCGCTGAGCGTGGGTCGGAACGTAACTCCGGGAGGCTGGAAAGATAACGATAGCACGATGCAAAATAGCGGCAAGGCCGCGTAGCCGTCCCGCAACGCAGGGCGATCTGGGGGCCAGGGGGAGCGTTGCTCCCCCTGCGAGCATAACGCATTTTGGCGCCACAGCGCCTTGCTCGCCAGCCAGCCAGCCTAATCAGGAATTCGACTTAAAAGGATTTTCAAATTAACGCAGATTTTTGTACTCCTCCCGAGCTCCTGAAAACTAGTGGTTTCAAAAGTTGCAAGCTGGGGTTGCGGATTACCACAACCGATTGGTTATTGCGCTGAAAATGGTATCCCGACAAATAGCAAACAACGAGTGCACTAGGGAAGGATCCTAACAATAGAAAATATTATTCTTGACTCATATCGATAGAGCACAACAAACTAACTGGAGTTGGCTCACGACGAGGTGCAGCAGTTTATGATTTACTGCATAATAAAAGCACACCCGGTGATAGTCGTATTGACCATCACCGGGAGTTGTGTCGTTCGATGTTTTTATGTGGCTAACTCCGCATTGTCACAAGCCAGTGATTACGGGAAAAAATCATCTGGTATATTTCCAGAAACCACAGCGTTCGGGTCTATGAAGCGAGCGCCACCAAAGATTCCGCCACCAGTTACATTAAAGAAACCGTTAGCACGGTTATTCGTAATCCTGCCGCCCATCATGGTTAAACCCAGGCTTCCGGTATTCAGAGCAACACCTCCGCCCCACATACTTGCGACATTGTTCGTAATCAAACCGTTGTTCATGCTAATGAAGCTGTTCGTCCTGAGTGCCACACCGCCGCCTTGGTTCGCGCTGTTGTTCCGGATTGTACCGCCGTTCATATTGAATGTAGCGCGTGTTAATTCGGCCGTTCCAGCACCTTCAAGAAATACCGCACCGCCCTCAACCCATCCTTGACAGTTTTCAATCATACTGCCAGCATTCATCGTGAATGTGCCTCTGGCGTTTACACGCACACCGCCTGAGCCTGTGCTGCCTGCATTGAGGGCCTCTATGTCGATTGAACGCATCACCTCAAGTAATGTCTCAACTAACGCTTCACCCTCGACTTCTGTTCTCGATGACGCTAATTCCGATAGCAGCGCCTCGATCTCTGACAACCCTAATTCCGCCAGAATTGCCTCGAACTCTTGCAACTCTGAAAACGCTGCAGGCCCTGTGGCGCCGCCGCATAGCGTGATGTTCTGTCCCAGAGTCAAGCTGCCGTTCACTGCGAAATGCCGCTGACCGTTGTTCGCTTGCGTCAACGTCCGCACATTGGCAGCCCCAGCTGTTGTGTTTGTGCTAACGAGTATAATGCTACGACCTTCTGGTATCACGATCGGGCCGCCTGTTATCCAGCTTGGTGCTGCGAAGCTGTTTGAGATTTGAATCGTCGTCGGCGTGTTTGCCGGTGCCGCGTTGATTGCGTCTCGGAGACCATCCCAGGTTCCTGCAACAATGACACCTGCCTGCCCCAAACGACCCGTATAGTTGATATCATAATTGTTTAGCACATAATCCCAAAGGCTAGAGGATGTTGCTGCGATGTGCGCCAGTCTGTTATTAGGCGGTGCGGATGCTCCGTTGCCTGCTGTGTTGTTGGAGAACAGGACATCAGCCCCTATATTGAGATTTCTGTAGGCAGTTGCAGGGACGGTCAAGGCATCGCTTGACTGTGTAGAGAATATCCCGCCGCCATCAATATCTGCATGGTTGTTTTCGATTATGCCGCCTGTCATCGTTAAGGCACCGTCTAATGTCGAGAATACGCGAATACCGCCGCCGTGGGTGGTTGATGTATTGCCTATGATAGACCCTGCGGTGATGTTGACTCTGCCGTTGTTTAGTAATATCCCACCACCGCCGGAGGCAGTCACAGTTCCACTAGTCCGGTTGTTGTATATTGTGCCTCCATCCATGTTGAATATTGCTGTTGCAGTGGATAGCAACACACCGCCGCCGCCTGAGTTCAGCAATGTAGAAGAGGTGGATATATTGCCCTCTATGCTTCCAGCCTGCATAAACATTCGGCCGCTTGGGCCCACATGTACGCCAGCGCCGCCTTGAGCCATGTTGTTCCGGATGATACCGCCATTAATGTTAAGCGTTGCGTGGCTTATGCCCGAAAAAGGTGTAGCGTCAAGGGTTACGCCGCCGCCCAGCCATTGCCATGCGACGTTTTCTATCACGCTACCCTCGTTCATGGTAAGGGTGCCACCTGCGCGGACATCTACTCCGCCAAAAAATACGCTACCTAGGGACATCGTCTCGTTTAAAAGCATTGTCTCAAATAATGCTTCAAACCCAACTTCTGTTCTAGACGCCCCTGATTCCGATAGCACCGCCGCCTCTGAAAGCATTGCCTCAACTAGTGTCTCAAACTCAACTTCTGTTCCAGACAGCCCTAATTCCGACAACAGTGCCGCCTCGAACTCTTGCAACGCTGAAAGTGCCTCCGGCCCTGTGGCACCGCCGCACAGTGTAATGTTCTGCCCCAGAGTCAAGCTGCCGTTCACTATGATATGGCGCCGACTAACGCTAGGCCACGGTGTCTGCGTCAACGTCCGCACATTGGCAGCCCCAGCTGTTGTGTTCGTACTCACAAGCGTGATATCACGATCTGCCGGTATCAAAATAGGGTGGCCTGTCGCGTCATTTGGAGCCGCGAAACTCTCCGATATTCTGATCGTCGTCGGCGTGTTTGCCGGTGCCGCGTCAACTGCGTCTCGCAACTCCGCCCAGGATCCTACAACTGGCGATTCCGATGGCGGGAATAAAACAACCAACTCCGACGTTGCGATCACTTCTAAAGCAAGATCGCGCAAGAACTCGTAGCTGTTTAATCTGTCTGGCACCCCTATGCTAAACGGAACATCACCTATCCGGGCAGAAATTCTCCTATCTGTCTCTACATATATCATGCCGTCTTCAGTTATGACCCCTCTTCCATCACGTGTAAGTTGCTCTGATATTATTTGCCAGAGTTCTTCTCGAGAATGCCCGCTTACTTCCCTTCGCAAAGCTATACTTAATACATTATCACGGCTATTAATATGGCCCATCTCAAGTGCCTCAATGCATCGATAGACAAAGGAGACTCCGTCTCTATCTATCCCGAATCCAGTCAGCTCAAACCCATCAACTTCTACATTGACAAAGTAAAATTCACCCAGAGTAGCGACTTCGTTCCAGTCATATAACCAATCATCATTCCCGTTGGCATCATTCAAATGCATGAGTCCTGAATAGGCTTGCGTAAGTTGGGTTATTGCCTCACTTTTAAAGTCCGATCTGCCGCCGGTGTTTGCAATCCAAAATGGTGGAGGCGGGAAACCACCTGTCGAAACTTCTGTCTCATAAGGTTCTGTATTGTTGTCAGACTGTGCAGCGTTGCATCCTATCAAGAGTGTGAATATAAACAAACTAAATATCACTGTCAATATATTTCTTACGCTTTTCATTAAGCTCTCCTCCTAAATATGTAGTATTATTCCATGCGTTGTCGCTGTAATCTGTTAAATTATGCTCATATATAAGCGCGTATTCATATGCAAATCCGGTGCTGTGGTTATATATTTGTGCCAGATGATTCCAAATATCGGCTTTGCAATTGTCGCACAAGTGGTTTTCGCGACCAGTAGTACCGCGTTTCATTACGCAGTACTGAACTGTGCAATAAAAGTCGCGAGCGCCAAGACTATGGGCGAGTTCATGTTGAATGAGATGCTCTATTGTAAACCCATCAGTTGCAACAGCTATGTACTGGTTGCTGACAATTGTGTCTCTTGAACCTAGATAACGTGCCAACCCGCCGACAGCTCTGTGTCCAACTGTGAGGCCAGTAATACGACATATACTAGTATCGTAGACACACGTTAAATATCCAACTATCCTAAGTGTATACATAAACGAATGTGGCTGCACCCTAGCCATTCTAGGAGCCGATTTGCAATGATCTGTATGACAATTGAGTCCGCATTCTGGCGCGTTTTCGCAACTTCCAAAAATGCAGATGGTGTCAAGTGTACAACTTCGTAAAACCGGGTTTAACTCAGCAGATCGGGAAATATTGTTACCCAAGTGGAACTCTACGTTAAATATGTCGAGAAATATAGCAGTTGCGTCATTGAATATAGCTTGCATCTCCGCCGTTGAATGGTGCTGCAGTGCAGAATCATCATGAAGAATCCGTGCGCTAAGCGTAAGTCTTCTGGGTGCTTGCGTAACGCGTATATTTCTTGTTATACCGCCGCCCGTAACCGTGATAGTTCCACTTCGTGCCGGCCCTGGGTTAGGACGAACAGTGATTCTGAACGAACCATTACCGGTGCGATTTGCGGGGGTGATATCCGATACGGTCAGCCATAATCTTGCATCATTGCTTACACTGACGGTCCATGTTGTATTTGACGTTACGTTTATTGTCGTCGTATGCTCCGTCGACGGGAGTGCTAACTCTTCCGGGACCATCAGTACCGTTGCCGCCGGCGTTGCTGTTGCGGTGTTCGAGCCAATCGCGTCTCCGGGTACATTATTGACAGCTCTAACCTGGAAGCTGTGGGAAACACCATTGGTAAGGTTTATGCGGGTTAATGTAGGCAGCGCTAAACCTGTTGATGTCCAATTACCCCACTCGTTGTTGCCGATGCGCTGCCGGAATTCATAGTGCGTAATTGGAGAGCCGCCATCATTAGGTGCAGTCCAGTTTAACGTGACGCGGCGATCGCCCGGAATTGCTTCTAGGTCGAATATGGCAAAGGGCACCCTCGGAGCTGGATTCACCCTAAAACTGACCGCTCTTGTTCGCTCCGTGAGCGCTGGAGTTTGTGTCGTTGTATTGCGCACGGTGACATCGCCTCTATGCTCGGCAACGGTAAGGCCTGTAATAGGTCGTGTCCAGAATTCTGCCCGTCCGCCTACCGGTATGCTTGCAATGGCGACACTGGTTGAAAATGTCCCGTTTTGGCTGGTGGATACTCGGAAGCCTGTCGGAGCTGTTACAGTCAGTTGCTGAGTCGCTTGGCCGCCGTTATTCGTGATAACCGTACTCTGTGCCGCAGGCTGAGCATAGCCTACGGGCAACGCAGCAAAGATCATCGGACCGTTGGTCAGGCTAATGCTACGCGCTGGAGGCGGCGGTGCCAGCATGAGTGCCGCTTGCGTCACGGTAATATTGCGCGCTATAGCCCAGTCTGCCGTCCTGACAGTGACAGTGGCAGACCTTTGCGTTGCATTCGGGTTGCTTTGTGCCATAATCGTAAAACTTCCGTTGTTTGACCCGTGTGATGGCGATACGGTAAGCCATGATGTTGCGCTGCTGCTCACTGTCCACGATGTATTAGAAGTTACTGATACAGTCGTGCTTGACCATGATGCTGATGGATTCCATGATGTTTGGTTAACTGTCAGATTCGTCCCTGCGTTCACCGTAAACGACAAGTTTACGTTTCTGCTCCCGCCATTAGACGATGTAACTGTTAATACTCCGTTATGAGTACCTACCGGAAGTCCTGTCCTTGGACGTACAATAAGCCATCCCGCAGACGCTCCCGTGTTAGGGACTGTTGCCGCCGGTTGCTGGGGTATTTCAAAGGCATGGACTCCGCTTGTTATGCTCGCGCTTACCCCGGTTAATGGCACAGATCCTGTGTTGTCAATCTCTACTACTCCAGTTAGTGGTTGTGGACCGTATCCCACATTCGCCGCAGCAAAAGTCATTGTTTGTTGAGGCCGCAACGACCATACCGGAGTTGCCCCTGGTGATGTCCTGAAATTTTGTACATTGCCATGTATTCTTTGTCCTGTCTGACCGCCTGGGTTTGAAAACACAAAGGCTCTAAAGAAATACTGTGTGTTAGGTAGCAATCCTGATATTGGCTGATCTAATCCCCCACTGAAAGGAGAACTGCTCCAAAACAACGTTCTGGCATTGGACATATTCGCATTGGTTGAGTATTCAAATCCATAAAACCACATCCTACCATGGGTTGGATATGGTACTCTGGTGGATCCCCTAAGTATCGCACTAGTTGATGTTATATTTGTAGCCGGATTTGTTGTTACTTGTGGATGTGTTTGTGTATTAAAAGGCATTATTGCCGGGGAAAAATCATTATAAGGTGAGTCTCCAAAAAATATTATATTGTAGTGGTGGATTAAATACAAGTATTCATTTTCGAGCGCATAAAAATGTTCTGCCCTAAAAGCAAATACACAGTATCTTGGTATATAAGCTGCATTTTCAGGCAATATCAGAAGCGTCAAATAAATTTCATAGAGTCGATTTACTTCGCTTTGAATCTCATCAGCTAACTCAAAGTTGCCACTTTCATATGCCATTTCGTGAAAAGTGGCTAATTGCTGCCCATATGCATCAAGCCTTGTATTATATGCCTCTACGTCAAAATCAAACACTTCCTCCTCAAACACCTCAAACGCTTCTAAAGCTAGTGCCTCATCCAGCGGATACATTGCTCCGCGATTTGCTTGGGCAGCCATGATAGGAAACGCCATGCTGAGTATAAATGTCATAGCCAGGACGGCAGAAATTATTTTTCTAAGGCTGTTTACACGTTTCATCTTCCCGCAGGTTTTCTCTGATGCTTCATTAGACATAAATTGTTTCATAAGTGTTCCTTTCTTTCAGTAAATTTTTCTTTTGTGTTAATCATATCCCCGGCTTTTTAAGGCTTTGCATATTCCGTTATTCGATCACCCTCCTCTCAGGAATACGAAAATATGCACAGAGTCCTCTATTACCAAGAACATTAACTATCTTAAATTCAAGCGCAAGCACTCAACTTGAATTTGTCTACAGTAAAAACAATTATATGAAAAGAATGAACGTTACTGATACAACTGATTCGCAAGTATGTTACATGGCCTGCAACAACAGTATTTTAAGCAAAAAATTAACGAGGGGAAGCTATTTAATTACAAGAGAGCCTATTATCAACCCCAATAAACCTTTACAATAGCAGAAAAATAACGCCCATGTAACATACTTGCGAGTATGGTACATGGGCGAAAATTATGAAGGAGAACTATCTATATGAAAACTACAGAACCTATTCGTAATAAAAAACAAGTGCGCGAACTCAAGGACTATTACATAAAGCGCGGCGAAATCCGCAATCATTTAATGATTGTGTTTGGGATTTACACCGCGCTCCGAATCAGCGACATCTTGCGGCTCACGTGGGATGATGTCTACGACTTTGAGAATAGCCGCGTCCGGAGCTGCATCAATATTATTGAAAAAAAGACAGGCAAAAGCAAAATTGTTGCTCTTAACAAGAGCGTCATTGCTGCCATATGTATTTATCTAGCCGCCGCAAAACCCAGCACGCCTCTCATCATAAACAGGCAGACTGGCAACGCGATCAGCCGTATTCAGGCATACCGTATCATCCGTGCGGCGTCCGAGTCTCTAAGATTCCAGAACCATGTTTCATGTCATTCGCTTCGGAAGACATTCGGATATCACGCGTGGAAGGGCGGGGTATCTCCGGCTGTAATCATGGAAATCTACAATCACAGTTCATTAGCTGTCACGCGGCGCTACTTAGGTGTTACACAAGATGATAAAAATGCAGTATACCTCGGACTTACATTTTCGGCATAAACAATCACTTCAAGCCTTATATTTAGCGAAAATTGGATAACATTACACAATTTTTGACACATTATATCTTAAAACGCCAATTTTTTCAAGACAGAGATAGGAAAAATATTCTTTATTTTTGAACTTTTATCCGATCAGCCCATTCATCGTACCCCTGTTCCTGCATCTTCAAAATAAGCTCATCGCGTGATTTTGCCCCGAATCCACGTCTGGCCATCAGCCTGTCAAGGCTATCAAGCACAAGCAATGCGTCAACAGTGTATATTCCCTCACACAGAAAATGATTATTTATCCGTTGCGAAAAACCTAACTCGTGAATGCTCGGTTTTCGGGAATTTAACTCAGCTTGTATTGCTGGATCAACTGGTGCACCAGCCATTAACAGTTCAAGCTGATCGTACAGTTTCTCTATTATGGCATTTGCATCTTCCAGGCGTTTATCTCGACTTCCCACCATTGCCGCCACGCTCATCCCCATATATCTGGATGGATGACGAAGCTTCCGCATTGCCTTTTTCACAACATTGTCTGCGGCATATTTGCCAACTCCACCAATGTCTTGCCCGACTTGCTCAAGCGAATTGCCCTGACGGTAATAACATTCTAACGCAATTTGTTCCCGTGGCTCTAACGTGCTTACCGCATCCAATACTCCGCGAACGTAGGCATCGCGGTTGTCCGTGGGTTTGTTGAACACTTGACAGTATATCCGCACTGCGTACTCGTTGTCAGTCATATCTGCAATCACCTTATTTTTTTGTTTGGCCTATGTACGTGGGCTGAATTTTTCTCATTTTACCATATACTACCCTCCAATGCAACTGATAATAGGCAAAATGAGGTGGTCAATGTGAAGCAGTATCTGCTTGGTGATTTAAACATATCGGAGAACGTTGTTAGACTACGAAAACAGGCGGGTATGACGCAAAACTATGTTGCGATTCAGCTTCAAGTGATGGGCCTCAATATTTCTCGGTCACGGCTTTCTATGATTGAATTGGGCCGTCTTAATGTTCCTGTAGGTGTACTTGTTGCGCTGAAGGTTATTTTCAAATGCAATTACTCTGACTTTTTTGAAGGACTTGAAGAAAAATTATCTATCTAACAGCATAGCGAAAACTCCCAAAAGACAAGATGCTCATCTCAAAATGAGCATCTTGTCTTTTGGGATAGTATGCCTTCAATTACGAAACAACTTTACCTAAAGCCTTAAATCCATAATCATCCTGAACCAATATATCATCGTACTCCGGGTTCAGCGACCGCAAAAGTGCCTTGTCTCCATCAACTATCAGCTTTTTGCAGTACACCTCACCGGAATAGGCAAAAATCCCGATCTCTCCGCTGTTCAATACTTCCTGCTCTTTTATCCAAATCACCTGTCCGTCCTGAAACAGTGGTTCCATGCTGTTACCGCTGACACGCAATGCGAAATCCGCACTAGCCGGGACGTAATCGGGCGCTTCTATTTCCTCATAGCCGCTATCGTCCAGAAAATTACCAGTCCCTGCTGATGCCGGAAGATCGTACAAATGCATAATGCGCTGCACTCTGGTATCTTCTTCCGGATCGTCCCTGTACATGTCTATGTGGAACAGCAGATCAATAAACTCCCGTGCCTTAACTCGCCCATCCTGATTCAAACCGGCATATGGCCCCCTGTGCATCCCGGCAAAACGCCACAGCACATCGTCAACACCAAGTATATTGCATAACGCCAGGAATTGTTGGATATTCGGCTGCGACACACATTTTTCCCAATGATGAATCGACTTAGCTGTAACTCTAAACCCGTAATCAGCAAGTTTAGCGGCAACGTCTTTTTGCATAAGTTTTTTAGCTTTGCGAAGCTCGGCGAGTGTTGCACCGATTGAAATATTCATGTTATCGCCCCCATATATAAAATATATCGTACCAAGCAGTCAAAAGCAAGCACAAAATGATGATAATTCTAAATTTTAGGCAATATGCCATATTGAAACCGCATTTATTGCGTGTTATCATATAGAAAGTTAATACTCACCAGTGGGAAAATGATACCAAAGATAAGTTGCCGGGGGAGGCGCGCAAAATGTTACGATTATCACGAAATGACATTGAGGATATAGCTGAATCTGTATTGCGTGATTATACTAAACAGTCAGCCGGGAAATCTATTCCGATTGATATTGACGGCTTTACCCGTCAACATCTTGGCCTGCAAGTGCAGTACCGGCGATTATCCGATGACGGCAGTGTGTTGGGCCTTACGGCGTATAGAGATGTTCAGGTCAAGCTTACATACACTGACCGCATCGTCACCGTCAGCGTGTCGGAAGATTCGATTCTGATTGACGATACGCTCCACCGTGAACGGCGCGGGCGGTTTACAATCGCCCATGAGTGTGCGCATCAGCTTCTGGCTTGCTCCGAGGAACGCCGCACAGGAACCAGCTTCCGCAAGGCGTTTAAGCCTGGAAAGGTATATTCACCTTGCGAACTGAAATCAGCGAGGGATTGGTCAGAATGGCAGGCAAATGCGCTGGGTGCGGCTCTGTTGATGCCAAAATTTGAACTTCTCCAAATACTTCACCGCGAGTTTTGGATGCCAAAATTCACAATGTACGGAACTCGATTTAATTCATGGGATTATGAAGCGGTTAAGGATTTAGCGGACAGATTTGAAGTGTCAATAACGTCAATGAGCTTGAGGTTAAAGGGGTTAGGTTTTATCGACCTTAAACCGGAATCGGAGTATCGTGATCCGCTGGACATATTTTGTGATGGGGAGGGCGCGTAGATGGAATTTGATTTGTCCAGGGTATTGTCTGAAGAATTACTCGCAAGAATCCGCAAAGATACAAGAATGGAAACAGCGGATGAATTTACTGTGGAAATGTCGGCTGATAACGAGCCGTTTTTCATCTTTGAAGTCCGCGGCTTTGTCCCGGAGCTTATAGACGGCGTTTCATTCAGAATAACCCGTAAGATAAATGAGGAACTCAAGGTTGTGAAATGTCCATACTGCGGCGTTATTATTGCCAAAATCACAGATACCGCAAAGGTTGAGGTGCGCCGGAGTTCCGGTAAAATGCAAACACCCTGCACTTCATATAAGAAATGTGATCGTTGCAAAGGGTATATCGGAATACAATTTGTAGATCGCTCAGCTTAGAATAACATTCAAAAAATTCAATATTGTTCGGCCCATCGTTCATTTATTAATGACCGGTTAAGCCACACCCTCACGGAATCTGAAAGAAGCGCTTGGAATGTTCGGTATGTCCCTACCCATTATGGGGGCGACAGCCTGAAAGCGCCCTGACAACGGCTGCGGTGTGGCGGATAGGGGCCATACCGCTTTTAGCACGCACGCTCGATGCAAGCGGGCAGGTATCATTCAAATGTTTGCGCTTTGCAAACCGTACCGAGTCCGCAATAGTTTAACTATCTATGCTTACGAGTCCGGCAAGCGGCAACTTTAGTGTTGCTGTTTGCCGGATTCTTTTTTGTTTTTATCTAAGGTTGCCGCTTGCCGGGACTCTGAAAGGAGTTCCCATGCAAGCGGCAACCTTTTTCTATTTTCAGGCCCGCGCGCCGCCGTTCCCCGTTCGTTTTGAACCAAATATTCAAATCGGACGGAGGAAAAATAAATGAAAAACTGGCAAAAAACCTGGAATTACAGAAAATATGAAAACACTGACGGCTCATTTACATACGTCATCATAGTGGATGACAAAAAAATCGAAGTCAGCGCAGATGTGTACAAGGCTTATTCCCAATCCGACCGCAGAGAGCGGTACTGCGCCGAGCGTGATGCCGGTCGATTGCTTTCAATTGAGCAGTTCGAAGAAGACCGGATATCCCTTGAGAGCCTGTTGGACGAGCATGTCGAATCAGCTGAGGATTCAGTGATTCACATTCTGCTCGCGGAGCAAGCGATGGCAGCTTTCATGACTTTGGAATCTGATGAGCAGCATCTGATTCAGGCGCTGGTTATTGATGGGATGACTGAGCGTGACTACGCCGAGCAAATCGGGCTTTCGCAAAAGGGCGTAAATAAGCGCAAACATAAGATTTTAGAAAAACTTAAAAATTCGGTACTCAAACCACAAGGGTATCGGCTGGGATAGTAGAGGGATAAAACAATTTACCCCCTCACCCGCACCTTGAAAAACACCGGGGCAACCCGATCATATCGGACGCCAAGTAACATTACCGTCCCGCCGAGCGCAGAGCAGAAGCGGCGCAATGACCATTCCTCTGGGAATGCGAGCGACCAACCGTTGACTGACACCTAGATCCTATGGGGTTCCCGCGCAATCGCAGATTGCGTGGGAGAGGAGCGACGACGAAACGGAGCGAATATCTGCTGAAAAAGCAGGCGTAGCGAAGTGGAGTCGGTAAGCGACGAGGCCGCGAAGACACGGGACGCCATAATGATACTTCCGAGTAGACAGGCCCGCCTACGATGGTGGCGGGAGAAGGCCGCCGCAGTTGGGATAAACCGCGGGGGAGTTCTATGTGGAGCATTTGCTCCAGCTTGGCGTTGCCCCAGCGTGTCCGGGGCGGAGATAAATTGGATGCGATACCACAGCAAAAACGAAACTTTACTACATTGTATATATTATACAGCCGCGATTGGCGGCAGAGCGTGGGTATGAGTTCGCACTCATACCCACTATTGTGCTGCCAACCGTGGAGAAAGGCAAAACAAATGACAAAGCAAACAATAATCCGGAAGATTCCGCGTAAGCTCCCGGTTCAATCAAACGATAACGAAACTCCGGTATTCATAGCACACGGGTGCATATTACTGGAGTACCAGGAGGGCGACAGATTTAACTATCGTGCCGTGAATCTCAAAACCGGAAGATCAGTCAAGCTTGGTAGCAGGGCGGCGAAACTGCCGGAATCATTATATATGAAAGTCGCCGAACAAATGTCAAAATGCGCCGCCGCTGATGACTGGCTTTTAGCCAACGCTGAGCCCGACGCACCACACAGCAGGGGCCGTCTTGAGGATATCCTGCGGACAACCTTTGAGAATATCCTGCCCAAACATGGATTCGCGCTGCGTGAGAAACAAGTCGAACTGGCCCAAGAAATTCTGGACGCGTTTTGTGGCCAAAAAGTCTCGCTGTGCGAGGCCGAGGTCGGGACCGGCAAAACCTACGCATATCTGCTTCCCGCTGCGTTCATTCGGCGTGGGCGCGGTAACAGCGGCAAAATCGACACTATGTTAGGTCAGAACGGAACTCAAAAACCAATCGTCATCGCAACATCAAGTATTGCACTCCAACGGGCGCTCGAACGTGATTACATCCCCACACTGTCGGATTTTCTCATGGAGGACGGTATCATAAAGACACCGTTGACCTCCGCGCTCCGCAAGGGTAAGGGCAATTATATCTGTGAGCGCCGTCTCGCTAATTTTGCCGTTCACGCAAACGCGAAGACTAAGGCAATAGTTTTGCCGATATTTAACGGTTCGGTTGTTGACCTTGCGTCGGTGAAGGACTTATCGCCATATATAAAGCGCAACATCTGCGTTGATAAAAACTGCTCCGGGGATTGCCCCAAGCACGGCAGATGCCGGTACACACGCTATCTTGCGGAAGTCCGGCGTAATGGTTATGATTTTCAGATTTGCAATCATAACTATTTGCTTGCAGATATAATCCACCGTTCCAAGGGCATCAAGCCGTTGCTCCCGGACTATCAGGCCATCATCATTGACGAAGGCCACAAATTCCTTGACGTGGCGCGCAGTATGTACGGTACGTTGTTGTCGCTTACAGAACTGTGTGGAATCGTCAAAGATATCCGCGAGATCACTTTTGCTCCGGGGCAATCAACTGCTGGTATAATCCGCGAGACAGACAGAATCCTCTCCAAGAGCCAGCTACTGTTTCAATTACTCAATAATGAGGTGCCCGACGATTTGGATGATGACGAAGAATCGGAGCGCTTTGCCACAAAGATTCGGAAAAAGACCGAGAATCTGATTCACGCGCTCAAGGGAAACATTGACGCGCTGTTAACTATGATGGAGAGCCGGTCGGTAATAATACGGTATGCTCATCAGTTCTCAGCGGCGAAACGTAAGATAACAAGAATAAACGAGGCTTTGGACACTTTTACCCGGCACGAGGAATCGGTCTATTGGCTTGAGCAAGCTGAGAGTTCGAGCACTAATGCTGATTTCAGGCTGAATGCATTGCATAGTATCCCGAAGAATCTCGGCGAGCGGCTTCATCGTGACCTATGGAGTATGAAAATCCCGATTATCATAACGTCCGGCACACTGTCAGCGGCGGGGAGCTTTGTGCATATCAAGAAGAAAACTGGGATTAATCTTGTGCCTCTGCGTAGGCTCTCAGAGACAACGAAACCCTCGCCGTTCGATTATGTGCGAAACACTCTGTTATATATTTCAGAAAACACGCCGCGCCCGGATAATAAGGATGTCGGCCACATAGATGCCATTGCCGATGAGGTTGAAAAGCTTGTTAAGGCATCACACGGACACGCCGTGGTGCTGTTCACGTCGTATAAAGCAATGGATATGGTTTGGGAACGGATTAAAAATCGCAGTATACAATTCCCGCTGTTTCGCCTAGATCGCGGAGGTGCATCTGTCATTGAACGATTCAAGCGTAGCGGCAATGGTGTACTGTTCGCATCCGGCGCACTCTGGGAGGGGATCGACATTTCCGGCGATGTGTTGTCTATGCTGATAATCGTTCGGTTGCCGTTCGCAGTTCCTGATCCTGTCAGTGAGTGGGAGAAGACGCTTTTTGACAACATTGAAGATTACATAGAATGTGTCGTCGTGCCGGACATGCTAGTGAAACTCAAGCAAGGCTTTGGGAGACTGATCCGAAGCGAGACCGATACCGGGTGTTGCGCGATACTCGACAGCCGAGTCAACCTGCGCGGTCCATACCGTGACAAGGTTTTGGCGGCGTTGCCTGAGTGTGGAGTGACGTCAAACATCGGAGATATATGGCGGTTCATGTGTGAAATGAAAGCGCCCGCTTACTTTAAATGAGCGCGGGTTTTGTCTATGAGGAAACGTTAAAAATACAATGTTGAGTTATCAGACAATCAGAAAAATCATATACATCTCACACGGAGACTGTAATTTTAATTTAAGAGGTGGTGTAGTGTGAATACAAATAAGTCACATATTCAATGCGAAAGTGTATTCAAGCAAACCGGCAATATCGGCATGTCTCTCAGCAATCTTTGGGCTGAAATCATTAACTATACTCTTGAAAATCACGATGGTTTATGGCATAATGAAGACGTGCAAAGTCGTCCTTGCCAAATCTTAAAGGATTGAGGTGAGGGACTAATGAGAGCGGCTATATATTGCCGTTTATCGGAGGAGGATAGAAACAAACATTCTTGTACAGATGATAGTGAAAGCATCCAAAACCAAAAATCAATGCTTTTACAGTATGTGATGGACAAAGGGTGGGATATCTTCGGTATTTACAGTGATGACGATTACGCAGGAGCTGACCGTAACCGCCCCGAGTGGACACGTCTAATTGCTGATGCGGAACAACGCAAGTTCGATGTGGTGCTTTGCAAGACACAATCTCGTTTTACACGTGAACTTGAGATGGTTGAAAAGTATATCCACGGATTGTTTCCGAAGTGGGGCATTCGCTTTATCGGAGTTGTGGACAATGCTGATACTGAGGTCAAAGGCAACAAGAAATCGCGGCAGATAAACGGGCTTGTGAATGAGTGGTATCTCGAAGACATGAGCGAAAACATCAAAAGTGTGCTGACAAGCCGGCGTTTGCAAGGCTTTCACATAGGCGCATTTGCATTGTATGGGTACAAAAAAGACCCTGACAATAAGGGTCGCCTGATAATTGATGACGAGGCAGCAGCAGTTGTGCGTGAAGTTTTCACCATGTACGCAAGCGGATACGGCAGAACAGCCATTGCCCGTATGCTCAATGATCGAGGTATCCCAAACCCAACCGAATATAAGCGACTTAAAGGTATCCGGTACAAGCCGCCTGACAGCAAAACTGCAACTCTTTGGAAGTATTTTGCGATTTCGGACATGCTCACCAATGAAATGTACATCGGCACAATGGTTCAGGGCAAATACGGCAGTATTTCATACAAGTCAAAGGAAAACAGGCCGCGTCCGAAAGAGGATTGGATACGTGTAGAAAGTACCCACGAAGCCATCATTGATCGTGACTTATGGGATAACGTACAAGAGATGGTGCGAAAAAATGCGAAACCTTTCAATATCGGCAAAATCGGACTCTTCGCGAAGACAGTGCGATGCATATACTGTGGTTATACAATGCGCTCAATAAAATCACACGGACGATATTATCTCACATGCGGAACAAAACACACCGCGAAAGACGCTTGCATCGGCTCGTTCATTCCTGTGTCTGAATTGGCACAAATAGTGCTTGATGAATTAAGATCATTACTAAATGAACATCTTGATTTAGATGAGGTTGAGCACAGGGTCAAGTTTTCAAACAATTTAAATGAACGTGTAGAGAAATTAAAAACTGACAGGTCAGTCTATCAATCGAAAATCACAGAATATACAAAAGCTGTAAAAGATTCCTATCTGGACAAGGCCAAAGGCATCATATCTGAAGCGGAATTCCTTGAATATTCGCGGGACTTTTCCGGTGAAAAAAGTAGGATTGAGTCCATTGTAAAAGATTTGGATGCTGAAATTGCCGCATTAGAATGTAAGCGTGATAACGCGAACAGCAAAAGGGATCTTGTTGAGCAATACGCTACCGTTGAGAGTCTTGATCGCATAATGGTTGAAAAATTGATAGATCACATAACAGTAGGCAAGCGTGATAAAACGACACGGCAAGTTCCTGTAAAAATATATTGGAGCTTTTAGAGAAGACCTAAATTGTTGTCTTTACACGGATGCAGCAGAGCAGAAAGCCCGCAAAACATACGATAATATTCTGCGACTCTCAGACGACCCAGACGTCAACAACGTCATCCGCTTCCTGCGGGAGCGCGAGATCGTACACTATCAGCGCTTTGGCGAAGGCCTCCGCCTCGTCACAGAACGTCTTGACCAAAAGAACATATACGCTATAAATCCCAGCTTTGACAGGGAATAAAATTTACTTAATATCTCCGGCGGGACGTAATGTCCCGCCTTTTTCTATTTTTATCATTGACCTATACCCGCGGTACGTTTACAATGGAAGAAAAGCCAAATTATTTAAGGAGGATTTATCACCATGCCTGAAATGCACGAAATGGCTCCGTTAGAAGTCGTAAAAATTGCCGATGGCGCATACAGAATTGAGGACAACGGCGTCCGCTGCCTGCTGTTTGTCGGCACCAAGCTCGCGGTACTTGTCGATACCGGCTTCGGTCAATCCGGCAGTCTGAAAGCTGTCGTCGAGTCTATTACAGACAAGCCTGTTATTCTTGTCATCAGCCATGCCGACGGCGACCATATCGGTAACAACGCCGAATTCGGCCCCGCGCATATGCATCCGGCGGAAATGGCGCACTATTGCCATACAGCGTCCCATATCCTGAATACGAATCCAAACGCGCAAATCGCCCCGCTGTGGGAAGGCAACGTAATCGACATCGGTGGGCGCGTGCTTGAGGTTATCTTGATTCCCGGCCACACTCCGGGCAGCATTGCACTGCTGGATCGTGAAAACCGCTTCATCATAACCGGCGACAGTATCGCCAGCGCAGTGTTCATGTTCGGCGATTTCCGCGATTTCCACTCGTATATCTACAGCATGGAAAAACTCGCGGCGATGAAAGACGTGTTTGACGAGATTTACCCCGCCCACGGCCCGTTCCCGCTGCCTGCTGATATGGTGGACAAGGCTCTCGTCGCAGCAAAGAAATATCTCGCCGGGGAACTCAAGCCCATTGACCCGCCGATGGAAATCCCTGCGAAAATGTACGAGCACGACGGTGCCGGGTTCTTCGCGGTTTAGTTTCTAGCTGGAGTTGTCCCTATGAATGGGCATCCCCCTTCCCCCTTCGTGCGCGAAGGGGGCTTTCGGCGGGACGCCGGGGACGGCATCCCCTGCATCGACCGTTTGAATCGACCATGTACGGCGAAAATCCCTCATCCCCATCGACAAAAGAGAACGCCTGGAGGCGTTCTCTTTTTCGCGCTATTTTTTTGACGTTGAATATCACAACCAGCACAGACTAGTCAAACGTACGCGATCTATATCCATGATCCAAAGGTCCCGCACCCAAGCCTAGATCCAGCATCGCGGCAATTGCCCCGGTCAGATACTCTTTCGCCAGCCGCACGCTTTCTTCAAGCGGCTTGCCCTCAGCCAACCGGCAGGCAATCGCCGATGACAGCGTGCATCCCGTTCCATGGGTATTGCTGTTGCTTATCCGCCCGGCACGGAGCCATACGCATTTGCCGTTGTCGTACAGCAGATCCGCCGCCTCCCGGTTCCCGTGACCGCCTTTGACCAGCACGGCGCAGGGGAATTTACCGCCAATCGCCTCCGCCGCATTTTGCATATCCCCTTCACTGTTGACTGCAAAACCGCAAATCTCCTCGCTTTCAAAAATGTTGGGAGTTATCACTCGCGCAAGCGGGACAAGCTCACGCATCAACGTATCAATCGCGCCGTCGGAAATCAACTTTGCCCCGCTGGTGGACATCATCACGGGATCCAACACAATATTCCGGACCTTGTGATGCCGCAGCCGGTCGGCAATAACGCGAATATTCTCAGCACTTGATACCATCCCGATTTTCACGGCGTCGGGAAAAATATCAGTGAGCACAGCGTCCAGCTGCGCGGCTGTAAATTCCGGCGTGGACTCCTGCACGGCGAATACCCCGGTGGTGTTCTGCGCCGTCAGCGCGGTGATAACGCTCATCCCATACATGCCATGCGCGGCGATAGTCTTAAGATCCGCCTGAATCCCCGCCCCGCCGCTTGAGTCAGAACCCGCAATTGTCAGTATTTTCAGCACTTGTATCTTCCCTCCGTATCAATATGCCCGCCGGTCTGTCAATGATTATTTCGGTTTCGGCAATGAGTTTATCAAGCGCCTGCCAAAATTCAGGCGAATTACTCATCATTCAAAATCCTCCACCACCGACCAGCTTATGCGAAGGTTGCCATCCTCATTTCCTACAACACCAACAACGACACGCCCTTTTTCATCGGGAGTACAAGTATAGTGCTTCAACATTTCCCCATAAGTCTTTGAAAACTCCCTGTTCAGCAATTGATTTTCCTCAATCCAATATAGCATCCCCTCGTCTGTGTCAATAAAATCGGTCGTATCCGTTTCCCCGAAATATATGTAACTCTGCCGGATTAAATCCTTTGCCCGGCGGATGATGATATACCGCAGTTCAAGATTAAATATCTGCTTCTCAGATATGCCTGTTTCCTCATAAATTTCACGCAAGCACGCCAATTTGGGATTATCCATCTCGTGGGGTTCGACACCGCCGCCGACACCGCTCCATATGTTGGGGAAATGTTTTCGCTCGGGCGAACGCTTCATAAGCAGATATTTACCGTCATGTTTAAGGAAAGCTGCTGCAAGACTACTTAGTGTAATTATCATTCTGCTAATCCCCTCTGCCGTATCATCTCACTCAAGCCGCGCAGTTCTTGCGCCGCTTGTTTTGGATTTGCGCTATTCATAATTGCGGTCACAACAGCAATGCCATCCGCCCCGCTGCCGTACAAGACGTCAAGATTCCCGGCGTTAAGTCCGCCGATTGCAACAACCGGAATCTTGACGGTTCGCGCGATCTCACTAAGCGTCGTAACCGGTGTAAGCACAGTCACCACTTTAGTCGTCGTGGGATAAATCGCGCCAACACCGAGATAATCCGCGCCCTCGGATTCGGCTTGAAGCGCTTGCGGAACCGTTTTCGCGGTTGCTCCTATGATTTTCCCCGGCCCCATAATCCTCCGCGCCGCCGATATCGGCAAATCAGCCTGCCCCAAATGCACCCCCGCCGCGTCAACGGCTAATGCTATATCCACACGGTCGTCAATAATCAGCGGCACGCCAAATCTGTCGGTGACAGCTTTGACTTTCACCGCAAGTTCATAATATTCCCTGCTGAATCTCTCTTTCTCCCGCAACTGCGCCAGCGTAACGCCGCCTTCGCACGCTTGTACTATAGTCTCCAGAAATTCAGCTGCGTTGAAGCCATCGCTGTTGGTGACCAGATACAATGTTGTATCAACATGGTTCATTTCCCCAACTCCTCATCAACTTCAACTTGAAGTCTCCCAAAAGAAATTGCCTTGTCATCGCCATGCAATGACAGGAAACTCTTAGCTAAATCGTTCACGGTCGATTCAAGCAAAACCATAAAGTCTCCATACGCAATACTCCGCTTTGGGTCTCCGTGATCCTCACCATATAGTGCGTTTATGTGCTTTTCAAGCATCTGATCCATACCCCACAATTTCAAATGCAACAGTTCGTGGATTATCATTGCCTCCAAATTTGTCTGCTTCGGGTTGAACGTGTTAATCATCAAAACAGCGTTTTTGTCGCATTCGTCTATCTTTATATCACCGGTTTTGCGCCAATCATGCTCAATGGTCTGTAGCTTAATATCCCAATCCCGCAGCCGCAAAATCGCCTGCCATTTGTCAAGATATTTCTGCATGTCTTTGATGCTTGTGTTCATATTGTGTTGTCCTCCTTCGCCTCTCGTCCCTGCCCTCTTTAGTAAAGAGGGTGGCTCCGCAGAGCCGGGTGTTTTGCCGTCACCCGTCCAAAGCCCCCTTCGCACACGAAGGGGGAAGGGGGATGTCTCAAACCCTAATATAATCCGTATACACCGGCTGCAATCCCCGGGTTTGGATCGCGCGGTGTATTTCATCCACGCTTCTGGGGTCGGAAATGTCAAATTGTTCCGATCCCTTTTGTTCTGACTCGTGCCCGCCGACGCCGACGCTGACGCCCGCCGATATCTTCGTCGCGCACAGACCGAGCACGTTGTCACGGAAGCCCGCCCGCTCGCGTGTGGAGATTGTGATTCCGGCAAACGGCATGAATAGCCGCAAGGCTAGCATCACTTGTAAGAGTTCGCGCTCCCCAACGCTGTGTGAGCCGCCCTCTGGGTGATTCTCGAATGATCGCAGTCTCGGCACAGAAAACGAGACCTCAGCGTGGGGGTACTTCTGTTGCAGCAACCACGCGTGTAATCCTGCGGCGAACGCGTCCCGGCGGAAATCGCCTAAACCCAGAAGCGCACCGAAGCTCACTCCGCGCATTCCACCTAAGATTGCCCGCTCCTGCGCGTTGAATCTGTAGGAAAAACAGCGCTTCGGCCCCGCGGGGTGAACGCTTTCATATATCGCCGTGTCATACGTCTCCTGATACACGCTGACAAAATCCGCGCCTTTTTCGCGCAAATAGGCATATTCACCAGTGTCTAGCGGATAAATCTCAAGCCCGACTGTGCTGAAAATCCCCGCCGCGGTTTCGACAGCCTCTGCTATATACTCAACATCCGATTTCTCGCGGGATTCTCCCGTCAAAAGCAGGATTTCATCCAACCCCGTCACCGCGATGGCGTTCAACTCCCGGATTATTTCGTCCCGCGTCAGCTTGCCTCTCAGGATTTTATTACTGCCGTTAAACGCGCAATAAACGCACTGATTGACGCAATAATTCGCCAAATACAGCGGCGTGAACAACCTTATGCCATTGCCAAAATACTGCGCTGTCTCAATCTTGGCTCTTTCAGCTATTGGCTCCAGCAACTCCGCTGCCGCCGGGGATAGCAGTGCCGCGAAGTCACGCTGCGACCGTTTTTGCTTCTCTATAGCCTCACGCACATCATCCGGCGTGAAAGCTTCCGGCGAGTACTTCTCCGATTCTGCAAGCACCTGTTGTAATATTTCAGAGGTTATATCTTCCATCGCGCTAATCCTCCAAAAATCCTGTCAACGGGCTGGATGCTTCACCGCCGGATTCCAGAATCCGCCCGGGTTTTGCCAGGAACGCCGCCCTGCCCGCTTCAATCGCCAGCCGGAACGCACACGCCATCGCCGCAACATCTCCTGCCGTTGCAATGGCGGTATTCGCCATCACGGCGGCGCAGCCGAGTTCCATCGCCTCACACGCCTGTGACGGGCGTCCGATGCCGGCATCTACGATGATTGGCAGATCAATTTCAGCGATCAGGATTTTGATAAAATCCCGTGTCAACAGCCCCATATTGCTGCCAATCGGCGCACCAAGCGGCATGATGGCCGCCGCCCCCGCGTCTCGCATCCGCCGTGCGGCAGATAAATCCGGGTGCATATACGGCAGAACCACAAACCCCTCACGCGACAGCATTTCAACCGCGCGGATTGTCTCCATGTTATCCGGCAGCAGGTATTTGCTGTCGGAAATAACTTCAACTTTGATAAAATCCCCACAGCCCAGTTCACGGGAAAGCCGCGCGATTCGCAATGCTTCCTCCGCCGTTCTCGCACCGGAGGTATTCGGCAGTAGTGTGACGCTTTCGGGGATGTAATCCAGAATGCTCTGGTTCCCCTTTAGATTTGCCCGCCGTAATGCCAGCGTGACAATCTCAGCCCCGCCGAATTCAATCGCGGCACGGATAAGCTCCAGCGAAAATTTGCCGGAACCCAATATAAGCCGCGAACTAAACTCCCGCCCGCCGAGAATTAGTTTATCGTTCATCATCTACCTCAAGCGCAAACTCTTTTGTCAATTTTTTAAACCTAATTTTCCTGTACTCATTAGTAAAGGGCTCAATGAAGTTGTAGAGATAATGCTGCAACACATCTGCATCTATCAGCACTTCATCAAAAGCAGAGAATGTTCTGTCTTTTGAACTATGGTTTTGTATGGCCGAGCATATCAAATCCGTTTCGGCGGGACTGGTCAACTGCAATTCAGTCAGCACTTCTCTTGCCAGCACCGCACCTTTTTCCGCATGGTTTTCAGTGTCCATATATTTGTACGAGTAAAAATCGTGTAGCATCCCGGCCATGGTTGCCAATTCAACATTTTCTCTGCGCCGCAGAGCTATCATGGCGCAGGCCTGTGAAACCCCATATAGATGTATATACGCGCAACGACGTTCGTAATAGTCTGTCATGTTCAGAATGACTTCATCTATATGCTCCCGTAGAATTTCAATCCGATTTTTCATATGACCGTATCTCCTTTTAAATATTAAAGATAATGATTATCTAACTCATGGCGAGGACATCCCCCTTCGTTCGTGAAGGAGGCTTAAGACGAGAGACGAAGGAAACGGGACGCCGAGGACATCGTCCCCCACAACCTCTCGTCCGTCGTCCAAAGCCCCCTTCGCGAACGAAGGGGGAAGGGGGATGTCCCCATGTGCTGTTTAGCCGCATTAAAACTTCAAACCTCTTCCAATCCCATCAACAGCCGCACAACCATGTTTGCCTGATGCCCGGCACAGGCCATGACTCGCGGTGCCATTAGTCCCAAGTCCGCTTCGGATTCCAAGTCGCCGCAGATGTACAGATTTTTGAGCCGCCGTCGTGTTGTAATCATGTTCGCACTGCCGAATCCCGCCATGCCGGAGGCTGCCACAATCTTCGTATCTCCGGCACTCAGAAGCGACTCGATCAGCTCCGCTTTAGCCTCCGGATTGTCGAATGCTTCAACCACTATATCATATCCCGCGAAAACTTCCGCGGCGTTTTGCGCGGTGATTTTTATATCGCGTGTGCGAATCTCAATAAACGGGTTGATTTCAGCCAATTGGCTCCGCATCGCCTCAGTTTTCAAACTGCCCAGGTGATTTATCGTGTAGTGCTGCCGGTTCAGGTTACTCGGCTCCACCGCGTCAAAATCCACAAGCAGTAGCTCCCCCACGCCCATTCTCGCCAGCATCACGGCAATGTGAGATCCAAGCCCCCCCACCCCCGCAACGGCCACTTTTCCCGCTTTCATCCTGCTGTGAACGCCGTCCGCGTGGCGGGAAGCCATCAGGGATTCAAGCTCATCCATCTCAACCACCCCCGACAAACGTGACTATCTCCAGCCGGTCATTTTCGTCTAAAGTTTCCGATTCAAAACTTGTTTTCGGAATAATCACGCCGTTTTTCTCCACTGCAATACGGGTGATGTCATAACCTTCCCGCGCGAGAAAATCTTTCAGCGTATACACACCGTTTAAACTTTTTTCGTCTCCGTTTACACGCATAAAAATACATCCTCCTTAAAAGAAAACGACCCGCTTCCGGTCAAAAGGAAAAGGGTCGAACAATCACAGTCCTCACTCTCTTCCTGCGGCGGCATTATCCGCACCAGGTTCAAAGGGTCGGAGCTAAAACTCCCTCTCAGCCCGAACACGAGCTCCCCCGGAAGTTGTTTATTTAGTTAGACGATATCACAGGTAGCGGGATGTTGTCAATAGAATCACGGTTACAAAGAACGCATAAATCGCTTACAGCCCCTTCGCCCATTCGGTATATTTTTGAATTTTCACATCACACTCAACGCGAGTCTCTCCGCTGGCCATGATATACACCTTCACCTTCGGCTCAGTGCCTGATGGGCGCACGAGGATGACTGTTCCGTCTGCGGTGTCGAATCGCAGTACGTTTGAGCCGGAGAGTTCAATCTGCGTCTTTTGGCCTGTTGCGGGGTCTATTTCATATCCGCCTAAGAAATCTTTTCTCCGCACAACGGTTTCGCCGGCTATCGCGG
>Ga0123355_10002002_pt1 | contig 28793 bp, 12 predicted proteins | sample TergutEmb28metaG_3_FD_89872 | JGI IMG/M metagenome (GOLD analysis project Ga0123355, IMG submission 89872) | Embiratermes neotenicus P1 segment gut microbial communities from Petit-Saut dam, French Guiana - Emb289 P1 | ecosystem: Host-associated > Arthropoda: Insects > Digestive system > Gut ... | reverse complement strand
TCTCCTCACCCATACGCGCCACATGCCCAGCCCATCTCATTCTTCTTGATTTTATCACCCGCACAATATTGGGTGAGGAGTACAAATCATTTAGCTCCTCGTTATGCAATCTCCTCCATTCCCTGGAAGACAAACAATTTCCTGACCTCAATCTGCTCTTAATTTCATCAGACGCTAAAGTAGTTTTTAACGTAAGAAACAGAATTGCCTTTTCGCCCTTATCTATCACATTATCAGAATCATCTATTTATTACCTAATGCAGCATTTAAAAAAAAGTACAGCATTATTTATTCTCTAATATTTCTGAATTCCCTCACTGTATTATCAGGCCGCAGCTGTCTTTATTCTAGCTTTTTGTTTTCCGTTTTCGTGCCTGATATCTGTAACACTCCATTGCATGTTTCACAAATTAGTGTTAATGTTCAGTAAAGAGAACGATATGTTTGGTTTTCGTTATTGGTTGCCGATTGTTTGGTTGTTTTGCTGCTGTCAACATTACAGTATTCATGGAATCAAGGTAATTTATAGATGTATAGGAAGTTGACTTTCCCGACTGAAAGCGCCTCTGTCATTGGTGCAATGGTTTGTCACTGTGGACTAGGTACTTAACGGATTTTAAAAATACTTGCATATCACCTTCATGTGAAGTCAGTAGATATTTTTAAATATTATGAAGCCGTATTTTTGGGGTATCAGACATGACAAAAATTAACACTGTAGTAAAATGAAGTACTTTATATAGTTCGTGTTGAAAAAGAAATAAATACGAAAATTATTAAATGCTTTATGTATAATGTGAAATTGTTAGAATAGCTATTTAAGATAGCCTAAAGGTAGAGGGGAAAAGAAGGTTCTCGTAAAGAGGGCAACCTGCTTGAAACGTTGCTAAAATTCACACTCAGCCAAGAGCAGATATTAACAAGTTTTTATTCCAAGTTTAGAATTCAAACCAAAAGCAGCAGAACTAGTAAAGTGCGAAAATCAAAGAGCAGTTCTGTGTCTCTTAGGTTCACACCATCTCCTTAGGGTCTTTTTCTCACACACCTTAAATCTCTTCGTACCTTGAGTTATAAACTCTCAACGTATCGTCGTAGAGATACGAGAATATTAATGAGTGTTTAAGTGAGATACTTGACAATGGCGGGAGTTTACAGGTAAATGAAATCACTGGCAGGAAACGATTCGGTCTGCATTTTGAGCAGTGTATTTAGCATAAAAGAATGTAAGGGAAGTATCTGTATTGTAACCTTCACGGTCATTACGTCATTAATAAGAGCCGCAAAGCAATTTTGTCCTTGCTGATATCTGCCGTGCTCTGCGTCATAGTTTTCAAACAGACTGTATTGTCTGTACTAAAGTGGAAATCCTGGCTGTACAACTCAGTAGGCCACCTGACATCTGTGAGGCTTTCCCAGAAACGACATAATTAATGCCTTCGTTTAGCTACTTCTGCTCTTGCGAAAAGCTTGTAAATAAATGATATGTTTATGCTGTAACCATCTTGAAGTTCATATTCCGAAGTCTACATAATTGTGACTTAAAGTATGCAACCAAATTAAGTTCATTCAAACGCAAGTTTCTGCAAACTTGTTTGGAGTCTGGTCGCTCTGCCAATAGAGAAGGTCACTACGGGGCAAACGACGGGATTTTTAAATCCGGTAAGCCTGCTGGGACTAGCATTTTCATATATCGTGCCATAATTCAGGCTGTTAGACGCCATATCCTCATAAGAGAGGTCCGGGTTCAACTCTTGTGTATTCCTTAAGGGATTTATGGTGGACAAATTACCTCGGTTTTCCCATGTCAATTACCATTCAATCATTTGTGTGTATTCGTTTATTTATCATAGGAGGGAAGGACAGAAGTTCCATTACACGCCTCAGTTGTAAGAGACCCAATTGTATCCCAAACAGGAATAACACTCCATCAAATTTACGACACAATGAGATTGTCCGTCAGACAATTCCTTGCACAGTGGCGATACAGGTGACAAAGACACGTTGAAAGTATTGCTGGCCGCTGACTTCCAGTTAAGGTAGACCATTAGATAAAGACAGGTTTCTCTCATGCTTCTTACAAGCCTCTATGTACGTTACGATTCCATAGTTTTTAAATTATCTTATGGAACGTTGTTAAACTACTAATTTCCACTCTTCTTGGAATACATTTCTCTGCTAAGTAGTAACCAGTATGGTAAGATTCAGCCCTCATGTGCCTTCTCTTCCTGTATTCACTGCAAGCTTATACATTTGTCATGCCGTCCTTCATAATTTTGTTTTAATTTGCGGACTACATGAATTCGGATGGTACGGTGGCAGTGAGTTTTTGTTGAGCCAGCAGGAAGCCGTAGGCATTGTTTGAAATGAATCAGAGGGAGAAGAATGCTTGTGTATGGTGCGCGCTAGCTAGTTTCTAGTTACCTGGCAACCAGCAATGTTGTGTGTGCTTACGTATCACCATGAAATAGCACACAGGCATTTCCTGAAAATGCTAAAGCTTTTATTTGATTAATAAATCTATACTGCTAAATGTAAACAGAAAACGAAATTTTGCAGGAACAAACTTCCTGCTACACTAGGTAAATATTTATTTAACGAAGCTCCAGAGGCAAAACATCCAACGATATCTATTTGTTTTCTCTGAGGAACTTCAATTGAAAATAGGAAGAAGTTTTATTAGATGCAGTTTTATTACAGCGTTCACATTTTAGTTATTTGGGACATATTTGTAAAATTTTTTCCGGAAGGGAATTTTTATCGGTTTTTTTTTTTTTTTCCTCGGAGAAATTGAGGATTGTTTTTAAAAACGACTTTACTAATATGATGTGGCAATAATATGCGTGACGTCAAGTACGAGGATTCCAAAAGAATGTACAATAGATGATCGAAGGCCAGTCAAGGAGTCCTGTCGTAAAATGATAGAAGGAGAGGTGGTATGCGAATGGTGTGCCATCGGCAAATCTGTGTGCGTGCAAAATGTATATCGTATGTGGTTACACGATTGAAAAGATGGCGATATGCTAACGGTGTGCCATCGACAAATCTGTGTGTGTGTGTGTGTGTGTGTGTGTGTGTGGAAAATACTACCGTATGTAGTAACATGAATGCAAATGGAGCGAAATGCTAATGGTGTGCCATCGACAAGTGCCTATGTTTACAAAATACCGCGGTATGTAGTTACACGATTGCAAAGGGGTAGATACGCTAATGGTGTGCCATCAACAAATCTTTGTGTGTGTGTGTGTGTGTGTGTGTGTGTGTGTGTGTGTGTGTGTGTGCAAAATATATTCCCTATATGGTTATACACGAGAGATGTATTTTTGTCTATCTGCATGCAGATAAACGCATTATAGCAGTATTCCTTTAAAATAGTATAATAGCTAGAAACCTCCATACATTTGTGTTATAAATAAAAGAACTTTGCAGAACATTTGATTTCGTATTATGTACATTTAGACTATTAAGAACACGTATAATGGGGTTTTCATTTTAAACAGAATGTCTGTGAACTGGCGATGAAAATGGGGCATTGAAAGTAATTCATCAATGACCTTACGTGTATGGCGTAGGCAACGATCAGGACGAATGTTTACGAGGGCTGTCCGGAAAGTATCCGGCCATTTTGAATATCTAGAGAACCGGTCTCGTGGCCTTGATGTAACTTGATAGCCAGTCGGAGGAGACCTTTCTCTGCATCTGTGAACAGTTACTATCTCGTGGGGCTAGTCAGTCGGCAGTGAGATGCCGTTGAGTGAGCTTGTGTACAGTGTGACTATCGAATTCAAAATGATCGAGCGAGCAGATAAGATTCATCACGAAAATGCGCCTGCCCATTCTACAGCTGTCGTGCAGGATTTTCTGGCAAAGCATCACATCACCCTTATCTAACAGCCCAGATTTAGCTCCCTGTGACTTCTGGCTTTTCCCAAAGCTAAAATCTCCGTTGAAAGTGAGGATATATGTGAATGCGATGGTCACACAGTACACAAGCTCAGTCAACGAAGTCTTACTGCCGACTGACTAGCCCCACGGGAAAGTGACTATTCACAGATGCACAGTAAGGTCTTCTCTGAGTGGCTGCTAAGTACATCAAGGCCACTCGACCGGTTCTCGAGATATTCAAAATGGCTGCATACTTTCCGGACAGGCCTCGTATGTCCCAAGCAGACAGTAAAATGTCCACTCTCATAATAAGCACTCGTATTCTTAATTAAGTACAGAGAGGAAGCAGATGTTTTTCTATATGAATGTGTAATCTGAAAACACGAGCTTTTTAGACGTGTTCGCAAAATTGCGAAAAGTGACTGTTAGCTTCGTCATGTCTGTCCGCATGGAACAACTCGGCTCCCACTAAAGGATTTTCATGACATTTGATATTTGAGTATCCACAGATGACAATATGGTGCATTCGAATTGCTTGCTGGGTACCTAAGCCTACAAACACCCAATCGTAATGTGTAATAGTGACTGTTTTGTGCCTCAATGTTAAGTGTGTTTTTTAATATTCTACTTTCTCTCACCAGTGGATTCGAAATACTTGTTTAATTTACTTGGGTTTGTGGACAGACGTTTAGAATCACTGTTCAGAGAAGTAATACTTATAGATACAATATAATTCTTTAGAGCGGACCTTCTCCGATATTTGTCGTCCCAATGCTTCAAACCTTTTGCCAAAAATGTCGTTCATACGGCATCTGCGTGATTTGTTTACATGCTAGTTATATGTATGTAAATATTAATGTAATTTTGTTAATTAATTGATTACATACACATGCTCCAATACAAAGTTTTAATTGCACTAATAGCTGCAGTAAGTTAGAGTGGACACAGTCCAGCAAGCTTTTAAACGTTTATCTTCTCGTTCTGTGTTAGTAGTAATGTTGGTGCTTGGGTATTCTTCGCTATTAAGTTTTAAGAGTGTTAAAATTTTCCTGTTGTACTGAGTACATGGTGACTGAATGCTCATGACACAAGTTTTGTAAAAACGAATTCATATGTTTATTTATTTTGTGAATTCTAAGTTGAATGTTGTTTAAGCTATATAATAATGTAAAGTTAGCACGGCGTGCAGACCGACCGAAAAACTTCTCGGTCTCTCAAGGGCGTTAAGACCACTGAGATTAAATCTTGTGTTTCTTCGTCTTTCTGTGTTCCAATTGCGGGGCTTATCGTAATGATAAGGGGGCGATATCTCAGCATTTTTATTGAATCTTTTAATACGTTAGAGCCAGCAATGTTAAACCCTTACTCTGCTAATGTGGAGAATATGGTGAGCTCCTAGTAATGCCAGCAAATGGTAGATGGGGGTTTAACTCAGCGTTTAAAGGGTTAAATTCTACAGAAATTATTTGGTAGCTGTCCTGTGGGCTTATATTATATCGTAGTCCGTAGACATGCTCTTGAAAGTGTATACTATACGACATTTGAGGATAATATGGCCATGCTAAGTCTCTTTAATTTTTTTATTATAAAAAGACTTTAAAATGAACACTATATATGTCCTTAATATGTAATTTATTTATCCACATTAAGAAGCTTATGGCTGTTGTCTTTTACATGAACGCCAGAAAAAGTCGCTTTCTAAAAGTTTTGCTTTCGGGCACATTGCCTTTACTGTGCAGGTAATAAAGTCAGTCTATTTGTTTAGAAGTACGTAACTTTAAATCTAAAACCAAATAATAAAACGTATGTACTTTCAAATTCGTATTAAGATGCGTTTCACGTTTGTAAACTGAAATCAACAGAAAACATTGTAGACCCCTTTTTAAATTGAAAATTAAGTAACAAATCGTTGTTACACAACGAAGAGAAGTATATATCACTGGAAAACATTTTAGTTTCTTTAAAAAGACAAGGAGATATCGATATGTGCATGTAGCTTATGTACAAACAACGTTGTCGTATTCTGTGTCAAGCTTCCACATTCTGCAAAATTTTGCTCACATAACCAGCAATTGGTGTGGTTCTTTTCTTTGTCGAAAGGGTATCAAAAATGAAAGATATACGTAAAATCTAGTTTTACTACGGGAAGTAAAAATGTCCCTTTCGATTCAACTGTAAGCAGATTAATACATTTACTGCTAAGGCGTATTACTTAAATTCGGAAAGTCTAGTGCACATTGTTGTCTTTGTTCTTCAGATATAAAATGGTTTTCGACACCTCGCAGTGTAACGTAATTGGGGAATAGCCACCTTAAACGCAACCTAGCCGATATTGACATCCACGTTGTACTGATAAATGTTAACCGTCCATTACAGTACCGATTTTGGCAGCAGTGTGGCCACATTTCCAGAATTCGCCATATTTGGTCCATTTACCTCACACGAGAGACGTTTACCGTTGCCTGGAGTACGGAATTTCGAATTTCATGTTACACTTCAACAATTGAGATCTCGCAGGATGTTTGTAAAAAAACACGAGTTTGCATATTACGCAGCTTTGTTATTCTCTTCAAGCTCACAAATGTTCTCAGGAACACGTCTTTAAGTTCTGGCCCTGTGTTCAGTGGCGTGTAATATTTTTATTTTAAAATATATGGAGATAGATTTAGAGGCATAATATTCGCATGCTAGCCCGCTGATTTTGCATGCAGCAGTCTGCTTCTCAGCCAGGACATTTTGTTTTTTTTTTTAAACAGTTTCATTACCTGAAAAACTGAATGGACGCTGCCGCAGCCTCTCAAGAAGGACTTTGCTGTACGGAGATACTTAGTGGTTAACCGTACTTACGATGCTTTCGCCCCTGCATCTACTTCGTGAAACCCCGGAGACCATAGTTAAGTAGAACGAAAAAACGGACGAAAGTTTCGCAAGAAAAGAAGAAGAAGAAATACGGACATAGAGTGAGATAACAACATAAACCTTGATAGGATTTTTTTTTACGTAATCCGAGCTGTGGCCCACTTAACTGTGAGAGGAGCTCCATCGTGTTTCCCTTAAACAGCTAGGCGAAAGACCTGTCACCTTCTTACGTTTCTAGATCGAATGTGGTTCTCCTGTGTCGCAATATTAAATAGCGCGAATACACAATGTTTCCTGCGTGCATACGGCAGTAATATAAAACATGGAACATATTCTTTGTCGTATTATTTTTAATATTTGTTGGGTATTATTTTACACCATTTACCATTTATACTGAGCTGAACTAGCCATGAACTAATATTATAAATTCATCCTTATCTGATGCATTTTACCTCAAGCAGATATTAACGCACAGCACAAAAAGAGTTAGTTGAAACTGTTAGTACCAGATAAAGTGGTGAATATTTTTATTTGCGTTTTCTTTTGTAAACTTGAGCACGAGTATTATCAGGTGAGAAGATACGTGTTTTAGGACTTGTGCGTTTACGCATTACGCTAAACTAAAAATACTTCAAATATTAGGATACACACAAAGTGTTAAGAGGAGTTTTTAAGTTGAAGATGAAGGCTAAATGTTTATAATTAAAAGGAGAGAGTTTGAAGTCATAGGCCTGTAGTCAGTAAAACTGTCTGATATAAATACGGAATACCAAGTACTTACAGTGTGTATTTTTCGCCATTGCGCATACAATGTTTTGTGGCGTATGATTATCCTTTTGACGCCTAACGACTCCTTTAGTGGTCGTACCGCACCGCTAACCTCTAAACGTTTCATTTTATATATTTATTCAACAAATATAAATACTGAATATTTTAAACATGGTATATACTCACCATTTTTTTCTCTTCAAAATGCAGTTTGTTTCATAATTCTAACGTATTTGGTTCCGGTTTTATTCACATTTTATATACAGTTTGTGCTAAAATTTAAAAAAATAATTCCGGCGCCAAAAGGTTATAACTAGGTCTATGGAGAAAACAGAAGTTTATTTTTTACAGAAATTACCCCTCCGGTCCACCTCTAGTTTTTTATTCTGAAGCAGAAGTTTCCAGTCTACACCTTCACACCCTTTGTTTGTATGATGTTTCCTAAATCAATGTACACAACGGCGACATACTTTCTAACTTCAGAGTTTGCCTTGATTTCAAAAGCAGCATAATATAACCTACTGTTGCTTATAAGTTCGAAGCTCAATCTGAATTTAAACCAAAAAACATAACATAAAAGTGTTCATAAGAGTTTTGCTTCGTTTTAAGTCACAGCTGTGTGACAAATTTTCCTTATCACCCCATCTAAACTAAACATGGCCTAACTTGGCGTAACGCTATGCATTTCGATAACATAGAATTACTGTCATGTCTGTCTAAAGCTTTAAGCTATAAGATCATACCGACGCAGTACAAATGTTACCTTTACATGTTATTAACACATGTTATTACATGACGCGTGGCAAACTGCCTCAGTTTGGTTTTAGCCTAATTATAGTATAAGTGGAAGTCCAGACTGATTCCTGTCTCTTGGCCGCTCAACATTTCCTGTGGTGCAGTTGTGATTAATTTGGTCATCAACAGCCTAATTAATAGAATTGGTAGATAACACGAAACTTGATTTCCGTGGAAATTAGAAATAGAGGTATTGGCTAACAGATAAAGCATGGCGAATATTCATAACAGCTCGGTTATCGTGACGCTCATTTAGCACATGCAGCCAGATAATACGCATTTTATCAATGTTTGTTCTTTTTGTTCAAAAGGAAATATGAACCTGGAAAGAAATACGCCTTTCTGTGAATTAATATTTTCATCGTTGTGTTGTTCTTCTCGAAAGGTCCAGAAATAAAGCCAGTTCTTAATTCAAAACAACTCTCAGTGTACCGGAATTTCTCCCTTGTGTAGGACGATTCATGTCGTCTACGACTTTCGAATTATGTCCTTCCATTGTGGAAAGTTTAAAGTAGGCTGTGGAGATACGGACTCTGAAGCCCGGTACTCTGTGTGAACGTAGTAAATATGCCAGACGCACGTAAGCTACGTTGTACTACCTATGCGAGATATGAGAATCTCGCTGCGGTGGAACGAATATTTACGCATTCTGAGACATGCCGCTCTTTACACTATAATGGTGTATAATACAAACATTTCGAAGAACTTTTTACCTCCAACACAGCGTAGTCCAGAAAAACTTACTTCGAAATGAAGGAACCAGACTTCCCAGAAACTACTGGATATACAAGCCATTCTAGAGATTGTGTTATATCAGATGACTGAAATATTTATCAGTATTGTATTTTTATCATTGTGATTATCACACTTCAGCCTATTACACTGTCTGTGTTACAGGGTATGTTGGAAGAGTCGTGTATTGCTGATAGTATTAAAAATTTCCTACTTTTTCGGAACGCACAGCTTTTATCACAGCCTTTGACAAACTTTCATCATTCGATCATGTTTACCATCTCCTCACCAACACACACACACACACACAAGATCAAGTTTTAATATCATTATTCTATATATGCTTATGTACACCAAATTTGCCTCCTCCTTAGAATATTTTGACAGGAAATATGAGTGAATTTCTCATTTTTCTGAAGCGTCCTACATGCCACGTAAAATCCGTCCTTGTTGGCTGAGTTATTGTGTCGATATTTTGAAAAAGCTACAGATTATGAACTCTGACATCATACAGTTGTCTCCAGCGTTCGTTTCTATCTTATTTTAAAAAAATCTTCATATAACTGCATTTTCGTGCTGCTGATGTCGTCGTTGGTGGTATTATCATTTTGTTTAGACCTATTCTTGTTATATCACTACCACATAGCTGTATATATATATATATATATGTGTGTGTATGTGTGTGTGTGTGTGTGTGTGTGTCCAACATCCGTCTTCCACTATCCCCACTTATTCTCTATTGTCTTTCCAGCCTGTCTTCAGTCGCTATATACATAAAAAAGACATATACAGTAGCTCCACACTACATTTTGAATGAAACAATAAAATTAAGGTATTTAATTTAATAATAATTTGCAGCGAAGATATAAATTGGAGCGTGCGTCTTATTAATGTTATCTTAATGAACTGAGTTTCAAACGTTTTATCCTGACTGAAACTCAATTATTAATACAGTTATTATGAAAGGGAAACTGAATGCTTTGTATTCAGTTACATGACGGGGTGAACTTACGTATCAAGCTCCATCAGGCACCCCCTGCCTTCTGGTGTCACTGGTTCATGATTAATAGAATTTTGTTTTTTGTCGTGGATATCGTTTGAACTTGGTGTTTTTATTTGAATAAAAATTATTTGCGGTAGTTAAAACAGTATAGATTCATTTATTTAAATACGTGAGCTTAAGGTGTATTTAAGATGTCTTATGTGTATTGTTGTTAGTTGTCTTGTGTATATTGTTGTAGTTGTCTTCTTGTATTGTTGTAATCTTATTGTATTTGTTGTACTATGTGTGCATTGCTGTTTTTACTTTAGACGCCGGACTGCTGGCTAGAAGTCAGCATTCGGAAGGTCCTGCGACCGGCCATCTCGACACAGGTTTTTCTTGGTTTCTCTGTGTCTATAAGCAAATGCTGAGATGGTTCTCAAAATTCCAATTTGCCACTATATGCTTCTCATGTAGCCCTCCCGACTTAAATTTATTAGTAACCAGCTTCATATTTTGTGTACATGTAAAATAACCACTGCCACCGGGTGACAACCCAGTTGCAGTTACTAAATAATAATAATAATAATACTAATAATAATAATAATATAAAAGGAGTTAATATTATCTTCCAAATAAATAAACTTAAAAGTTATTAGTTTTTGCAATCACTGGACAAGCCAGGATTCCAAAAGTGGTATTATTCGAGAGAATATAACACAGATAATAGAGTAATTAATCCTGTATCCGACGGAATAAGCAAAAACGTCGCCGATAGAAAGAATGTCTTAGCCGACAGTTAGTTGTTATTAACTCGAAAGGCACTCGGTCAGGGACCGTTCATCGCGATAGAGATTTCGTGCCATTGTTTAGTCCTTTCAGGTGTGAGTTTGGATTGTGCCTTCAAACAGACCGTCACCGTATCGTCTAATTTTATTAATATTTTACATTTCCATTATTTTACATTTTTTTTGTCTGAAGCCACATAACTTTTAATTCTCTACAGCCCAACAATACAACTACAAAACACGCCGGGCAGTACTCTAAAAACTCCATAGCACCTCCTTCCTTATATATTAATTGTAATTAATATTTTTACAGCGAGCGTTGTTACTAACCTGTTGTACTCGTATAGGGTGGATCATCCATCTTCCACATTACAACAGTACGTCTGTGCACCAATTACACGAGAGTGTGTTTTTTCTCTCGCTTATCCAACGAACGGTTTCATTCCGCAGTAATTCTCTTCAGCTTTACTTGGGACAAGCTCTATTATTAAGGGCCATCTTCAGTGCCATATTGTGCCTTAGTCGGTGTCGGGCAATAGCTGTTTTGTTACATTAACAAAAGTGAGGGCTGCCTGTTCCCTAATCTTAATGAGTACTTGATAACTTACTTACTTACTTACCCTATGGTGAAGAGTCCTTCTTGAGAAGCTAACTGGTTTGCAGTTAGTCAAGAAATTCCCCGCATTTCACGGAACCCGAAGGTTCATTACCGCACTCAAAAGCGTCCGCCACCTTTCTCTATCCTGGGCCAGCCCAATCCAGTCGATATACCCACATCCCACCTCCTGGAGATCCGTCCTAATATTATCCACCCATCTACGCCCTCCCCAGTGGCGTCTTTCCCTCCGTAAAATCTTCATGTATTTCGACAAAATATATAACACTGGAGTTGAAATTAAACCACTTAGAAATAAGAGAACCGGTCTTAGAAAAGTAGGCTGTGATGATGAATGGTGTCGTGTCTTACGGTAGACTTTGCTATTTGTTTTTTGAATCTTCAGTTTAAACTTCCATTAATAATTACGAATGATCGGTTAAAGATTTATGTGTGACCAATAAGGTAAAACTATTTGATAAAATGAAATTACTACGACCCTGTAGTCATATTAAGTGAGATGGAGGGTAGATCGGTATGGGGGTTAGGACGTTTCAGCTGGTTTGTGAACAAGCAGAACCAATGTCAGTGTGCAGTCAAGTGTGTCTAACGTGCGTGTCCGACGAAGCCATGGCATGACGTGTGAACACTGTCACCTGGAACTGCCCCCGCAGATACATGAGACGAAGTGTATTCCCCCTCCAGCTCTGCTCCCATTCTTCTAGCCCCGTCCCAGACTACTCTTAAAGTGGTACTTGTGATCGTGCATGGTCTGTTGCAGTAACATGGGCCTCTCTTTCGATTTGACACTACGGCTTTTAGGTAAGTGGGTTTCTTTGTAATTGTGAACAATTTCTGGGACTAGAGCGTGCTAAAACAAAGACCTGTCATCTTTTTAAGCTTTCGCCGTGTTGTAAATGTAATTTATTCCTTTTTGGGTAATTCCCCGACGTCTGAGATTTAATTGCCGACGTTTCGGAACTCACTATCGGTTCCATCTTCATAGGCAGGTGAATGAAGTATGAAGTATTCATTCACCTGCCCATGAAGATGGAACCGATAGTGAGTTCCGAAACGTCGGCAATTAAATCTCAGACGCCGGGGAATTATCCAAAAAGGAATAAATTACAAAGACCTGTCACTTTGAAACTTCTACTTTTAGGCTAATTCGCAAAACTGTGAAAAGCAACTATCAGCTTCGTCACGTTTATCCGTACGTCTGCAGGAAACAACTCGGTTCCCAGTGGAGGAAGTTTAATAAAATTTGATATTTGAGTATTTTTACAAAATTTGTTGAAAAAATTCAAGTTTCGTTAAAATCTGACAAGAATAACGGGTGCTTTACATGAATTATTCTTAAAATTGGAAGTGTTCCAGACAAAGATATAGAGAAAATCAAAATACACATCTCATGCTCGATAAGGTTTTTTGTCGAAAACCGTGACGTTTATGAGCAAATGTTGAAAAATATTGCAGATACAGCAGGCCACAGAGGACAGTATGGCGCATGTGCATTGTATGATGGATACAAAAGGCTACAGTCACACACTCATAATATGTAAAACTTATTGCTTTTCCACTGCTACAATGGTTGCACTAACGCGCCTCATTGTTACGTTATACGTGCATTGCCTGTCGTACATACATTCTACCATACTGTAGATGAAGTTACTACGTTCCTTACGAAAAGTCGAGAACCACTAATTATCGACACAGCGTCACGTTACAGGAGTCCTAAATCCTCAGAACTTTAATGTTACAAGTAAATTAATTTAGTTGAAGAATAAAAGACCAACTTGATGTCACTTGCTATTTTATTTCACTTCTTATGTGCTTAACAAGTTTCGGACATTAATATATCCATCATCAGGAGCTTGCGACTATTCTGTTGAATTACCACATTGGTCGTATTGTCCTTGGTTCGATGTGTGTTGGAGTTTCGGCGTGGTTGGATTGGAGTGGTATCCGTGTTAGAGGCTGAAGACTGCAACATGGATACCACTCCAACCTAACCACACAGAAACTCCAACACACATCGAACCAAGAACAATACGGCCAATGTGGTAATTCAACAGAATAGTCGCAAGCTCCTGATGATGGATATATTAATGTCCTAAACATGTTAAGCACATAAGAAGTGAAATAAAATAGCAAGTGACATAAAGTTGGTCTTTTATTCTTCAACAATCACAATGATGCACGGTCCAATAAACATAAATTTATTCTGATGTTGGTATAGTGGTGTGGCCTTCAAAGGAGATATAGTTTTCGAAGGAGGACCCTTCTACCGGCACATTTTCTGACACTTTGTGTCGACTTACGGGCTACCTCACGTTGCATTGTCCTCCTGAATGCTGGGCACTGTCACGCCGTCTTCTGCATAATTGCGATAATATTGAGAGAAGTACAAAATTCGAAAGAAAAATTGTCCTATTAATAAACTGCAATTCTGTTTTGACAACGGTTAGATGGGTAGTCATAGTAACGCAACACTGTAAGCATCTGAAGATGAAAGCTACAAACACAAAGTTATTCAGGAGAAGCAAAGATATCGAGATTGGAATTATTCTTAGTAAAAACTATCTTCTGATTATTTCTCAAATTTCTGTACTTTCAGGAATACAGATGGCGTTCGCACTTGAGGTTCATTGACACATCTAACGACATATGTCGAACGCAACAACATTTTGTCACATACATGTCTGATATACAAATTCTTCGTTGTTCCTTTAGATATATAATGACATCGAGTAAAATTGCTGGGGGGTGTTTTATGTTACCATTCGGGTGTTGTCTGTGGGAACTGAGAAGAAACCTCACTCGTTTTGTTGACTGGGTCATATTACTGAATTCCAGAGATGTTCCTTCTAACGCTGAGTTCTCCGTAGGGCATGTCTTGTAATTTTAAGTTCTCTGTGTTTTATCAAACTTTAATGTTAAGTTCTATATTATTTACTATATAGACATATATTTATCTGTTTAGTTTTTTCTCTCGCTTTGAGTTTTACTTTCTACTTCTAAGTTCTCATTTTTTTTATTTACTAGCCTATGCTTCCTGCGTACAAAATAGTTCTTCTTTTCCTTCGAACCTCAGTTCTGCTTTCATTAGCTGGTTTTCCCATTTATCTTAATCTTACATGCAATATTACCTAAATTTCTCAGTTCTGTGGTCTTGTAGTGAGTATCTTTCTGAGTGATATTTTATCACTCCTCTATTGCCACTTGTTTAGGAGCTCCTCTCTTTATCTTCATGTTTTTGTGCATATCAACCCTAAATGAATTCATTTCTCTGCCTTCCCCTGCACAGACATCATTTCCACCTCTTAGTTCCTTGACTTAAACTTCTCAAATTCTAAACTCCAAAACCGAACCCTGTTACACCGCTTGTTTCATTCATTGCACAGCACGACGTTTACCCCTGTCTTTGCCCAGCTGCGTACCTCAGTCATTGTAGCCGATCCCATGGACAAAGTTCGAATCCGGGACCTTCGAAATACAAAGCAGGAATGGCAACCAACCGACAGTGGGAATACGTTTTGCGAGGGACTAATGTGCAATAAATTCTCATTATGGAGTTTTTAAATCGTGCAAACTCCGCTCCCCGTTTGCAGATCCCTCACAACCTCTCGGCTGTGTGCCTGCAGCCGCCTGCAGTACGGACACATTAAGTGTGAGACCCTTAGTCCGACAGTGTGGAGTCACTGCATGGGAAATGTGTGCGGACAGACAGTGGAGGGGTGATGATGCACAGCCATAATGGATTTTTTGGGTGAAGCAGAATTGTTCTGGTGGTACATTAAGAGATTTAACGCTGTGCAGCTCGAAAAACAAAGTTCATGAATATGTATTTAATGAAAGTGTGGGATTATTTGAACTCCGGTTTTAATACTGCGTGAAATATTTTTCGCACTCCTCCCAGTGTAACATAAAAGTTATCTGACTTAAATCTTGTAACGTTTCGCATATTATTATTATTATTAGTAGTAGTAATGTAGTAGTAGCAGTAGTAGTGTAGTAGTAATGTAGTAATAGTAGTAGCAGCAGCAGCAGTAGTGGTAGTAGCAGTAGTAGTAGTATTGTAGTAGCAGTAGTAGTAGTGTAGTACCAGTAGTAGTAGTAGTAGTAGTAGTAGTAGTAGTAGTAGTAGTAGTAGTAGCAGCAGCATTAGCAGTAGCAACACTTGTGTGTCACAAAAGAAAAAAATTAACACCGCCAATGACAAGCCTTGCCGTTAGACACGCTCGTCACATAGTTTCATCAATAGTCCATCCTCAAATACTATCTCCCCCTAGTTTAATGTTATCTTCTTAGTTTTTTCCTTGATATTGCTGTTAGGCTTCTCCAAGCGGTATGCTTACTAAAATTCTGTATAGTCTTCGTGCCCAATCAAAGGTATTCTCATACATTTTACAAAAATAGGTTTTATATATATATATATATATATATGTATTGTTGTGGGCCGGGTAGCTCATTCGGTATAGCGACTGACTACGGGCTGGAAGGTCCGGATCGAATCCCGGTGTAGACGAGATTTTCCGTCCGTCCAGACCGGCCCTGGGGCCCAACCAGCCTCCTGTACAATGGGTACCGAGTCTTTCCCGGGGGCAGAGTGCGGCCGGGGCGTGCTGCTGACCACTCACCCTCTTCTAGTGCCGCGGTCATGGAAGAGTAGAGCTATACCTCTGTCCACCTTCTAGACCACACCGGGCCAGTTACGGGAACATTTTACCTTTACGTTTATATATTTATTGTTAGTTGAGCTTCCAGCACATTTCTCTGTTTGTGACCGGTAACACCGGCTTTTTCCGGTGCATATCCACTATATTTCTAATAACTACAGTTTACTTATATTATTTATTATAATTTGAAGAGTTTTTCTCAGGTGAGATATATATACACAGAGTGAGCCAAAAGTAGCTACTACATACTCTATACTTTATACCTATTTTGGCCCACTTTTTATATAGCTCAGGATGATCGTTAGGTAATATTCTTAATTTATCACTTGAGTTGTCCACATAAACCCAAAAAATCACTCAGTCGTGACTCTAAAGTTGTATAAAAGAAGATCCAATGTTAGGGCATTTTAACGCATTGCTAGTTTCGTGTTCTACAATAAACATTCTTGAAATTGTTATTAAAATACTGCGCTGTTTTGGAGGTAAAAGTTAAATAATTCGTAAATGATTCCCTTTTCCATTATACCTACAGAATAAAACTGCGGAAATGAGCCAAATCAATTGAAATCGACTCCAATTCACTGGTGCTCGAAAGTAAATTACTGCACTTGATTGGCCGTCATAACGGATTCTTGTTTTTAGGCGATTCGGGATGTACAATAAATGGACGCTGATGGCTGCCAAGTGCGCAGAATTACTACTATTTCCGATTTAATTACGAATTATTTGAAATTTTTGTATGTACCTTTGGCATCATTCTTCAAATTCCATTCACAATAATTATGTAGGATTTGGTTTTGTTAAGGGACCATACGGAAATTTGGCACTGAAGTACCGTCAGTCTCCGTTACAGCACGCCGTTTCGATGCCGTTGATTTATGGTGTATGCTTATAAACATGTCACAAACCCGGAGTTCCACACCTGCCCGTAAAGAATTAGTTATACCATCTCTGCATGAATCCGCCATCAGAATGCATTCTGTTCCAGGTAATTCCAGCCCATACCCCAACTTCCTCTTTCTAAAGACCCATTGCTGTCCTTCAGTTTATTTCTCGTTCTTCCCAAATGGCATCTAAAACTATATATACGTTACCCATCAGTCCTATTTGCGCTACATTCCCCTACAGTCTCATCTTCCTTTGTGTGATCATTCTCATACTAGCCTAATCGTTGAAAATTTAAAGTTATGTATTTTTCATTCTCATTCAAAAAATTTATTTATTTCGAACGCAGTTTACTGCTTCGAAGACACAGGTTTTTAAAAATTATTTACCTTATGTGCTTCGCAGAGAAGAGTCCTATGTTTTAAAGACCAGTTATTAATTATTGTCAAGGAAAAATATATTTCTGAAAAATATATAAAACAAAAAAACTAACTCTAAATGAAGAATTCCGTTATGTTAGAGGAGGTGATACGTATAGTTACCGTCGAGGTTTAAACAGTTAATTTTATATTTTTTACGCCTACTACAGAACCTTAGATATAACCGTAGCACACGAACGGCCAGTAACATAACAGCCACACACGCACGAAACATGAGTCAAGTAAATTTCATTCCTTTGAAAAAGACATGCGCTATAACAATTATGCATCTTCAGATGTAAAGATTATAAAACTTACACTGCACATACGAATGACTAACGTATTACGTAATAACTTTTCCAGCACGCTGAAAAAACGTTTTTTCCTATTCACTTTGTAATTAACAAACTTGCATTATTTTAAACTAAAAACACTGTCTTAATATTGCATCGTCCCTGAAGTTCCCTTTCTGTCGTAAAGCAGTGTTGATAAGAACAGAATTGAAATAAACCTCAGGGAGCTGGCACGTAGAATTGGAATCATTATTAATTACACGTAATAGTAACTAGTCACAGCAGGCTGCTGGCGTCCCTTGGTGTGTGCCTTATCGCAGCTGTTGGGCAACGAAAACCCTGCTATGGAGGTAGGAAGGCATGGAGGGTAAAGAGAGAGTGGACATCCTTACCTCCACTGAACCAATGTGTTTAGAACATGCGATGTATTATGGAAAGATCTGTTTCTGGAGAGTCCAGGCTTCTGGGATACGACGCCATGGTTGTTGGTACACAGAAACTTGCGCCCTCTCTCTTCGGATTAGTGTACTTCGTTGTCGTCTCTGTGACAATAGACACAGCTTTGTATCCCAAATGCAAAACTTCATTACAGCGCTGCCAGAACCTCACGTATCATCTCAAATCTTTTTCCCCGTAGAAATCATTTCTGTGTCATTATTAGACTTAATACCTTTAATCTTTTCGTTATGCGTAAATTAATCGTAAGCCCATGCAAGCTAAAATTAAAGTGACTACGTAAATAAATGTGGAATAAGAAACCAACTAGATGTCACTTAGTATTGTATTTATTTCTCCTTTATAAGTTGCTCAACATGTTTCGGGCCACCTTGTGCCCATCTTCAGGAGCTGACGACTTGGTGTGTCCATTGGGAAGTACGTAGCACGTAGTGCTACGTACTTCCCAATGGGCACACAACCAGCCAACCGGATCTGACTACCTACACAGGCACGGCACTACACGACACGCGAAAAAATACCACTAAGTCGTCAGCTCCTGAAGATGGGCACAAGGTGGCCCGAAACATGTTGAGCAACTTATAAAGGAGAAATAAATATAATACTAAGTGACATCTAGTTGATTTCCTATTCCACATTGAACTACGATGCACGGTCAACCACACATCAAACGTAAATAAATGTCTAGCTCTATGATACAGGACTGAGCACTTGATGATCTTCCGCTGATGAAATTTCACCGTGCTGCTGCTTCCGAAGTTTAATAACGGAAATATTCAGATTATATTAATAATTGTCCAACGAGATGCAAAGCAAAACAGTCTATTTATTATTCTGCTGGTTCATTGTACATGTTTCGGGTGTCAACAACAACCATCATCAGGAGCACACTAAACTGTAAATTAAGCCTCCGGTACTGGTCATATTTTTGTGCAGCTACCTCCCTCCAACGTGGCCAAGCCTAGCTTGTTGACATCCGAAACATGTAGAGTGAACTTGCAGAATAATAAATAGACTGCTTTGTGTTGCATCTCGTTGGGCAGTTACTAACATAGAACAGAGATGCACGGGAACATAAACCTAAAGGGAAATACTCTTATTCACCATCCCCAGCGTTTTTATGTGGTCTTCCAACGAGGATCTAATCCTCCTGACGCTTTATCTTGTCAATTTTATAGATCAAAATTATCCGCGCATTGCTGTTCTTCCTGCATAGATCGCAATGTTAAGTGCAGATAAGAAAAGTGAACTCTACCCTGCGTAGTCCGAAAAGTGTTTTTGCCCTTAGTGTGAAAACATGTGGACAGCTGAATTTTCATGGACTGCTGTTTAGTGCACTTTTAATCTTGTAAATAAAGCTAATTTGGTGCACAATTTTTCCTGGTATGTTTATTTTTTCTACATGTTGCGGGCGACTATGTGCCCATCATCAGGAGAAACAAAAAATGCACTTATAATATTTTACAAATTATGGCAGACTGTCATAAAAACTGAACTTCCTTATTTAGCCTCTGTATCTTATTGGTTATTTTTATCTTGTTTTTCCGGTTGTTAGAATCGTATTTTTAACAATTCTAACAACCGGACAAACATAACCTTATAGATACAACAACTAATCAGCAATTTATACGATTTTATGAAGAGATAGACTAAGCAAACATAAATGTAAACAGACATAGTTCCTTTCTAATAAGTTTAATAACTGGATAAACATAACCTCTACATGACATAAGATGTTTATAGTAAGTAATACACAGTAATTACACCCGAAAAAATCACACATAAATTTTACTACTATTTGCTCATATTTAGAGAACTGTATTTTAGTAATTTTAGACCACTCACGTGTTTCAGTGTGATGATACCAGAGGCTGTGTAATGCAATTTTGACCTCCTGATGATGAGCACATGTGCTCAAACCATGTAGAGGTATGGAATAAACTTATTGTAAAACAAAAATTTTGTGCACCAAGTTGTTTAATTACTGAGATAAATATACTGAGATGCACGGTCAGCAAAACGTCAACAAAGGAACGTTTCAAACTCTTGACTTTAAGGTCATACAGCAGCAAATTATTATACAAACCTAAAATTATCATTGTTTTTAGAAAAGAGTAATGTTTCGCCCCTACAACAGTAACTCGAGTTTAATCCTTACGGGAAACAATACCATTCAACACTAGAATGTTGAAATGTTTCATATATATCTGTTGGCCTTCCTGCTTTAGAAAGTTTGGTACTTCTCTCATTTAATATGGCCAGTCTCTAAATCATTTTAAAGTAGTTAATTCCACTCAAATTTGAAATGTATTGTCACTTAAGTGGGCTCATGTCGCTCATTTGCGACAAGTGTCACAACTCAAAATTTGCGACTTTTCGGGAGAAACTTACAAAGGTTTTGAAGTGCTATAATTTTCTATGAGTGCAACGACGACACAACTGCTCTCCAGTGGCGAGTTTTACAAATTGCGTCGTAACACTATGCCTCTTAAAAGGACACCTACAAACGTTTCTTTCTATACGAATAACTCAAAAATGCCAAATTTTGAACTTGATGTTCAGGTGGCCGTTCATCGTGAAAAATTCTTATAATAAAACCAACTACATGCACTAATTTCTCAAGTTTATTTTTGGAATAAAACTCTACATGTCTCGGACAGTTCCTCTGTCCATCATCAGGAGTTTTTCACTTTATGCACAAAAATGGTATTTGTCGTACAGGTTTGTTGACAACTTGCGAGCAGGATCAGGACGGAACCAATTCCATCCTGACCCTCTTCGCTAGCTGTCAGCAGAACTGTATGACATACCATTGTTGTGTGTACAGTGAAAAACTCCTGATGATGGACAGAGGAACTCTCCGAAACATGTTGATTTTTATTCCAAAAATAAATTCGAGAGATTAGTCTATCTAGTTGGTTTTATTACAAGAAGCCAAATTTTGAGTTGTAACGAAGTGGCTACAATCCATTTCCACTCGTGTAAAATTTCAACAGTGAGCTGTCGTCTCGATCTCTGCCGATATTCGTAGTGTGTTTTAAGAGGGTGGATGAAATTCCGTTTTACTGTCGCTCTGTTAGAATAAAGAAATTCGCTTCATTCTCTGAAATGTTATGCCATTATTTTATTGCGCATTGTCCAGTTTCTGAGATGTCTAATAAATACGATATTTTGAAGCTGAATGTATTCAGATCTTTGGCTGTTGCCTGGCATGATGCATGTCTCGGTCTGATATTTAATTCGGGAGAGTTCCGTTTCGATACCCGCATTGTCCAGTGTCTGAGGTGTCTCCTTAAAACGATATTTGGCGCTGTATGTATTCAGATGTTTAACTGCTGCTACTTGATAGGATATAGGCTGATGGCCGATGTTTTATTCAGGGGTTTCCGGTTGGAATCCCGCCTACGAATTGGGGCTTTTCATGGTTCTAATAACAAATACAGGAAAATGCGGGACTAGTAATTCGATTAGGTAAGACCTCCATTTACAGTTCACCATATATCCTGCTATTCGACGCTTTGAATTCTGAAATATTGAAATCGTCATGAAATGAATCACAAAATATAAAGCTGGTATTTTCCCCTCAATTTTTTTTCAAGATTAGCGGCCGTGGTTTGGAACAAACCCGAGAATTTTATTTTGAGACCAATAAACTAACCACAATAATAATAATAATAATAATAATAATAATAATAATAACCTTACTGATAGATGTAGCAAATCCATCAGATAGGAATGTAACGAAACGAATGCGCGCCATTTTTTCAAGTGGATAATTACCAGGAAGGGAAACCACAAATTCGAATACAATAATCATATATTATGTTAATAACAGTCGCTTCAACAGTGGTACTTACAGTGATTATTGTTGTGTTTCTGAAATTTGGTTATATTCCCAAGTTTCAGGCAGTGGATGAACTAGGGTATATTTTCTTAGAGAGTATTGGTTTACCTCTACTTTTCCATAAACTGTCGTAATAAGTATTGCTAAAACTAATATTCGAATATAATCAAAGTATTGCATGGAAGATCAATGACGATTAAGTATAACCGCGATAACTTTAACTGTGAAATATCCTGATTAAACGCACGATAGAGTTTAGTCCCGAAAATTATCAAAATGTCTGCTAGTTGAGTGCTTAAATATTTATTTTATATGTTTACATATTGGACCGTGCATCATTGTGATAATTTAAGAATAAGAGACCAACTTGATGTCACTATTTATTAAGTTTTATTTCACTTCTTTGATGCTCAACATGTTTCGGACATTAATACATCCATCATCAGGAGCCTGCGACTTTTCTATTGTATCACCACATATTCATACCGCATGGATGCTGCAGAAGATATTTAAATTATGCAATTTTTATGGCACTGTCAGGATCTTTAAATCTGAGTATCATTTTAAGACAGCGGCTCTTAAACTTTACTGCAGCTCACTCACACACATTGATTCTCAAAATACGTAACGGGACACATATATAAAATTAGCTTGTGTCAGGTCTTTAAAGCTTCGGTGTACAATAACTCTCAAATGGAATAGATAGAATTGATGTGAATTTTAATTACACAGTAAAATAAAAAAAAACATTGGCATGTCTCGAACCCCCAAAAGTTTTATCTCGCACCTCTGAGGGGTGCGTGACCCCAGGTTAAGAACCACTGCTCTAAAATGAGAATCGAAAATTACGGTGTTTTATAAAGGACAAAGGGATACAGGAGATAAATCAATTATGTTATTAAGTCTGTTTTTTTACCTTTACCTTGAACTCTTAAAGGGGCAAAATTAAGAATGACCGTGACACAAATTCAGCAGAATTTTAGTCTGATACTTTCTAGAAACTGACCTCTTAGAAGACCTAGTAATAGATTACTAAACTGTTTTAATGTGGAATCTACTGGAGTGAGTTTCTGGTTTTGGTAAAGAAGCTGCGGACTCCACAGCCATAAAATATAAGAGACCATTAACATGGCATATATAGGAGCTTAAATCTTTATTTGTCAGGTTGTGGTGATTATATGATAATGACTACATATAGTAACCCTTTAAACGCCGAGTTAAATCCCATCTGCCATTTGCTGGCACAATTAGGAACTCACCATATTCTCCACGTTAGCAGGATAAGGGTTAAGGTTGTCTTCTTAGACAAATCGAAATTGAAACAATTCTCCCGTGCGCCAGAAATAATATTACCTCTGTCTAGGGAATTTTAATAATCACATAATCAAGCGAAACCCCAAGGAGCAAGGATACATATAATCATATTTCATCGTTTATTTCACTCTCTGCTAGACTGATAAAGTAATTCGTTGTGTCTCTTCCACCTCTGTTCAAACTCACATCTGAACATCGTTTCTTTGTTTCCGTCATCTAGCTATGTTAAAGAATTCCCTTGTGAGATGAACTGATGGCTTTTTATCTCGAAGGGACAAACCAGAAATAAGAAACTCAGAGTCAAGTTGCTTCTAATCGCCTTTTAGCTTTTGTACTGAACCCCATCTTGTGTCTTCTTGAGCCATTTACCATTAGGTGGTCTGCCGGTTGCTCCTATTGCTGCTGCTTCCAGCTGTTTCTGCTGCCTGCTTTGGCTTTTATAATCGTATTACCATTAAAGCTAATCGCGCTCACAGCGTTCTGTGTTCGCAGCCGTCCCAAACCAAGCGAGACCCAAGGGAAAACCCCAGTCTTTGTGTAGGGATCTGATGTGGATCAAGTAGCCTATGGCTAAGTGAATGTTACCCTAAATCCTCACATAATCTGTGTTATGTACTAAGATTAAGAGCAGATCTGGTGTTATGTTTCGGCAACAGGGACCATCCACCGATGTTGTTTGAAAAAGAACAACCGCTTTACACCGCCGGGAGTAGCCGATATCTAAGTTTGGTTGTTCTGAATCTGACACTAAAAGAATACACTAGCCTTGGCTCGTTTTGTTAATGTTGTGGTTCGGAGCTGGCTCTAGTTAGTCTTCAGATATCGATGCAATCCAAAAAATTTCTTACTTCTATTTAAAAAAGGAGAAGTTTATTATATTGATTTCATAAGAAGATAATTATCTTCCGAAAAGGTGCGTCTTAACAAAGACCAAGGCTCCTGAATAAATTTAGGTATATGTCGGTTTAATAATACACCTTAGTCACAGAATTTCACACTTACTGTGTCGTTATAAGAATTACTTACCGAATTGCGAAACTCAGAATTAAATTAAACACAACTTGTCCTTTTACTCATTCTTGCTGTTTGTCTCTGGTTTATTTATTACGCCGTGATTTTATGAACGTTTATCGTTTTCTGGTATCATGTGGCATTCAGTGAGGTAAGGTTTTATGACTGAGTGTTGTGTTGCGGGAGTTCATAACTCATTAAACATCTTTTCCCAGTTTTGATCTAATAAAATGACTAATTTCTTGACGTACAAGTAAGAGTAAAGTATATCATTTCTTGACCTGAATTTAACAGTCTGCCGATGCAGATGTCACCTTAAATTCAACGTCACTTAACAAAATTCACATTTGTATGATTTCCCAGTGTTTCTTGTATCAAAGGCATCTTAATGAAATTGCAACACCGGAACATTAATTTCCTCGCATTCCGTATTTGCCGCTTTCCTTAACGAATGCAACTAGATAGATCGTAGTAAAATATCTCTAGGGTACGTTGCTCCTACACCGTATTGTTAACACTTCAGTTTTAAGCTGCTTGTGTAATGACGGTATGCTACTGCTGTGTACATGGTATTGAATTCTGCTGTAAATAGTCTCATCAAACAACCTTCCCGTTTGGAATAGTGTTATTGCTTTTATTTGGATCGAGCTTTATTGCATGTATGTCCCTATCTTTGAAGTCGATTTGAGAGAATCCAGTGTGTGTGTACAGGTTAAATAGAAGCAAAATGGTCTCCGATGATTAATGGTTGCTGTAAGTGCTTCCATGTTTAAGATTAAAAATTATATTCATTTTGCCTCCACAATATATTTGTGTGTTCAATGTGATTCCTACAATATACGACTTTTCTTCGGTACGGAATTTCTAATACAAATACGATGTGTTCTCTGTGGTGTAGGAACTGAACCTTCGAAGCCTAGAACCATTGTTATACATAGTCGCTGAGTAATTAACAGTGGTGTTGAGGAAGATATTCGTTATATCAACTAGCATTTCAATTTTTGTGTGTAAATGTAATAGATGAGTCACAATACCGGTTTCTCTAAACGAACTAGTTATAGGTTTATGGGTGGAACGTGTTCGCAATTAAAGATTAATCTCAGAGTTTTGTGTATTTTAAACTGTCCATGTATGAAGGTCTATATTAGACACCTGCACTCATTAAATAACCTAGGAATCATTCAGTTTGGCAAATCATAAGTGATACAAATTCTACGTTATATAGCATCCTCTTTATTAAATGTAATTCGATAAAGAGTAGTTAAGAATTTTACTTTTACTTCACAAGAGGTGTAATGTAAATTCATTGCTGACACTTTCGATTGTTTAAATTTACTTTAACTGTAAATTAAAAACAAGTTCAAAATAAATGAACCCAACGGAAAGTATGCACAAGTGTCTACTCATAACATCTCTTGTTTATGAATATTTTCATTCTGTATCCATTATGTAGTGGCCAAAATTAATACCGAGTCGACAGCAGCTCCATTAGTTCGGCCAGTAAGCCGCCCCCAAGGTGCTCGATCCCATGGGGAATGTCAGAGGATTTGACAAATTGGGAACGTGAACCGCTTTCAACGCTGCCGGTCGCATTTAAAACGCGGGCAGCATTTAGTTTGAGAGCGGAATACTTTGTGCTCTGGGAAACGATGGAATTTTGTGTCCTGTTCGGCCACTCGTATATGCCTAGGTAATACATTTTTGTGCTCGGTACCATTACTGTCAACTTTAGAGGGGAGATATTTTGCTTAGTACTGTTAATTTCATCTTGAGTCACATCTGGTTAGCTTATTGTGCTAGTACTCAAAAGGCCCAATACTGAGCTCAACAGCAGCCAGCAATATAAAAAAAAATAAAATATCTGTCAGTATAGTAACAATGAATGATGGCAGTAGCGCAGACTCCCAATACACTGTATCTAGGCCTATCAGATATACAGGGTTATTCATAAGTCCGTGAAACATTTTAAAAATTCGCAACAAATAAACTACTCAATGGATCATGGTAGTTCTTATGCCGATAGAGAGAGAAACTCTCCAAGTTTTTTTTTTTTAACATATTTCACAGATGCTCAATGTGTCCACATTTTGTAATACGGCAGACATCTATGTGATAGTCCATCTCGTTCCACACGCATATCAGCATATCACGGTTGACCAGAGGCACAGCAGCAGTGATACGGTTGCGAAAATCTGGAGCTTAGCTGGGAGTGGAGGCACAAAGACAGTGTCCTTCACAAACCCCCAGAAGAAAAAGTCACACCGGGTTAAATCCGGGGACTGTGGTGGCCACCGCATTAACGCGACATCTTCTTTTCTTGTGCGTCCTATCCATCTTTGTGGCAAGTTTCGATTGAGATACCCTCGCACGTCTTTGTACTGAGCCGGAGAGTCGTCTTGTTGAAAGATGCAATCATTGCTGTCTTTATTCAACAGTGGCATCAGCCAGTTTTCTAACATGTTTCACGGACTTATGAATAACCCTGTATTACACAAAGTGGGTTATATTAGTGAATGACTCAAGGGAGTCTGAGAAGAATTTACTGCATTGTGCGTGCGGAGCTGAGAGAGAAGTAGCCAGAGGTCAGGAGAAATACACAGTATCATAATTTATTCCAGTTGAAAAGTAACTTTAAAATCTTAAATCCGTCTTTTTTTTATATTCGAGGGTGTACCCCAGGAATATACATACTTTCACCCCATAACACATGTTGACTGACACAGAGAGGAATAGAAGTTTAGCTCTTCTCACTCGTAACTTCGGCGGTAAATAATGGTGTGTGGTCAAGACCGCATCCCGGCCGCTTTACCTTCGGGAAAGACGCCGATGCCTGTTGCGGAGGAGGCTTGATGGGCACCAGGGTCGGTCTGTATGGGTAATGAGAGAACCAGGTTTCTTCCCACCACCGAGGTTCTAACACCGGGCCGTTAAGTCTGTAGGGAGTTTCTGTAACATATACACCAATAAATAAATAAATATATATGAGCAATTAATTTTTATTCCACCTTGTATCATAAAGTTCTACTGAATTACGTTTTTAAAATCGTTTCACGTTACATGTATCTCAAAGCACGACTGGCATTTCTGGTGTGGTGACTGTATGTGGCTTACACTCTGTTGTCTGTGTGGAGTTTAGCTACATGTAGGATTTATTTTTCCGTCCTTTAAAATAAGAATGAGTTAAACTGGGCAGGCCCAAGATTACGTCCCTGTGTGTAGTGTTGAAATCAGCAGTGTTGATCATTTTATTATGTTAAAATTAGTTGTATTGTTGTGTAGTATAATGCTTTATATAGAGGCAGACGTTCTTTTATGGCGTAACAGTGACATTTTAGGGCTGCTGTTAAAATTTCATAAGCACAACCATGTCTTATAATGCTTTTGAATTTGGTCGAAATCTCCGAGCTGTACCATATTTAGGCATCCTTTTCACTTCGTGTTGAATAGTCCATATAATTTGAATGATTTGTATAAATTTTGGTAAGGAAGGTTTGCTTTAAACTTTGCCTGGCTAACTTGGTCCGAGTCATGTTGATGAATGTCGATATTATTATTATTATTATTATTATTATTATTATTAAACTCTGTCATGCCTATTATTGGAGATGAAAAATATAAAAACATCAGTTAACTGTTTGGAAATTTCATGTACAATGAAATGTGTTGGAAATTTCTTGGCACCCTATTTTGCTGCGGCCCGGACTGTACGCTCCTAATTGAAGAATTACGGAGCACTGAACATAATCACTTTTTCGTGGTGTAAATTTTTCCCGGTTATAGAAATCGATTATGGGTTTCATTTAGACTCCTGGAGGAAGCTCAGAGCTACTAAAATTCGTATTGTGCACCCTGCTGCTGACCACTGGACACTTCCAGTTTCACTAATTAAAGTATCGGCAAATAGTCAGGCCTCGGTTATGGTTTCTAAATACAATTCTATCCGCCAAGCTATGAGCTTTAAGTAATAAAACGATTCAGGGGTTCACAAACTTAAACACGAATATTACGCAGTACCTTATTTTGTTATTTTTAATGACATGTAAACATCTTTCTCCTTAATTGCTGTAGTCAGATTGTCCTGAAGATTTCTCACTTCTGGGATGTGACGCTGGCGGTTGGTACGTTAGGTATCAAAGCTTCTGAGAAAGGTAGTGATTCCATCTTCAAGATGGAGATGTTCCTCCGAAAGGTGGGTGTTCTCTATCAGAGGAAGCATCATAAAATAGACGGTAACAAACCTCTTAGTCGCTACACTGAGGATATCAGATATTAATAATAATAATAACAATAATAATAACTGCAATTGGGTTGTCGCCCGGTGGCAGTGGATATTTTACATGTATACAAAATATGAAATTGGTTACTAATAAATTTAAGACGGGAGGGCTACATGAAAAGCATGTAGTGGCAACTTGGAATATTGGGAACCATCTCAGCATTTGCTTTTAGGCACAGGGAAACCAAGCAAAACCTGTGTCGAGATGGCCGGTC
>Ga0123355_10002001_pt1 | contig 28794 bp, 28 predicted proteins | sample TergutEmb28metaG_3_FD_89872 | JGI IMG/M metagenome (GOLD analysis project Ga0123355, IMG submission 89872) | Embiratermes neotenicus P1 segment gut microbial communities from Petit-Saut dam, French Guiana - Emb289 P1 | ecosystem: Host-associated > Arthropoda: Insects > Digestive system > Gut ... | reverse complement strand
TTAACGCACATTCGCCTCAGAAAACCACCGCATCCATGCTTCTGACATTGTTTAGGTTATGGCTGTGAATAATAACTCTGAACTTTTTTGGTCTGAATCACTGAACGCGGATTTTAGTAAATTAAATGGATGTAGAGGTGTCGGCTAATGTATGAACTATGGAAACAGGGGGCACTCAATTTTGGGGAAATATTAGCTATCACGTATAAGCGGCTAGGACTTGTCGAGTCATCTTATGCGTTTTTAGTGCTTTTTGCAAGACTTATTAAAGAAAAACCATCAGGCTGGTCCCTAGCCGAGATCACTGAGCTGATGACAATTGATGCACATGTTTGTTCACAAATTTTTATCGAACTTATTAATGATGGCTTTTTGTTTGTAGAAAGTAAAGAAGATGAGCAAGGGCGTCGCAGTGAAAATTATTCCCTTGCGCCATTATTCTTAAAGATTGAAACGATACTTAAGAATGATGCGAATGTACGTAGGCGTCACGATTTAGAAGATTTATATGTGAAGATTGAGCATCTTTTTGGGGTTCTTTCTCCACGAGATGTTGAGTTGGTTCAGATGTGGATGAGTGACGATGGCTTTGATGTTAGCTTAATCGAATTGGCGCTGGCTGAAATGCAAATGCACGACATTCGCTCGTTAAGATATGTTGACAAGATATTACTGAATTGGAAACGTAAGAATATTTATACTGTTGATGAAGCGAAACGAAGCCTGATCGATTTCCGGAGCCGAAGAGTTGTAACAAGTGGGTCTCGGGATGGTGAACCTGCTGGAAATCCTGATGATTATTATGACTGGATTGGGAAGATTAAACAGGAGTTGAAGTAGATGATTTCAAAAATTCGTGCGCAAGAGTTGGTTGCTATCATGGGGGAGATGTATCCAGAGGCCCATTGTGAGCTAACTCATTCAAATGTATTTGAGTTGACGATCGCAGTCCTTTTATCAGCGCAAGCTACGGATAAAGGAGTTAATCAAGTGACACCAAATTTGTTTAGAAAATATCAAACGCCAGCGGATTATTTGGCTGTGCCACTTGCTGAATTGGAAGAAGATTTGCGTGCAATTGGATTGTATAAAACGAAATCGAAGAATATTCGCAAATTATGTGAGCTGCTGATATCAGATTACAATGGGGAAATTCCTGGAAATTATGATGACCTCATTCGCTTGCCTGGTGTCGGTCGTAAAACGGCTAATGTTGTGCTTTCAGTTTGGTTTGGCGTGCCGCGTATTGCTGTAGATACCCATGTAGAACGGATTTCAAAACGGCTAAAATTTGCCCGCCAGCGAGACAATGTGCTAGAAGTTGAGAAGCGGTTGATGTATCTATTACCAGAAGATAAATGGAGTCATGCTCATCATGCGATGATATTTTTTGGGCGCTATCACTGCACTGCTAAACGACCTAAATGTGAAAATTGCCCGTTGGGTGAGATGTGCGGGTTCTGGAAGTTGGAGGTCAGAGGTTGAAAAAAGAATAGAGAAAAGCCAACGCTAGCACTAGTATCAAGACTCTTGCTCAGTGTTGGCTTTTATTTTTTTCTTCCTTGGATTTGCGGGTGGAAGTGGTGAAATGATCTCGGTTTTATATTCGATTTTCAGATTACCTTTAGCAGAAATGATATCACCACCAAAAGTCAACTCTTGTCCATATAATGGATGACTTTTGTCTAAGTTTGGCAGTGTAAAGACGATGTTGCTTGTTTTAACTGGGATATTTTTGAAAGCTGCGATCATGTGTGGTAATGCGAACTTCTGGATGCGTTTAATTGATTTGATGGCAACTTGTGCACAAGCTAACGCATCACAGGCGGCATTGTGATGGTTTTCTAGCTTAATGGAAAGCAGATGTGCACAGTAATCTAGAGAAGCTTTCTGATGAGTGGGATAAGCTGCCCTAAATAGGTCAATACTATCTATATATTGGAAATGTGGGAGCGGGAGATTGTAAAAATTACAACATGCGATCAAAACTGAAATATCAAATTTTGCTGAATGAGCAATAAGGAGCGAATTCTTTGTCAGCTCATTGATTTCAGGCCAAATTTCTGCCCATGTTGGGGCATTTTCCACATCTGCTGCAGTTAATCCATGAATTTTTACATTATATGAGATGAATTTGCATGGTGGTTTAATTAGATAATATTTTTTGTCAATGATTTTTGCGTTTCTTACGAAGGCAAGGCCTAAAGAACAAGCGCTGTGATGTTCATTAGATGCTGTTTCAAAGTCGATTGCGATAAAGTCATAAATCATATCTTATTCCTCATTTGTGTAATTTCTTATTCCTATTATACCAGACAAGGCTCTTTATGGCAATTTATTGATTATTCACGATGCCTAAATTGTTGAAACTATTATACTATCTGTGGTATAATGTCTAATAATTGCAAACTTTTTCCAAGAGAAAGGAGAGGGCTCACATCTATACTACATCTGATAAACAAGAAATGATCAAACGTATGATACAAAAGCAGTATGATCAACTGCTTGAAACGTGCAAACAAACAAAAGCAGAAATTGAATACCTAAATCAAAATTTGGCGGACAGTGATTTTGTTCAGCGATTAGAAATCGAAAAAACGCAAGAGTTGATTGATTCAATTGAACATGATGTTAAAGTAAAAAAACAAGAAATTCATAATTCAGCAATTAAAAATAGATATCAACAACTAACGAATCTATATCAACAAACAACAGAAGAAATACAATTACTTCAATCTACTTTGGAAAATGATAGACAAATAATGGATCAAAATCAAACAACATCACGAAATATTTTTGATCATCAATCTAAGCGTGAGCGCTTGGATTTGAGTGCAACCACAGAAGCAATACGTTCTGTAGAACCAACGCATTCCATAGAACCACAAAGTAATAATGATCATTATGAAAGTATGTTAAAAAAATGGCATGAATCTTTGAACAAGATAAATGAATTGGAAGAACAGCAACTAGTAGAGGAATCAGTCCCAATCCCAGAGGCAAAACCTGAGATATCAATGATATCAGTCCCAGTTCCACCAGGAGAAAAAACAGTTCCAACCCCAGAAGTAATAACAAAAGATGAAGCGCTTATTAATCCTCAACCACCAACCCTAGAAGTGCCTGAAGTAGAAGTGCGAGCAGAAGCAAGTCCACCAGATGAGAAAACAGTTCCAACTCCACAAGTAGTAGCAAAAGATGAAGCGTTTATTATTCCATCACCAAGTTTGGAGATACCAGTTGCCCCAGCTGTGCTGCCTCAGTTTGAATCCGTTCCACAAATTGAGTCAGTTAAAGATGAAAAGCTTGAGCTTAAAGATCAAGAACAAAAAGAAGATCAAGAAGAAGATCAAGTGAAAAAGCCAAGTAAAGGTAGGAGCGTGCTTGGTGCTATTTTAAATTTTATATTCTATTTAATTTTAGTTGGCACTATTTTGTTTTTGCCTTTGATTGGAATGTATAATCCTACTGGAGCACCAAGAATATTGCTAGGATACTCAATTGTGCGTGTTGATACAGATAGTATGAGTCCAACGTTGCCAATTAATACTTTGATTCTTACTAGGCGAGTTGATCCTGCAGATTTACAAGTAGATGACATTGTTACTTTTATAAGGTTTAATGAAACAACAATAACACATCGAATTTATGAGATATATGAAAATCATCAAAATGCAGGCATCCGAGGATTTAGATTAATAGGAAACAGGAGTGATGAACCTGATAATGAAATTCATCAAGGAGGTAATCTGATTGGGCGCATGGTTCTATCAAATTATCCTTTTGGACAATTTATGATGTACGCTTATCATAATTTCTTATTTATCATGATGTTTGTTATATCGATTCTACTAACTTTATTCCTGCTTAAAAGAAAAATTGTACCTAAAAGCCCCCATTCTCATAAAGAGAGCATGCCTCGCAAAAAAAAGCGAGAGAAAGAAAAAAACTTACAAGAGGAATAATCTTCGAAGAATAGAGATTAGTTTAAAATTTAGTAATTTAAATGAGAAAAATGTCTAAAGGTGAGAAAAATCAATATTTATTGAAAGTTTTCATAAAAAATGTTGATTTTTTTGATAATATCGGTTACAATATTGATATTGAACACTTTATAGCGCTTTAGCATAGTGCTTTTGCAAAGAGTTACAGAAAAAGTAAACTGAGGAGATGAAAAATAATGTCAAATAAAATTACAATTTATGATGTTGCAAGAAAGGCGGATGTGTCTTTAGCAACAGTATCACGTGTTTTAAATAACCCTGGACGTGTTAAGGAGAAAACGAGAACCCGTGTTTTAGAAGTAATCAAAGAATTAGGATATCGTCCAAATGCAATTGCAAGAGGGTTAGCTAGTCGCCGTTCGACCAATATTGGTTTAATCGTACCAACACTCTCACGTGCTTCAATTTCAGAAATGACAAATGGTATTGCGGATATTGCTGATAAATATCGTTATTCAGTTTTCTTAAATGTAACACATAATGAGCGTGAATTACAAACTGATTCATGGGAAAATATGATTGCATCACAGGTAGATGGTGTGTTACTTGCAAGTGACCAAATGGGTGAAGATCAGATTGATCGTTTATTAAATGAAACAATTCCTACCGTATTATTAGGAAGCCGTGATAAACAAAGTCGTGTTCCTGCTGTTTTAATTGATTATGCAGCAGCAGCGTACGAGGCGACAAAAAAGTTAATTGATTCTGGCAATAAAGATATTGCATTCTTAACTGTTAAAGAAGAATTTGAAATTAATCCAGAAAAAGAAGCTGGCTATACAAAAGCAATGAAAGAAGCTGGTTTAACACCTAGAATCCTTAAATTTGCTGATAAGTTTGACGTTTCTATCAAAGAGTTTAAAGAGTTCTTTGCAGGTGAAAAAGCGCCAGATGCTGCACTTGCCATTCGTGATTCTATTGCAATTGGGTTTATGAATGCTGCGATTGATTCTGGACTTTCCGTTCCAGATGATATTGAAGTTGTTGGCTTCCAAAATACGCAATATGCATTAATGTCGCGTCCACAATTAAGTACGATTACTGTACCAACTTATGATATTGGTGCGGTTGCAATGCGCTTATTAACAAAATTAATGAGTAAAGAAGAAGAAGTAGTAGAAGAAAAAGAAGTCATTTTACCCCATTCATTTGCTTGGCGTGGAAGTACAAAAAACTAATTAAATGAATAAATAGAGATCGGATCTTGAAAATTCGATCTTTTTGTTATAAAAAAATTACCATTCCATAATTTTTTGTTAGTATTCTATGTTTTTTTTACAAAAGATCAATGAAAATATTCATATTTTTTAAAAGTAAATTCTCAGGCGAAATTTGGCAAATTTTCAACAGAAATTGTTTAGCATAAGCTAGTCAAATTTCTTCAAATATGGTATAATTCTACTAATATGAAAAAATTTTTATGATTAAAAGATTGGAGTAGATTAACATTGAATAATGAATTATTAAAAGATTTAGAATGGCGTGGTTTGATTAACGACTGTACTGATATGGAAGGATTAGAAAAAGCCCTAACAGAATCAATCTCGCTATATGCTGGGGTGGATCCAACGGGAGATAGCATGCATATTGGACATTTGGTGCCATTTCTAGTGTTAAAGAGATTCCAAGATGCTGGTCATCAGCCGATTGTGCTCGTTGGTGGTGCAACTGGAACAATTGGCGATCCAGGTGGGAAAAATGCTGAAAGACAAATTCAATCACTTGAAATAATCCAGCATAACGTGTCATGTTTAACCGAACAATTAAAAAGATTATTTGGGAATACTGCGACTTTTGTTAACAATTATGACTGGACGCATGATTTAAGTGTTATTGATTTCTTACGTGACTTTGGTAAAAGCTTTAATGTGAGTCAAATGATCGCCAGAGATACAGTAAAATCACGTCTGGAAACTGGCATTTCATTTACGGAATTCGCCTATCAAATTTTACAAGCGATGGACTACAACCATCTTTATACGCACCATAACTGTCAACTTCAAATTGGTGGGAGTGAACAATGGGGCAATATTGTTTCTGGATTAGACTTAATCCGCAAAAAGCAGGGTCATGAAGCAAAAGTCTTCGGCCTAACATTGCCACTTGTAACAAAAGCAGATGGAACGAAGTTTGGAAAAACAGAATCAGGTGCTGTTTGGCTAGATGCCGAAAAAACAAGTCCATACGAAATGTATCAGTTCTTTATTAACACAGCTGATGCAGATGTAATCAACTTTTTAAAGTATTTCACATTTTTATCAAGAGCTGAAATCTGCGAAATCGCCGAAAAATTTGCATCAGCCCCCCATACTCGTTTAGCACAAAAAGCACTTGCTTATGAAGTTGTTAAACTCATCCATGGTGAAGTAGCAATTAACCAAGCAATCCGCATTACAGAAGCATTATTCTCTGGAGACATTGCTAGTTTAAATAGCGACGAAATTGCAGTAGGATTTAAAGACGTTCCAAGCACAACCGTAACCGAAGACATAGGGATTATCGATTTACTTGTTATAGTTGGAGCAGCTAGTTCTAAGCGTGAAGCGCGCGAATTTATTACAAATAATGGGGTTTTGATCAATGGCGAAAAACAAAACGAATTAGAGTTTGTCGTCAAAAAGAAAAATGCAATTGACGAGAAATTTACTGTTGTGCGTCGTGGGAAGAAAAAATATTTCTTAGTACAACATGGATAAAATTAGTTAATAAAGGGGATACTATGAGGACAAAGATTAAAATTTTTGATGAAGAACATGACAAGGACTTAGAGGAAGCAGTGAATGGGTTTTTAGAAGAAATAGCGACTGATGATTTGATTGATATTAAATATCAGTTATCGCACTTTAGCGATGGCCCAGGACAAATTTTCTCTTACTCGGCGATGATACTTTATAAAAGTTTGGAATGATCATATTTATGATTGATTTCTCAAATCACTGGAGCTCATGGATCGGATTTGAAATTAATCAAATTAGACTTAGATGAAGTGCAGGGATTAAAATGCTATCTGAGAAAGAAATAATGATTAGAAGAAAATTTTCTCCTATTTCGCTTAAAGCCACTAAAAAACGATATTTTATCACCAAGCGCCTAATGGATATAATAGGGGCTTTTTGTGGCATGATTGTGTTGCTTCCTATTTTTTTATTAATTGCCATTTTAATTAAAATCGATTCCCCCAAAGGAGCCATTTTCTTTAAGCAACTTCGTATTGGGAAAAACGGCCAAGAATTTTATATGTTTAAATTTCGTTCGATGTGTCTTGATGCTGAGGAAAGGTTAACAGGGCTTTTGAAAGAGAATGAAATTGAAGGGGCTATGTTTAAAATAAAAGATGATCCACGGATTACAAAAATTGGGAGATTTATCCGAAGGACTTCCATTGATGAATTACCACAACTTTGGAATGTACTAAAAGGAGAGATGAGCTTAGTCGGTCCAAGGCCTCCATTACCAATAGAGGTTAAAGAATATACAGAATATGATAAGCAACGCCTTCTCGTGATACCAGGATGCACAGGTTTATGGCAAGTTAGTGGAAGAAATCATTTAAGTTTTCATCAGATGGTTAAACTAGATCTTGAATATATAGAGCATGCTTCAATCATGAATGATATAAAGATTTTATTTAAAACAGTTAAAGTCATATTTGGATCTGATGATGCTTTTTAAAAGGATGTCGAGATGTGAACGATTTAGGAGATCATATGAAAAAACCAATAAAAGTTTTAAGAGTGATTGGACCATTTGCTGCAGGTGGCGTCGAAAATATCACGATGAATTATTTTAGAAGCGTTGATCCATCTAGAGTGAGATTTGATTTTTTATTTCATGGAAAAAAAGAAATCAGTTTAGAAAAAGAAATTGAAGAACGTGGCAGTCATTTTTTCAAAGTAGAACATTATCGTGATAATAACGTAAAAAGCATGATTGAAACCTATAAAATCATCAAAGAAAACAATTATGATATCATTCATTCACATATGAATGCCTTAAGTGTTTTTCCACTAATGGCAGCTAAATTTGCTGGGGCTAAAATTAGAATTGCAAGTAATCATAGTACAGCAAGTAAGCATGAATGGAAAAGATCTATAGTAAAATTTGTTTTGCGACCATTTTCTAAATTATTTGCCACACATTATGTAGCTTGTTCTAAACATGCTGCCATTTGGTTGTTTGGAGAAAAAGCATTTAAAAAAGGAAAAGTAAAGCTAATTAAAAATGCAATTGAATTAGAAAAATTCAGATTTTCAGAAACAATACGCCAGGAAACTAGAAAAGAAATTGGATGCGATGAGAAATTTATTATTGGACATGTTGGACGGTTTGTCAGGCAAAAAAATCATGCTTTTTTAATCGAAGTTTTTGAAGATGTGGTGAAAAAGAATGAAAATGCGATATTAGTGTTAATTGGTGATGGCCCACTAAAGAGTGGAATTGAAGCATTAGTTGTAGAAAAAGGGTTATCAAGATATGTAAAATTTTTAGGTCTCAGGGAGGATGTCCACAGATGGATGCAAGCTTTTGATGTATTTTTACTTCCGTCATTATATGAAGGATTAGGCAATGTTATTACAGAAGCTCAAGCAGCATCAACAGTTTCGATCATTTCTGAAGGTGTTCCAGAAGAAGTTAAAATTACTGAATTTGTCGATCAACTATCATTATCTCAGTCTATTTCTGAGTGGAGTGAGCAGATATTAAAATACAGGATTGGTTATCCAAGAAAAGATACAATAAATTTGATGATAGATAATGGCTATGAAATAAGAGCAGCGTCTGAAAGCCTTGTTGATTACTATGAGGAGCTTATGGAAGTTGTAAGAAAGGAGAAAACATGAAAATATTAGTTGTGGCTCATGGCGTTGGTTTACTTGGTGGTGCAAATCGTTCCTTGTATACAGTATTAAAAGGGTTAAAAGAGACTTATAATGTTGAATGTGATGTTTTATTACCAAAAAAGAATAGTAAGTTTGGTGAAATGTTAAAAGAAATTGGAATTTCACATTTTTCCGTTCCCTATTTCGGAGTGGTATCATCTATTCGAAAAGATGGGAAAAATTTTCTAAGAAAAGCAAAAGTCATGTATGGCTACTACATAGAAAAATTCTGGTCTATGTATCTCACTAAGAAATTAAAAACTGAAAAATATGATTTAGTCTACACAAATACAAGATCACCCATAATCGGTGCACTGTTGGCAGAAAAACTAAACATACCTCATGTTATTCATGTCAGAGAATTTTGTGGAGAAGAGCCGTTATTTGGAAAATGGGGATATGATGCAGTAGATCAACGTTCAAATCGAATTATTTTAATTTGCGACGCTTTGAGAAAGATATATGAACAGCATATTCCAAGCGAAAAATTAATCACCATTCATAATGGAATTGATAGCCCTTTAAATTTAAAGCCTACCTTTGAGAAAGTTAAAGCTGATGATTCTTATCACATTATCATTACAGGTAGATTGGTGCCAGCTAAAGCTCAATTAGATGCGGTTAAAGCAATCAAAAAAATCGTTGAAGAAAAAGAGAAAAGGATTCATCTTCATATTGTTGGAAGCCCATCTAAGCATACTCATGTAGATTATACTAAAAAAATCCAAGACTATATAACATTAAATCAGCTTTCTTCATATATCACCTTTCATGGACAGGTAAGTGATATGGTTAGTTTGAGAGAAAAAATGGATATTGAATTGATGTGTGCTGTTCGTGAAGCTTTTGGACGAGTGACAGTAGAAGGAATGAGAAGTGGGTTACTTTTGATTGGAGCAAATACAGGTGCAACGCCTGAAATTATTACGGATCGCCAAACTGGTTTATTATATGAGCAAGGCAATGTTGAGGATTTAAAGGAAAAGATCAAGCTAGCAATTTCAGATAAAGAATGTTACAAGAAAATGGCTTCTAATGGGTATCATCATTCTCAATTAAACTTCATACCAGAAAAAAATGTTCAAAAAGTTTATCATGTTTTTAAGGATGTATTAGATAGTGTCGACACAAAATCAAACTATCCTCACAAAACCGGTTTTGGCGAAAATGAGGATAGTTGAGGGCATAGAAAACTCAAAACAGTGGGGAAATCGTGCTAAAATTGGGATATTGCGAAATTTAGCACGTTATAAAGGCGCAGAAAGCCCAAAACAGTCGAAGAAGTGTGCTAAATAAGGATAGTTTTTAAGCACCAGTAGCCTCTAAACTATATAGAAGCTTAATAGTACCTTCATCTTGTGTCGACACTCTCTAGGTGAATAAGGAAGCAACGTAATAAACTCAATTGTACAAAGCATTGGAGGTATGCAAAGATGATCATGTATATAGCTAACTATCTTGCTTTTGGCATTATATGTATATTACATAAACTGAACCATTTGAACAAGAAAGTTTCATGTATTTTATTTGCATTGCTACAAATAGCAATAGTAGGGTTGAGGCATCCGTTAATGGGATTACATGATACTCAGTTTGTTTTTTTACGAAACTTAACTAGAATTTATCATTTCGGAATAGATTTCGTTATTGAAAATACAAAAGATCGTCTTTTTCAATTTCTTTCGTATTTTTTCACTAGAATTTTTGGATTAAATGAACCATTATATGTTTTTTTATTCTCAATTCCTTATATTATTGCAATTACCTATTTAATATACAAATATTCCAATAATATTTTCTTAAGCTTTATTCTTTTTACTAGTACATCCCTATTTACGACCTCCTTTACATTGATGAGGCAAATTAATGCAATGAGTATGCTGATATTTGCTTTTATAGCTTTGGAGCATAAAAAGATAAAAAGTTTTTACGTTCTAGTTGCGATTGCTTCACTCTTTCACTTGGTTGCAGTTGTTTTCTTAATTGTTCCATTCCTATTAAAATATTTCAATAAACGCATTATAGCGATCATTTTACCTATATCAGGCTTAGTATTGGGATTGTTCTTCAGCCCATTCGTGGGGAGGTTTGTTCATTTTGTTGTCGATATAAATGAAAGGTTTACCCACATGATCACTAGAAGACAGGGAAATAATTTAACACCATTTTTCGTTTTCTTAACAATTTTATTAGCAACAGCTTTCTTTAGTTCAAAAGCAAAAAATGAATTTTTGAAGAAATGTGTAACGATAGCCTCAGTTGGTGTATTCTTTCTTCCACTTGCAGTTGTAAATAGAGAATTTGCGAGGGTAGGGAGTCCATTTCTTCCATTTTTATTAGTGGCTTATCCCAATGCATTGGATTATATTAAAAGGGAAAAATATAAGTTATTTATACAAATAATCTCCACAGCTGTTTTTATTATTTATTTTCTATTTTTCTTAATTCATACGACAGGACTTTATCCTTATGTTCCGTTTTGGAGAGCATATCCATTATAACCTTGAGGTGACGATAAAAATGTTGAAAAAAATCCTTAAATCTAAAATTGTAACACTCTGCCATACCTACAACGATTATAAAAGATTTAGCAAATATGCAGCGACAGGTTTTAAAAGTAAAAGTAGAGAAAATGTCAGATCAAAGTTGATGTATTATACGCATCAAATTGAGAAAGGACTAAGTAGGAGTAACTTTCGTCCTAATTTCGGTGATGCTCCAATTTTAAATCTTTCAAAGGTGATGGAGGAGTGGCTCAAATTAGAAACTGATAAACAGGATATATTCTTTTTAAATGCTTTAGCTGTAATGAAAAACTATTTTTTAAAACATGAAATTTTAGAAATTGAAACGGATAAAAAAAGATTTTTTTCAGAACAATTATTAGAATTGATAATGCAAGAAAGCGACTTTAAATTGAGTTCAACCATTAAGGTGAAAAAAGTGGATAAAGATCAAAACCATCAACATAACTTTCATGAGTTGGCAATGAAAAGATATTCTGTGAGAGAATACTCGACATTGCCGGTTGACGCTAACTTATTAATAGAAGCAATCAAGATCGCTCAAAAATCACCATCGGTTTGTAATCGGCAATCAGCAAGAATTCATATCGTAGAAAATTTAAAAAAAATCGAAGAAATTCTTGAAGTTCAAAGCGGTTTCAAGGGATATCTCCCTCCCAACAAATTAGTAATCATTACATCAGATATTAGAACATTTCTTAAGGGGAGTGAACGGACTCAAAGCTATATTGATGGGGGATTGTTCGCCATGTCATTGATGTATGCCCTTGAATTTCTTTCTTTGGCATCGGTTCCCCTTTCAACAATGCTATCCCCTAAAAATGAAAAAAAATTTAGAGAAATAGCTCAAATTCCTGAGCATGAAAATTTGATAATGGTTATAGCTATTGGTCACTTTTTAGAAGAAGTTGAAGTTCCAACCTCTTTAAGGAATCAAGTAGAAACAATTACCACTTATAAAAATAAATCAAGTAGGAGAGTAATCCATGAAGAAGAAAACGAAACAATTCCTAAAGAGAAGTATCTTCTATGATATTTATATGTGGCTATGCTGTCAAGAAGGTAAAAAATTTCCAATATTCAAGGTGAAGCGGAAATTTAAAAAAAGATATGGCCAAAAGCCGAATTTAAACAATCCTCAAACATTTCCAGAAAAAATGAACTGGTTAAAATTATTTTACTACCCCAATGACCCCTTAGCCATACAAGCAGGAGATAAATGGGGATTGCATACGTTTTTAAAAGCAAGAGATTTATCTCAACTAGCTGCACCTATTCTCCATGTTTATGACTCAGTGGAAGAAATCCAATGGGAATCATTACCAGAGAAATTTGTTATTAAAAAAAGTAACGCTTCAAACTTTAACCTCATCATTACAAACAAAAAGAAAGCAAATGAAAAAAAAGTTAAAAGAAGAGTAAACAGGTGGATGAAGACGCCTTTTGGTTATATGACTGGTGAGTATCACTATGAAAAAATGCAACCTAAAATAATAATAGAGAAATTCATTGAAAATATTGGCAAGGAATGGCGGATATTTTGTATCAATGGAAATCCAGAGCTGTTGCAAGTACTACATATCGTTAGCGAATATCACACGAATGCTAGCGTAGGTTTCTTAGGTCACATAGAGCCCGAGTACACCCATATAGATTTGGACGGAAAAATCCTTGAAGTCCATCATCGTGATGATGTTGAAAATGTGGAAAAAAAGCGCTCTATAGGTGAAACGCTTGAATTACCACATGACTTCCCTCAAATGCTTGAATTTGCAACAGTTTTAGCGAAAGATTTTCCTTTTGTAAGAGTAGATTTTTTTCATGCAGATGGGAAACTAATCTTAGGAGAATTAACGTTCACACCAGGGAATGGGTTTTCTATTCTTGGAGAAAGTATTTATGGTCGCCTAAATGCGAAATTAATACTGCCTAATAACATAATTAAAGAGGCGAGGAAAAAATGAAAGAAAAAAGAGATATCATCATCACAGGTGGAGAGTTTTTCAATAAAGGTGCCCAGGCCATGAGTTATATGACAATTGATAGAGTGAAAAAAGAATTTCCTAACCACCATATTCTATTTGCATCAGATCTTGATATGAAAAGAGATGCATCAGAAAGAGCTAAGTATAACTTTCAAATGATCAACAATCCTTATGGGAGGAATCCCTATCCAGGAGAAAATTTACTAAGAAAAATTTTAAAGAAGAGAATCGTGCCTAAAAAACCGAAGATCAACTTAAATAATATTGAGTATCTCTTTGATATAAGTGGCTATGCATTATCCACTCAGGGTGGAAAAAAGGGCTGGAAAAAAACCAGAGATTTACTTTCTAAACATCAACAAGCATTAGAGTATGGTACAAAAGTGATCATCATGCCTCAATCTATTGGTCCTTTTTTCTATAAAGATGACGTAAACAGTGAAAAGGTTCGTCAAGCTGTGAAACATGTTCTTTCTAAAGTCAATGTCCTATTTGTAAGGGAAAAACAAGGATTAGAAGAATTGCAAGAGAAGATAGGGATTAAGCACGCAATTTATTCTCCAGATTTAGTGCTTACTAATCGCAGTGAATTAGACATGAAAAATATTTATTGTGATGGTGAACCTAAACTAAAAATCTATGAGATAAAAGAAAATTCAGTTGCCATCATTCCAAATAAGCGAAATAATAAAAATGGAAATGAATTAGAAAATTTAGAAGCATATTTTACGATCATTAACAAGCTACTAGAACATCAAAAAAACATTTACCTGATCTCCCATTCCTATGATGATATTGCTATGTGTAAAAAAATTGCAAACACATATACGGAAAATCCAAAAATCCACTTAATCACAGATGATATGACACCAAATGAATTTGAAAAACTAATTTCACAATTTGAATTTGCAATTGCTTCTCGGTTCCACTCCATTGTTCATGCTTATAAAAAAGGGATTCCCTGTGTGCTGATGGGCTGGGCAGCTAAATATCACGAACTAGCAACGCTATTTAGCCAAGATGATTATGTGGTAGATGTTAGAACGGCTAACATAGGTGAGAAACTATTAAGTGCAGTTGTAAAAATATTGGATGAAGTTGAAACAGAACGAGATAAAATAGAAAATGTCTTAATGACTAACAAGTATGAAGATCCATTTGATATAGCATTTAAACAGCTTGCTAAATAATAAAAGATATAGGATGATATTATGAAAAAAGTACTAAAAAATTTCTTCTATCAAGGATTATATCAAACACTGGTCATGTTGCTCCCAATTCTTACAATTCCCATTGTATCACGAGCATTAGGGGCAGAGGGGATTGGACAATATAAATTTGTTGTAGCTGTTTCAAGTTATTTTATTTTACTCGCAGGGCTAGGTTTATCAAAATATGGGATTCGTGAAATTGCGCTTGTTAGAGATAATAGAGCTGAATTATCAAAAAAGTTTTGGGAACTTCAATCTTTTAATGTCATATTTTCATTACTAGCACTAACTTTGTATTTTTCAATGATTGCAACTTTCAACAATCAAACGTTTTATATCATTCAAGGGATAGCCATTTTTGCTAGTTTATTTGATATTACATGGTTCTTTAGCGGATTAGAAGATTTTAAAAAAATTACAATTCGTAATGTAGTTGTAAAATTAGTTACTTTCATCTTAATTATCACTTTAATTAGAGAAAAAGATGATTTGATGCTGTATTTCATTTTGCAAACGACTGGGGTACTTATAGGTCAATTAACATTATGGATTTCTGTGCATAAAAAAGTAGATTTCATGAAAGTTAGTTTTAAAGCGATTTTTTCTCACTTCTTTCCGATCCTTAGTTTTTTTGTTGCAAGAGTAGCAATTAATTTATATACTAATGTAAATAAAATACTTTTAGGTGCTTTAACTAGTATGGGAGCAGTTGGTTTATATGCGAGCGCCTTGGCATTAAATAGTATAGCAAGCTTGCTTATAAATGCCATGAATGTTGTATTGATCCCTCATATGAGCTATCTTTTCGGCAAAAATGATGATGAACAAATGATCAATGTGTTGCAAAAAACAATTCATATCCAACTATATTTAACAATTGCTGCAACTTTTGGATTAATTGCGATAAGCTCAAAATTGGTTCCATGGTTTTTTGGGGATGGGTTTGAGGAATTGATCCAGATCATTCCATTAGCAGCACCTATTTTAATTGTTCAATCTTTACAAATGGCAATTGCAGCACAGTATTTAATACCTAGAAAAGAAATGAAAGATTATAATATAAGTGTAGTAGTAGGCGCAATTCTCTCTATTATCATCAATTTATTGTTAACGCCATTTATCGGTGTGTATGGTGCGATCATTGCGCTATTTATCGGATTTTCAGTGATTTGTATAATGAGAATAAAAGTATTGATTCAAAAAACCAGGTTTAGATTTAAATGTTTTGAAATTTTAAGATACATTATTTCAGGTTTCTTTATGTGGATGAGTATCTATCTAGTGACTGCTTCGAGTGAAGCGAATTTAGTAACAACTTTAATGCAAATAGTGATTGGAGCTTTTGTTTATCTTACTGTTTCAGCAGTCATTAAAGCTAATCCAATCTTGGAGTTTATTGTGAATTTTTTGAAAAAGAGAAAGTAAAGTAAGCTCTGCATGATGTCCAGGGGTTTTATGTCGTTGCTATGATTTCTAGCTTGATGGGACACTAGGTATAATTTAAGCATAGTATTTTATGCTAAACTAAGGTAAAAATCGAATTTCGGCATAATCACTTGCTATTCAAGATACCAAATTATACCTAAACATCCTAAAAACGTAATTTTAGCATAATATTTTATGCTAAACTAAGGTAAAAATCGAATTTCGGCATAATTACTTGCTATCAAGACGCCAAATTATACCTAAACACCCTAAAAACGTAATTTAAGCATAATATTTTATGCTAAACTAGGGTAAAAACCGAATTTCGGTATAATCACTTGCTGTCAAGGCGCCAAATCTCGATTTTTGGAGTATTGGTGTGCATTTTTGGATTAATCCTATCTGTTCTCGTAATTGCCTATACAGTGTTGATATGACGATTGGTTTGGGGCAACTCAGCAACAATAATCCTTTCACTCCCGAAAATAAATTACATCTCAAAAAATAAAATTTATTGTAAAAATATATCATTTAGGGTATAATTAATAGTGATTTTGAGATTTCTAGCAATTAAATAAATGATGGTGAAAATAATGGAAGAAACAGAAAAGGTTGATTTACAAGAATTTTTTCAAATATTGAAGAAGCGATTAGTACTTATTGTTGCATTAGCATTTGTTGCAACGATGATAAGTGGATTTTTTACGCACTTTTTCATGACCCCTATTTATCAAACATCTACACAACTAGCTTTAGTGCCTGGAGTGACTGCTGATATGCCTTTAACTCATGGTGAGATTAATGCAAATATTCAGATGATTAATACTTTAAATGAAGTGATTGTGAGTCCGATGATTTTAGCTGAGGTAATTGAATATTTAGACTTGGACTTAACAGTAGGTGGGTTAAGGTCAATGATGAGTGCAGCAAACAGGTCAAATACGTTAATCATCACCCTCACAGTTCAAAATGAACGTCCTGAGTTAGCCCGTGATATTGCCAATGTAACAGCTGAAATTTTTTACGAAGAAGTTGTAGCGCATTTTAATATGAATAATGTTAGAATTCTTGCACCAGCACAAGTTCCGAGAAATCCAGTAAGTCCTAGATTAATGATGAATCTGGGATTAGCTTTTATAATTGGTACAGCCTCTGGAGTATTGTTAGCTTTTTTACTAGAGTTTTTGGATAAAACAGTGAACACAGAGCAAGAGGTGGAAAAATTAATTAATATACCAGTGCTTGGAATGATACCAATGATCGAAGCAGAGGATATTAAATTGAAAAATTAATTAATCTAGTAGTCTAGCGCAAGAGATGAAGAGGTGAGTTATGTTAAAATTTAAAGGGAGAAGAAATAGGATAGGGCGGGGATCTAATAAAAATCTAATTACTGCGATTAATCCCAAATCCCCTATTTCAGAGCAATACCGTACGATTCGTACGAATATTCAATTTTCGATGATTGATACAAAATTAAAAATACTTGCGTGCACTTCTGCTGCACCAGGAGAAGGTAAGTCGACGACAATTGCAAATTTGGCAATAACACTTGCTCAGCAAGGTGAGAAAGTTTTGCTTGTTGATGCAGATTTACGTAAGCCAACGATTCATCAACTGATGGAAGTGAGCAATCAGTATGGACTTATTAGTTTGATTACTCAGAGAGTGACACCAGAAGAGGCTATTTTACCAACATTGAAGGCTCATAGTTTGGATGTTTTACCATCCGGGCCAATCCCACCAAATCCTTCAGAGTTACTAGGTTCAAAACTGATGGAAAATTTGATTTCGGAATTATCACAAGTGTATGATTGGATATTATTTGACACACCACCTGTATTGGCAGTTACTGATGCCCAAGTTTTAGGTAGTCTTTGTGATGGTGTTATCCTTGTTTTGAAAAGTCATCAAACAGAAAAGAAAGAATTAGTAAAAGCTAAAGAGTTATTGGATAAAGCCAATATTAATCTAATTGGAACGATTATCAATGGTGTGGATTCAAAGGAATTTGGTTATGGCTATTACTATTATGGAGATGAATCATGATAGATATCCATGCACACATCTTACCAGCTATTGATGATGGTTCTAAAAGTGAAGCGGAGAGTCTTTTGATGTTAGAAACTGCAATTCAAGATGGGATCCACACCATTGTTGCAACGCCGCATTATAATCGTCGATATGGGAATGAAAAATCAAAAATTTTAGATAAAGTAGAAAGATTGAACCAAGTTATCAAAGAAAACAATTTAAGGATTCAAGTTTTACCAGGGCAAGAAGTTAGAATTTATGGAGAGCTACTTTCAGATTATGAAGCAGGAAAATTATTAACTGTTGCTAATCATTCAAATTATATGGTGGTTGAATTTCCATTTCAACATGTGCCACATTATACTGAGAGACTATTTTATGATATGGAATTAGCTGGTATCAAGCCTATTATTGCTCATCCTGAGCGCAATCAGGAATTTTTAAAAAATCCAGATAAATTATATCATTTAGTGGCAAAAGGAGCCTTGACACAGCTAACGACTTCTAGTGTTATTGGTTATTTTGGGAAAGGTGTTCAAAAATTTAGTAAACAGTTGATCGACGCTAATCTAGTTCATACGATTGCTACAGATGCGCATAATACAACAGATAGATCATTTAATATGACTGAAGCTTATGAAATAATAATGAAGAAATATGGTAGGAGTTATGCCTCTTATTTGAAAAAAAATGCACAGTTAATCATTGCAGATCAACCTGTTTATGGGGATCAACCACAACCTATTGCTAGAAAGAAGTTTTTTTGGTTTTTCTGATATCATTACAAATGTAAAGACAGTTCTTACTTTAAGGAATGTCTTTTTTAATGAATAATTTTAGGGATTTGATGAATATTAAACTTATGATTGATTTTTTATAAAATAAATTTCTGAAATAGGAAAAGGGGCTAAAATCCAGATATTTTTAAATTCAGCCTATTATTAAGTTTTATTTCAGGAAGTTTGGCATGACGAAGGATAATGGGGAATTTATGAAATAAACATGTCGAAAAATGTAATAAAATGTGAAAATATACAGAAAAATGATGATTTTTAATATGAAGTATGATATAATTTATTGTTGTGGAATAAGAGCGTGTGTGTACCATCTCATACAAATCAATTGTGTTTGTTGTTGTCTATATTGTGTTTGTTGTTGTCTATTTTGCATAAAGCATCAAGAATGAGCGCAAAAAGAATAAAGCCAACAAGCAAATGTTGATTTACAATTTGATGAATAAAAGAAGAGGTTGATGACTGTGACTAGAAAACGGAAAAGAATAGTGCTTATAATAGTAGATATTTATCTTATTGCAATATCATTTGTATTAACATATTTTTATTTACAACGCTATCTTTTAGTACCAATTCAGGGATATATTTTAATGGGGTTAATCGTAACCCTATCCTATCTTTTAGTTGCTTTTCAATTAAAAGTTTATTCGATTATTAATAGGTTTACAAGTACAAGAGAAATATCATTAATCATCCTTTCAGCAGTGGTTGCATGCTCAGTTGGATTAGTTTATGGAATTGCTTTTCCAAATTATCTTAGTTGGCGAGTTTTTACACTAAGTATGTTGTTTATTAATTTATTATTAGTAGGGAGTCGGATGGCTTGGCGAATTTTTATGGAATATCGTCATAATTACAAACTAAAAACGCATCATGAAGTGTCGAATGTAAAGCGTTCCATTGTTATTGGAGCTGGATGGGGAGCGAATGTGCTTTTCAATCATTTTAAGATGGAAGATGAGATTTATAAAATCGTTGGAATTCTAGATGATGACTATCAGAAACGATCAACTTATTTATACGGATGTAAAGTTTTAGGGAAAATTTCAGACTTACATAAGTTTGCTGAAATATATGAAGTTGAACATGTTATAGTTGCGATACCATCATTACCTGTAGATAAGCTAACGCAATTGGTTGATATTTGTAATCAACTTCGATTGACAATAAATACTTTACCACCTTTTAATGAAATTTTAAGTATGGATAAATCAAAAAGTAAACTTAAAAATATAGAAATATCTGATTTATTAGGACGTGATGAAGTTGAGCTTGATATCCAGAAAGTTTCTTTAGCTTTAAAGAATGAAGTTTTATTAATAACTGGTGCTGGTGGTTCAATTGGTTCAGAGATTTGTCGCCAGGTGGCAAAGTTTAAACCATCGAAATTAATTCTCCTAGGTCATGGTGAAAATTCGATTTATTTTATTCACCGTGAATTAATGGATAAATATGGATTTAAGTTTGAAATAATTCCTATAATCGCTGATATTAAAGATCGCGAGAAGATGTTTGAGATCATGGAGCTTTATAAACCAAGCATTGTCTATCATGCTGCTGCTCATAAACATGTACCATTAATGGAATATAATCCAATTGAAGCAGTTAAGAATAATATTTTTGGAACTAAGAATGTGGCGGAGGCAGCGAAAGTGGCAGGAGTTGCAAACTTTGTAATGATATCTACCGATAAGGTTGTCAATCCTACTAATGTTATGGGAGCTACGAAGAGAGTTGCTGAGATGATTATGACTGGTTTGAATGAACCAAATTGTACAAAGTTCTGTGCGGTACGCTTTGGTAATGTACTTGGTTCACGCGGTTCAGTAGTTCCATTATTTCAAGATCAAATTTCTAAAGGTGGACCTATCACGATTACAGATTTTAATATGACGCGTTACTTTATGACCATTCCAGAAGCATCAAGGCTAGTTATTCAAGCTGGGGTGTTGGCAAGAGGGTCAGAAATATTTGTATTAGATATGGGAAAACCTGTTAGGATTTTTGATTTAGCTACAAACTTAATTCGTCTCTCAGGTTATACTGAAAATCAGATTGAAATTATTGAAACAGGGATTCGCCCAGGTGAGAAACTATATGAGGAACTACTACTTGATTCTGAGGCTACTGGTAAGGAAGTTTTCGAAAAGATATTTATTGGAAATGTACCAACGATACCTTTAGATGAAGTTATGTGTTTTGTCAATAGTTTAGCTAATGATGAGGAACTTTCAAAACGATTGATTAGTTATGCTAACTGCTTTGTTAATGATAAAGAAAGTATTGGAGATGGAGTGGCTGCAATGACTTCAACTGAACAGCCAGAAAGTTTCTTTTAATAGAAAATCATTGGCTCGCATAGAATGGAAAGGAAGAGATTCACATGTCTAATAAAATTTGGCTTTCCTCGCCACATATGAGTGATGAAGGTTTTGAATTAGAATATGTTCAAGAGGCATTCGATACAAATTGGATTGCTCCACTCGGACCAAATGTTAATAATTTTGAAAAAGAGTTAGCAGAAAAGGTAGGTATAAAAGCAGCATCAGCATTAAGTAGTGGTACAGCGGCACTTCATCTTGCTCTAAAGGCAGCTGAGGTTGTCGAAGGCGATATCGTCTTTTGTCAAAGTTTTACATTCTCAGCGTCAGCGAACCCAATTATTTACCAAAATGCTACACCAGTTTTTATTGACAGTGATCTTAAAACATGGAATATGTGTTCAATCGCTTTAGAAAAAGCATTTGAGAAATACCCAAATGCTAAGGCTGTTATTGTTGTTCATCTTTATGGGTTTGCGGCTGATATGGATAAGATTGTTGAGTTATGTAAGAAGCACAATGCAGTTTTGATTGAAGATGCAGCTGAGTCGCTAGGCTCTTTCTATAAAGGCAAAGCGACTGGTACAATTGGTGATTATGGAGTTTACAGTTTTAATGGAAATAAAATTATCACAACTTCTGGTGGTGGGATGCTTGTTTCTAATAATGAAGAAGGAATTGCTAAGTCAAGATTCTGGGCGACGCAGTCACGTGAGAATGAACGCCATTACCAGCATGAAGAAATTGGGTTTAATTACCGTATGAGTAATGTTGCAGCGGGAATTGGAAGAGGGCAATTGAAGGTTTTGGAGCAACGTGTTGCTAAGAAGAAAGAAATTTTTGAGTTTTATAAGGAAGAACTTTCAGGTTTAGATGGTCTTTCTTTTATGCCAGTTAATGAGTGGGATGAGCCAAATTATTGGTTGTCTTGTATTGTTTTACACGGGTTGGTTACTCCTATCGATTTGATTACAGCATTTGAGGAGGCGAATATTGAATCTAGACCCCTTTGGAAGCCGATGCATTTGCAGCCAGTGTTTGAGAATTATGATTTTATTGGTACCAATGTGGCTGAGTCATTGTTTAACACTGGATTATGTTTGCCCTCTGATACGAAAGTGACTGTTTTAGAGTTGGAATTAGTTGTTAAAATGATTAAAGATGTTTTTTACAAAAAGACGCTTTCGTTTATTGAGAGTAATATTCCTGAAAAAATGAGTGAGGATTTGCGCCTCCAAAGATAAAATAAGTTAGTAGGGAGTTGATTTGTGTATGCGAATCTATGAGAGATATTTGAAGCGTGTAATGGATTTCACTCTAGTGCTGGTAGCTATTATTATTTTCAGTCCTGTTTTATTAATTGTGGCGCTTTTGGTTAGAATTAAATTAGGAAGCCCCATTCTATTTACACAAGAACGTCCGGGGAAAAATGAGAAAATATTTCGGATGTATAAGTTTAGAACTATGACTGATGAAAGAGACTCAAATGGCGATTTTTTATCAGATGAAATAAGGCTAACTAAATTTGGTCGCTTACTTCGTTCAACATCTTTGGATGAGTTGCCAGGGTTGTTTAATATAATTAAAGGTGATATGGCTTTGATCGGACCTCGTCCTCTGCTTGTAAACTATCTTCCATTGTATAATGAAGAGCAAAAAAGAAGGCATGATGTTAGACCGGGGTTATCGGGGTTGGCTCAGGTGAATGGACGCAATGCGATTTCTTGGGAGTCTAAATTTGAATTAGATATTAAGTATGTTGATCATGTTAGTTTTATCGGAGATATTAGAATAATTTTATTGACTATTAAGAAGGTTTTTGCAAGAGAAGGAATTGATTCAGGGACTTCTGTCACGATGGAACCTTTTAGGGGTTCTAAAAAATATTAAGAATAGTTATCAATTTTTAAATGTAAAAAATGGGCGGATGCTTAATCTTGATGGTAGTACAACAACAAACTATGCCTTCATTATTGGAAAGGATGAGTAAAAATGCTAAAAGATATAGTTTTAGTAGGTGCTGGTGGTTTTGGACGTGAAGTCCTTTGGATTTTAGAGGAAAATAAGGATTGGAATATTCTTGGGTTCATTGATGGTTCGGATGAACTTACTGGAAAAATGATTAATGGCTATCCTATTCTTGGGACTGAAGAGTGGTTAGTAAATTGCAAGTCAGAAATCAACGCTGTAATTTGTATTGGTAATCCAAAAGTTAGAAAAGCTGTAGTAGACAAAATATCAGTTAATACAAATATAAAATTTCCAAATATCATAGCAAATGATGTGAGATTTTCTAAGCATGTTGAATTTGGTGTAGGAAATATTATTTGCTCATCTAGCATTTTAACAGTAAATATTAAATTAGGTGATTTCAATATTATTAATTTGAGTTGCACCATTGGACATGATGTTAATCTCCATAATTATATAACTGTATATCCTGGAGTAAATATTTCAGGTAATGTGGAGATAGGTAATGAAACTGAGATTGGTACTGGGACGAAAATTATCCAAGGTTTATTGATTACTAACAATGTTATAACTGGAGCAGGAGCAGTTGTAGTTAAAGATTTAACTGAAAGTGGCACTTATATTGGAGTACCTGTGAAAAAAATTAGATAGTCATGGAGGGAGAAGAAATGAACATTTTATTTTTAACTTTGCTTAACTGTGAAGATGTTGAAGAAAAAGGGATTTATACTGATTTATTCCGAAAATTTAACAAAGAGAATCATAATGTTTATGTCATTTCACCACGAGAAAAAAGAAGTAACTTGCCAACTGAATTTAACATCCAAAGAGGTATAAATATTCTCAAAGTATCTGTAGGAAATATTACAAAAACTAATTTAATAGAAAAAGGACTATCAACATTGACTTTGGAACAAAAGTATTTGTTTGCTATTCAAAAGTATTTTCCTAGCATTAAGTTTGATTTGGTTATATACTCGACACCTCCAATTACATTCACAAAGATTGTGGATTACCTTAAAAAGAAATATGATACCAGATCATATCTCCTTTTAAAAGATATTTTCCCACAAAACGCAGTTGATTTAGAAATGTTTAGTAAGAAAAATCCTCTATATTCTTTTTATCGAAAAAAGGAACTAAATTTATATAAGATATCAGATGTTATTGGTTGTATGTCTCCTGCAAACGTTAATTATGTCCGAGATCATAATCCTCATTTAAAGAATAAACTGATCGAAGTTTGTCCGAATTCAATCGAAATTGCGCAACTTGATATTCCAGTTGAAGAGAAATTATCTATAAGAAAAAAATATGATATACCAGAAAACAAAGTAGTTTTTCTCTATGGTGGGAATCTCGGAAGACCTCAAGGTATAGATTTCTTAATTGAATGCATAAATAAAAATAAAAATAGTGAAGAAGTCTTTTTTGTTGTTGTAGGATCGGGGACAGAGTATTCAAAAATAGAGAAGTTTTCATTAGAGAATGATTTAAGTAATTTCAAATTAATAAATCAATTGTCTAAAGATGATTACGAAAAGCTCTCTAATTCAGCTGATGTAGGTTTAATCTTTTTGGATAAACGATTTACAATTCCTAATTTTCCCTCTAGATTACTCTCTTATATGAATGCTTCTATCCCTATTTTGGCAGCAACAGACATTAATACTGATGTAGGAAAAATAGCAGAGGAATTCAAGTTTGGTTATTGGTGTCAAAGTGGCGATTACATTGAGTTTGAGAAAAAAATGAAATTGTTACTTAATCCAGACGCACGAGTTAAAATGGGATTGAATGGGAGAAGATTTTTAGAAGAGAACTATTCAGTTGATCAAACTTATCATATTATAATGAAACATTTCATGGAGGCATAAACGATGTTTAAAGATAAAATATTACTAATAACAGGTGGCACTGGCTCATTCGGTAATGCTGTAATGCGGCGTTTCTTAGATACAGATGTAAAAGAAATTCGTATTTTTTCTCGTGATGAGAAAAAACAAGATGATATGCGTAAAAAATATAAAAGTAATAAATTAAAATTTCATATTGGAGATGTTCGTGATTTATCTAGTATTAAAGATGCTATGTATGGAGTTGATTATGTATTTCATGCGGCTGCCTTAAAGCAAGTGCCATCTTGTGAATTTTTCCCACTTGAAGCTGTAAAAACAAATGTTTTAGGAACAGATAATGTGTTAACAGCTGCTGTGGTAGCAGAAGTTGAAAAAGTAATCTGTTTATCAACAGATAAAGCAGCTTATCCAATTAATGCAATGGGAATTTCAAAAGCAATGATGGAGAAAGTTTTTGTAGCAAAAGCAAAGTCTGTAGATGAGAAAAAAACACTGATATGCGGAACAAGGTATGGAAATGTGATGGCTTCACGTGGTTCAGTTATTCCATTATTTATTGAGCAAATTAAAAATGGGCAGCCTTTAACAGTTACAGATCCTGAAATGACCAGGTTTTTAATGAGTTTGGAAGAAGCTGTTGAATTGGTCGTCTTTGCATTTGAGAACGCTGAAGCAGGGGATATTATGGTTCAAAAATCACCCGCTTCGACTGTAAAAGATTTAGCACAAGCAATCAAAGAATTATTTAATGCAAATAATGAAATCAAGATTATTGGAACGCGCCATGGTGAAAAATTATATGAGACACTTTTGACAAGAGAGGAACATTTAGTTGCTAAAGATATGGTGAATTTCTATCGTGTACCTGCTGATAAACGTGATCTGAATTATGATAAATATTTTGTAGAAGGTGATGAGCAATTATCATCTCAAGAAGAATATAACTCGCACAATACAGAACGTTTAAATGTTGAGCAAGTTAAGGAAAAATTATTGGAACTTGCATATGTTAGAGAAGAACTTGAAAGTTGGAATAAATAATGAAAATACTAGTTACTGGTGCTCATGGGTTTATTGGGAAAAACTTAATTTCAGAATTAAAGAATAGGGATTATACTGAAATACTTGAATATGATGTAGATACGGAGTTAAGCTTGATTGATCAATATTGCGAGCAGGCTGACTTTGTGTTTCATTTAGCAGGTGTCAACCGTCCTGAAAAAGAATCTGAATTTATAGAAGGGAATTTTGGATTTACAGCGACATTATTGGACACACTAAAAGAGCATCATAACACATGCCCAGTTATGATTTCATCTTCTACTCAGGCCACTTTGGAGAATCCGTATGGTGAAAGTAAAAAGGCAGGTGAACAGTTATTGATAGATTATGCAAAAGAAACTGGTGCTAAAGTGTTAATCTATCGCTTTCCAAATGTATTTGGGAAATGGTGTAAGCCAAATTATAACAGTGCAGTTGCAACATTTTGCCATAATGTTGCGCATGATATGCCCATTACAGTTAATGATCCATCTGTAAAGATGAATCTTATCTATATTGATGATTTAGTGAATGAATTAATTAATGCAATCGAGGGGGGTGAAAATAGGATAGGTGAATTTTGTGAAGTAAAACCAGTGCATGAGATTACATTAGGTGGTATAATAGATTTGATCCATTCTTTTAAAGAAAGTCGTGAATTAAGATCTATTCCAAATATGAGTGATTCATTTGCAAAAAAGCTGTATAGTACTTATTTAAGCTATTTGCCAGAAGATGAATTTAGTTATGAATTAAAGATGAATGAGGATGTACGAGGCTCGTTTACAGAATTTATTAAAACCCCTGATCGTGGACAAGTTTCTATTAACATTTCGAAGCCTGGTATTACTAAAGGAAATCATTGGCATCATACCAAGAATGAGAAATTCCTTGTTGTAAGTGGTGAAGGTGTGATTCGTTTTAGAAAAATTGGTTCGGATAAGGTGATTGAGTATTTTGTAAGTAGTGAGAAGTTAGAGGTTGTGGATATTCCGGTGGGATATACGCATAATATTGAGAATTTAGGAACATCAGATATGGTTACTGTTATGTGGGTGAATGAGGCCTTTGATCCTGGGAAGCCAGATACTTATTTTGTGGAGGTGTAGGAATGAATAAATTGAAGGTAATGACAGTTGTAGGTACAAGACCAGAGATTATTAGGCTTTCAGCTGTTATTAGTAAACTTGAAACCTCTGAAGCTGTTGAGCATATTCTTGTTCATACTGGGCAAAACTATGATTATGAATTAAATGAAGTGTTTTTTGAGGATTTCAAGCTTAGAAAGCCAGATTATTTTTTGGATGCAGCAGTAGGAACAGCGATTGAAACGATTGGGAATATTTTGGTTAAGATTGATCCTATTCTAGAAGAAGTGAATCCAGATGCTTTTTTGGTTTTGGGGGATACGAATAGTTGTTTGTGTGCGATTGCGGCGAAGAGAAGGAAGATTCCGATTTTTCATATGGAAGCGGGAAATAGGTGTTTTGATCAACGTGTGCCAGAAGAGACAAATAGAAAAATTGTTGACCATATTGCAGATATTAATTTGACTTACAGTGATATTGCAAGAGAATATTTACTGAGGGAAGGTTTGTTAGCTGATAGGATCATTAAAACTGGCAGTCCAATGTTTGAAGTGTTAAGTTCAAGAAAGGCAGATATTGAAAATTCAGATGTTCTTGCTAGGTTAGCGCTTAAAGAAAATAAATATTTTGTAGTATCTGCTCACCGCGAAGAGAACATTAGTTCAGAAATAAACTTTCTTGATTTAGTTGGGACATTAAATGCAGTTGCTGAAAAATATCAACTACCCATCATTGTAAGCACGCATCCGAGAACGAAGAAGATGATTGAAGTTAAGAATGTGAGTCTTCATCCATTAATTCAAACTCTAAAGCCTTTAGGGTTTAATGACTATAATAAGTTGCAATTAAAAGCGAAAGCAGTTCTTAGTGATAGTGGGACAATAAGTGAAGAATCTTCAATTTTAGGCTTTAAGGCATTAAATATCCGTCAAGCTCATGAGCGACCAGAAGCAATGGAAGAAGCATCAGTCATGATGGTTGGGCTAAAGAAAGAGCGCATTTTACAAGGTTTAGAAATTCTAGAAACGCAAGAAGTGGACACATTGCGTTTTGTTGCTGATTATAATATGCCTAATGTATCCGATAAGGTTTTACGAATTATCTTGAGTTATACGGATTATATCAATAGAGTCGTTTGGGGGAAGTAGGGTAAAAGTGAAAAACTATTGAGGACTGTGAAAAAATATTTTTACAATCTAGAAAGGTATGATTGATTTGAAAATAGCATATTTACTCTTAGCACATATAGATCCTGAACATATAGCTAGTGTTCCGTCAGGCTAGGAATTGTAGTGGATTGCGATCTTTTTGTTCTCAGACGAGGAAGCGATGACGACTCGTACCAATGGAGGTACGCTAGGAAGAGCTGACGAAGTATGAGGACAAAAAGATCGCAAGGCGCTATGATTTCTAGCTTGATGGGACACTAGATTGGCAAATAAATTAACAAAATTAAAAGACAACGATGTCTATATTCACATACAATTATCTTTAATTCAAATTTTGCTACTAAGACTTGTGAAAATGGATTAGAAGCTAGAAAAAAAGGAATAGCGAATTGGAAGAATTTACATTATTTTGAATATCCAACAGTCGCAAAAATTTTCACTCACAAGGATTTTAAGATGATTCAAGATCTAGATTTTATGTTTTTTA
>Ga0123355_10002000_pt1 | contig 28794 bp, 18 predicted proteins | sample TergutEmb28metaG_3_FD_89872 | JGI IMG/M metagenome (GOLD analysis project Ga0123355, IMG submission 89872) | Embiratermes neotenicus P1 segment gut microbial communities from Petit-Saut dam, French Guiana - Emb289 P1 | ecosystem: Host-associated > Arthropoda: Insects > Digestive system > Gut ... | reverse complement strand
TGGGCAGAGTCAATCCACAAACAGGTGATACCGGTACCAATGGCAATTCCACTGCAGCTCCGATTGCCGGGGGCATTCTCGCGCTTTCCGCAGCAGCCGCTTTCGGCAAACAAAAAAAGAAAGCCAAGGGCGCTAGGTAAGACTTGTGGCATATAGGACTAATTGACTTTTGAAATATGGTTTGTCAAACCGTTCTTACACCAAAGCATAGCGACTTGAAAAATGTTAATAAAAAATTTCCGGACAGTTACTTAACTGCCCGGAAATTTTTTGTGTTTAGGTAAGTGCTCGGACGGGAAACACTCGCTTCGCTCATTGTCCGACGTCTGTACGAAACACGCAGCCTAGCCGCTTTTTTGTGTGTTAGTAAATTAACAAATACCCCAATGTCATTAAGTTGAGCGATGAAATGATATAAAAATTGCGGTGCGGAATGGAAACCCCCTGATAGTACATTCAATTCGAAATGTGCTATCAGAGGGTAATTTTCAATGCCATTAAGTTAAGCGATAAGGTGATAGAAAATGCGGTGCGTCATGGAAGCCGCACCCTACAAAATGCGTATTTCTTGTAGGGTCGAGCATCCATGACCGACCGAGGCATCATAGCAATCCTTAACTGAATGACATTGGGGTAATTTTGTAGATATGTAACGCGCGCCGGAAAAGGCACGCAAAGAAAAACCATAGTAACAAAAATATCATTTGCATAGTCAGCCACCTGCAATCCGTCAATTGCCAGTAACCTATTTTATACTTCTCCTTTATATTACCCAGCGCGTTCTAAGAATTTGTCATAAAAATGTGGAAAAGGCAAAGCACAGGCATTATAGTCACCCCTCCTTCAGGTCTATAAAACTACCCCTCTGCCCTAAACTGCTTTATCTCCGCCATATAGTAAGCAACATTATTGGCATGGTCGGCACATCGCTCCAAATTCATAACCATATTTATAAATATCACGCCGCCGCGCGGGTTGTTCTTCTCGTTTTTCAGCCGCTGTATATGATTTTCCGTATACTCATTTGCCAAGTTATCAATATACCGCTTTAAATAATGGATTTTCTCCAGCGTTTCTTCGGAAAGCGTATCAAAAAGCCCCATGGTTAAAGTGATAATATTCACCGTGGCACTGCCCAACGTATTTAATTCCTCCATAGCCTTGTCGGAAAGCCACAGTTTGCCTTTCTTCTTTGTGCGTAATTTATATTCCGATATATGTTCGGCATAGTTGCCTATCCGCTCTAAGTCCGTAGCAATGTACGTGAGTGCGCCTATCTTTTTCATTTCAGAAACAGATTCCACATTTTCCAATTCCATCAGCAAAGACGTTATCTGGCGGTTCAGGTAATTTATTGCCGTTTCTGTTTCCACCACGGAAGCGGCTTTTTCCTCATTGCCCGTTGTAAACGCGTCAAGCGCAAGCGCTACGTTTTCTAAAACCATTTGCCCCATGTGGTTTAATTCATCAAAGGCCTGTTCAATGATAACGCCCGGCGTTTGGTCGCTGCCTGTTTTTATATAGTGCAGTTCCATCGTATCCGCCGTTTGTGTCCGCTTGGGCATTATTTTGTACATCAATTTTGCCAAGCAGCCTACAAACGGTAAAAAAATGATGGTCAGCCCAACCTTAAAAAATGTATAAAACATGGCCAGTTGACGCCCGCCATAGTCCCATGTGTTTTGGAACCATTGCAAAATGCCCGGGAAAACATGTATCAATGTACCAAAAATGGCACTGCCCACCGTTATATAAATCATATTGGCCAATGCCAGGCGTTTACTCTCGCGCCGCCCGGCCAGCGACGCCAGCAACGCCGTAACCGTGGTGCCAACACTAATGCCCAAAATGATAAACGCCGCCGTAGAAAAATGAATGTCTACGCCGCTTACATAAAGCGAAACAAGAATGCCTGTAGCGGCCGTAGAACTCTGTATAATTGCGGTAAAAATAAACCCCGCCAAAATCGCAAGGAAGGGATTTTCAAAAGTAGTTAGTATCGCATGGAAGCCGGGGGTTTGCGCAAATATGGTTAACGGCTCCCCCATTACAGAAAGGCCGAAAAATAAAAGCCCCACGCCAAGTATTATCCGGCCCAAATCCTTTGCGGTTTTCTCCTTTAAGAACAAGTACATAATAAGCCCGATAAAAATAAGCATCGGGGCAACCGCAGTGATTCTAAAGGTAAAAAGATGCGCCGTAAACGTAGTGCCAATATGCGAACCAATAATGATACTAACCGCCTGCACCAGCGACATAAGCCCAGCATTAATAAGCCCAACGGCAATTACCGATGTAGCCGTAGAGCTTTGTATGACAATGGTAACAAGCGCGCCAACCCCTATCCCCAAAAAGCGGTTAGCGGTGGCGCGCTCTATAATGGAACGCATCCGGTTGCCGGCCATTACTTCCAGCCCGTCTACCAGCATTTTCATGCCATAAAGGAACAGACCCAGGCCGCCGAAAATTAAAGATATATTTGAAACGAGATAAGATGTTTCCATGTTGTCTCCGATTTATTTTCTATAACTTTGCAAACCCGCCTTGCTTGTGCGCCCTGTAGGCCGCATCCATCATTTCTGTTAGTACAACGGCATCATCCATGCCGAATATAATTTCTTTGCCATAAAGCACACCTTCAACAAACTGCGCTATTGCGCTGGGCAATGCATGAGGCATGTTATCCGGTTTAATCCAGCCGCCAAACCCGGCTGTTGCTTGATTCACCTTAGAAGAAATGAGCTGCACATCGTTGCCAATAATCATCAGCGAGCCGGCTGTTCCGTAAAGCTCCAGCATAAATGGGCTGTTGCTGGAAACAAAGCCGGTTTCGGATACGGCTATTGCCCCGTTTGCATACTTCATCACGGTTACGGCGTTATCTTCAACGGCGTGGCCTGTAACATTGGTAAATGCAGACGAAACTTCCACGGGCTTGCCCATAATCCATGGGATTAGGTACATAGGATGCGCGCCAAGGTCTATCATTGCGCCGCCGCCGCATTGCACTTGGTCATAAAAGTGAGGCGGCAGCCACCCTGCAGATGCGCCGTTGTGGGCATTGCGTACACGCATGTAGTTGACATCGCCCAGCAATTTTTCGTCCATCACCTTTTTTGCAAACAAATTATGCGGGAATGTACGGTGCGGGAAGGAAATGCAAAATTTTACGCCGCTTTCTTCCACAGCTTTGCGGATATCTTCTGCCTCGGCATTGGTAAGCGCAAGTACTTTTTCGGTAAAAATATGTTTGCCTGCTTTTGCGGATTTAATTAAAACTTCGGGGTGCATATTGGTGGGTGCGTTTACGCACACTGCGTCTACATCCGCGCGTGCAAGTAGTTTGTCCAGATCCGGTTCAAAATCAAGGCCAAACCTGTCGGCAAATTCCTTCCCCTTGTCCGGCTCTTCGTCCCAAACGACTGTCAACTGAACATCGTTTCTATTTTTAAATTCATGCGCATAACCGTCTGCGTGTACGTGCCAGCGGCTTAATATTGCAACTTTTAACATGAGAATTTCCTCCTAGTTTTATTTTCGTAGCAATTATACTATGCGAGGGGCTTATACTCAAGGCATTTAGGTGCTATAATTGCGTAAAAAACACGCGCAGCGAAACAGGAAGGGATAATCCCATGAATAGAAAACCTAAAATTTTGGTAATCGGCAGCATAAACATGGATCTTTTGCTGCTTACCCAGCGTATGCCCCTGCCCGGAGAAACCATGTTGTCGGAGGCGTATCAATTTGGCCCCGGTGGGAAAGGAGCCAACCAAGCCGTGGCATGTGCAAAGCTTGGCGGCGACACCACCTTTGTATGTAAAATAGGGGAAGACGCTTTTGGCGGGCAGCTTCGGCAGGCATTAATCGACAATGGCGTGGGCGTGGATTATGTAAGCGTAAGCGGCGGAAAACAATCTGGATTTTGCGTCATTATGCTGGAGGAAGGTGGCAATAACCGCTTAATTGTACACCTGGCCAGTAATTTGGACCTGAACAAGGCCGACATAGACCACGCCTTTGAACAGGATTACGACGGCATGATTATCCAGTTCGAAATATCCGAAGAAATAGTTGTTTACGCCTGTGGTAAGGCTCGTGAAAAAGGAATCCCCTTTATCGTCGATACAGGCCCCGCACTCAATTTCCCGCTGGAAAAAATCCACGGCATGGAAATTTTAAGCCCCAATGAAACAGAAACCGCTGCCCTTTGCGGCATAACCCCCACTAACGAAGCAGAATGCAAAGCGGCAGCGGAGATATTAACAAAACGCAGTGGCGCAAAACATATCGTGCTAAAAATGGGTGACAAGGGCGCGATGCACTATAAGGACGGCAAGCTTACACATTTCCCTGCGCATAAAGTAGAAGCTATAGACGCAACCGCTGCAGGCGACGTGTTTACTGCGGCCATGGCTGTGCAATATTTGCAGCATGGAGATATTGCACAGGCGATACAATATGCTAATATTGCCGGCGCATTGACGGTTACTCAAGCAGGTGCGCAGGAATCTGTGCCAACGGGGGAAGCGGTTAGGATTTTTGCTGAACATATAGCGGTTTAAATTCAAAACCGTCTTGTATGCTATAGCATAAACCGCTGAATTTAGGAAAGTCATTTTAAATTGAGAACGGACATGAAGCCCGTTCTCAATTTAAAAGACTATAATGTGTTATAATTTAGTGTTTGTTCCGTGCCAACATTCAGATATTCAACCTTGCCCCATAACATAAAAAGCGGCTCCGCCGCGCGTTTCGTACAGAGCAATTTCCTAGCAGACAAGAAAGCCTGATACCCTTTATCCCGGGTATCAGGCTTTCACTTTCTCACATTCTATTGATAAACTCTTACATAATCCACTTCCATACGCACAGGCAGTACATCCATATCTATGCCCTTTGCGCCGCCCAAATTACCGCCAAATGCGATATTCATTATCACATGGAACGGCTTGTTAAACGGCCATTCAGCATCTGTAATGGGTGTATCTTCCGGCAAAAATTCCTTTGGAGAATAGACAAATATTTCTTCCGCATCTACACGGAATGTCAGCTTATCCGGTGTCCACTCCACAGAATACACATGAAATTCATCGTTCACGCCTTCAAATTTTTTGATATTCCCTTTATGCGTTCCAATTTCATGATGGTACGCCCCTGTATGGATTGTTGCCCATATTTCTTCGGGCTTAAAGCCTACATGTTCCATGATGTCTATCTCGCCGCAGTAGGGCCAGCCTTTTTCGCCCATATCCGTTGGCATCATCCAAATAGCCGGCCATGTACCAAGCCCCTTTGGTATTTTTGCGCATATCTCAATAAGCCCATATTGCCATTCGCCCTTGCCTGCCGTACGTATGCGTGCGGATGTTATTGTTTTGCCGCCACGCTGTTCTGCTTTGTCTGCTTCCACGCGGGCTTCGATGATTAGCTTGCCGTTTTCTACCCAGGCGTTTCCGCTTTCTGTATAGTATTGCAGCTCGTTGTTGCCCCAACCGTGGCCGCCTACCTGCGCGCTCCATTTTTCCGGGTTGGGCGGGCCGTCAATGTCAAATTCATCTTGCCAAACTAATTTGTACTTGCTTTTGTAATCGCTCATGCAAAGCCTCCTATAATCCTGTCAGTCCCGTATTCTCAATACCCTTGATAAACTGCTTCTGCACCACAAGGTACAATATAAACAGCGGGAAAATAGCAATTAGGGTACCGGACATACGGTATGCTTCATTAATGCGCATTTCTTCCAGGCCTGCGCCCACACCTGTTGCCAGGCCGGCAAAGCGGGCGAATTCAGACTCAAACCGCCCCAGCCTATGGGGAATAAGCTCCAAAATACCCCGCAGGAATGTGTTGGTTACAATCGTTTCGTTCCAGTTCCATACAAACGAGAACAGGAAAACCACCAGCAACGTTGTAACGCTAAGCTTTAGAATAACATGGTAAAAAGTTTGCAAACTGCTTGCGCCGTCAATGGCGGCGGCTTCGTCTAGTGCAATGGGTATCATTTTAGTAAAGTTGTAAAAAATGAGTATCAAAATTGCAGAAAATACACCCTGTCCGCCAATGGCCAATGCCGTCTGCGGCCAAATAGTTCCAAACAACACAAAGTCTAAAGTCCGCTGGAACGTATCAACCATCATTACGCGCGGCACCATCATGACAGGCAGCGGCAAAATAAATGACATGATTATCATAAAAAACCAGAATTTTTTAAACGGAAATTCGAACCTTGCCAGGGCATACCCCGTGGTGGCAGACACGATTGTCTGGCAAAGTGCCAACAACCCGGAAAACCAAATAGAGTTCCACATCGTCGTTCTTGGGTTAAGCACACGCCACGCATTGGTAAAGTTGTGGAAAGACAACGATGTGGGTATCCAGTTTACGGCAGGGTTAATAATATCGTCGCTATTCATCATAGACATACTTACCATGCGCAGCAGCGGATATAGAAACTGGTAGCTTATTAAAATAAGCGCGATGTACACCGCTATATTTACGTAGTTGAGCCTGCGCAAGCGCATAACGAATGGATGCTGTGTTATCTTAGCCATTTCTATCACCTCTTTACCGCTCTGGTTACTTTAGTTGGACGGCTGTCTGCCCATGTCATTTTGCGACGCTTTATTTCCGGCGGCACTTCGTCCTTCTGGCCTTTTAACAGCACAAATACAATGCCAATAAGTAGCAGCACAACCAGCGAATATATCCATGCAAAGGCACTTGCAAGACCCAAGCCGCCGGTGGTATCGGCGATTGCGTCTGTTATCATGGGTAATACAGGGTTGAGTGTATAGTTAGCAAGCTGCACCACAGTGAGTATAAAGCTAACCATGATAATTGGGCGCAGTATCGGCAAAGTTATTTTCCAAAGTATCTGCCAACTTGTTGCAGAGTCGATTCTTGCAGCTTCAAGTATGCCGGTATCAATTTTCTGCAAACCGCTGATAAACAGGATTATTGGGATGCCTGTAAACCATAACACGACCGTATAGTTAGAAAATATAAACAGCAATGCATTTGCCAATGGAATAGAGAAGTAGACCACCATGCGAAGCAAAGTATTGTCCATTGTTATGATATAAGTTGCCATACCGCCAGACTCCAATAATTCCTGCATTACAGGCCCGCTCATAACTATAACGGGTAGGAAGAACAAAGCCCTAAACAGACCGCGCCCCCGCAAGTTACGGTTTAGCAAAAGCGCGAGTAGAAAAGCAAGCACTGTAATTGTAGGCGCATATGTTACTTGCATAAGAGCAAACGAGATAAGGTTTGACATAAAGTACGGGTTGCGCAAAAATGCCAAGTTATAATTATCGATGCCTATAAACTCTGTACCCCAACCGGTAACATCCCATGTCACTTGAAAAAGGCTAAGGTAAATTGTGCGTATAAACGGCCAAGCCGTAAGTATCAAAAAGCCAATAATCCAAGGCAACATAAACATATAGCCGGCAAAAGCGTTACGCCTCGCCTGGTAACTTATAGACCGCTTTCTTTTTTTAATGGGGCGCTGCCCCAAACCCCGCCGCTCTGCGGGGAATGAATCCCCGCTACGCTTCCTTCGGGGCAGGCGGGACGCCTGCTCCTGCTTTACATTCTCACTCATGAAATCACCCTCGCAGACAGGGGCGGTACCGCTACGCCCTGATGATTAAAAGCCTCGTCAGTATAGTTGATAATCACTTCTACGCCGCCAGCGTAAGTGTTTAGCACCACACCATCCGCCAAAACTGTCCTACTTTCCCACTCCAAATGGCGTACTTGCGACAACACCTCGGAAACCTGACTGTATACATCCATTATGATGTCACGGTAAACATAGAACTCTGTCGAGTAGAAATTAAGCGAGTTGGTATTGCTCAAATAGTGCGCCGGCGAATGCGTAAGCACAAAAGATGGATACACATTGTAGTCTATCATGCGCAATATATCCCGCTGCGTGTAGAACGAGAAATTGGAATACGGCGCATACACTTCCATGGTGTTGTGTAATACCATTTGCAAAAATGGCACGGTATCTGTTTGAATCATAAATTGCGTGTTAAACACAGGCGCTTGCAGGAAGCGGTGTGTATACTGCCACAAGTACATATTAGGGTTTTGCGCATTTATAGGCAGCGGTGTATCCGCAAACGCCTCTTGGATAATTTCTATTGAAGTGACCGCGTCTGTAGCGTCACGTCTGCCCCAGTGGCTAATTAAATTATCGGTTATGCCGCTCACCGTATGGGAATGTGCGCCTAAATTGTACGCACGGGTAGACTGCTGCACCAGCCATTCCGCACTGCGGGCAGGGCGCGCAAACGAAATTTCGTTTACAGGAAGGAACGGCTCGAAGCTATCCCACGCCACTACACCCCAGCGGTTTAAATGAAATGCTTGGTTGCGCGGCAAGTTCATTTGATGGCGGTTTATTCTAAAATAGTCCTGTGCAAAGCTTACGTCTACGCCAAGGTCGCCCATTTCGTTAAATAAGCGCGTAAATTCGCGGCGCGTGCCGATAGCGCGTGAAAAGTTTATTGCCCACGGGCGCCCGGTGGTTATGCCCCCGTTTTGGAAGCCAAGTAAACCACTGTTGATATTTTGCACGCCATAACCATACAATTCGCGGATGATATCCCCCACTTGGGAAGCCGTAGTGGTAACAACGTTGGTACGTCCAAACACACTGTTACGCACATCGCTCATTATAAAGTCCAGCCGCAGGGGCATTGGTTCGCCTCGCGTAATTTGGTTAGACGTTAGCACGCCTGTTTCTATGAGATGCTGGCGATACGTACGCGCCATACCTACATAGTTGGCATTTTCGCCGTATAGGAAGCGGTATTGCATGGTAATGTCAAAGCTGCGTCTTTCCGGGAAGGTGCGGAAAAAGCCATCACCACGGCGGTTATATACCTGGTGAATTTCGCCATTAAACACAAAACGGGGGTACACAAAATTATAATGGGTTATATTTTGGTGCGGCATCATGATAATTTCCATATACTGTGCGCCGCTGTCTGCCCAAGCTGCGAATGATTGCTGGTTGTAGCCATGCGTCACGCCAAATACAGGCATAAGCGGGTTGGGGCGTTCTACTACCCACACTTCACTGTTGGTAAAGAATTGCGCCTCTGCCGGGTTTTCGCCAAATACATGTCCTATATACTCACTTAGGCGCACTGTATTTTCTCTAAACCTAATAAGCGCACCGCTGCCGTCGGGTATAAAAATATATCCCGGCAGCATTGGCACCGCTTCTGCCGGTAAAAAGTCGTTGGTTTCGAAACAGAAATGCTCACGCGTTCCGCCGCTTGCGCCCATAAAAGGCGTAAGTACAATGGCCGCAAGGTATGCTTGGCCGGGGCCGTAAATTTCGTGGTCGTAAATATGATAAGTAATGCCCACATCGCTAAGGTGAATGTGAACGGGAATATGCAAATCCAGCTGGTGGAAGTGCGTATCCAGCCTAAAGTGGCCATGCCCAAGTTCAACCAGCGTAGATGTAGTAACCTCGCCACGCGCCGCAGACGAAATGCGGTTAATCATACGAGACGAATCGAGAAATTCTACCGTAAGCAAACTGTTGGCAAAGGCTGTCCAAGTGGCGTTAAGGTTAACTTCGCGCGGCTCTGCTACGCGGCGCAGTTCCTCATCGGATGCAGCGGCGGCAATAATGTTGGGCAGGTCTGCGCCAAATGGCGCGTCAAGCCCTGTGCGCCAAATAAAGCGCCCAAGCGTACACACAACTTTGATAACATGCCTGTCTTGACGGAAATAATATCGCAAGTCGCCAAACTGCCCCATTAGCGCGTATTCATAATCCGGAATATCCGCAAATACAGCCACACCGGGCGGCATACGGGTATCACGGTTGGTTGGAATAAAGCCGGACGCGAGGGCAACGGTGCCAAATAGTAGAGTGGTGATGAGAGATAGAGCAAACAATCGTATACGCAAATTTGCGGGCGCACACTGTGCGCCCCTACGAAAACGAAAGGCCATTGTAGGGGCGCACAGTGTGCGCCCGAGATTTGCATTATCTGTGGTCATTCGTTCCTTCTTAATACATACCCGTGACATTTGCATATACCTCCCGCCATACAGATTCGAAAAATTGCGAAACTTCGTTTCCTAAAATGCTGACATTAAATATGACCACCACGCCAATAAGCATGAACAGCCCGGTTATAATCACGCTTTTAAGCGTTTGCCCAAAGCTGTAGTTATGCATTTCTTGCAGCCCAAGCCACAGTATTGCACCTGTGTATACAAAGCCAAACATGGTACCAAATTGAATCAAAAACACTTCATTGTCTGTAACCACATGCGACAAGGCCGTTGCGGCAAGGAATGTTATAGTCAGTGGGAACAGCGCGTAGCTCACAAGTTTGAATATATCAATGATACCGCCTTCCCCATCATTTATGGATGTCACTAGATAGTTGCACAGCACAAACAATATAAAAATTGTGAAGAAACCGCCAATAATAACGAAAAAGTCCATATCAACAATATCAATCATTTGCAACAAGAACCCTTGCGAAGTCTGGTGCAGCATAAACGCGATAAAGAACAACACAAAATGGAACAGCGCGCCGGGAACAGAACCTTTTTCCTTGCGCTTCATATAATAGTAGCTGTCTATTGGGTGACGTGCTACGGAAAACGCAAACATGATAGATTTCATATGGGTTGCGTTCATTATGCGTGATTTTACGCCGCCTACAGCAGTGGCAATCACGCGCTTCTTATCCAAATGCCTAACGATAGACATGAATGCAAACAATACAACAACGCCAATAAGAATCCAAGTAAGGTTGCGCATCAGCCACACATTACGTACTTCCCAAAAGGCAGCACTATAGTATTCCCTGTGGCCTGCCAAGTAGAAAGATTCCATGGCAAGGTCGAACCGCTGTTGGTACAAGTGCGCCCGGCCAAGTCCGGCATGGGCAAGTACGCTCATTTGGTTGTGGCGCAAAACATCTGCCCACACTACCGCAGACTCTTCATACAAGCCTGCATTAAAAAGGTTGAGCGCGCTATATACCGTAAGCGCGTATTCCGTAGGGGTAAAACTTTGCAAAAAGTTGCGAGCAGAGTCCAATGCCCAAATATGCCCTTCGCTGGACACCGCAATAGACTGTAACGACTGGAACCAGCCAGCAATATCTAAAGTAGTCGTTGCATATGCGCCAAAGGAAAAAATAAATTCGCCACTGTTGGTGTGTACTAATATATAGCCATGTGTGGAAGCTACAAAAATATTCCCGTTTTGGTCAACATCTAAGTCAATCAGATGCGACATGCCAATAAGGTGTTGAATCGTATTGCGCCCGGCCATATCGTGCCGTTGCAGCCCCATGCCGCCGAGTGACATAGATGTGCCTAGGCTGGTTGAGTAAACGACGCCTCTATGGTCTACCGTAACGCTGGAAAAAGTAGGAGGTATCCTATCCATAAGGGCTTCGCGCTGGCGTTCTGTAAAAAATATATCTTGCAGCATTTGCAGAAATGTTCTGGTTGCTATGTTTGAGGCAAAAAAGCCCAAGAACTCCCCTTCACTGGAGAGCTGGATTATACCGTCAAATACACCTTCGCCGATAATAAACATATTGCCGCGCACATCTACCGCTATACGGTTTGGCGCAAAGTTGGTATCGGCAAATGCCATTGCGGTTGGTGCACCGTGGGTACGCAAATGCTCGCCTGTACGTGCATCAAACATAAATACAGCGCCTGCACCCGCGTCTGCTACATACAGCACATTGTCCGGGGTAACAAATACACCGCGCGGGCTGTCAAAACCATCGAAAAATAATTCCATGTATACGGTGCTAGTACGCGTATCAAATACCAAAACGCGCCTATTGCCTGTATCTGCAATGTATAGTAAATCGTCACTGCCAAAAGCCATGTGTTGTGGCGCATCCATGCCAAGATCAGTAATATTTCTATCCGGCAAATATGCATCTTGTGTACGCACAAGCCAACCGCGCCTGTTGCCCGCAAATGTCAAAGTGGTATTTGGGCTGGCGGCAAGCGCAATAGGCTGTACAAGCATGAGTATGACTAAAAATAACGCGAAAAATCTTTTTTTCATCACAACCTCCTGCCCTACTTAATGCCCGAATGGCTCATGGTACTCATCACTCTGGATTGCATGGCGATAAAAATAACCAGGTTTGGCACAAACATGATAAGGCCTGCCGCCGCACCTACACCCGCCATCATTGGGCTGTCCCCTATGGCAATGGTACCCAGGTAAAAGGCGAACGTCCTCAGCGTATCGTCCTCGATAAACATGTTGGACGCTTCCGTAGCACCCCACACAGATTGGAATGTGATAATTGCAAGCGTAGCTATCGCAGGCTTTATTAAGGGGAACACGATTCCAAATATAACCCGCAGTTCACCTGCGCCGTCTACACGAGCGGCCTCGATAAGCGAGTCCGGTACGTTGTTGTCTATGAATTGTTTGACGAGGAAAATCCCCACGGGCATGGCCAAAAACGGGAATATATGTGCCAGGAAATTATTATTCAGCCCCGAATTGATAATAACCAGGTATCGCGGTATGCCTACCGCGGCCGGCACAAACATCAGCGCCGCCTGGTTTATATTAAACAGCCACTGCCTGGCCTTAAAGTCCTTTTTGCTAAGAGCGTAGGCTGTCATGGTAGAAATTATAATGGTCAAAGCCACGGTAATGGCTGTAACGATGATGGTGTTGGTCAGAAAACGGCTCATTGGTACGCCCGTACCCTGCGTTACACGCATAATGTGGCGGAAGTTTGCCATAGTCGGCCGTTCTACAATAAAAGTAGGTGGGAAGCGGTTAAGCTCGTCGATAGGCTTAAACGCGTTGCTGACCACAAACATGACAGGCAACAGCATAAACAGCGATATGGGTATAAGTATCAGATAAAATTTAATTTGCGACCTATGGAATGCGGTAGGGTTGATTTTTGTACCCTGGAAGCTGGAGTTTTTCATATCTTTAACATTCCCTCCCCAAAAGATTGGAAGCTTTCATTGTTAGTAATCGCTCCCCCCAAAGAATTTATACGACAATTTAGAAAACCCCCAAACCAGACACAGCAAAGCAACCGACACAGCGGCCGCATAGCCCATTTCGTATCGGATAAAGCCAAAATCGTCTATATGGTTGGTGATAAGCTGCCCGGCATATTGCGGGGTGGGATTCATGCCGCTAAGCGCGACGCCAATGCCGCCGGCGTTAAACGCGCCTACGATGGCCATAACCGAACCAAACAGCATCTGTGGTTTAACGGACGGTATGGTAATGTAGATAATCTCTTGGAAGCGGTTGCGGATACCGTCTATATATGCGGCTTCGTACAGTTCTTCGTTCACATTAAGTATCCCCGCAAGCATAGCCAAGAAGCCAATGCCCATGGCAGACCACATGGAAACCAAGATCATAATATCAAGCAGCCAGTATGGAGACAGCAAGAACTGTATAGGCTGGTTAATCAAGTTCCAGTTAAGCAAAAGCGCATTCACATAGCCGTGCTGGTTGCCGCTAAAAATAGTAGTCCATAACACACTGACAAATGGCCCCGGCGCAAGCGATGGCATATATAAGCAAAGTGCAAAAACAGTACGCGGCCCTTTTTGCACCTGCGCCAAAATCCACGCCATAATAAAGCCCAGTATAAAACCGCCCGGCCCTACAATGACCGCAAAGCGCAAAGTATTTGGCAGTACGTGCTGGAAGAACGTTGTATCTTGCGTAAGCAGCGCAATATAGTTGTTAAGCCCCGCAAAAGTAGGGGCTTGTATCATGTCAAAGTAGGTAAACGACAGGAATATGGCGATGGCTATCGGAATTGCGATAAACATTGAAAAGAGTATGCCATATGGCAGCAGCAAGAAAAGTGCGTGTACGCCATCGCTCATTGTATTAAACCTATCCCTTAACGTTTTTTGGGGTTTTACCATACTGTTCACCTTCCAGTCGATTGCGCAGAATCGACGGCCTGTTCAATCATATATCGTACCCAGTCCAATTCGCGCACTACGTACGGCTGTAATTTGTTTCCGGCAGAATCTACGAAGCCAAACTCTATCATTTTGCGCGTAAACTCGCGGTTAATGTCAATGACCCTCAGGTCAATGGCCACCTGTGCGGGTGTGCCTTCGAATACCATTGTGTTCCAAATGTCGGACAGCCTGCGCTCCAGCATATACTGCCCCGGGCTGCGCGGCACGTCTCTTAGCCAGTTAATGGATTCCAGTATGGCTTGACGGTGGCGGTAATCTATCGGCATTTCCTGTAGCGCATCCACGTTTGCGGATACCCATAAAATATTAAAGTTGGCCATCAGCGCCATTGCAAAGTCTATTTGCGTTTCCGCACTCAGATACCATTTCAAAAATTCCCAGGCCTCGGGGGCAAGGTCGGTATTATCAAACATAATGGCACCTGTGCCGTTGGCGATATAATAACGCCAAATATCGCCGTTTTCTTGCACAGTACCGGGGAATGGAGCAATGTTCCACTGCCCTAAAAGCTCCGGCGCGGCGTTTACAAGCAGCATATATGTTGCGGGGTCTAGGATGCCCACCGGGTTTTGCCCAAAACGGAACGCGTTAAAGAAGCTTGGCACTTGCTCATCCAAGGCAAAGGTCGTAAACAAATCGCCCAGGAATGTTAGTGCCTCTACGGCGGGAGGCTGGTCAATAGCTGTTGACAAACCATCGGGGCTAAACAGCAGTCCGTCATTTTGGTAAATAAGCGGCGACGTTTGGAAGAACCATTTATACCCTATGCCGGAAGCGATAGGTTTGTAAAAGCTCATATCAAAACGCCGAAGCACCGACTGCATTTCGGCGACGTCTTGCCAAGTATCGGGGGCTTCTAAGCCCAGTGGTTCCAGGATATCCGTACGGTAAACCGTAGTCCAGAAGCCGGCTGTTTCCGGAATGGCAAATACACTTTCGTTAAAAATGTATCCAACTGCCGCGCCCGGTACTAGATTGCCCATAAAGTACCAGAAGTCGTCGAAGCCGGAAAGCTCGTACAACGCCCCGCGCGACCCCATCTCGAACGGCATAAACGCCGGTACACCCAATGCAACATCGGGATTTGTGCCCGCAGCACGTGCCATGATTAGCCTGGTTACATCCGGCATGACGCTAAGGTTTACGTGTATGCCCGTTTCAGGCGTAAAGCGGGTGTCTACCAAGCGCTGCAAAATGTCTACGTGCAGGTATGAATGGTTTACCCACACATTCACCGCGTCTTCGCGGTTACGCACTACAAATTTATCGGATGTGTAGCTGGCAATAAGGTTTTGCGTACCTGCCCACAGCCGCTCGTACATTGGCGCGCGTTCGCGGGGCAAGTCGTAAGAACGCCCAATGTGAATAGCACTTAACGTCATGCCCGCGTCTACAAGCGCATCCATGGATTCACCGGCCATCTGTAGTACCGACATCTGCATGACAGGCCCGCCAGAACCATTGAGCACACTAAAAAACAGCGGCAACTCGTCCGGGCGTTCCAGCATTCTGTCAAGCAGCGATATGGCGGTAATCATATTATTGGCCACGCCGGAATTATTGCCGCGCGGGCTAAACTCCGCCAATTGGTTAATCATATCGCGGAAAATGATATGGTATGCCTCCAAGTACGCTTGCGTATTTGGGATGTACCTGGTTAAACGCCATGTGCGGTTGCGGTCGATTTCACGCCCCGTCACGCGGCGTATCTCCAGCGAAAAGTGGTTGATATGGTCTATCAAAAGGTGTAATTGTCTGAGTTGCATGGCAATTGGCGCAAGTTCTGTTCGAACGGAAATTACATTTTCGCCCGCTTGCAAATGGAAAAGCAGCGGCTCGCCGTCCGCATCCGCAATGGTCTGGTTGCGCCAGCGCTGGTCGCGGAACGGCACAAGCGGAAAGGACACCGCCTCCTTAAAAGGAATTTCGCCGTTTACACGTATGGTTACAAATGTGCTAAAGTCGTCTTGGTCGGTTATGGCGTGAAGCGTCAGAGCGTAATACCCGGTTTCGGGTACATCCACCGTAAAAAACACTTCATCGCCAACTTCGCCTACGCTTAGCACGTTCATACGGCGGTCTATTGGGTGGAACGGGTACAGGCTAGGGTCGCGCCAGCCTTCAAGCTGGGTGAATGGTGAGTTCTTGTGCGTATAATAAATTGCGCGAACAGTGATAAGCTCACGGCTTTGCGGGCGCCCATGGTTTGGGTTGGGCTGTAAAATGATTTCCGAGAACACGCCAAGCTCGCCAATGCGGATATCACGGGAGGTTTCGTTTGTAAGCGTTATGCGGTTTTCGCCCGCTTCAAGTAAAAATTTCAGTGGTAAATCTGTAGTAAAGCCCGCGTCAAAAAGTTCCACCCTTTGCATACCGGGTATTTGCACTTGCGTAGGCGTAATTTCATCGCCAAAGCGGTTTAACGGGAAATCTTTGCTTTCACTTTCCCAAAAAACGGGCAGGGCAATAGTCGCCGCTTCTTCAAATTGGCGTTCGTCATTTATATCAATGGAAATAATCAGGTTATTAAACGTGCGCGGCGGCAGTTCGTATTCAAGCGAAAAGGAATACAACCCCCTTTGCGGCACGGTAACATATTTTACAAAGCTTTCGTTATCGCCCAAAACTGTGTTTACGGGAATAGACGCGCTAAAAGACGGGGTCTGCCCACGCAAGTGCGCGTTGTCCGTCAAAAAATCTACATATGTGTAACGGGGGTTATGAAGCGACCTGTGCAATAAATCCATCGCCGCCTGTACTTCCGTTTGGGAAACCGGCTCCAACTCTACACTCCCGGTCCAAAAAACAAAAAATGCAGCTATAGCAGTAAGCCCTATAACAATAGCAGACTGGATAAATAGCTTTAGATTCACAAGCCCTCACCTCTTTTTGTTATGTAACTTTAGTATAAAACAGGGCGAAGGAACACTCCTTCGCCCCGCTAAAATTTAAAAAATGTTATCTACCGCCGCGCACTTGGTTTGGGTAGAAGTTTGTAATTGCATTGTCAATAACTTGTTGTACTTCTACAAAACGCTCGTTAAACTGGCGGTCCCAGTCAGGTAGGCGAGAGAACAGCATATCTACCCAGTGTGGGTCGTTGTCGCCTGCGCCGGTTACATCGTATGACCATTTGTTAATCCACTCGTACATAATCAAACGAGAAGTACCTTCAAACTCATATCTCCACGGGGAAGACTTGTCGGAGAAGTTTACAACATCTCCTTGCTCCCATAGCTGCATAACATATTGGAAACCCGGCATAAGGTTGTGGTCGCCAAAACGCTGACGCCCGGCTTGGAACCAAAGTGCCATTTGCGCGTCAAATTCGGGGCCAATTACCATAGGGAAAGAATCATGAAGCGCGTAAGCCATACCATCGCCTGTGTTCCACATTTGGTTTGCACGGGCTTCCCAGCTGCGGGTGTCGGCTACCATAAATTGAGTAAATTCAAATGCAAGTGCAAGCTGTCTGTATTCTTCCGGGCTAAGTTCCGGATTACCATCATTCATAGCCTGGTTGTGCAGTGCAATAGGATCGAATACTACACCAACGTGGTTGCCCACATATGGGGTGGCAGGCCGCGGGAAGATATCCCAGCCGGCCATTGTTGCGGTGCCGTCTGTACCCGGTGTGGCCAATGCGCCCATCATCCAAGGGTCGCCATCATTGGTTAGCAGGCGGCCGTTACGGAAGAAGCGGTGTGACCAGCTCCAGTTTTCACTCATAAACTCGTCTCCAATATTACCAAGGCCCCTTTGCGGCCATACCAAATGCTCGTTTTGGCTGGTAATGCGGCTTAAGAGGTTTCTTGAAGCGTCGGAGTTCACTCTTACAAACGGGTCATTTGGCCCGCGGTTTGCAAGCAAGTAGTGGAAGTCGCGTGTGCCGGAGTCTGCAATAACCCATAATGGAGCCATTGCGCCATAAAATTCTTCATGGCCGGAATGGCCGACAAAACGCAGATACTCGTCATAAGTCCAGTTTACAGGAGGCACGTCAATGTTTTGTGCTTCTGCAAGGGAGTAGTTTACATAAATACCCCATGGCAGCAAGTATTGCGGAAGTGCAAACAAACGGCCGTTAACGCGCCCAAGATCAAGCAGCGCAGGGTTAAATGTTTGCATTCTTGGGTCATCTTCAAAAATGGAAAGGTCGGCTACCAAACCGCGTACCACATCGTCTACCAGGTTTTCTAAAACAAAGATATCCGGAAAGAAGCCGTGTTCCATACTAAAGTTTTGGCGATACTGATCCCATGTAATATCGTCATGGTTTGGGCCGCCGTAACGTGCGTACAAGTTAATTTGAACGTTGGGGAAGATTTCGTTAAAAGCTCTTGCCGCTGCGTGAACCTGTGCGTCTTGGCCGGACATCAGTTCTTCTGCAGGGATATGCCGGCCACCTATATCACGCATAAATGTACCATCGCCGCTCCACATGAAAATGGTCAGTTCGCCCTCTGTGTCAAATGGAAGGCCAAATGCTTGCGTGGCTTCGCCGGTATCAGTAGCGGCGTCACCCGGTGCGGGTGACGGCGGTGGTGCAGGGGCGTCTGTGCCGCCTTGGTTGCCTGTTGCTACTTGGTTGTCGTCGTTGTTGTTTCCGCCGCATGCGGCAAAAGCAAGTACTAATACCAAGCATAATAGGATGAGTGTCATACCTTTTTTAATCATGGAATGATCTCCCTTTCTTTTTTGTTGTAGCAACTAAGCCAACGGAAAGTTGAGTTGCTATTGATAATTTTTGCCACTTTGATAAGTGGAGAAATTAGCCTATTGTACATTATATACAAACCATTTGGCTAAATGACTCATTTCGGTCACGATTATGACATTTCACACATATTTTGTCAAGAACTTTATTTCAGTTTGGTTACAAAAAATTCAGCCGGTGATTGTGGGTAACCAACTGAATTTGAGTTATGGACATTCTTGTGTCAACAAACGATATTCAACCGGTCCGATAATCGGACCAGTTGAATGTGCGATGCAAAAAATTCTACGCAAAAATATCCCCAACAATAAACTTTTTTACAAACACGGCGTATATCGTTTCAAAAGGAACAAAAAATAGGAGATGATTATATGCAGTGCAGATCCCATCCAGAAAAATACGCCGCTAACACATGCAACCATTGTGGAAGCTGGCTATGTGATGAATGTATAACAGTAGTTGAAGGCAGACTGTTTTGCCGCCCATGCCTTGCAGTACAGGCACAAAACCCGGAAGATTACAGCCCGCCGCCGGAGTACCATGGCCATGCAGCCTCTCCGCGCCGTAAAGTGCTTTGGGGATTACTATTTGTGTTTTCCTTCCTGCCGGGCGCAAACTATATGTACATGGGGCTAATGAAGCGCGGCCTTGCAGCAATGAGCGGTTTCTTCCTTATTATATTTTTGCTGGCAAATGCCTGGTGGCCGTTTAACTTACTGCTTGGGCTTGCAATACCGGTTTACGTGCTTACCTGCTTCTTTGACGGGTTTAATGTACGCCGCCGCATAAATGCAGGTGAGGCCGTACGTGACGATATCGGCGATGCCTTAAATGGCGTACTCAGTAACAAAACCTTGCGTACTTTTATTTTAGTCGCTGTGGCAGTGGTTTTGGTTGTTAGCGTTTTAGGTTTTGCTGTTAGCATAATTACCAGCGTTCTTCCCATAGTTATTATTGGGCTTGGTATTTATATTTTTGTGAAACGTAAGCCACCGGCAAAGTAAATTTTGAAATTAAAAATGCGCCCCCGCACCAGTGGATAAATGGTGTGGGGGCGTATTTTTTTGTTTGGTGGGAAACAAGCTCAGCAAATTCGCAGCCCATAACCACCCCGCCGCCGTTGGCGGCACCCCTCCGTGGAGGGGAATTTGCAAGCATCTAATTTTCAACCGGTCGAATTCTTCGACCAGTTGAAAATTTCTAATACTTCTTGTGCTGGCATGTCTCGCAAGGGTCTTCTTCATGCACTACGCCGCATTTACACTTGAAGTACCTTACCAGCCTATGCCCCAGCAGTGTAAGCAAAGCCACAGGTATAATTACCATGGTTAGGATTAAAATGTCGCCCAAGATGTGGTCTAGCAGCCCATGCGCATGTGCACCGTAATGGTCGTGTCCATGTGCGCACCCATGGTCAAAAAAGCGTTGCGCAAAAGGAAACACTACGTACATAGGAATAAGCGCGGCTATAATGTGCGTAAACAGGCATATAACGTAGCCTATGCCCATGCCCTGGAATAGCCGTTTGTTTTTAGAGGGTTGGTTTGTTTTGATAGTATCCCCGTCCTTTGGATGGTTTTTTGTGGTGGTTTATGTATATGTGGGGTGGGTGGGGTTTAGGACTGTGTGTAGGATGTAAAATAAGAAACAGCCTGTAGATGGTTCCATCACCAGAAACCAACCACAGGCTGTTCTACATATCCCCTACTTTTTCTTCTTCGCCCGTTTCAACTTCATCCCCACACCCTTACCATTCACAATATACCCTTTCATTTTACGCTGCGCAATATCCGCATAATTACTGGCGATATCCACAATCGCGTGCGTATTATGCATGGCAATTTTGCCAATAGCCCTACCCGGTACGCCGTGCGGGCCATCGGTTAACGCCTTCATAATATGCTTTGCGTTTACCTTGTCGTCAAGCCCTACGCTGAGTACATAGCTTTGCATGGTGACCAGTATATCTGACAGCTTGCGCTTTTTCGCGGGCTTTTCTTCTGTTACCTTTTTTGCTTTTTTCGTCTTCTCAGCTTTCTGCTTCTTTATCATATCGTCAAGCTGCGTATCCTCGGCGGTGTGTTCGGACAGCAGGTGCAGCGCGGCGCAGGCAATTTGTACCGATGTAAAGTCCATTTCCATCATCTTGTCGATAAGCTGCTCATGCTTGCGCGTGTTGCCGCTTTCTAGTGCAGTCATTAAATTTTTGATGAGCTTGTCGTTGCGGACTTCGTTTACTTCATCACCGGTGGGGATTGATTTGGGGTCTATTTTGGTTTTGATATGCTTTTCGATATCGTGCAGGGCGTAAATTTGCCGCCTGCCGCTGACAAAGGTGTAGGACGCCCCGCTTTTGCCCGCGCGCCCTGTCCTGCCAATACGATGGATATAGTACTCCACATCTTGCGGCAGGTCGAAGTTGAACACGGCGTCTATATCGTCTACATCTATGCCGCGGGCGGCTACGTCTGTTGCGACTAAGATATCCACTTTGCCCTTTTTGTAGGAACCCATTACCGTATCACGGGCTTGCTGCTTCATATCGCCGTGTATCCCGGAGGGTGCGTATCCACGGAATTGCAATTCGTCTACCAGCTCGTCCACCATGCGCTTTGTATTGCAGAAGACAAGCGAACGCTTGGGGTTGTAGTAGTCCAGCAAGCGTGCCAAGGCTTCAATTTTTTTGTTGCCGGGTACTTCGTAATAAAACTGGCGGATGCTTGGCACGGTGAGTTCGTTGGTGGTGATTTTTACTATTTTTGGGTCCTTCTGATATTCGTGGGTAATTTTCATGATTTCCGGCGGCATGGTGGCGGAAAATAAAATGGTCTGGCGTACTTCGGGTACGTCTTGCAAAATGGTTTCGATATCTTCGCGGAATCCCATGTTCAGCATTTCGTCGGCTTCGTCTAAAATGATCATGGATAGGTTTTGCAATTTTAATGTGTGGCGGCGCAGGTGGTCCATAATGCGCCCGGGCGTGCCAATGACGATGTTGGCTCCTTTTTTTAGCGACATGATTTGCCTGTCTATATGCTGGCCGCCGTATATCGGCACAACGCTTATGCCGTGTTTGTATTTTGCAAATTTGCGCAGTTCTTCGCAGCCTTGTATGGCAAGTTCGCGGGTGGGACATAGGATGAGTGCTTGTGTGGAGTCGGAAATGGCGGGAGATTTTCGCCGTCTTTTTGGTGCGTCTTCTTCGGAAGAATCCGACGCGTTAGCGGCCATAGATATTTTCTCAATAATGGGTATGCCAAAAGCGGCGGTTTTGCCCGTTCCTGTTTGGGAATGGCCGATGACGTCGTGGCCTTCCAGTATCAGCGGTATGCTTTTGGACTGGATATAGGTGGCTTCTTCAAAGCCCATTTCTGCTACGGCGCGTTTTACTTCGTTGGAGATGGGTAGGTCTGCAAATTTGGTTCTGTCTGTCATTCTCATTGTCTCTTTTCGTGGTTTGGATTTGTCAAAAGATGATTATACCATTTTTGCGGGCAGATGTCGAAACTGCTTGACGTGCAATCCACCCCTGTTTATGATAAGTACAATCCAATGAAAAGGTAGTGACGAGTATGACAAACCTCCCAAAAACATACGACAAAGCCCGCGAGGGCGAAATTTACACCAACTGGCTGGACAAGGGCTATTTCAAAGCCAGCCCCAACCCAAACAAAAAGCCATACACCATAATGATGCCGCCGCCCAATATCACAAGCCAGCTGCACATGGGACACGCGCTAAATAACGGCATCCAGGATATGCTTATCCGCTTCAAACGGATGCAAGGCTACGAGGCCTTGTGGCTGCCGGGCACAGACCACGCCGCCATTGCCACAGAGGTTGTGGTGGTTAACGCCCTTGCGAAAGAAGGCATAACCAAAGAATCCCTTGGCCGCGAAGCATTCCTAGAGAAAATGTGGGAATGGTACGACCAATACGGCGGCACCATTGTACGCCAGCTAAAAACGTTGGGATGCTCTGCGGATTGGGACAAGCTGCGCTTTACCATGGATGAGGGGCTCTCCGCTGCGGTGCTGGAAGTGTTTGTACGCTTATATAACGACGGCAAAATATACAAAGGCGAACGCCTTGTAAACTGGTGCGTAAAATGCCAGACCAGTATTTCCGACGCGGAAGTAGAACATGACGACAAAGAAGGGCATCTGTACCATTTCAAATACCCAATTGAAGGTACGGACAATTTCATCGCATTTGCCACCACCCGCCCGGAAACCATGTTAGGCGATACCGCCATCGCCGTAAACCCGGATGACGAACGCTATGCGGCCCTTGTTGGCCAATTTGCGGTGGTTCCTTTTGTAAACCGCAAAATTCCAATTATCGCAGACAGCTATGTAGACAAAGACTACGGCACAGGCGTAGTAAAAGTCACCCCCGCCCACGACCCTAACGACTTTGAAATTGGCGAACGCCACAACCTGCCGCGCGTCAATATCATGAACGACGACGGTACCATAAACGAAAACGGCGCACACTACAAAGGGCTAACCCGTGAAGATGCACGCAAAAAAATAATCGCCGAAATGGACGAGCAGGGGCTATTTATTAAAACCGAAAGCCTTTCCCACGCCGTGGGCGAACACGACCGCTGCCACACCACCATAGAGCCGCTGTTAAAGCTGCAATGGTTTGTAAAAATGGACGAGCTGGCAAAACCCGCATTAGAAGCGTTCACAAACGGCAAACTCCGCTTTAACCGCGACCGCTTTGGCAAAATATATAAACACTGGCTGGACAATATCCGCGACTGGTGTATCTCCCGCCAATTGTGGTGGGGGCATCGCATACCCGCATGGTATGATGCCGAGGGTAATATTTATGTGGCAGCAGACCGGAAAGGCGCCGAAGATCAATTCTTAGACTTCCGCAACAAGCTTGCGGACGACGCACTTGAGGAATTAAACACCAAGGGCTACACAGATATTACACAGCGTTTAGAGAGGCTGGACAATAAAGGCCTTACCCAAGACGAGGATGTTCTGGACACATGGTTCTCCTCTGCACTGTGGCCGTTTTCCACCCTTGGCTGGCCGGAGAAAACGCCGGAACTAGACTACTTTTATCCCGGCAACACGCTTGTAACCGCCCGCGAAATTATTTTCACGTGGGTGGTACGCATGATGTTTATGGGTATCGAATACATGGGCGCACCGCCGTTTACGGATGTTTTCATCAACGGCATCATGTTGGATGAACAGGGGCGCAAGATGTCCAAATCGCTGGGCAATGGTATCGACCCGCTACAAATAATAGATGAATACGGCGCAGACGCGCTTCGCCTTATGCTGGTCAGCGGCAACGCCATAGACAACGACACCCGCTTTTTCTACGAAAGACTTGACCCTGCACGCAATTTCTTAAATAAACTGTGGAACGCAACGCGCTTCGTGTTGATGAACCTAGACGAAACTGAAGTTGCATATACAGATGCAGACTTACAAACGGAAGACCGCTGGATTCTATCCCGCCTAAACCAACTGGTAAAAGAAGTAACCGAAAAAATGGACGAACACGAGATAGGCCTTTCCACACAAAAAATAGTGGACTTTGTGTGGGATGAATTTTGCGACTGGTATGTAGAAATGGTAAAGCCGCGCCTGTACGGCGGCAAGGATGGCGATGCAGCCGCCCTGGCAAGCCGTGCGGCGGCGCAGGCGACATTACGCAAAGTGCTAATCACTTCCGTAAAGCTGCTGCACCCCATCACACCATTTATTACAGAGGATTTATTCCTGGCGCTGCAAAGCGATGAAGCGACAGTCATGCTTTCCGCGTGGCCTGTTTACGATGCTGCTTTGGATAACCCCGCCGCGGAAAAAGATATCGAGCGCATAAAAGAGGCCGTGCGCAGTATCCGTGCCATCCGTGCGGAAAAGCAAGTGCCGCCTTCGCAAAAAATTGCGATTATTGTGCAGCCCACCGATGCAAACGCGGGGGAATTGTTTGAAAATAGCAAGGCATTCTTTGGCGCATTATCTGGTGCGGCAACAGTGGAAGTTACCGCACCGGAGACACCGCCGCCAACCGGTGCTGTTTCCGTCGTTGTATCCGGCGCAACCATTTACCTGCCAATGGATTCGCTTGTGGATTCCGAAAAAGAAAAGGCCCGCCTAATTAAGGAAAAAACGAAGCTAGAGCAGGAAATTGCACGTATAGACGGCAAATTGTCTAACCAAGGCTTTATGGCAAAAGCACCGGAAAATTTGATTGCTACAGAGCGCGAAAAGCGTGAGAATTTTGCGGTTATGCTGGAGAAGGTTGAGGCCGAATTGGCGGGTATGTAAAATTTCGTAAATCAGACTGTCAAAAAACCTCTTTTCCGTCATTGCGAGGAGGGCTTTAGCCCGACGCGGCAATCCAGAAACATGAGTGTTCCACTATTTCCTGGATTGCTTCGTCGTTTCACTCCTCGCAATGACGAGCAGCGGGTGGCTTTTTTGACAAGTTGAAAACGCCTGCAATCAGACGTTTTCCTAAAACAGCGACAAATGTTCTAATTCCAAAAAAATACACATTTATTCTTGCTTTATGTCCGAAACACTGATATTATGTAAATGTCAACTGAAGACAAGCAAATTCACAATCCACAAAAACATTTAAAGAGAAGTACCGCAGTATCCATAAGGACGGCAATCCCTATGGCACTGCGTAGGAGACGAGTAACGCATCTCTTACACAGCACAGGCAAGCCTGCTACCGCAGCACCCTGTCATTCTACACCATTCCCTCCCTTTCTTCAAGCCACCTTCTTTATGCCACCCCCCGGCAAGGAGATTTAAGTATTGTTGGTTTATTATCGCATGGGTCTTATATGGTTAGTTTGGCTTTGTACTTGCAGTCGGCTACGTGTGTTGCTTGCTTATTTATGTATTTTACATATTTTGGGCATGTAGGGGGTGACGGTAAAAACCGTGCGTCGCCTACATGCCTATTTGTTTGTCTTCGGTTGGTTTTATTCAACGCTATGCGAAAGGGTGATTTTCATGCAATACATAAAAACCGTTGAAATAGACGACCTGGGGCGGTTTACACTTCCTGTAGAAATAAGAGAGATGCTTGACTGGGCTGACGAAGCCAGGATAGAGATTTTTTATGTAGACGGCGGCACGGCTATGTTGCAATTAGAGAAAGAAGTGAAAAGCCACGCATGCGGCCTATGCAGAAAAAGGGAGAAGCAACTCACCGTTGCGGGCATGAATATTTGCAGCGTTTGCGCGCAATACATTGCAAAATTAACGGCATTAAAGCAGCCCTTTCATTACCATGAGGTTTAGAGCATTTTGCCAATTTATGGGCAACGCAAAACCCCCTTGCGTACATTCAAAATCTATGCTAAACTTTGTCCGTTTGCGAGCCTATTAGGGAAGCACAAAGGAGCTATGCCAAAATGTTATACTCCATGCGATGGATAAAAACATCTAATCATACAAAAAACAGACCGAGCGAGTGATATTTTATTTTATATCATTTGCCCGGTTTTTTTTTGCTCATCGGAATGGGGCTCTGCCCTCACGCAAGCTGCGCTTGCTGGCCGGGTGGCCTGGCGCATTCGCGCCACTCAGCTTCGCTGAGAGATATACCCCAAACCCCGCCGCTCCGCAGGGAGTGAATCCCTGCTACGCTTCCTTTGGGAAGCGGCAGAGCCGCTTGTTATCCCAATAGGACAATAAAATATAGAGGAGCAAGTACAATGTCAAAAAAAGAAGGAAACACAGGGCTGTGGGCACGTTACTGGGATGTCAACAGTGTAGCACAGACTGCGCACCGGAACGAAAACATCCTGTCACTGATTATTAAAGGTTTACAGGCAATGCTGGTCATGTTTGGCGCAACCATTATCGTGCCGCTTACTTTGGGCATGAGCCCGCAAACGACATTGTTTGGTATGGGCGTGGGAACGATAATCTTCCTGATACTGACCAAAGGTAAGTCTCCGCTTATGATGGGCAGCAGCTTTGCATTTATGATAGGTATTCTGGCGGTTATTGACCCGCTGTACGGGCCTTTTGCCGGCGATGCGTATACACATGACGACCGGCTGGCTTATGCGCTGGGCGGCGTTGTGGTGGCAGGTGCCGTGTATCTGGTGTTGTCCGCTATTGTCAAATTGGTTGGGGCCAATCGGTTTATGAAAGCTTTGCCGTCTGTGGTCACTGGGCCTACTGTCGTGCTGATTGGGGTTATTCTTGCGCCGCATGCCATCAATCAATTTTCTACAAACTGGATTCTTGGGCCGTTGACGCTGATTATTATCATCGCGGTAATGATTTTTGGAAAAGGCAAGCGCATTGGCGTGTTTCCTATTTTAATTGGGCTGGGTGGAGCATATATTATCGCACTTCTCATGCATTTTGCAGGGGCAACCGCAAGAGACGGCAGCGAACTTATTAGTTTTGCCGGAATGTCGGACGCAAGCTTGTTTGGGCTGCCGCCATTTATGACACCACGGTTTGCGCTGGTACCCATTCTTATGCTGGTGCCTTTTAGCTTGGCTACCGCGGCAGAAAATATTGTGGACAACGGCATCGCCGGTGACGAAATGGGCGAAGACCTGCTAAGGGACAAACCCGGCCTGTCACGCACCCTGTTCGCCGACGGTATTCAGTCCATGCTTGTTGCCGCGTTTGGTACACCAATGAACACGACTTATTCGGAAAATGTTGGCTTGCTGATTATCACAAAGGTATTTTCATCTGTAGTGGTGGCGATTGGCGCCGGTTTTGCCATTTTGCTTGGGCTTTCTCCCACATTTGCGGAAGTTATCAATTCCATACCTGTCGCAATCATCGGTGGGGCGTCGTTTATGCTGTACGGTATGATCGCATCCATAGGTATGAGAACAATTAAGAAGCATGTTGACTTAGATGTTGAAAAAAATCTGATTATTGTATCTGTCATGCTGGTCATCGGCATCGGTATGAGATTTGGCGCACCCATTGTCATTACTATTGCAGAGCAAGCCGTGCGTTTGGATAGGATGAACATAGCCGTTGCCATCATCGCAGGGGTATTACTGAATTTTATATTGCCCAGCAACACTGGGAAAGCGGAAAAATAATGGAGCTTCGCCTGCAAAAATGGCTTTCTATGGCGGGTGTGGCTTCCCGCAGGAAAGCGGAAGAAATGATACAGGACGGGCGGGTGCGTGTGAACGGAGCCGTTGTTACCGAGCTTGGCGCAAAGGCAGACCCGGCGCGCGACGTTTTGGAAGTAGACGGCAAAATAGTTGAAACCACGCAAAAAAAAGTATATATCATGCTGCACAAGCCTGAAGGGGTCGTTACCACGGTAACAGACCCCTTTGGCCGCCCCACGGTAATGGACTTGGTGCCGTCGGACGTGCGTTTATTCCCCGTCGGCAGGCTGGACCAAGACACCGGCGGCCTTTTGCTCATGACCAACGACGGCGAATGGGCGCAAAAGCTGACCCATCCAAAACACGAGATAAAAAAGACATACGTTGCCGTGGTCAAAGGCATCCCCACTAATGAAAATTTGCGAAAGCTGCGCAACGGCATAGTTATCGAAGGCAAAAAAACCGCCCCGGCGCAGGTGAGATTATACGAGAACATCCCTGTAAAAGGGGAAAAGACGCAAAACGCGAAACTAATAATAACCATACACGAAGGCCGCAACCGGCAGGTGCGTAATATGTGTGAAGCCATAGGCCATAAAGTAATCAGCCTGAAAAGAGTAATGGTTGGCGGTTTGGAGCTTGGTAATGTGGCGAAGGGGAAGTGGCGATATTTGACGCCGAAGGAAGTACGGAATGTGGTTAAGGGGTAAGTTATGTAAATTGTGATTTGCGGGAGACAGATTGCCTCCCCTACGAAAACCGAAACGTAGCCATTGTAGGGGCGGCAACCTGCCGCCCGAGGCTCACTTGTAGTCGCCCGCAGCTCACATTAAGCCCTACCCCAATGCCATTAAGTTAGCACTAGTGTGACCTGCGGCAGGAGCAGAGCCCCTGCCCTACAAAACACCTTTAACAATACTAACGTAGGGCAAGGGCTCTGCTCTTGCCGTGTTTATCGGGA
>Ga0123355_10001999_pt1 | contig 28795 bp, 20 predicted proteins | sample TergutEmb28metaG_3_FD_89872 | JGI IMG/M metagenome (GOLD analysis project Ga0123355, IMG submission 89872) | Embiratermes neotenicus P1 segment gut microbial communities from Petit-Saut dam, French Guiana - Emb289 P1 | ecosystem: Host-associated > Arthropoda: Insects > Digestive system > Gut ... | reverse complement strand
GCATGCCATCGATATTCAATTTTCGATAAAACAACAAAAGGAGATACACCTGTCAACAAATTTTACCTGGTAATTTATGTTAAAATGCAAATAATGCATTTGTGCAAAGTGCAATGGACATTTTTTTGGCTATACAATATTCGCTATATAGTAAACGAAATTCAGTAACCTGGCTTTCGATGTGGCAAATAAACGTGTGCTTGCGCCAAACCGCTTCCCGCTTAACGCACACATTCGCCACCATACGCTCATGTCACGAATGAAAACCTCGTTTGCTATAGCACCCAATTACCATATAACTGGACGGTTTTCCAGTTATATGACTATACAACAAGTCCTGTGCAATCCAATAAATATAAGCAGGCAACCATTGGCGTTTAATGAGCTTGGGGATGCCCGCTTTATTGCTTTGTCTACATTGGCACAACCATGGTATAATTATATCTATGGTCGAACAAACCGGAGGATTTTTGTCATGCAAACCTGTCAACATTTTGGCCGTTGCGGCGGCTGCAAGTATTTGAACATATCCTACGAGCAAGAGCTGGAGTTGAAAAAAGCTACACTCGTCGAGACTTTGGGCAACTACGGCCATTTGATACAAACCCTACACCCCGCACCGCAGGCACACAGTTATCGCAACAAAATGGAGTTAGCTTTTGGCGACGAGGGACGTGACGGACAACTTGCGCTGGGTATGCGCAAGCAGCGCAGTTTTTACGAGGTAGCCACACCAGACCAATGTGTGCTTATTTGCGAAGACTTTAAGCGCGTAACAATGTTTGTGCTGGATTATTTCCGCAAGACAGGCGAGGCGTTTTACCACCGCAAGCGGCATGTGGGTACACTGCGCCATCTTGTGCTGCGCCGGGGCGAGTTTACAGGAGAGATTTTGCTTGTTTTGTCTACCACATCTTCTCTAAGCACGTCACTTGCGCCCCTTATTGAAGGCTTGCTAAGCTTGCAGCTTGACGGGAAAATTGTTGGCTTCATGCATTCTGTCAATGATGGCGTTGCTGATGCGGTAAAAAACGAGAACACTACGCTGCTATACGGGCGCGACTACTATATGGATGAAATTTGTGGGCTAAAGTTTAAGGTATCGGCGTTTTCGTTTTTCCAGACCAACTCTGCCGGGGCAGAGGTGCTATATGGGTTGGTACAGCAATATGCAGCAAGTGGGGAGCTTGCATATGATTTGTATTGTGGCACCGGCACAATTGCACAAATAATTTCCCCAGGCTTTGATAGGGTACTGGGCTTGGAGCTGGTGGAGGATGCAATAAGTGCTGCTACTGACAATGCCCAGCTCAATGGTATTGCCAATTGCAGCTTTTATGCGGGGGATGTGTTGGATACAATACGCCAACACCCGGCAACGCCAGATGTTGTAGTGCTTGACCCGCCACGTGACGGGCTACATCCAAAGGCTCTGCCACATATCTTGGCACTAAACGCGCCTGTTATTGTTTATGTAAGTTGCAAGCCCGCATCGCTGGCACGTGATTTGGATTTGCTGGCTGGTGCAGGATATATTGCAGAAAAGATTGAAGGTGTGGATATGTTCCCGCGTACACCGCATGTGGAGGCAATAGCGTTGCTACGGCGAGTCAATGCTTAGAAATCCTTGAATTTAGGCACTTTGTTAAACATACGACTTTCGTTGGCGAAGGTGAAAAATCACGAAATAAGGTACTAAAAAACTATGTAATGGTATATATCATGTTTCACCCATCGCAACACGCGTTTATACGGCGTTGCGATGGGTGAGTTTTCAAACGTGCGAATTATTTTGTCAAGTCATACTCCAACTCCAGCAGACGCAAGCAAACGGGAATATGCGTTTCATCCAAGTTCTTAAAAATAAAACTCCGCTGTTCGCACATTTCATACCATTCGCCATCGAAGGGATACCCGAAAACGGTTTCCTTACGGTCGTTTTTGTAACATTCCCCGCAAGGGCATGGCTTTCGTGTGCCGCGTGGTTTGAATTTTGCCTTAATTTCTTTTGGCAGGGCATTGATTTCGGCTACGAATTTCTTGTCTTTTAATACATTTTTCAGCCACAGGCGCAGGGTTTTTTCCGTGTCATCCCACCGCGCAATTCGTGCAATCCGCTTGCCGTTATAGCTGTAACCGTACCATTCATCGTATTCCACTCCCATATATTCCATGATGCCTTGCTTAAAAATACCGGGGAAAGATGTCGGCGGCGGCAAAGTGACAGGGTCTTGTACAACCCAATAATGCATTTCATTACCAACCTTGTCATCGAGCGTGAAGATGACGCGCATGATGTGGGGGTGTTCGGGGCAGGACATGGTAAATGTTTTGGCTTTTACGTCGTCAATGCCGTCCAGCACAAATCCGAAATCCGCTATCTTTTTCAGCGTAAGCCGGGAAGCGGCTTTGTCCATCTTGTTCCAATCATGCATGAAAAAGGAATCCTTGCATACAACAAGCGTATCACCATCTAATTCGTTGTGCGCCGAAAGGGTGGTAAGCGTCGTTAGTATACGGTTGTATTGCAAGCCACCCACGGTAAGATGCCCCCAACTTGGGAAGCCCCATTCAAAAGGTGATGATGTCTCTATTGCTCCATATATATCGTGTATCTTGTCTTGAAGCGCGCGAAAAGCCGTAACGTATTCCTCGTTCGCAAGGCCGGTTTGTGTAAGGACGACCGGATTTATTTTTACATCATCGGTGATATAAACGATGTTGTTTTTGAATTCACCCATCTTTTTTCGTATGGGTTCTTCAAAGGCTAGACGAATATGCTCTTCAAACGCGTGTAAAAAGTCATGATTTCCTGTTGATACGGTATAGTCGGCATAATCACCAAGGGTTCGATACGCCATGTTCACAGCACCCACGCCTAATCCGCCGCCTGTTTTACGTGTATTTTCCAGGAAGTCGGTGATTTGTTCATGGGTGGGGGTGTTACCGCGTGTTAATGCAAACAACGCATCCAGGTTGCGACCGTGTTCATGTACATTGGCCCTTTTCTTATCCGCTAGGAACGCAAAATATTCATCTTCGTTGTACATCGCCGAGCCCTCGCGGGAATTACCGCTCATTGTCGCAACAATGTCAGCCAGCACCGCACATGCATCGCGTTCATGTTTTGCCGCTTGTGTGATTAGTTTTGCCATTTGGGTTCTGGTATTTTTGTTTTGTAAGCCTTGTGCTTCCCGCAGCTTGATAATCTTATGGACGCAATCGGTTACGGACTTAAATGCCTTCGCACACTCCTTAAATGCGGTGGACAATTCCGGGTGTCTGGCAGAAAGCATTTCCATGTAGAGGTTGGCGTAATGCCGCCCCTCCCCCGCCATGCGCTCCGCGTCCTCATGCCCCATATTTGCACTGTCGAGGTCAAAGTCATCCGCTTCCAGTGCTTGTATCCATTGTTCGTAAGCGGCTTGCGCACCGTACATTGGATAGGTGCCGTCATAGGTGTCTATCCGTTCGGCACCCATCAGCCAAAGCGCGTTTTCCAACACATGCAAATCGGATGGTTGCTCGCCAATTTCTTCGCCGATGACCATGATGCCCTCGGTATTGTTCCACCATTCTTTTTGAATAAAATACCCCGATTCGTCGATCTCACATCCGGCAGCCCATTCACCTTCTTGGAACAAACTCCATCCCAACACCGTTTCGCCGTTATCCTTGTACCCTGTAATAATACAAGCCTCCGGCGGCCCGACCACACCCAGCGCGATAACGGGGCGGCCGCAGTCCAGTTCGGACTTTATCAGTGCGATGGCATCGTCTTTAATGATGGCTTTTTTATCTTCGCTGTCCACGGAAAGGATGTATTTTCTACCTGCGCCTCGAAAAGCGCGCTCGTATATTTCCAAGGAGCGTTCATACAAAAAACGGGGGTCAATAACGGCGGGACTCCAACCATCAGGTTCCCACCGCTGGCGAAATGCTTCGCCCGAATACGCCACAAGTTCGGCATAGCTGATATTTTGCCCCATGTAGTTTAATACCGACTGCAAGCACATGGGGAACGGAAAGGTTTGTTTGTGACCGTCAACCTCACGGCCAACGTATATCTTCGGCACACCGTACAATATACAACTGTCGGCGGTTTTCTTCATTTCACTCATCTCGTTTACCTCCTTGATATGTGTGAGCGTAAACATTGGATTAGGGTGATTGATAATAATAGGCGCATATACGCCGGGGCAAATAATTTGCCTCCCGCATACAAAATCCGACTTCTTGAACTGCGACGGTGTTAAACCCGTGACACGATGAAAACCTCGCGTGAACGTGTCGATATTGGAAAAATCCAAATCTTCCGAAATCACGGATATGTTGTTCTTGTTATGGCGGATTTCAAATGCTGCGTTGGCTACTTGCCGCACAAGAATATATCTGGACAATGAAATGCCGGTAACTTGCTTGAAAAAATCACGGATATGATGATACGAATATCCGACTGATTTTCCCATTTCAGCATAATCAATTTTTCGCCTAATATTACGCTCAACCCATGCCGCTATATGGCATACGTCCATTGTATAATCCATTAATTTGCGCTCCTTGCTAATGCTGCCCTTCGAAGGTAAACCAAGCATAACAAAAAAACTCCACAAAATCTCGACGATTTTGAGGAAGTTTTGTTTATTTGAATTGCTAACAACCAGCTCTAGCCATACTGGGAGGGTGTTTTTTCATACCCTTGGTGCAATGTTGTATAGCAAACGAACTTTTCATTCGTGACTTGAGCGTATGGTGGCGAATGTGTGCGTTAAGCAGGAAGCGGTGCAGGCAAACTAGCGGCGCAAGCACACGTTTATTCGCCACAGCGAAAGTCACGTTACCGAATTTCGTTTGCTATAGCAAACGAAATTTTCATTCGTGACTTGAGCGTATGGTGGCGAATGTGTGCGTTAAGCGGGAAGCGGTGCAGGCAAACTAGCGGCGCAAGCACACGTTTATTCGCCACAGCGAAAGTCACGTTACTGAATTTCGTTTGCTATATATAGTTGCCAATTATCATCTACATATGTGTGCTGTGAAGAGTTGAAATAACGTTGCTGCGCCTAACGTTTATTATATCGTGTTTATTATATATTCAATCCGCGAAAAAATGAATTTTTTTATCCAACTAATTTGTTCTTGTGTAGGGTTAATAATTGTATAATACCAACTGTTCTGACAGACATTAGCAAGTGTTTTATCTGATAACACAATGTCATAACCACAACATGTATTTTTATTATTATTACAAATTGAACAATGCTTCAAATGGTTCATAAATTCATCTTTCACGTCAGCAGGTACCATTTGCAAATACGCATCCATTTTACCTCTGTCGTTATATACATCGTCTGTCGTACAAACTTTCATTTTTAACCAATTTGTATCGACGCCTATGTATATTACCCGATTTCTTTTGTAGTGGACTATATATGACCTTGAATAATACCAAGTAGGTTTTATTTTCATATCGTAAAACATTGACAATATACTGTTCAAGCCCTCTTTCATTGATGGGTCAGATAAATATCGCTCACAACATTCTTCAATCGTTTGCTTAGGCGATGGCGAATAATCTTCCATAAAATAACGGTCGCAGTTTTTGCACCTATATCGTTGCACGTCATTTCGTTTTCCCGCTTTCTTTGCATCCATTGAATCGCAGTATTTACACTGTAACATAGCAATACCTCCGTAAATACACATTTAACGCACGTACCATGGTTCATCATGGTACATAAGTGCGCCCTCTGCTTCAGTTGTTCAGCCAATAAAGAAATTATACCACAACAATGATATATTTGTGATTTTATTCGGATTGCGTTATCTACACCCTCCACAACTCACATCATACATATTCTTCGTAGCTTAAAACCTCAAGAGCCTCTACAAAAAATTCAAGAGTTTTACTAAAGTCCGTGCTGTAGCCGATTGCTACAGAAAGCGCGTAAAACTCAACATATCCCCAGTGCTTTGTAGTATATCGTAATCTTGCATGCCGTCGATGACTGCTTTGCGGGGCTTTGACTATATCCAAGGATTTGCTATAGTGAATTTGCATTGCACCTCTGTCAAGTGTCTTGCGAAAGTAATAATTTTGCGTGTGGTTATTCCCATGCTATAATCACTATAACGGTAGACAACAATAGGAATGGAGACAGGGCTATGTACAACCATAGAAAACTTCACATCATGATTGACTGTGATAATGTACTAAATAATTTATCTGAGGACTGGATTATATATCTAAACAAGAAGCATGGGTTATGCATAAACCCTAATGGCTTGAGCCATGAAAAAATATATGAAGCGTTTTCAATATTATCCCGGGACGAAATAGAGTTTCCGTTACAAGATGAAGCGTTTGGCAAGTCGTATACAGTAAAGCCGGGCAGTTATGAGTGTCTAAAGGAAATCTTGGATGATGGCCATGAGGTTTCAGTCGTAACAGCGCATAACAGTAGAACTGCTGGCATGAAATTTGAATGGGTAACGACACATTTTCCCTTCATTTCGCGTGACGATATAATCATAACACGCAAAAAACACAAAGTCATGGGCGATGTACTGATTGATGATGAGGTGCGCAATCTTCTTAACGGAAATTACTTAAAAGTTTTATTCGACCATCCTAACAACCATGGCTATGATGCTAAGTCGGACGACATGTTTCGCGTACACACGCTCAAGGAAGCATATGAAGTAATTAAAAAAGAGCTACTAACTATTTGAATAAACTCGCAGGGCGCACTGCACCAGCTCTGCCGGTGTATAAGTGCGCACATTATGCAAAAGAGATGGTGAAAAATGAAGCCCACATATTCCAAGCGGACGGTAAAATCCATAAGCAAAATTAGCAACCCATTTAAGCAGAATATCAAAGAAGCGATTGAAAAACTCCCATCCGGTGATGTGAAAAAATTGCAGGGATATAAAAACGCTTATCGGCTTCGTGTTGGGAACTACCGCATACTTTTTGACATGGCGTTGAAAACAAGGGATGTCCAATTTTAGCATCCCTTGTTCTACTCCTTCCCAAGCGGCAAATCGCTGATTTATGCCGTAAATGAGCCGAAAGCCATGTATTTTAGTGGGCTTGTTCCTCAAGCCCCTTAATAGCATACTAATTGCATTGCTTTGATATGTTGCATGAATAAAAACAGTATGTTATTATCCATCCACAGTCATATTAAATGAGAACGAGATTATTAGTTGCGATAGAGGGAGCGTTAATATGGAATTTTCAATTGTAAAGCGCGGTTATGATCCTGAAGAGGTAAAGGCCGAGCTAGCCGAGCTTAGGGCAGTGCTTGATAGTTATAAACAGAAGGATGCCGCAATAAAAAATGCCATCCTAAACGCCCAAGTGGCAGCAGACAACATTATCCAAAATGCAAAAAACCAAGCAGAGGAATTTAAGGTCCAGCTTGCGCGCGAGTTGGACAAAGTACGGGTAGAAGTTGACCGCGAGCGTAATAGGGTTCAGGACTTCCAGGAACAGTACACAGCTCTTGTGGGCAAGTACGTAAAAACCTTTGATACTGCTGATACCACTGGGTTATATGCAAGCCTTGACAATATCGAAAAGGCTATAGACAGCTTGGTTTCTGCCGTGCCTGTGCCGGACAACACACCAGCTGTTGAGTTCAAAATGCCAGACCGCCCGCCAGTTAGTACGCCAGAAGATGTACCTGCGCCTGTTACTAATGAAGATGAAAGTGGCGAGTAGCAAGTGTATGCTGTGTTGAAGCTGCCAGGCGATTTTCTTATGCAGATGCAATTACTAATATAAATTGGCAAGTTTGGGAATACGGTTTGTGAGAAAAAAATATCACGAAATATAACTTCTTCTGTAATTCCAGCGGTCAGAGATAGCAGAAACCACTATCTTTTTTCTTCATTCCTTTTGGGCAATAGGTTGCTCACAGAACCATTTGGGCGTTTTTTTGTGAGTCTTTCTTTTTGTTCCTTCCTGTATTTTTGGTTTGTCAAGTTCGTAATCAGTACATAAATATGGGCTGTTGCATATATCCCACAAAGAACAAGGGTGAATGATGCAAACCAAATATTTGGACTTAGACTTTTGAACAATGCAGAACCTGTGGTGCGATATAGGACATTAGTTGAATTGTTGGCAATTGATGATGAAGCGTTATTACAAAATACAATGGCCGTATTTTTATGAAGCTGATGTAAGAGTAGCTGGAAAACAAATGTAGGGACGACCATTAGTCGTCCGCGGACTGCAGAACAACTAACTTCGTTGTTTAGTGCGTCCCTGCCATATGCCAAAGAGCAAAAAAATCCTTATCCGTTAGGGTCAAGTTGTCAAGGAGAAGTTTTCTGTAGCGCGTAACGCAACCTTTATGCGAAAAGCTCGTGGTAAGCTAAAAAACAGCTTATCCACGGGCTTTTCGTATACCTCTAAAAAAATAAATAACTTATTTTCAAAAAGCTGTTGACATTGCCCTCAGGACAACCGATATACTAATAATCGGAAAGGCAATAAATCTAAGCGGGAGGCGTAAATTTTGGACGGGCTATGTATAACAGATGCCGTTAAACAGTTCGGCATTACATCGAAAACGCTTCGCTACTATGAGCGTGTCGGATTATTGGAAGCGAAACGGGCGGACAATAATAATTATAGATATTACGATGAATCGGAAGTCGAGCGTATCAAGCAAATCATGGTACTCCGAAAAATGCAAATTTCGATTAAGGATATTATCCGAATTTACGAGAATGAGGATATGAGCACCATTGTTGAAGTGTTTGTAAACCGTATCAATGTGATGAACGAAGAAATCGGCGCATTGTCTGAATTAAAGCGAATTACAAACGACTTTTTACAAGTTATGCTCCAAAATGGTGTCACGAAAATCTCTACGTTGCCAATTATTTATGAGCAAATGGAAAAGCAGCTTGATGTTTTAGATAAACACAAACCAACAAATTATACGGAGCTTGCATCATTGTCGGATAAACTAACAAAATCCGCCGAGCCATTCATATTACCATTATCGCCTATGCGCGTTCTTTCGTCAGTTCGTAAGGATGGAGCAACAGACCCGGACGGTTTTTGGCGTTGGGTACAAACGAAGTCCATCCCCCAAGGTGAACCGGGACAACATGAGCGATTTGAGTTTCAAACGGAAGCCGGTGACGTATTTATTTTGAAAGTAAGTGATGATTTTATCAATGACAGTGAATACGTTGATTATATTTTCAATGGCGGGCTGTTTGCGGCGATAAATGTCTATCTTGATGAAGATTTGGGCGATTGTTTTCGTTCTCTTATTAAAGCCTTTGACGGAAACAAATACTATCAAATTGATTATCTTAATGACGGAAATTTACGTCATGTTGCTATGCTCGAAAACCTCATTTCCTTCGATGACCAACGGGAGCTTGTATCTCTGCTTGTTCCTGTAAAAAAACGCCTTGCTGACCCTATTTTATTCGATAAACCAATAGAAATGGCAGGTGTTTCTGTTGAAGAAATCGAGGCGCAAAACGCAGTATTATGGACGGAATACGTGGTATTAGATAAACTCACACCTATCAAACCGAGCGGGGGTTATATTCGGTATGATGTATTACCGACAGAGGAAATTGTTTTCTCGACTTATGTTAGTTCACGCTATTTGTCAACCAACATTGAAGTGAAATTACCATTCCGCGTGGATTTCAGTTTTAAGTTTGATAATTCTCCGATAAACGCCGACGAGGGGATTAGGATTTACCTTGGCAATTGTATGTTTGCCATTAACGAAAGGAACAATCCCGACCCAATGTTATCAAAACGCGCAATAATATTTGACCAACCGATTTTCGGCAATCAATTTATTTACCCACACTTGGGAGCGGTAAACAAAGGCGAATATAACTCGATTTCTTGGATTGTCGGTAAAAAATATCTTGCCGTAATAATAAACGGCGAAGTTCGATTATGTGCTGAAAATTTGCCTTACATGAAAACAAATTTTCAGCATTTTCCCAAGCAACCCATTCACATTAATGGCGGCGGCGATATGCCCATTACCATTAAAAGCATCTCGGTTTCACAACTTGAAAATAAGCAAAAAATAAAATTAAAAAGAGGAGAATTAACGATGATTACTAAACAAAGCAACAACGCAATTCAAAACATCGAAACATATTGCGTTGGGGAACGCGGCGAAAATTTCGCCTTTGATGGCGCTTGCCAACGGTTGATGGAGTGCCTTGGCGAAAAAGACTTTGGATATTGGCTGATTGCAGGCATTACCGGGGATTGTTACGCGCAAGTGTATCCAAAAAACCATGTCTTTTTCAGTGACCGTTACTGCGTTGCTGATTACCACATTCTATATGACGATGATTGTTCAGCGTATATTGAGGGCATTTTCGATAAGCTCGGTTACGCTTGCACATATGTTCCAAAAGAAAAAATCATGGCGAATAAAGAAATGTACCGTCAAACATTAATGGCTTATATCGACAAGGGCATCCCTGTCATGCACTTCAAGGGTAATTATAGCTTGATTTGTGGATACGAGGAACACGGTAATACCCTTTTGAATAAATGGCCATGCAGTAATGACTTTAACAAATTCGCATTTGATGATGAATATTTCTCCGACAAAGAATTGCGAGGCTGGATTTTCGTTGGTGAAAAAAAGACACAAAAAAACCTTGCCGATATATACCGGGAAGCCGTTTTTAGAATGCCTGAAATTATGACTATTGAAACCGAAAAATATTATTTTGGAGCTAAAGCCTTCCGCGCATGGGCTGATGATATTGATTCCGGTTCTTATGATGGTAAAAAGCAGGATGAGGTTGATTTATGGCAAACCCATACAAGCTTTGTTTGCGATTTTGAAACCATTGCGGCAAAATGTAATGTATTCCTGTCAAAAGCCTTGGAATTAAATATTGACTTGAGCTTTATAACTGAAATCATACCCATGTTCAACAAGCAAGGCGCATATGCAAAAGGCGGGCTGGAAGATTTGGGCGGCGGGTTTAATGTCACACTTGATGCGTTGCAAGATGAAGAACGACGCGGTAAAATCGCAGCTAGAATCCGCGAGTTTGCTGATGTGATGGATGAGATTTTACAGACATTGAATAGTGAGTTGAAAACCGAATATAAATTTTGACTATCGCAAAGCGGGCAGGTAATAAACCTGCCCGCCCATTTCATCGCTTACCTACACTGTGTGCGGGTATATGTATTATTTTGATATTGCCGATTACAAACAAGAGGATGTGGAAATTTACAATCAAATTATTTTTTGTGAAATAGAAACCGCCGAGCAAAAAGGTAAGAAAAAAGACAAATGAGAAATTAGGTATATATATTAACGGAGGCTAAAAATGTCAAAAAAATTATTGGAATTAGCAAAGGAAAATTTATGCAGTCAACTTCTTACAGAGTTTGAAAATTTTTGCACATTCATAAAATCAGAAAACATGACCATTTCACAAGGGTATAAATGTTTTACAATTAAATTTAAGGGCATATCTGTAGGAAAAATCCGTATCAGTAATAATTCAGTTGAATTAGAAATTGAGTTTGAATATAGTGATACTAGCGACATTTATGTGGAAGCACAATCAGAGGAACTTGTTGACATATTTATGAAATCCTTGGAACACAAATGCATTAATTGCGAAGAACATTGCTGTTCAAAAAAAGCATTAGCAATGACAATCAATGTCGCCGGAAATTGTTATAAAAATGTTTGTATCAATGCATTTGGTGGTACTACGGCATTTGCATTTTCATCTATTGGTGACAATATGCAAAACATGATGTGGATAACGCCGTGGTTAAGACCGCATTCTTTACGTCATGTTAATGATAGACCTGTTTCCGTTGATACCGTTAAAAGTGTGATGCTTATAAAAAAATTGTATATTATGGATGTAACGTAAAATTTCGCACTTGTAATGTTATAACTCATGGCTTCAATTAAATATAAGTGCTTTAGAAATCAAAGAACTTAGAGTGTGTACTTATGGCAAATAAAGTAACAGGCATGATACGTGTAACTTATATTTGTGGAGAAATAATTAAATGGATATTAAAGATTAGAGAATATATTAGCAGAAGATAGATGAAAAATTATCTCCGCGCCTGACAAGGCTTTTATAATAGCATTTGATGCAGCCTCTTCAAACTTTCCACTTGTTGTAACCTGCGCACCTATCACCGCTAAAGCCAGTGCCGTATTATCGATCGGGGGCTTCCACTCATATCGGCGCGGAAATAATGCTGAACGTACGTCCGCTTCGCCTGTAAAAAATGCCTATTTTAGATACTTAACTTTTTTCATGGGATAAAACTCCGACAACAAATCTATATAGTCGGGAATATTTTCTGCCACTAAGTTAGTGAGTTCAAAATAACATTTATGAAACAAACGCCCGCCGATTGTATACGTTTTTGTGCAATTGTATTTGCATTTTCCATCCTTAAAATTGCATGCATTACACTTACCTATATCATTTGTAAATATCTCCCTAATGTGTGCCGGGGCATTTTCTATATATTGCCGTTGGCTATCGACTTTGTGTAAATATAACTTCAAGCAAATAGCACCATCATCATAAATATGAAAACAAGCGGGGCGAGGTCTGGTTTTAGTACCGGTTTTACCGTATACAATCACCATCAAATCTTTGTTTCCGACAATAGCATCCCCGAAATCATACCCCGTTTCGCTCATCATCTTGTCAAAAGAAAGTATAAAAGATTTGTCGGGTGTCGAAATAACTTTGAATCTATCTTCCGCCAATATTTCTTCTAAACTTTTACTATCCGCAGGGCTGTTGCATTCTTCAAGTATTTCTCTAAGTGTTTTACCTTTGTAGTTCAATGACACTTTTATGACATTCCAAGCAATAGGATTTTTCTCATAATCATCACCCAGCGTTTCTTTGAAAAATTTACGAAACTCGGTTGCTGTAATTTTTCGTGAACCTATAACAGTATCTCCCGTAAGCGGCTCTTTTATCGTTTTGTTATCCATCGCTTGCCTCCACAAACATAAATTTAATTCAGTTGTAGCTATGATGATTGTATCATAGGCATAACAACAATTGAACTATCTGCTTCGCAAACCCCTTGACAATTATAGCCATATTACTGGAAAACCGTCCAGTTATATGACACAGCCAGCTGCGTAATGTTTGCTCTAGCCAATTGCAAGGGTGCGCACATTACTGATGGCAAAATTTTACTGTTTGTTATTTTCTCTCTGCTATTTTTGTATTCTATTCAAAGGTAACCAGTCGAGTATTTTCAAAAAACCTTCGGCAAAAAAATCGGCAGAATGTGTCCCAGGGCCTTGATACCAATTTGGGTTAAAGCCCAGCTCTGTTGCCCTGTCGCGGAACTTTGTATTTATTTCAAACAAAGCGTCTTCTGTGCCGCAACAAAGATACAAGTCGGCTTTTTGTTCTTTTGTGGATGCATTTTTAAGAATATTGAAGATATCATACTCTGGATCCATTGGGTCGCCATAAAAATGTGCAATTTGCTCGTATCGCCAGGGTGCGTTGCCTCTTAGTTCATTAACAAAAGGCTGGCTTAACAACGGCGGGAACACGGCACCTACAGCAGAAAATTTTTCCGGCTTTTGCAATCCCAATTTTAATGCACACAACGCACCGCCAGAGTTACCGGCCACAAAGGTATCTTTTCGTTCTTTTGAAATGTTGAACATTTTCTCACAAATTTCTGGCAACTCTTGGCTATAATAGTCCCACCACTGTTCCCCATATGGCATGTTTTTGTACAAGTACCGCCCTGCCATATATGGCATAACAACGGCTAAGTTGTAATCCCATACATACCGCTCTACCGGTATTTCACGCATCATATATGTGTGGTCGGTAAACCCGCCTCCCATTAGGTAAAGCACCTGATATGGCGGTGCAGCCGCTTTGTTGTCTGGCAAAATTACTGTAGCAGACGTGCCGGTGCCTAATGCGTTTGAATAAAAATTTGCAGTTATAAGTGCCATGACTAACCCCTTCTCTATTTTCAGATTGGGTGCAATATACTCTTTTAATTTGCAATTTGCAACCCTGTGATCGCTTATGCTCATTTGTGTTTATTTGTACATCATAGACATGTGTTTTCTGCTCATTATGCTAAATGGTCGCAATTTCTTTTCGAAACAAAAATATTACATTACAGCTGATAGAAATTTGATATAATTAACAACAATTTCGTAACCCTCTTGTGAAGCCATACGAAATTCAGTAATGTGACTTTCGCTGTGGCGAATAAACGTGTGCTTGTGATATCCTTGACCAGCCAAGTACACACGATACAACAATGTCATGAGTTATCCGGTGCAGGACGACTCTAATGCGTCTAACAAATACAGGCAGTACACCAATTAATATTTCCAGCGTGGAGGTGTGGGCAATAGGAGCAGAAGGATCAAGGCCGGCACAGCCGCCACGGCCACCAGGCTGGTTTACCGTAACACCACAGGGACGCATCCTAGACCCAAATGGCGACGATTTTTTAATGATTGGTACCAATGTAAACGGGCCGCAGTCGTTCTTCTGGCGTTGTCCGATAATTGATATCGACTTGATTGCAGATGCGTGGCAGTTTAACACCATTAGGATTATAACCGGCATGGGTATGTATTTTGGTACGCCGCATCTAAATTTGGACGATATTGTTGACGCATTTACCGCCCGTGGCATTGTTGCAATGATAGAGGTACACGACTATACAGGTACATTCCCGGGCAACACAACAACCAGCCAAGGATTACAAACCTGGTACAGCCTTCCCGAGTTTACGCAACACTGGGTACAAATGGCCGAAAGGTTTAACGACAACCCATATGTATGGTTTAACATTATGAACGAACCGGGCGACGAACGATGGTCGCCGTCGGAATCTGCACAACTGTGGCATGATATTCATGCTCACATAATTGAAGCAATACGTGAAGTTGCGCCGCATAACGTTATTGTGCTTGACGAACACAACTGGGGTCAGGGCTGGGCTAACTTCACACCTGACATGAATGATATTCTAGGCCCTGCAAGCGCGATACTAAACAGAGGCCCGTCTCTTAACGCGCAATTCCACAACCTTGTGTATTCTATACACCCATACCACTGGACTCGTGAGCATATGATGCGCGCATTTTTTGAAGAAACAGGCAACCAGGGGCTTGCACTTATCCTTGGAGAACTTGGCGCGGACATATACTACATGGAACTTGCAACCTTCCAATCTACCATGCACGCGTTTAATCTTGGGTTGGAATTTGGCATTGGTATTTTGCACTGGGGCTGGGAAGACCCACGTTTCCCACTTGTAGACCCAGACTCTGTACCTGGGCGCATTAACTCAAATACGGGTGCTAGGGAAGCCGGTTTTGGTTTTGAAATTGATAGAACCGACGGTACACGCCCTACAAACCTTAGCTGGATGGGCGAACTTTTCTGGGACTGGACTCGTGGAGATTTAACCGTGCCTGTGCCAATTTACGAATGGCCACTTCTATTAAACGGTGACTTTGAAAATGGCATACTTGGTTGGATGCCATGGTTTGGCGGGGTAGTAGTACCCACAGGCAGCGACCGTGAAGGATATAACTATATTAGTTTTAGCCAAGTATCATGGGGCGGGTTATTTAACTCTCAACAGCTTGACGAAATAACCTATAACCATTACGCAAGTCTTGGCAAAACATTTAGGCTAAGCGCGTATGGCCGAATCCAACCTGCCGGGCTAACTCAACCGCTGCAAATTTCCTACAGGCTTACTTGCTCTCCGGATGTTGAACGTTTTGTCAACTTGGAATTTGATTCCCCAGACTGGACTCATAACTATATTGAGTTTACCTTGCCGGATAATTTGTATTCAATCCAGCTATTGGTTCATTCGTTTAATTCAGACAAAGTATTTTCCTTATCCAACATCGTGATAGAGCTTGTGATTAACGAAGAGCCACCAGAGCTGTGGTAGCAAATGCAGTAGGTCAGATGGTATCCGAGGTGGTAACGCTTACAGTAAACCCTACGCCATGCGAAGAGTGCGACGAATACCCACCCATGCGTATGCACACTAGTTCTGCCACCGGCATGCAATACATGTGGCAATCGCCCATGCACGTGTACACCTATTGTACCCCCTACTCCACCAACACAGCCATCTCTACCAACTGTACCAACACAGCCAACGTACGCTGTCTGTCGCAAGCATGGTACGTCCGTAAATTTGTATTATCGGTAAGTAGATTCACTATAAATAAAATAAGGGGATTCCTATGTTTTCATGTAAACCAGATTATGAACAAGCTCAAAAACGATTAAATGCCTTTTTCAACCACGAAGAAACGGACAGGCCTGCCGCATTCATAACATATTCAAAAGCTAACCCCACAAGTTTTACACACAAGAACCACAACAGCCATGAAGAACGCTGGCTCGATTTCGATTATCAAATTGCACAAGCCACCCACCATATGGAAAACACAGTTTTCTTGGCGGAGGCCATGCCTGTGTTTATGCCAAACCTTGGCCCAAGCATTATTTCTGCCTGGGCAGGCGGCCCGCATTTTTTTGGCGCAGAAACCGCTTGGACAGAACCATGCCTTTTCGATTGGGAAAATGACAACGCCTTCATCGACACAAACCACCCCTTAGCCAAAAAGCTGGAAAAGTTTACACGTATGGCAATTGATGCCGCCCGTGGCAAGTATATTGTTGGTGTTTCGGACTTTCACCCGGGGGGCGACCATTTGGCGGCAATTAGAGGGCCAGAAGCACTGGCCTTCGATTTGATAGAAAGCCCCGACGAAGTAAAGGCCAAACTTGCATCTTCTTATAAAGAATATTATCCTGTTTTCGACTTCTATGTAAATTTGATAAAAGAAGCAGGTATGCCAATTTCCACATGGCTTCCCGTCACATCCGACACAAACATGTATATCCCAAGCAACGACTTTTCTTGCATGATTAGCAAAGACATGTTTGACGAGTTTTTCCTCCCTGGCATTATTGACGAATGCCGTCATTACGACAAGTCTATCTATCACCTAGACGGGCCTGGGGCAATCCAACATTTGGACTCACTCCTTTCTATTGCAGAACTTAACGCGTTCCAGTGGGTCCCTGGTGCGGGGCAAGAGCAAATTCGCCCATGGCATGATATGTTCAAAAAAATGCTGGCGGCCGGCAAATCAATTATCACTTATCCGCAAAACATGGACGACCTACGTTTTCTTATGGAAAATTTCGAGCCTAAAGGGCTGTACGTACACCTATGGCACATGCAAAATGAAAATGAAGCACAAGATATGTTAAAACTATGTGAATCCTGGTAATGATTGTCACATCCAATGTCATACAAAGGATTCACGAATTTCTGAAGCAACTGGAAGGGATAACCCGATGCTAAACACAAATACACCCCCGCAAAAAACTCAAACTGGCTGGTTTTACGACTGCCAAAATGGCTTTACTGCCCAAACAAACAGCATACAAGACGGTATAGTCTGCCGCATTAAACTACTTAGCCACGACAAAATTCCACTTCCACCATCAGACGAAAAACCCGTACAAGTTGTTCAACTAGGCATTGGTGCTGCAACTAGCAACCTAAACAACGCCATATACGACCCTGGCAACGACACCGCCTACATTTTCAAGGCCGACGGCCTTTCTATTGCACCAACAGAGGACAACGCAACTTTTTTGATAACATGCCAAGGGCCGCTTACCATAACCGTTGTAGAAAAATACGTTAGCATCCATTGCGGCTATCCATGGTACGCACCAATGGACAGGTCTGTGTTCAAACGCCCGCTTTCTGGCTGGTGTTCTTGGTATTACTACTATTTGACCATTACAGAAGCCGAGCTAAAGAAAAACACCGATTGGCTTGCCGCCAACCTCAAGCAATTTGGCTGCGACTACGTGCAGCTAGACGACGGCTGGCAAGGCCGCGGCGAAGGCCTTGGCGACAACCGCGACTGGTTTACAACATGCGAACGAGACTTCCCAAGCGGCATGAAACATGTTGCCGACTACATTCGCGACCGTGGTTTTAAGCCTGGCATTTGGCTCAACCCCTTCACACAAAGCGACGAAAAATTGTTTAACGATAACCCCGACATGTTTGTGCGCCGTGACGACGGCACAGGCCCTGGCGCAAACCTAGACATTCACCCAGACGGCCTTGTTTACCAATGGCCGGGGATGTATCACATAGACAATACGTCCAAAAAAGGGCAAGAGTATTTGACAAAATTTACCAAAATGCTATGCGAAGAATGGGGCTACGACTACCTAAAAATAGACGGCACAAGCGTGTGCGCCATGGTACACGACCAGTACCGCAAAAACCTAGAAAACCCGTCAATTGATGGCGAACGGGCATATCGCAAAGGGCTGGAAATTATCAAAAATGTAATGGGGCCACAGCGGTACTTGCTAAACTGCGTTTGTGGTTGCGGCTGGGCCGGTTTTGGCCTTAGCGAGGGCATGAGAACCGGCGGCGACGTAGACCTTTCTTGGGAAGGGCTGTTAAACGGCATAAGCTGCACGCTAGACGCGTTGTTCCTAAACACAATTGCATTTTATACCGACCCCGACGTTGTTTGCGTGCGCGAGCCGCTTCCTTTTGAGCAAGCACAGCTTTGGGCTACTTTTGTTGGCATAACCGGGCAAATGCTACTTTCTAGCGACAAAATGTACGAACTACCAGAGCCAAGAGTAGAGCTTTTGCGCCGCATTTACCCAGTGGCAGACATTAGGCCAATGGAGCTTTATGCCCTAGACCCTAACAACATGCCACAAATTTTCGACCTTAAAGTAAACTTGCCAATTGGCAAATGGGATGTTGTTGCCGCTTTCAATTGGGGCGACAAAGATACCGAGTACACGATAAGCCCGCAAATGCTGGGGCTAAGCGAGCAAGACTTTATTTGTACAGACGTTTGGGGCGGCTATATAATAAACAACAACAATGGCGAAATCACCCTACCCGTTGGCGCGAAAAGCTGCCGCGTGGTTGCCTATTGGCCAAAACTAGGCCGCCCTCAATTTGTTGGCACAAACCGCCACTTGACACAAGGAGCCGACGACATTACCGCCCTCAGCTGGGACGAAAAAACCCTAACCCTAAGCGGTACATCTTTGGTTGTAGGCGGCGACCCATACAAAGTTCGGGTACATGTGCCAGACGGCTACACCACAAACGACAGCAGCCTAAACATGGTAGACCGCCTGGGCGAAATGGTTATTTTGAAAGATGAAAATACAACCGTAGACTGGTCCATCTCATTTAGGAGACAATCATGAGCATATATTACGAAAATTTGACACCCGCGCAATTTCGCGAGCGTATTTCTACCGCGCCTGTGGCATACCTGCCGCTTGGTACAATCGAGTGGCATGGCGAACATCTTCCACTTGGTACAGATTTAATTATTTCACGTGGTTTTTTTGCGTCACTAGCAGAAGAAGTTGGCGGCATTGTTTTGCCGGGCTATTTTATTGGCCCAGACAGGCTTAGCACCATAAACGGTTTAGACTACATTGGCATGGACACAGCCCCCGCAGACCCCTTACAGCTGGACGGCAGTGCCTACTGGATACCCGACGACCTGTATGAAAACATGCTGTTTGCAACACTAAAACAACTAAAACGCGCAGGCTTCAAAGTTGTGGTTGCCCATGGGCACGGCCCTTCAACGGGCTTGTTTGCCAAAAATACAGAAAAATGGGAAAAAGAACTATCGCTAAAGCTATTCCATTGCTGGCACGAAGGTGGCGGACATGGCATACAAACAGACCATGCAGGCATTAACGAAACTTCTCTTGTGTTGCACTACCACCCACAAACGGTAGACATGTCTGCTCTAGACAAAGACGAATTTTCTGCCACTATGTTTGGTGGCGCGGCATTTTCGGAGGCAACGGCAGCACTTGGCGAAGCAACCGCAAAAACACAGCACGCAAGAATGGCGGCCTTGATTAGAACCGCACTGGAGGAAAACGCATGCACCTGATACCCACCACACCGCTACAAACCACACCACTTGCAAAACTAAAAATTGCCGCACCGGGTTCTGTAGAGGTATGCGACGCAAAAAGCCGTGTTTACTTCACAGGGCATGGCGAAGTAGAGTTTGCCGTAGGTGGCGCGCTGGGCAAACACACAGTAAACTACCTAGACGAAAACGGCAAAACAGTAAAAACAAGCGAGTTTTTTGTGGACGCAAAAACAGAAGTAAAAGACGACAAAGGCATTTTTAGCGAGCTAATTAACATGCTAGAGTACACAATGCGTTGGTGCTTTGCCAAAGACGGCTCTGGTGTTGGCAAAACGCCATACAAAGGCAAAGACTACTACAGTGCCGTAGTTTGGATATTGGACCACTACCACACTTGCAAGGGTTTCCAGTACTTTAGCCCACACACAAACGGCCTTGTAGACTTGCTAAAACTCATACAACGAGAAGACGGCATGATATGGAGCTTTTTGTACCCAAACGACTATGGCCAATATTTTCGCAGTGCGTACGAAAGGCCGTACGGTTATGCGAAAGAAATTGAGCCAGGTGGTTATGTTGCAGGCCGCCAACCGGTAGAAAACCACTGCGAATACAACTATGTAGAATGCGCGCACCTTGTGTGGAAGAGCTCAGGCGACGACATGTGGATGAAAGACATTTTACAAAGCTGCAAACGCGCACTGGATTATACAAAAAACTCTAACGTTCGCTGGTCCGACAAATATCAATTGCTCAAACGGGGCTACACCATAGACTCGTGGGACTTTCAGCCGCAAGACCAATATTTGCCAGAGTTTGCCCTGGGTAGAGAAATGCAAATAGACCCAGACAGGACAAAGTTTACAATTTTTTATGGCGACAACACAGGTTACGCCATGGCCTGCGACAAACTTGCCGAAATGCTTGAGTATGCAGGCCAAATGCCAGACGCAGAAGAATACCGCAGCCGTGCGTCAGACATCCGCCGAAGGCTGGACGCGCTGGCATGGAACGGGCGTTTCTACCAGCACCGTATCGAAGAAGACGAAACTGTAAAGCGTGACCTTGGCGCAGATGAGGCCACACAAATTTCGCTTTCCAATGCCTACACATTAAACCGCAACTGCACGCAAGAGCAAGGCGCGGCAATAATCAAGTCTTACATGGGCATTCGCGACAACTTGCCAAGCGGTTCGCCCGGCGAGTTTTATGCAATTTACCCGCCTTTTGAAAAGCCTGTTTTTGGCAGTGGCGACAACCACAAATGGCAGTATATGAACGGTGGAGTACACGGACATGTTGCGGGCGAGTTGGCACGCGGCGCATTTACCCATGGTTTTGAAAAGTACGGTGCAGAAATTTTGCAATGGGCTAATGATATAGCAAAAAAAAGCAGTGGGATGTTACGTTTTGCCTACACAGGCGGGTACGAGCCAGCTCCACCGCCACAAAAATTTACAACTGTAGACATATCACAACACACAAACATGTCCCTGTCTTGCGAGGGCGAAACACCCTGGATGTTTGACGGGTTAAAAAACGAAATACCAACCTTCCCGCTTGGGCGGTTTGAGCATGACAACGTGCCTTATGACGTGGCTGGTGTGGCGGCAATTTCGACACTACACAACTTGCCCAAGCAAATGTGTGTGCCGCTTGACGCACCGCAGCAGGTTGGCTCTATTTACCTATTACATGCATCCAACCACTGTACAGACTCTGCCCTTGTTGCCATGGTTGTTTTTGAGTACACCGACGGCACAAGAGCAACACGGGCCATAAAGTACGACGAGAACGTGGCCAACTACTGCTTTGCCAACCTAAAAAAAGAACGTGCCGGCGTAGCCTGGAAAGGCGAGAACCATCAATTTTTTGGTGTGGCCGTACTTTGGGCAGAAATTATTAACCCAGAGCCAGACAAAATTACAAAGTGTATTAGCTTTGAGGCTGGGCCGGACGGTGCTTGTTATGCCGTTTTGGGGCTTACCTTGGCAGACCGCCAAGCATACATTAAACCACCACTAGAGTCTAGCGGCGGCCCAGACAACTGGTCTGCGGGGCTGTGTATGGCTGCATTGATAGAAGGACTTGCGGGCATCACCGAAAGCCACCAATCTACAATGTTTGACCATGCGCAAATTGCACCGCGCTGGCTAGCAGCCGATACAAAAACCGTAAGTGTTACCGCAAGATACGCCGCAAGCGACGGATATGTAGCATACGAGTATTCTCATAACCAAGAAAAAAAGTGCATCACGCTAACCGCCACAGGCAGCGGCGACATGGCCGACTTTAGCGTACTTTTACCACAGGGTGCAACAGGTGTGGCAAGCGTTACGGCAGGTGCTTCAATTCCATTTACAACGCAAAAAGTAGAAGACTCCACATATGTCAATTTTCAGCTTGCAATAAACGCACCCGTTTGTATCGAGTTGTGCTATAGGTAAAAGTTAGGGGAATCACACATGAACAAACAACAATTTTGGAAACAGTTCCCTCTTGGCGCGCATTTGTGCCGCGAGCCAATGCCACCAATGAGCGAGCTATTGCGCGACATGGAACTTCTCAAAAAAAATGGCTTTAACATGGTCAAGCTCCAAGAGCATTGGATGCACGACGAACCAACAGAAGGCGTTTACAATTTCGACAAATATCACGAACTAATTAGCCATGCGGCAAAGCTGGAAATGGGCGTTTACCTTGGCCTAACCTGCGAGCAAGCCCCAAACTGGCTGTGGCAAAAGCACCCAAACTGCCGTATGGAGCATAAAAACGGCACAAAGGTTATGTTCCAGGCACAAAGCACACTGCCTGGCGACGGCAAACCCGGCCCGTGTTACGACGACCCTGGCGCAATGGCCGACCAGCTTCGTTTCATCAAGCACCTTGTAACCGAACTTGGCCAACATGAGAACATTGTTGTATGGAACACATGGCAAGAAATTGGCTACTGGGCAGAGTGGAACTCGGGCGATACTGTTTGCTATTGCCCGCAAACTATCGCATTTTACCGCCGCTGGCTAGAGTCGCAATATGGCAGTATAGACGCATTAAACGAGCATTGGCGCACACCGTACTCATCTTTTGCGGCTGTCGAACCAGACAGGGGCATGGGCAACCACGCAATCCCACAACAGTTTTTCTACCGCTACTTTTTGGCAAATGTGCAAATGGCCAATGTTCTTTCTTCGCGGTACAATGCTATAAAAGAAGCCGACCCATTTGACAGGCCGGTTTTTGCTCATGTAGGTTATGCAGAGGTAGGCTCTGGCGAAGGCTGGACATATTCCCGCACGCAAGATTTTCTTGGTACATCTGTTTACCCTGCATGGCGAAAGGCACACCACTACGACGATTTCTTGCAGCAAAAACGCATTCCCAAGCATGAGGCACTGCTTCACGAAATATGGGACGAGCTTTCGTACAAAATGGACTATGTCCGCAGCGGCGCAAAAGATGGCGCGCCTGTTTGGGCGGCAGAGTACCAAGGTGGCCCGTGCAATACCGACTTTTCAAAGGGGCGCGTACCGTCGGCTTGCGACATGCGCCGCTGGATGCTTACAACCATGGGCGCAGGCGCAACTGCCATTTCCTTTTGGGTTACAAGGGCAGAAATTATGGCCTCTGAGTCTAACGGGTTTTCGCTGCTGGACAGTGAAGGCGACACAACTGAACGCTTTACAGAAGCCGGCCGCATTGGCAACATGCTAAAAACATACCCCGATATTTTTGCGGCAAACAATAAACCTCAAGCAGATGTCGCTTTTTTGGTGGACGAAAACACGTTCCAGATAGCCAAAAGCATGGGTTTTAACAACGCCGTGTTAGAGCATTATTTGTACAACTTGCGCGGTTGGTACAAAACACTGTGGTCTATGGGTATCCCCTGCGATTTTGTAGAGGGTTCTTATTTTCACGCACCAAAAACAAGCCGCTACAAAACCATTGTTGTACCTTCTTCAATTGCAATGAAAGACTCTGTTGCCCAGGCACTGGTTACGTATGCCAAAAATGGCGGCAATGTAATTTTAGAAGGTTGCTGCGGCCGCATAGACGAAGTCGGTTACGCCGTACGTGGCGAAATTAACAGGCACATTCGCGAGGCACTGGCTGTTACCGTAACCGGAAACACCAGAGTGCGAGAACCAAACGACGCAGAAAGATGGACCATGCCCGAACGCACCTGGGGAGAATATGAAGAAGCCGGCTTTTTGGCGGGTTATGGCGACATGCACGGCCACTGTATTAGAGCCAACATGTTTATAGAAACATACAAAACACAAAACCCTCTTTTTACATGGGAAGGCAAGCCCGCCGCACTTTGCAAAAACGTTGGCAATGGCCAAATGTGGCTAATTGGCACAATGGTTGGTGTGTCTGCCACTGCCTATGTAAACGAAGAAACACAAGCCACAGTAGAAAAACTAATGCAAAGCTGCGGCGTAAAACCAAACCACAGCGGCAAACTGCTAGTACAAAAACGAATAGCCGAAACCCGCGAAGCATGGGTTATCACAAACCCACACAAAGAAACTATTACAGAAAAACTAACACTGCCAAACAATACAACCGCAACCGACCCACTTGGCGGCAGTATTGGCCAAGACGGCACGATAACCTTGCCCCCGCTGGATGTGCGGGTAGTTATAATACTGTTTCCATTCTGAAACCATTACTTTGCTACGCTCACAGGCGTGTGCTTGCGTCCTTTGCGCGAAGCGTGAGTTTTCTGCGAAAACTCACGCTTCGCTTAACGCACACGTTCGCATCTGCCCGCAAAGCAATGCTTTGTATTAGAGTGGAAACAGTATAATTGAAAGGATTGCATAACATGAGAAAACGCGAACGAGTAATTGCAGCACTAACGCACCAAGAAACAGACTTTATCCCATATCAAATTGACTTTACGCACCAAGCATGGGAAACAATGGCCAAATACTACAACGACAACGATTTTGCAAGCAAAATAGGCAACCACATAGCCAGCAGCTCGTACTGGGGCGACCCCTCCCCTATCCCCGACAGGCCCGGCTACTATCAAGACGACTTTGGTGTTGTATGGAACCGTAGCGGCGCAGACAAAGACGTAGGCGTTGTGGAAAAAATACTCATCCCCGAACCAGACATGTCTGGTTACACCTTCCCACAAGTGCCGGAAAAGAGAATACGCGAAAGAATCGAGAACACGCTAGCTAATGCAGGCGATAGGTTTACTTTTGCCGAGATAACTTTTTCGTTTTTCGAGCGCGCATGGACACTCACAGGCATGGAAAATTTATTAGCCTACATGATTACAGACCCCGATTTTGTTCATGAGCTGTTTGACAAATTGGCCGAATACAACATGAAAATAATAAAAATTTATCTCGAGTACGGCTTCGATGGGCTTTTTCTTGGCGATGACTGGGGGCAGCAAAAAGGCCTAATTATGGGTCCTGTATTTTGGCGAAAGTTCATAAAGCCGCAGTTTGCAAAAATGTTTGGTTTGGCCAAAGAAAACGGGCTTTTCACAGGCCTGCACTCATGTGGAGATATACAGGAAATATATCCAGACTTGGTAGAAATTGGACTAGACGTACACCAAACATTTCAACCAGAAATTTTTGATATACAGGCAATAAAAGCACTTTACAGTGGCAAACTCGCTTTTTGGGGCGGCATAAGCACACAAAAGCTACTTCCGTTTGCCACGCCGAGCGAGTTGGTTAAAAAGGCCAACGAGATTATGAAAATTATGGGCAAAGGTGGCGGCTTTATTGTAGCACCCACCCATAGCATCCCAGGCGATGTGCCTGCCGAAAACATGCATACTCTAATTGAACTAGTAAAAAACCAAACTGTTTCCACTCTGTAACCATTACTTTGCTACGCTCACAGACGTGTGCTTGCGTCATGAGTTTTCTGCGAAAACTCACTTTTCGCTTAACGCACACGTTCGCGTCTGCCCGCAAAGCAATGCTTTATGTGTATCTGGAAACAGTATCAAACCTAAGGCGGTGTTACACAATGATAAAGCAAGACTTTAACAAAAATTGGTCGTTTAGCCCAAGCCCTGGTTTTACATTTTCCGGAGGCGGCGAAGGCGGAGTTGTAAACCTCCCGCACGACTATAGCATAAGCCAAAAACGTGACCCCAATGCCCGCGGAGGCGCACTAAACGGCTACTTCCCTGGTGGTGCGGCAAACTACTACAAAAACCTTTTTGCTCCAGAAGACTGGAACGGCAAGCGTATTTTTTTAGAGTTCGAAGGGGCGTACATGAACACAACTGTGCGCGTCAATTCTAATATTGTAACCGTGCACCCGTATGGTTACACGTCGTTTGTGTGCGACATTACCCCGTATTTGCACCTTGGCCGCGACAATCTCATTTCTGTAAACGTAAACAACAACGCCCAGCCAAACACGCGCTGGTACAGTGGCAGCGGCATTTATCGCCCTGTGTGGCTTATGGTAGCACCAGCCATTCACATACCTGCGTATGGCGTGTTTGTGTCTTCGCCGAGCCTGTCTAAAATTGAGGTGGCAACCACCATTTGCAACACAACCAGAGAGGACGTATGGGTAAAAGTCCGCAACACGGTTCTTGACGGAGAAAACGTTGTCGCGCAGTTTTGTAGCGATGCTTATGGACACCCCACTTTTGTGGTAGAAGAATCGTCAGAACGCGAGTGTTTACTCGCATTTGATGTGCCAAACGCCAAGCCATGGTCTGTAGAAACGCCATATTTGTACACGCTAAAAACAGAGGTTTTGATAGACGGCGAAGTTGCACACGAGACTACAACACCCTTCGGCCTGCGCACCATAGAAGTTAGCGTAAACGAAGGCCTAAAAATAAACGGCGAACCAATTAAAATGAAGGGCGGCTGCGTGCATCACGACTGCGGCCTTTTGGGCGCGGCTTCTTTTGCGCGTGCAGAAGAACGCAAGGTAGAGCTGCTAAAACAAAGCGGCTATAACGCCGTACGCTGTGCGCACAACCCACCCTCGCCCGCATTTTTGGACGCTTGCGACAGGCTGGGGATGCTGGTTATAGACGAAGCCTTTGACGTTTGGCGAGAAGAAAAAATGACTCTTGACTACCACATCTATTTCAAAGACTACTGGCAGCAAGACATGACATCTATGATAAAGCGCGACCGCAACCACCCAAGCATAATTTTTTGGTCCACAGGAAACGAAATTATAGAAAGAAGCGGGCGTTCTGACGGCTATGCGCTAGCGCGTGAGCTGGCGGACTTTGTGCGTGCTTTAGACAGCACCCGCCCTGTAACAAACGCCATTTGCGCAATATGGGACGCACTGCCATTGCCTCCTGGCGAGTTTAGCGGCAATGTAGACTCTTTTAGCGACTTCTGGGCCGAGCTTACAGAAGAATTTGCCGCACCGCTGGACGTAGTAGGCTACAACTACCTACTTGGCCGCTACGAAAAAGACGGCGAAAAGTACCCGAACCGCATTATAATGGGCGCAGAAACCTACGCAAAAGAATGTTTCGATTACTGGCAGGCAACCGAAAAACTGCCATATGTAATTGGCGATTTTGTTTGGACAGCTTGGGACTACCTAGGCGAGTCTGGCCTTGGGCGTATGCGCTACGTAGGCGACGAAAATTTTACAGGCGCGTACCCATGGCATCACGCTTTTTGCGGCGACATTGATATTTGCGGCTTCAAACGCCCGCAGTCATATTACAGAGACTTTGTTTGGGGTATTGGCAAAGCACCGTATATCGCAGTGTACAAGCCCGAAAACCATGGCAAAAAAGAGTTTGAAACAGAATGGGCTTGGCACTGGAACGACGTTGTAAACAGCTGGATCTGGCCAGGTTTTGAAGGCAAACCCATAGCAATTGAAATCTACAGCGACGGCGACGAAGTAGAACTTTTGCTAAACGAAAAATCTTTGGGGAAAAAGCCTGCCGGCAAGGCAAACCGCTACATTGCGCATTTTGAAACAACATACGAGCCAGGGCAGCTTACGGCCGTGTCTTACAAAAACGGTACAGAAATTGCAAGAAGCGTGCTAGTGTCCGCTGGTGCGCCTGCATCAATTCGCCTAACCCCGGACCGTACCCAAATATCTGTAGGCGAAGACCTGTCGTTTGTAACGATAGAGCTTTTAGACAAAGACGGCAATGTTGCCCACCAAGCAAACAACAAACTATACATTACCGCAAGTGGTACGGGCGTGGTGCAGGCCGTGGGCAGCGGTGACCCTCTTTCCGAAGAGCTGTATGTAGGTGTAGAGCGTAGCGTGTACTATGGCAGGGCAATGGCCGTTGTAAAAAGTACTGACGAGGCAGGGCAATTGACGCTAACCGTTTCGGCGGAAGGGTTGCCGGCCGCCCAAGTTTTGATTTGTACCATTTCTTTATCGGAGCGATAGCATTGTCATATAAAAATTATACAATATAGTCTATAACTGGAAAACCGTCCAGTTATATGACACAGCCAACGTACGCTGTCTGTCGCACCTCCTGCGCTTCGCTGCGTCGGTGCGGGCGTTCAATGGAAACCAGTTATCAAACATGGCGGGCAAACCCCAAGGGCGTGTTCCGGAGAACACGCCCTTGCTATTTTTCATTATCCCTTGATACCCATATATAACTTTGTATGGCTTAAAATAAAGTCTTTATCGGCATCTGACGCGCCACGTGTGTATGCCCTTACAGTAGTTATAAATGGATCATCCTCGTATACTTGGCTCTCGTCCCCGCAAAAGTATTCCAATGTTACGCCAAGTGCTTGGGCTACCTTGCG
>Ga0123355_10001998_pt1 | contig 28797 bp, 25 predicted proteins | sample TergutEmb28metaG_3_FD_89872 | JGI IMG/M metagenome (GOLD analysis project Ga0123355, IMG submission 89872) | Embiratermes neotenicus P1 segment gut microbial communities from Petit-Saut dam, French Guiana - Emb289 P1 | ecosystem: Host-associated > Arthropoda: Insects > Digestive system > Gut ... | reverse complement strand
GTTCCAGCGCTTGATTGAGACACCGGAGTGCCGCCTGTATGACATGGTCACATGGCCGGACAATCCGGAGGCGCCAGAGGGAGAAGAAAACAGTTGGTATTTCCTGTACATGTACATGGCCACTAACTCCTATAGATACCGCTGGAGAACCGATAGTGACCGCTACAAGGAACTGGTTCAAATCATCGAGCCCCGTGAGTGGTGGAGACTGGAGCGTCCGGACTCCGTACCGGAGGATATCTTTATCCGATCATAGTGCAAGACACAGATAAGAAATAGCCAAAGCCCTAGTTATGATACCATATCATAGCTAGGGCTCTGTGTTTTTGATACCCTGTACCTACCCCATCAGCAGATACATAACCGCTTTCTGGGCGTGGAGCCGATTCTCCGCCTCGTCGAAAATCTCCTGGGCGTGGGCCTCGAAGACGGATTCGGTGATCTCCTGGCCTTTTTTGGCGGGGAGACAGTGCTGTACCATACAGCCGGGGGCGGTGAGGGCCATGAGTTCGTCGTTGATCTGATAGCCCGCAAATGCGAGCTTGCGTTTCTCTACCTCCTCCTCGTGGCCCATGCTGGCCCAGACGTCGGCGATGATGACGTCGGCACCGGCGGCAGCAATTTGGGGATCCGTGGTTAGGGTGAATTTGGCATCGGTGACCGTGGCGGCGAACGCCAGGGCCTCCTCGTGGGGGCCGTAGCCCTCAGGACAGGCGACGGAGACATCCAGACCGCACTTGAGACCGCCTACGATGAGAGAGTTTGCCATGTTGTTGCCGTCGCCGATATAGCAGAGTTTCAATCCCGCCAGATGGGTCTTATACTCCCGGATGGTCATCAGATCGGCCAACACTTGGCAGGGGTGATAACGATCCGTCAGGCCGTTGATGACGGGGATATCGGCATAGTGGGCCAATTCCTCCACGGTCTCGTGGGCGTAGGTGCGGATCATAATCCCGTCGCAGTAGCGGGCCAGGGTGCGGGCGGTATCGGCGATGGGTTCGCCCCGGCCCATCTGGCTTGCCGAACTGGAGAGGAACAGGGCGTGGCCGCCCAACTGGAACATGCCCACCTCAAAAGAGACCCGGGTCCGGGTGGAGCTCTTCTCAAAGATCATGGCCAGAGTCTTGCCCTGTGGGAAAGCGTGGGGGATGCCGTTTTTCTGTTCGTATTTGAGCTGATCTGCAATGTTTAGAATTTCTTCGATCTCCTCCCGGGAGTAGTCTAACAGTTTCAGTAAATCTTTTTGCATGGTGTAATATCCTCCTATCGACCTCTTATGGGCCGTCTATTTGTCTCTTATAACCGGGCTATTTCTATAATACAGATTGTAATATTTCGAGCCCTGCGTCGATCTCCTCATAGGTGATGGTCAGGGGGGGTAAAAATCGCAGCGTATCGCTCCCGGCGGTGAGGGCCAGGAGGCCCGCATCATTCAATTTCTCCGCCAATTCCCTATGGCCGATCCCCCGGAGGGTGACGCCGATCATCAGCCCGGCACCCCGGACACCTGCCACATAGGGACTGTTCATCTCTAAGACTTTTGCCTGGATATACCGGCCCTTTTCCACGACTTCTGCTAATATCTCATCCGTGAGGGTATCCAGTACCACGGCGGCGGCGGCGGCGCCTATGGGATTGCCTCCAAAGGTTGTGGCGTGGGTGCCGGGGGGTAAAACTTCGCCGCACTTCTCGTTAACCAAAAATCCGCCCAGCGGCAATCCGCCGGAGATGCCCTTGGCAAAGCTGACGGCGTCAGGGAAAATATTGTATTGCTGGAAAGCGAATAGGGTACCCGTGCGGCCGATCCCGGTCTGGACTTCGTCGATGAGCAGGAGCAGATCCCGCTCTTTACAGAACGCTGCAACCTCTTGGACGAAGGCTTTTTCTAAGGGCAGCACCCCGCCCTCGCCCTGGATCAGTTCGATTAAAACGGCGCAGGTGTCCTGTTCACAGGCGGCCTTCACGCTGTCCATATCCCCTGCCAATGCGTGGCGGAATCCCGGGGTGAAGGGGAAGAAATGGTTGTGGAACACATCCTGTCCCGTGGCGGCCAGAGTGGTGATGGTCCGGCCGTGGAAGGACTGCATCAGAGTGACCACCGTACCACGATTTTTGCCGTATTTGTCGTGGCTGTATTTGCGGGCCAATTTAATCAGGCCCTCGTTGCTCTCGGCGCCGGAGTTGGCGAAGAAGACCTTATCCATCCCCGTGCGGGTGCAGAGGGTCTCCGCCAGTTTTGCGGCGGGGGCGGAATAGTAGAGGTTGGAGATGTGGCCCAGTTTCATCGCCTGCTGGGTGATGGCCTGTACCCAGGCCTCGTTCCCGTATCCGATAGAGTTGACCCCGATGCCGGAGGCGAAATCGATGTACGCCTTGCCGTCAAAGTCATAGAGTTTTGCGCCCTTTCCGTGGGAGATGGCGACGGGGAACCGGCCATAGGTACCCATAACATATTGGTCGTGGGATTGGATCAGGTCTTGATTTGTCAAGATATTTCCCTCCTTGACGTTTATTATGGCAAGATTATTGTCCCGGCACCCTCGTCTGTCAGCACTTCCACTAAGATGGAGTGGGGGATACGGCCGTCGAGAATCAGGGCGTCCGACACGCCCTGGCGGACGGATTCCACACAACAGCCCAATTTAGGGATCATGCCGCCGGAGATGATGCCATCTTTGATGAGACCGGGGATTTGGCTCACATGGACTTCAGGCAAAAGGCTATTTTCGTCTTTCGGATCCCGCAACAGACCTCTCACGTCGGTGAGGAGGATGAGCTTTGCGGCCTTTAAGGCGATGGCCAGTTTACTGGCGGCGGTGTCGGCGTTGATGTTATAGGCGGAGGGGCCGTCAATCCCCTGGGCTACGGTGGAGACCACGGGGAGGTAGCCGTTTTCCAAAGCGTCAATCACGGGCCGGGGATCTACGTCGGTGATCTCGCCCACCAGACCCAGGTCTTGGCCGTCGGGCCGCTCCAATTTTTTTGCCCGGATCATGCCGCCGTCCAGGCCGCAGAGCCCCAGAGCCCGGCCGCCTAATCGGCCCAGGGTGTCCACAATATTCTTGTTGACCTTGCCGCAGAGCACCATCTGCACCACGTCCATGGTCTCCTGATCCGTATAGCGCAGGCCGTCAATAAAATGGGCGGCCTTACCCAGCTTATGCAACATATCATTGATCTCCGGCCCGCCGCCGTGTACCACAACCAGACGGACGCCCACCAGGCCCAGGAGGACGAGATCGCTCATAACGGCCTCGAACAGTTCCGGTGCGATCATGGCGTTGCCGCCGTATTTGACCACAATGGTCTTGCCGTTGTACTTTTGAATATAGGGCAGGGCCTCGGCCAAAATCGCGGCCCGCTCTAAGTGTGCATCATTCATCATAGATACCCCCTAAGTCCGGTATGCGCCGTTGATCTGTACGTAGTCGTAGGTCAGATCACAGCCCCAGCATGTGCTGGACGCATTCCCCGCCGCCATGTCCATGCGGATCTCAATCTCGTGGGGGGTGAGGACTTTTAATGCCAACTCCTCGTCAAAAGACAGGCCCCGGCCGTGCTCGCACACCAGAATCTCCCCCGCCTCGCTGGCGAAGGATACGGAGACACGCTCTGGGTCAAACTCTGCCCCGGCGTATCCGGCGGCGCAGAGAATCCGGCCCCAGTTGGCGTCTTTGCCGAACACGGCGGCCTTGACCAGAGAGGAGGAGATCACGCTCTTGGCGATGACCGTGGCCATCTCCTCGTCAGGGGCGTTTTTCACAGTGCAGGTGATGAGATGGGTGGCCCCCTCCCCGTCGGCGGCGATCATCCGGGCCAGATGGACGCAGAGGCCCGTGAGGGCCGTCAAAAAGGCGGTATACTCGGCGCCCTCCGTCTGGATTTCCGGGTTTTCCGCCGCACCGTTTGCCAGGATGAGGGCAAAATCATTGGTGGAAGAATCTCCGTCTACAGAGATTCGGTTAAAACTGTGATCCACGGCGTGTTTCAGCGCCCGATCTAAAAGCGCACTGTCAATGGCCGCATCCGTGGTGAGGAAACAGAGCATAGTCCCCATGTTGGGGTGGATCATCCCGCTCCCCTTGGTGATCCCGCCGATGCGGACGGTCTTGCCCCCCAGGGTCACGGCCACGGCGGCCTCTTTCTGGGTCAGATCCGTGGTCATAATAGCCTTGGCGGCGGCATCGGAACCGGCGGCATCAGCAGATAGCGCCTGACTGAGCTTTTTGATCCCCGCCTGTACCAGAGCCATCTTCGGCGTCATGGACACGCCGATGACCCCGGTGGAGGCCACAGCCACCTGATCCACAGGGATACCCAGTGCCTCTGCGGTAAATGCACACATGGCCAGGGCGTTTTCCTCTCCCTGGGGCGCACAGGCGTTGGCATTGCCGCTGTTGACCACAACCGCCGAGAGTGTCCCGCCGGTCAAGTGTTGCTTCGAGATATGCAGAGGCGCCGCCTTCACCACATTGCGTGTATAAACAGCCGCCGCCACAGCGGGAGCCGCCGAGGCGATGATCGCCAGGTCTTTCTTTTCTTTCTTGAGCCCGCAGTGCAGGCCCCCCGCAGAAAATCCGTGTGCGGCACAGACGCCGCCGGGTATAAATTGCATGATAACAATCTCCTTTGCAAATGCGAGCAAAACGATTCACGATTCACTCTTACTTATTAACTATCTAAATCCCCGCCGCCTCCGGCAGGTCCAGCATAATATTCATGTTTTGGACAGCGGCGCCGGAGGCGCCTTTGCCCAGGTTGTCAAACCGGGCGGTGAGCAGGGTGCGCTCTCCGTCGCCAAAGACGAGAAGTTCTAGGGCATTTGTCCCCACGTGGGCGTTTGCCTCCATAAAACCAGGGGATGCCAGGGATTCCTCTCGGTTGAAAGGCGGGACGGTGATAAAAGGCTCTCCCTGGTAGTAGGCGGCCAGGATATCCCGCAGGTCGGAGGAGGTCAGCTCCCCTGTGAACTGATTTTGATGGAGCGGGACGGAAAGGGCGATTCCGGCGTAGTAATCGCCTACAATGGGGGTAAACAGGGGCGGCTCTGTGAGGCCCGACTGGGCCAGAATCTCCGGGATGTGTTTGTGGGCGAAAGAGAGGCCGTAGATCCGGGGGGCATTTAACGATTCAGGGCGATCCTCTGCCTGATACTGGGCGATCATGGCCTTGCCGCCGCCGGAGTAGCCCGTCAGAGAGAGACAGGACAAGACCGTGTCCGGGGCCAGCACTTGCGCCGTAATCAATGGGGCCGTGATGGCCAAAAATCCCGTGGCGTGGCAGCCGGGGTTGGATACCCGGGTGGCGGTGCGAATCTCTGATCGTCGATCCCGGGTCAATTCGGGGAAGCCGTAGACCCAGCCCGGCGCCGTCCGGTGGGCGGTGGAGGCGTCGATGACCCGGGTCTTGGGATTTTCAATCAGCGCCACGGCCTCTCGGGCCGCCTGATCCGGGAGGCAGAGAAAGACGAGATCGGCGGCGTTGAGATACTCTCTCCGGGCGGCCTCATCTTTGCGCAGATGGGCGGGGATAGTGATCTGTTCGATATCTGTCCGGCCCGAGAGCCGTTCCTCGATCTGCAGGCCCGTCGTACCCTCACGGCCGTCGATGAATACGATTGGTTTCATAGGGTAAATTCCTTCCGGCGGGAAAATAAGTACAATAGAAATAGTATACCAAAGAGTGAATTATTATGCAATCATAGATTCATGATCTTTTTACATAAATTCCACGAACACAATCTCGATTTCCAGTGGCAACATGCACGAAAATGAATAATATTCATAAAAATGCGAATATTTAATAGCTGCCCTACTGGGGTTGTATTCTAGTTTAGTTGAAGCCAATTGTATTTTCCCCGCCGCAGGCGGAGAAACACGTACAGGCAACGATTTTAGGACATGATCTCCCGCTAGAAACGTCTGGAATGCGGGGCGGATTTGTGGTATACTGGTTCCCATGATTGGATTATTAGTAATTGTCTATATTCTATTCGTCAGTTTAGGTATGGTGGAGCCCCTGTTGGGGGGCGCTTGGCCCGCTATGTACAGCGACATCGGGGCCGACCCCGCCCTCGCCGGGGTGATCTCCATGTTCATTGCCGGGAGCACCATTTTGGCCGGGATTGTGAATGCCAGATTCCTGCGCCGATTCGGGGCAGGGGTGGTCTTTGCGATTAGTGTGGGCTTGATGGGGGTCGCACTTTTCGGATTTTCCATATCCTCCAGTTTTGTCATGCTATTGCTCCTGGCCATCCCCCTGGGGTTTGGGGTCGGGCATATGGATGTAGGGGCCAACAGTTTTGTGACGGCCCACTATAAGCCCCAATACGTCAACTGGCTCCACGGATTTTGGGCATTGGGGGCCTCCATTGGGCCTATGGTCATGGCCTTTGGGCTGGTGCACTTTCAGACCTGGCGGGCCGGGTACCGCATGGTGGGCGGCGTGCATTTGATACTGCTGGTCGTCGTCCTTGCCCTCCTGCCCCTGTGGCGGCGGGCATCTGCGGGTGAAACGGAGGCGGCGCAATCAGAGCAAGAGACGCCGGGCCTGTTGGAATTGTCCAGATTAAAGGGGGCCAAGGCCGGGGCCCTGACCTTATTTTTCGCCGGCGGGATAGAGCTGGCAACCGGGCTCTGGGGGAGCACCTATCTGGTGATGATCCGAGGGATTGCGCCTTATGTGGCGACCAGTTGGATGGCCATGTTCTATTTGGGCCTCACCCTGGGCCGATTCTTGGGGGGCTTTCTCGTCATGCGCCTGTCGGATCGGCAGATGGTGCGGTTGGGACAGGGGCTTATGCTCTTGGGAATTGTGATTATTGCACTGCCGTTTAATGCACTGCTCTTGCCGGGGCTTTTGCTCATGGGATTCGGCGCATCTCCCATTTTTCCCAATATCCTGTTGGGGACGCCCCATCGGTTTGGTATTCGGTACAACTCCGCCATGATCGGGTTTCAGATGGCGTTTGCCTATGCGGGGATCAGCTTTTTGCCGCCCATTTTCGGCGTGGTCGGCGTCACTATGGGATATGGGTTCTTCCCCCTCTTTTTGGCCGTACTCCTGGGCGGGATGATCGCCGCCACAACTATGCTGTACCGGCGATTCCCGGAGCAGCCCAAATGATGATACACGTGATGAGGAAATGAAAATGAGAGATTACGCATTTGAGACAGAGCGCCGTGTCGCATTCATCCGGGAGACACTGCAGTCCGCCGGGGCGGATGGGATCGTCTTCGGCAACAGCGGCGGGAAAGATTCGGCCCTTGTGGGGATCCTCTGCAAAATGGCCTGTGATGACACCCTGGGCATTATCCTGCCCTGCGGGACGAGACAAAATTTTGGATCGGACAAGCGGGATGCGGAAGCGCTTGCCGACCAGTTCGGCATCGCCACCCGGGTCATGGATCTGTCCCATGTGCAATCGGCCCTTGTCCGGGCCGTCGAGACTGGGGCGGAGTTATCCGACGCCGCCCGCTCCAACATTGCCCCCCGCCTGCGGATGACGGCCCTCTACGCTGTGGCCGCCAGTGAGGGGCGACTGGTGGCGGGGACTAGCAATCGGAGCGAGATCTACGTGGGCTACTCCACCAAATGGGGCGACGGCGCCTGTGATTTTAACCCCATTGCCGACCTCACAGTCACGGAGATATACGAATTTTTACGTTATTTGAACGCACCCGTTGGTATCATCGAAAAAGCCCCCTCCGGCGGCCTGTTCGAGGGCCAGACTGACGAGGCGGAACTGGGCGTCACCTATGGCAGTATAGACGAGTATCTCTTCACGGGTGCGGCAGACGAAGCGGATCGGGCCATTATTGAGCGGCACCACAGGGCCAGCGAACACAAGCGGCGGATGCCCACTGTGTTTGAGGGATAGATTAAAAACCGAACCCCTCCGTGGCGGATGCAATATCCGTTTCGGAGGGGTTTTGTGCGGCGCAGGGGCGGCAATCTGCCGCCCGCATATTGGACGGTGTATGCTATCTGTGCTTTCGCTTTACCTGCAAGAAAACGACGCTGAGACAGATCGCCAGATAGACCAGCCAAAAGGCGGGGAGTGCAAACAATGGAAATACAAGCATTGGATAGGGGGCGGGAATGCCGGTCAGCAGCATATTGTAGATCAGCGACAGCGGGATAAAGACTAATATCCAGATGTTGATTGTCCAGAAAAGCCGCTTTGCTTTCTCCGCATTCTGGGTGGAATTTGCGTGGCCGATCCCAAAGGTCATACACCCTACCGCCATCAGGATGAGACCGGCCACAATCGCCATGGGCGTCTGCTCTTCGTACCAGAGCGCACTGGCGATGAGTAAGCCGATAAAATTTAGGGCGGTGGCGATCATCACAAATATGTTTGCGTTCATACCCGCTTCGCCCATCTGCGCTTTTGTCTCGATCCCTTTTAGGATGTAATCCGTCGTCACTTCAAAGAAGTCGCTCAATATAATGATCTTGTCCATGTCGGGAAGGCTCTGCTCGCTCTCCCATTTGGATACGGATTGGCGGGAGACCCCGATTTTGTCGGCGAGTTCCTCTTGGGAAATGCCTTTGGTTTTTCGTAAGTGCTGAATTCTGTCAGCAATATTCATGTATGACACCTCTTTCTGAAAAGTAATGCCATTTTACCTATACTTCCGGTTGCAACGCCACCAATCACGCTTGGTTTTTTGGCACCCTGGGGTTGCAGCGGACGAAAAATCAGGCTAAATCCCCTTTTTCGCCGCACGGAGGCGGAGGCCGTGATCCAAGATCCGCTTGCGGAGCCGCAGGCTCTCCGGGGTGACTTCTAAGAGCTCGTCGTCGCCGAGAAATTCGATGCATTGTTCCAGACTAAAGATTCTGGGGGGCGTGAGGCGGGGGGCGTCATCACTGCCGGAGGCCCGGATGTTGGTGAGCTGTTTTTTCTTGCAGACATTGACGGTGACGTCCTCGGATTTATTGGCCTGGCCCACTACCATGCCGCCATAGACGGCCGTGCCGGGGCCGATGAACAAGCTGCCCCGATCCTGGGCGCTGAACAGGCCATATGGCGTGGCGTCTCCCGCCTCGTGGACCACCAGGACACCGGCAGTCCGGCGGGATATCTCCCCTTTGAACGGGGTGTACTCCACGAAGACGCTGCTCATAATGCCCTCGCCCCTGGTGTCGGACAGGAACTCGCTCCGGTAGCCGAACAGACCCCGGCTGGGGACGTGGAACGTGAGTTTCATCCGATTGCCCACGGGGGCCATCTCTACGATTTCGCCTTTGCGGGAACCCAGTTTTTCTATGACGGAGCCCACGGCGGATTCCGGCACGTCTACAACTACCTGTTCTAACGGCTCATGCCGCTGACCATTGATCTCCTTGAATAACACTCTGGGCGGGGAGACTTGGAACTCGTACCCCTCCCGGCGCATGGTCTCAATGAGAATAGAGAAATGCATCTCCCCCCTGCCTGCCACCAGGAAGTTGTCACTGTTGTCCACAGGGGTGACCCGGAGGCTCACATCTTTGAGGGTCTCCCGAAACAGGCGGTCCCGGATGTTCCGGGTGGTGACGAATTTGCCCTCTCGCCCGGCAAAGGGGCTGTCGTTGACAGAGAAGGTCATCTCCATAGTGGGTTCGGAGATTTTCACAAAGGGGAGCGGCGACACATCGCCCGCACCGCAGATGGTGTCCCCGATGGACACGTCTCCGATGCCGGACAGGGCGATGATATTCCCGGCCTGTGCCTCGGCAATATCTTTGCGGCCCATGCCGTCGTATTCGTATAGGTTCACGGCCTTGGCGGAGCGGACGGGCCGCTCGCCGTGGTAGTCGCAGACGGTGATCTCCTGGTTCTGGCGGAGCGTACCCCGCTCGATCTTCCCGATGGCGATCCGGCCCACGTATTCGTTGTAGTCGATGGAGCTGACCAGCATCTGGAGGGGGGCCTCCACGTCTTGGGCCGGTGCGGGGATATAGGTCATAATAGTCTCAAAGAGGGGGGCGAGGTCTGTACCTTCGACTTCCGGGCTCATAGAGCAGACGCCCTGGCGGGCGCTGCAAAAGAGCATGGGGGAGTCCAACTGATCGTCCGTGGCGTTTAAATCCAGCAGGAGTTCCAGCACCTCGTCGATGACCTCGTAAATCCGCTGATCCGGCCGGTCGATCTTGTTGACCACCACAATGACCCGGTGGCCCATCTCTAAGGCACGGGATAAGACGAACCGGGTCTGGGGCATGGGCCCCTCGGCGGCGTCCACCACCAGGAGGACACCGTCCACCATTTTTAAAATCCGCTCCACCTCGCCGCCGAAGTCGGCGTGGCCGGGGGTGTCTACAATGTTGATCTTACAGTCGCCGTACTGGATGGCGGCGTTTTTGGCCAAAATGGTGATGCCCCGTTCCCGCTCTAAGTCGTGGGAGTCCATGACCCGCTCATTGACGGTCTGGTTCTCTCGGAACACGCCCCCTTGGCGGAGCATGGCATCCACCAGGGTGGTCTTTCCGTGGTCTACGTGGGCGATAATGGCAATATTGCGCAGGGTATTCAATATATATACGTCCTTTCCGGTTTGGGTTCGTGCAGTAGTATATCACGATTTGGCCAGCGTATCAAATGGGTGCCGCATTGAACGGGGAAAACTGCGGTGGAGGTTTGGGAAATGTTGTGATACAATGCGGGAGTATTCCGCCTTGCTTTTGTACGGAAAGCAAGCGAACCGTTTTTATTTTTGGAGGTCAACCATGACAATTGTTGAAAAATATGTAAGCGGACTTAAAAAAGCATATCTTGACAATAATGCGAAGCAAGCCTGGGCACATTTTGAACGGATAAAACATGGTGCAAAAAAAGAAGATATAGGGAAAATTAAAGAAGAATATCCTTCTGTTCCAGATTCATTCCTTGGTTTGCTTGAATATGTAGATGGAACATATTGGCGAGAGTATCAAGGGGAAGAAGTGGCCTTTTATTTTCTTGGCTCTGATGTGGATGAATATGAGTATCCATATTATCTTTTTTCTTCCGAAGAAGTGCTCAAGAATAAGGAACTATCTGTCGCCGGAATGCTTTCTGATTACATCGGATGGCTTGAAGAGTCTGGGGTAGCGGCAGACAATAAAATTACAAATAATGCAGCCACTGCAGAATGGCTCTGCTTTTCAAACTGCATGAATAATGGCGGCACTTCACAACTATTTGTTGACTTTACCCCTTCTGCCAGTGGTAAAGTCGGACAAGTAATAAGGTTTTTGCACGATCCAGATGAGTTCAAAGTAATTGCAGACAGTTTCGATGACTACTTAGAAATGCTGATAGATAATGGATACGCCTTTATCAACGAAGATACCGTTTTTGATTTAGATGTTAGCATTGACGGCTAGGTTAACAAATAAGCATTTTTGAACAAGACACACTGTTGCCCTGTTTCCTGTGGTATAATTGTTTGAAAAATAAACATGTCAGGAGAATGAAACATGAAAATAAGCCCATATCTATGGTTCAATGGAAACTGCGCAGAAGCCGTCGCATTTTATGAAAAGGCATTCCATGTAAAAGCGGAGGTAGAGCCCAATGAGGAGGGGGGAACCCTGGTCGGCCACGCACAGTTCAGTTTAGGAAACGATTTTGTCATGCTCTGCGATGTGCCAGCAGAGACCCCCGCCACGTTTGGAAACAATATGCAGATCACAATCAATTTCGACGAGCCCGATGCAGCGGCGATGAAAGCGGCCTTTCATACGCTAACAGAAGGCGGCGAGGTGCTCATAGCGCTTGAAAAAACTGATTGGAGCAACTGCTTTGGCCTTGTAGTTGACAAATTCGGTGTGATGTGGAGTATCTGTCAAAGCTAAAATGCCAAGGCGCATAAGCGCATATAGACAATCGGTGTACCGCAGGAACAGAGGGATAGTTTCCGCTGTCCCTGCGGCATTGCCAGGAGCACAACGGACACCTTTTCAAGTGTCCGTTGTTATCTTGTGCGATGCGATTACAACTCCGTCTTCCAGAGCCCGTGCAGATTGCAGTAGGCATACACGGCGACGGGTTTGTCATCGGCAAAACAGAAAGATGCCGCCGGCACAGCTCCGACGTTCAGGCATTTCCGCTGGCCGCCGTGCGCCGTCTCTACGTATACGAACGTGATATGGTGGCCCTCCTCCATTGGATGGGGCGCGCTGCCGATTTGTACGTGAATTACATCGCCGGAGACTGTCACGGCGGGCAGATGTTTTTCCACGCTGGCCTCGACGGTGTTGGGGAGCAATTCTTTCATGTTTTCACCGCAACATACGACGGGAGGCCCTTTGCTCTCAATGAGTCCCAGCATATTGCCGCAATGGGTACAGATGAAAAATTTATGTGTGCCGCACATAGATAAAACCTCCTTTTTTATTGTTCACTACACGGGGGCGAACATGTCTTTGCCTACGCCGCAGAGCGGGCAGACAAAATCGTCGGGCAGGTCATCCCATTTTGTTCCGGACGGGATTCCGTTGTCCGGGTCTCCGGCTATCTCGTCGTAGAGATAGCCGCATACGGTACATTCGTATTTCATTTTAATACGCCTCCTTTCTCAGATACTGTTAGAATCAATGGATTTTTATATAGAGGAGATCTTCCGTAACTTTTTTGATACAGTGCATAGACAGTGCTCTCGCTTTTCATTAGATGCAGAACAGGTAAAATCAAACATAATGCACATATTTATTGCGAAAATAATAGCATATTTTTTATATTTTGTCAAGTTTCGAATATGCGTATACCATTTTTTTACTATCAGCAGATGTTTCCTCTGGACAAGAACTTTTTTCGAGAAAAGTCTTTCCAATGGAGTGAAAATAGGGTAGAATGGTAGGAATGATATGGAAGGCAGATGGGGTGGATTTAATATGGAAAAGGACAGCAAGGTGAAGCCTGCGTATAAGCGGGTTCTTCTGAAACTCAGCGGTGAGGCCCTGGCGGGAGATCAGCAGTTTGGCCTGGACTTCGGCGTTATGCGTGATGTGTCGGAAGTAATCAAAGAGTGCGTGGCCCTGGGGGTCGAGGTAGGGATCGTCGTCGGCGGCGGGAACTTCTGGCGGGGCGTAAAAGACGGAGCCGGGAAGATTGAGCGGAGCCGGGCGGATCACATGGGGATGCTGGCAACGGTTATGAACAGCTTGGCCATGGCCGATGTGCTGGAACAGACGGGAGTCGAGGTCCGTGTCCAGACGGCTCTGGAGATCCGGGCCATAGCCGAGCCATATATCCGGCTCAAGGCGGACAAACATCTGCAACGGAACCGTGTGGTGCTCTTCGCCTGCGGTACGGGAAACCCCTATTTCTCCACGGATACGGCGGCGGTGCTCCGGGCCGCCGAGATCGGGGCCGAGGCCATTTTGCTGGCCAAAAATATTGACGGCGTGTACAACGCAGACCCAAACGTTGATCCCGATGCCGTAAAATACGACTCCATTTCTTACGATGATGTACTGGCACAGCATTTACAAGTCATGGACTCCACCGCTACCAGTCTGTCCATGGACAACAACATCCCGGTGATTTTATTTGCCTTAAAAGACCCCAAAAATATCTTACGCGTAATCTGCGGCGAGCAGATTGGTACAATTGTAAAGAATTGAACGGAAAGGAAAGGGTACGATTATGAGCAGTGAATACCACGTCTATGAGAGCAAGATGGAAAAGTCCGTCACATTTTTAGAGAGCCAGTTTGCCTCCGTGCGGGCGGGGAGAGCCAATGCCGCCGTATTGGATCAGGTGATGATCTCCTACTACGGCACCAGCACGCCCATCCAGCAGGTGGCCTCTATCTCCTCCCCCGACCCCCGGACCCTGGTGATCCAGCCCTGGGATGCCGGTGTGTTGCAAGATGTTGAAAAAGCCATCCAGACCTCCGATCTCGGCATCAACCCTCAGAACGACGGCAAAGTTATCCGCTTGGCATTTCCCCAGTTGACTGAGGAGCGCAGAAAAGAGTTGGTCAAACAGGTGAAAAAATACGGCGAAGATTGCAAAGTGGCCGTCCGCAACATCCGCAGAGACGCCATGGAGCTCTTTAAAAAGCAGCAGAAGACATCAGAAATCACGGAAGATGACTACAAGAATGCAGAAAAAGATATGCAGAAGATCACCGACAAATTCATAAAAGAAGTGGATGAGCTCACAGTCAAGAAAGAGAAAGAACTCTTTGAGCTGTAAGCGTGGCAGACGCAATATCAGAGGGTTGATATGAACATATTTCGCAAGAAAAAGGGGGGGCAGATTGATCCCAGTCGGCTCCCCCGCCATATTGCCATTGTAATGGACGGAAATGGCAGATGGGCCAGACGGCGGGGACTCCCCCGGACGGTGGGCCATGGGGCAGGTGCGGAAAATTTTCGCACCGTTGCCACCCATTGCAAAGAGCTGGGGATCGAATACCTGACGGTCTACGCATTTTCCACGGAGAACTGGAAACGGCCCGCCGAAGAGGTAGAGACCATTATGGAGCTCCTGGAGAATTACCTCTACGAAGCCATCGGCAAGATGGAAAAAGATCGGGTGAAAATGAAATTTTTCGGCGATACCACGGTGCTCTCGGAAAAGCTCCGGGAGCTCATCGCCAAAACCGAGGAAATATCCGCCCGGTTTGAGGGCGTGCAGGTCAATATCTGCCTCAACTACGGCGGCCGGGACGAGATTTTACGGGCCGCCGCTCAGTATGCGAGAGAGTACGCCGACGGACAGAGGTCGCCCCTCACGGAAAAGCGGTTTTCCGACTATCTCTTCTCGGCGGGGATTCCGGATCCGGATCTGGTGATCCGGCCCAGCGGAGAGTATCGACTGTCAAATTTTCTCCTCTGGCAGACGGCCTATAGCGAGTTTTATTTCACAGATACACTTTGGCCGGACTTCAATCCCAGAGAGCTGGATCAGGCCATTTCCGTGTTCCAAAAACGAGACCGCCGCTACGGCGGGATCTAGGAGGCGTTCTTTATGAGAACCAGAATACTTGTTGCGGCAGTTGGGATCCCCTTATTGTTCCTGGTGGTGTTTCTGCTCCCAGGGTGGGTATTTGGCGGGCTGTTGGGCGTAATTGCGGCCATCGGAGCGGTGGAGTTGATTACAACTACAAAAGTAGTGATCAACATCCGAATGGTAGCCTATTGCGTCGCCGCCGCATTTGCCATCCCTCTGGCTATGAGTTTTGCCGTGACTATGGCGGTGCCGTTCATTGCGCTGCTCCTGCTCCTGGCCCTGGCCGGGGAGGCCATCCTGGCCTATGGCACAGAGCGGCCCCTCCCCCTGGGGCATATAACACAGGCCTTTTTTGCCGGGGTTGTAATCCCCGTGTTTCTGGGGGCCCTATCTACCCTACGGATCATTGAGGAGGGGACGCCTTTCGGCGAGGCCGGCTATTTTTTTGATGGGCGGATTTATGTGCTGATCCCCTTCGTCATCGCATTTGCAACAGACGGGGGCGCTTACTTTGCGGGCAACGCCTTTGGCAAGCATAAGCTCATTGAAAAGATCAGCCCAAAGAAAACGATAGAGGGCAGTTTAGGCGGTTTTTTGGCCGCCTTAGTCGCCATATTGGTCTTCTGCCTGGTGATGATTATCGTCTTTGATGCGGAATATAGCCTGGCCGCCGTGTTGATCTATAGCGTGGTGGGCAGCGCCATAACTCAGATCGGAGATTTGATCTTCTCCCTCATTAAGCGGGAATACAACAAAAAAGATTTCGGCAACCTTTTGCCTGGCCACGGCGGGATATTAGATCGTTTTGACAGCCTGATTGTGCTGGCCCCCTTTGTGGCGACCATGGTTCTATGGCTCCCAATCTTTCTGCAAGGTTAATATTGGGACGGACTTTGGCATAGGCTACATACGAAGGAAATCAAAGAACAAAACTGAAGGGACGCTTCTATGTATATCGCAATTTCCATTCTGATTTTCGGTCTGCTGATTGCAGTCCATGAGTTTGGCCACTATATTGCGGCTAAGCGCTTTGGGGTCGGTGTTCCGGAGTTTGCCATCGGGATGGGGCCGAAACTGCTCAAATGGCAGGGGAAAGAGACCCTATACACCCTCCGGGCCATCCCCCTTGGGGGCTTTTGCGCCATGGACGGGGACGACAACGAAGAGGCGGGAGACAAGAGCCTGTTTGCAAAACCCATCTGGCAGCGGGTGATTATTTTTTTAGCCGGTTCTTTTATGAATATATTGGCGGGCTTTTTGATCTTGCTCGTCCTGTTCAGCAGTGCACCTCACCTGCCCACCACCACGGTGAGCGGATTTATGCCGGGGTCTCCCCTGGAGATAGAACATGGTTTTCAGGCGGGAGACAGCATCCACCGGATCGGCGGCCACCGGGTCTATCACTGGGGCAATATTTCCATGCTGCTGAATCTGGAACTGGAGGCCGGCGATACGGTGGACGTGGTTGTCATCCGGGATGGAGAGCAGGTGACCCTTTCTAACCTGCCTCTGGAGCGGCGGGTATTCACGGAGGGAGACTCCCCCCGATTCGGTTTTGAATTTGTCCACAACTTTGAGCCCACGGGCATAGATCGGCTGGCCTACAGTTGGGCCTACACCCGGGACTTTATGCGCCAGATTCCCCTGACCTTCCGGATGTTCACCACCGGCCAGGCGGGACTGGAGGACGTGTCCAGTGTCATAGGCATCGTGGACACCATGAATCAAGTCGGCACCCAGGCGGAGACGGTTGCCTCCGCAATGCGGCACTTTGCCTTTATTGCGGCGTTGATCTCCATCAGTGTGGCCATGTTCAACCTGCTCCCTATACCGGCTTTAGACGGGGGGCGGATCTTCCTGATGCTGGCCGGTTGGGCCGTGGAGAAACTCTTCTGGCGGAAACTGGATCCGAAATATGAGGCCTATATTAACACGGCGGGCTTTCTGCTCTTGATCGGGCTTATGATTTTTATTATGTATCAGGACATTGTCCGAATCGCAACGAGAGCACTGGGCGCATGAGAAAGACGATTACGGTCCGGGGTGTCCAGGTCGGCGGCGGCGCACCGGTGGCCATCCAGTCCATGACCAATACAAAAACCGCCGACGTGGCGGCGACCGTCGCCCAGATTCATCAGCTCACGGCGGCGGGCTGTGAGATTGTGCGCCTTGCCGTGCCTGATCTGGCGTCGGCGAAAGCCTTTGGCGCCATCCGGGATCAAGTTACAATCCCCATGGTGGCGGACATCCACTTTGACTATCGGTTGGCCTTAGAGGCCGTGGCCGCCGGGGCGGACAAGATTCGCATCAACCCCGGCAACATCGGCGACGATGACCGAATACGTCAGGTGGTACAGGCCTGTGCAAACCGGGGGCTCCCCATCCGGATCGGCGTCAACGGCGGATCGTTGGAGCGGGAGATCGTGGAAAAATACGGCCACACGCCGGAGGCCATGGTAGAGAGCGCCCTGGGTCATACGGCAATTCTCAATCGGTTTGAGTTTGATGATATTTGTCTCTCCGTCAAGAGCTCCAGCGTGCCGGATACGGTGCGTGCCTATCGGCTGCTCCATGAGCGGACGGGCTATCCCCTCCATCTGGGGGTCACCGAGGCGGGGACGGCGTATATGGGGACAGTGAAAAATGCCATGGGCATCGGGAGTCTGCTCTTAGACGGCATCGGAGATACCATCCGGGTCTCTCTGACTGCCGATCCGGTGGAGGAGATCCGGGCGGCACGGGCCATTTTGCAGAGTGCGGGCCTACGCCGATTCGGCCCCAACATCGTATCCTGCCCCACCTGCGGCAGATGTGAAATCGACCTGATCCCCCTGACAGACGAGGTGGAGCGGCGGCTGGAAGGCTCTGCCCGGGAGATCACTGTGGCCGTCATGGGCTGCGGGGTCAACGGCCCGGGAGAGGCCAGTGCGGCGGACTACGGCATCGCCGGCGGGATCGGCGAGGGTTTGCTGTTCCGCCACGGGGAAATCGTCGGCAAAGCGCCTATGGCGGGGCTGGTAGATGCGCTGATGGATTTGATTGCAGAGTAAAATTTCACTCTATCATTTCCCCGCCTGTGGCGGGGAAATATGAAAAAGTAAAAGCAAACCATACTGTATTTCCCCCGCCGTAGGTGGGGGAAATATGAAGAAAAGAGAGCCGCATATGTCTAATGCACATCCTTTTTACGATATGTTCGACTGCTGCCGTGGTGAGCCGTGGCTGCAAGCGATATTAGAAGACGCCAAAGTGTCGGAAGTGGTCATCGACCAGGAACGGCTCCATATGGACGTCTCTATTTTATTTGCCCAGCATCCGTCCCCGGTGTGTATTTCCGCCGTGGAGGGAGAGTTGGCCAGGGAATACGGCCTGCGCTCCGTTGCGGCTACGGTCAGCGTTACGGCGTCCGAGCTGCCCAAATCGGCGAAACCGAACAGCGCAAAAACGGCCGAAAAAGCAACGCACGGAGAGAAAGCGACTGTCCTCATGGGCCGGGCTGTAAAGGCTGCGCCCGTGCCCATGCGTGAAGTGAACGTGGAATCCGGCACTGTCGTAGTGGCGGGGGAGACATTCCAGGTGGAGCACCGATATATCGAAAAGCGCCGGGCCTGGGTGATGAGTTTTTGTATCACCGATCACACCAACAGTCTGCGGGTTTCCAAGTTTTTCACGGACGAAAAACAGGGCAAAGACCTCTGCGGCAAGATTAAATCCGGCATGTTTCTCCATATCCGGGGGATTATCAGCTTCAACCGCTACGATGGGGACATCAGCTTAGAGCCCACAGACATCTCCGTGGGCAAGAAAGAGCCGAGACTGGATACCGCCGAGACAAAACGGGTGGAACTCCACCTCCACACCCGGTTCTCTGCGCTGGACGCCCTCACAGACCCTAAGGCGGCAGTATTTCAGGCGGCGGAGTGGGGCCATCCCGCCATTGCGATTACTGACCACGGCGTGGCCCAGGCGTTTCCCGACGCATGGGATGCCTGGAGCAAAAAGAACGGCGATATCAAGGTTCTCTACGGCCTGGAGGGCTATTTCGTCAACGACTACGACGACAGATTGGCCGTATCCGGCCCCTGTGATCGATCACTGGATGCAGAATTTGTGGCCTTTGATCTGGAGACCACGGGTCTGGACGCTCGGCGGGAGGGGATCACAGAGATCGGTGCCGTGCGGTTCCGGGGCAAAGAGATTTTGGATACTTTCCAGACTTTTGTGAATCCCGGCAAGCCCATCCCGCCAAAAGTGACGGAACTCACCGGCATCCGGGACATTGACGTGGCGGGTGCGCCGGAGCCCAAGGCCGCTCTGGAACAATTTTTGGATTTTATAGGCGATACGCCCCTGGTGGCCCACAACGCCAGCTTTGATATGGAATTTCTCGCAGTGGGCTGTGAGACAGCGGGGATCTCCTTTGATCACGTCGCCATCGACACCCTGGCCCTGGCCCAACATCTCTTGCCGGAGCTCAAACGGCACCGCCTGGATACCGTGGCGGATCACTTGGGGCTCCCCGCCTTCACCCACCACCGGGCATCGGATGACGCTAAGACAGTGGCACGGATGTGTGACTGGTTTCTGCCCCGGCTCCGAGAATTGGGCGTCGAAACCGTCGATCAGATCAACGGGGCAATGCTGACAGCAGCGGGGGAAAATGGCCGGCAGGCCAGCGGCCCCACCCGGCATATTACCCTGTTGGTGCAGAATCAGACGGGGCTTCGGAATCTGTATAAGTTGATCTCCAAGAGCCATTTGGAGCACTTTAAGCGGTTCCCCCGGATTCCAAAAAGGCTCCTGGCGGAGAACCGGGAGGGGCTTCTCATCGGCTCCGCCTGTGAGGCGGGAGAGGTCTTTGCCGCCGTACTGAGCGGCAAGAACTGGTCAGAGCTCTGCCGTCTGACGGCATTCTATGATTATCTGGAGATCATGCCCCTCTGCAACAATATGTTCCTGTTGGAGAGCGGCAAAGTGCAGAGCGTGGAGGCCCTCCGGGAGCTCAACCGGACGATTGTCCGCCTGGGCAAGGCCCTGGGCAAGCCCGTGGTGGCCACGGGAGACGCCCACTTTCTCCATCCGGAGCAGGAGGAATATCGCAGGATTTTGCTGGCCTCAAAAAAATTCTCCGATGCAGATAAAGAGATGCCCCTCTACTTGAAAACCACCGACGAAATGCTGGCGGAGTTTGCCTATCTGGGCAAGGAGACCGCCTATGAGGTGGTGGTGGAGAACACCCGGAAAATCGCCGACCTCTGTGAATCGGTGCGGCCCCTGCCCGACGGGTTATATACGCCCAAGATTGAACATTCCGCAGAGGAGCTGGATTGCCTCGTCCGTGAGAAAATGGGGGAACTCTACGGGGAGACTCCGCCGAAGCACGTGCGGGAGCGGGTGGATATGGAGCTGGACGCCATCATCGGCCGGGAGTTCGACGTGGTCTATATGAGCGCCCAGAAACTGGTGGCCAAGAGCCTGGAATCCGGATATCTGGTGGGGTCTAGGGGCTCCGTGGGTTCCAGCATCGTGGCGTTTTTGGCGGGGATTACGGAGGTCAACTCCCTCCCGGCCCACTACCGCTGCGGGAACTGCAAACACGCCGACTTTGAGGCGGGTCGATCTTATGGATGCGGGGCGGATATGCCGGACGCCCCCTGCCCTATGTGCGGCACGCCCTATGAAAAAGACGGGTTCGACATCCCCTTTGCCACGTTTATGGGCATTGACGGGGACAAAATACCGGATATTGACTTAAACTTCTCCGGCGAATATCAGGCCATCGCACATCAGGAGACCAACCGGCTCTTCGGCGCAGATCACGTCTTCCGGGCGGGAACCATCGGCACCCTGGCCAGCAAGACGGCCTTTGGCTATGTGAAAAATTATCTGGCGGAGCGCAACCGGATCGTGACCCGGGCGGAGGAAAACCGGCTGACCCTGGGGTGCGTCGGCGTCAAACGGACCACGGGTCAGCACCCCGGCGGTCTGGTGGTTATTCCCCAAGATAAGGAGATCTACGATTTCTGCCCCGTCCAGCACCCGGCGGATGCCACGGAGTCGGGGGTTGTCACCACCCATTTTGAATACCACTCCATGGAGGACAACCTGTTAAAACTGGATCTCCTGGGACACGACGATCCCACTATGATCAAGTACTTACAAGACCTGACGGGGATCGACCCCCAGACCATCCCCTTAGACGATCCGGAGACCATGGGTATTTTTCAATCTCCCCTCCCGCTGGGATTGCCGAAAGATGACCCTATCATCGGCAAGACGGGGTCTATCGCAGTGCCCGAGTTCGGCACCCGATTTGTGCGGGAGATGCTAAACGACACAAAGCCGGAGGTCTTTGATACTCTGGTACGCCTCTCCGGCTTCTCCCACGGCACGGATGTGTGGCTGGGCAACGCCAAAGATTTGATTCTCACGGATACGGCCCGTGTGGATCAGGCCATCAGTTGCCGGGACGATATTATGCTGTTTCTTATAGAGAAAGGCATGGCAGATAAGACGGCCTTTCAGATTATGGAATCTGTCCGGAAGGGCCGGGGATTACGGCCCGAGTGGGAGGCGGAAATGGCGTCTCTGGGCGTCCCCCGGTGGTATATTGACTCCTGCCAGAAAATCAAGTATCTGTTCCCTAAGGCCCACGCCGTGGCCTATGTGATGATGGCCTTTCGCATCGCCTGGTTCAAGGTACACCGGCCCCTGGCGTTCTACAGCGCCTATTTCACCGTCCGGGCCAAGGCATTCGATGCGGCCTATATGTGCCGGGGTCTGGATGTGATCCGGGCGAAAATCAACGAGATTGAGCGCAACCCGGAACCCTCCGCAGTGGAGACGCAAATGCTGGTCACCTTAGAGGTTTGCTACGAGATGTATCTGCGGGGCTTCTCTTTCGGAACCGTTGACCTGTATCAATCGGACGCCACCCAATTTCTCATAGACGGGGACCAACTGATCCCGCCTTTCGTGGCCGTCTCCGGTTTAGGCGAGGCCGCCGCCGTGGATCTGACCACCCAGCGGCAGGGGAGGACGTTTATCTCCATTGAAGATTTGGCCGCCACCTGTTCCAAGGTCTCCAGCGCACATATTGAACAGCTCAAAACCTTAGGCACGCTGGCGCACTTGCCGGATACGAGCCAGATGACATTGTTTTAGAGGAGGCCGGGCCATATGCAACCGATTATCCACACAAAACTCAACCCGGTGATCGAAATCCTGGGGCTGATCTATATGAGCTATAACCCCAAATTACAAGAAAAGGCGCATTACATGGAGCAAGCGGCAGAGCTTGGGATCAGCGGCGAAGAGTTCTATAAGAAATACGCCCCCCTCCTCAACCGCTATATTGGGGCATTTGAGAAACAGATGGTCATAGATGAGGCGGACAGTGTCTTTTTTGCCGAGGCGGATACCCAGTTTCTATTTTTTGCACAAATGCTATTTGCCGCCATGCCAGCGTGGCTGGAATCCATTGAGTCCATCCCTGAGGCAGAGCTTTCAGCGGAACTGATGGACGGCATTCGCAGTTATATCGTGGACAGCCTGGCCGAGGGTGCGACGACAAATGAAATCATCGACGCACTGGCACAGAGCGAGCTGCTGCCCAGCGTGTGCTGGCAGTTCCTGCAACTGATACAACAGCCCAAACAACAGTTGACCCAATTGGCGCAAATCATTCGGAAAAATCTCCCCGCTTATGAATCTGCGTTGCTGGCCGTGGAAAAGCCCCTTAAAAAGCGCATGGAGCTCTTTGAAAAAGCAAAGCGCAGCGGCGCACCAAACAGAGCGCAAGAGTTGCGAAAAGCGCTTGAGCCGGAAGAAGAGCCGATCCATACGGTGACGCCCATGTTGATTCACCCCGCATTGGAAATTGCCGTTGAGGGGCATAATTACGTGGGCCTGTTTATAGACGATGTGTTCCAGATGGTGGACAATCTGAAAAAGGCACACAGCAGTAACCCGGTGTTAAAGGCTGTGGGAGACAGCAGTAAATTTGACATTCTCGTATCCCTCAACCGTGCGCCCAAGTATAATCTGGAACTGGCGGAACTCCTGGGGCTCAGTGCGGCGACCATATCGCACCATATGCAGACACTGATTTTACACGGCTTGGTGTCCGTGGAAAAACGGGACGGGCGGGTGTACTATACACTGGAGAAAGAGCCGATCCGGGAGATTATCGCCGGCCTGCAAGCGACTTTTAACATTTGACAACGATCAAATCATATGATATTATATTCGAAGTCGATCAAATTTGATGATCGACTTCTATTTGCTCGAAAATTAGACGAACATAAAATTTATTAGATGAAAATGAGGTTTTTGTATGGGACGGTATTTTAAGGAACATAAGTTGTTGGTGGCGGCCACGCTCCTCTGGTGCGTCATCACGGCGTTGATTGTAGCCGGGGTCGCATTGATTCTGCAGCGGGTGCTGGACTTGGCCCTAAGCGGAAATGCGGATCAATTTATGCGGACACTGGCATTTGCAGTGGTGTATTTTGCGGCCATGGGCCTCAGTATCTATCTGTCCACTCTGTTTGGGTTCAAAGTGACGTTTCGGGTGCTCAAAAGTATGCGCCGGGCCGTATTCGCAGGCGTGATGCGAAAAAATATGGAGGAATTTCATGCGGTGAACACGGCGGACTATCTCTCGGCGCTGAACAATGACATGAAGATTATTGAAGAAAATTATTTAAATAATATCTTTGATGTGTTTTACAATGCGGTGCTGTTTGTCGCCTCCCTGGCTGTGATGCTGTATTTTGACGTGTTCGTGACCCTTGCGGTCATCGGGGCGGCGGTGCTGATGATGATTGTCCCCAGCCTGATTGGGGCGGCGCTCCAAAAGCGGCAGATTGTGCAGTCAGAGAAACTGTCGGCATTTATGGTGCGATTGAAAGACTTTTTCTCAGGCTTTGAAATCATCCGCACCTATCGCATGGGGCCGTTTGCACAAAAAGACTTTGGGAATCAGAATGATGAACTGTTTACAGCGCAATACCGTGTCGGCAAGCTCATGGCAGTGGTTGCAGGGCTGACGGCCACCCTTGCGATTTTGGTGCAGGTGACGGCGATCTTCCTGTCGGCGTATTTTATTATCACCGGGCGGATCACGGCGGGTGTGCTGCTGGGTCTGGTGCAGGCCAGCGGCATGTTGGTCTCCCCTGTGGGTACTCTGATCGGCATGTTGCCGCTGATCCAGGGGGCAAAGCCCATTATTGAGCGGATCAACCGCTTTGCCGACCACGAATCCACGGGATTCGTCGGGACCCAGACGCCCACATTTGAGACGGGGATCACCGTGTCGAATGTGCACTTTGGCTATACGGAAGAAAATATGGCGTTGCAGGATATGTCCGTTGTCTTCGAACCTGGGAAAAAATACGCCATTATCGGCGGCAGTGGGTGCGGGAAATCGACGCTGATTAAACTGCTCACCGGCTACTATTCCAACTACGAGGGTGAAATTGCCTATGACGGTGTGGAGTTACACCAGTTGGACATGGAAAAACTGGGCGAATTATCAGCGACAATTCACCAGAATATCTATCTGTTTGACGAGACGATCCGGGATAATATCTGCCTGCACCGGGACTATTCGGAGGGCGAATTACAGCGTGCCCTTGGGATCAGCGGGGTAGATTTATTCTTGGGTGCGGGCGGGAAAGACTTATCCGATCCCGTGGGTGAAAACGGCGCAAACTTATCCGGCGGACAGCGGCAGCGGATTGCGGTGGCCCGGGCGCTGATTTTGAATAAACCATTGCTGATTTTAGACGAGGGCACATCGTCCCTGGATTTACAGACGGCCTATGACATTGAGAGCCGCTTGCTCAGAGAAGAGGAATTGACCCTGATTACCATCACCCATGCCCTCAATCCCGAACTGCTACAGGCCTATGATCGTATTATCTTTATGAAAGACGGCACTGTCGCCGAAACAGGGACGTATGCAGAGTTGATGCAACAGAGTGAGATGTTTGCGGCGTACAGCCGTGTAGCGGAAGGTTGATATCCTGCGTAGCGAAAAAGACAAGACCAGATTTTTAAAACGGAGAACTCCGAACTCAGCCTCTGCCGGGACTGCGTTCGGAGTTCTTACTAGCAAAATGTACTGGCTTTTGCCGCTTACGGACGCCCCATCCGAAGTCCTTTGATGAACGCTTCTACTTGCCGCTGTCTCCCCTCGTCCAGGGCTTGGAGCTGGGCGAGGACATTGTACTCTAGATCCGTCATTTCGGCAGTTGCCTCCGGATTTCGCACATCGGAATGCCCGGCGAGAAAATCTAAGCTGACCCGGAAAAATTCCGCCAACTGGATACACGTCTTCATATCCGGGAGCCGATCCCCCGTCTCGTAAAGGCTGATGGTTGATTGAGACGTATTCAAATGCATGGCCAAGCCGCCCTGATTTAAATGCCGCTCCCGCCGCAGTTGCCGGATTCGATTCATTTCGACACCTCCAGACAAATTTCTATCTATAAATTTATAACAAATACTGGTAGCAAATATTTATATGTAGAATATTTGAATTGAAATTTGAAATATATCGTATTAAAATATCTAATATTCTTGATTGAGCCCTGTTTACGCTCGCCTTCTGCAGAAAAATTTTTGCACTTTCGTACAAATCATCGCCGTTGCCGCACAGTGGAAATAGGTGTATTCTTGACGAAACACTTGCATTTTTGGCAGAGTTCGCCTATAATAGGAAGTCAGAAGTCAACATAATACTGGAAAGGACGCACCATGAAGAAATTCAGACGCATATTTGCCGTACTGCTGGCGATTACACTTCTAGTGGGTTTGCTTCCCTTAGAAAACACAGCAGAGGCCTTCACTCCGGCCCACAGTGTGATCCGGGTAGGGCTCAACGGCTACCGAAGCTGGCAGGTTACGCCAACCGTCAACTTGACCAACACTGGGGGGCTGCGCCTCGGGACATTCAATGCATCCCGGCAGTTTGTCCCCACCGGCAACACATTCACGACGTTACGGGTCGCAGGCAGCGGGGCAAATGTAACCGTGACCGATGGCGCCGGGGCGACGGTGTTTACCGGTTCCAGCGTGAGCATCGGGCCAGTCAACCCATCCATCACCACTACATATGCACTCCCCGGTGTAAACTTCGGAGACAACGTCAGGAGCAGTTTCTATTTCCACGGCGGATTCCGATTCACCTCCTCCGGCGGCAGCTTGACCGGAATCAACTACGTAAATATTGAGGATTACGTCCGTGGCGTAGTCCCCTATGAATCAATCCCTTCCTGGCCGCTGGAAGTGCTCAAGGCGCAGGCCCTCACGGCCAGGACATTTGCCGTGGCCAACTTTGGCCGCCGGGGCGCCCACGGGTTTGATGTCTCCAATACCACATGGTGTCAGGTGTATAAAGGTACTCACTTGGCCAACGCCAACACAGACCGGGCCGTCCGTGATACGGCGGGACAGTTGATCCTTCACAACGGCCGCCCCATTGAAGCTGTGTATTTTTCTGCCAGCGGCGGCGCCACGGAAAATGTGGAAAATGTCTGGACTGCCCCCAGGGCGTATCTCGTCGGCGTGAACGATTCCCGTGAACAGACTCCCTCCCACGTCCAGTGGTCCCGCACCTTGACGGCGGCCCAATTGCATACCCATATGCGCAACCGGGACTCCGCTTTCAATTTGCCGGACATTGCAAACGTAATTCCCAACTACACAGCTATGGGGAATATGTATTCCGTCACCTTTGTGGCCTCCAACGGCGCCACCCGTACCTATAGCCGCGGGGCGGCACGGACCGCAATACTGGGCGGACTATCCAATTTTACCAGCCAACGATTCAGGATTACAAGCAATGCCAGACTCGCTCCGCAAGAGCTATACGACGATATCTACTTCACACCCGATGTCACGGAGGATGACCTCCACCTCTTCCCCGCCGACGACCTCCACCTCTTCCACAGCGAGATGGAGCTCTGGGCCATGGCGGAGGCGGGGTTGTTAGAAGATCCTGAAGAGTCCCTGCCTGTCGAACCGGCCACAGCGGGGTTGACATTCACGATCTCCAACTATGGGTTCGGCCACAATGTGGGTATGAGCCAATGGGGTTCCAACTCCCTGGCCCGTCTGGGCTATACCTATGACCAGATCATCCGCTTCTATTACACCGGCGTAACTATCTCAGGCCATAGCGGCTCAATCACGCAACCCGACCCCCCTGGCGGCCCGGTTCCGTTTATTGACGTCCCGGCCAATGCGTGGTTCTATGAGCCGGTGAACTATGTCAGAGAACAGGGCCTCATGCTCGGCACATCTCACAACACGTTTGAACCCACGCTCACCGCCACACGGGGCATGTTCGTGACCATCTTAGGCCGCATGGCGGAGATCAATTCGCTGGAGTTTGCCCCCAGAGCCACTGTTACCGGCAGCGTGGTCAATTTCCGATCCGGCCCCAGTACGTCTCATGCGGTGCTTCGTCAGGTAAACGCCGGAACCCAGGCCCGTGTTGTCGGGCAAAGCGGGGATTGGTTCCGGTTGAATATTGGCGGCCAGATCGGCTATATCCGCTACGATTTACTCTCCTTGGAATGGACTTGGCACGATGTGGCCCCCGGCGCTTTCTATGCGCCCTACGTGGCCTGGGCGCGCTCAGCAGGCGTTACCACAGGAACCGGGCTAGATGTATTTAGCCCCGGTCAGACCTTGTCCCGGCAGGAAATGGCCACTTTCCTCCACCGCTACACTATCGCCATGGAGATCACACTCCCTCAAGACACCTCCCTCCCCCTCTTCCAAGATATCGGCACCGTGGCCGAATGGGCCAGAGACGCCGTAATTGCTCTACAGCGGGCCAATATCGTCCGGGGTACGGGGGATGGAAGCTTTGAGCCCTTAGGCCTCAGCGACCGGGCCAGCGTGGCCAGTATGATCGCAAATTTCCATCAGCTCCACGGATAAAAGATGTCTGCACACCGTAAAAAACGGCCTCTCCCTTTGTCAGCGGAAATTTACCCTTGACAAAGGGAGAGAAAATGCGTAAAATACTTAGGCTGACTGATTTGCGGATCGGTTCGCATGATATCTATGCGCCAGTAGCTCAGCAGGATAGAGCAACTGCCTTCTAAGCAGTAGGCCAGGGGTTCGAATCCCTTCTGGCGTACCAGTGCGGCGCCTGCGCCGCACGTTTACGGTGGGTGTAGCTCAGTTGGTTAGAGCACCGGATTGTGGTTCCGGGGGTCGCGGGTTCGAATCCCGTCATCCACCCCACTTAATGGGACGTCGCCAAGCGGTAAGGCACCAGACTTTGACTCTGGCATTCGAAGGTTCGATCCCTTCCGTCCCAGCCAGTATGACCCATTAGCTCAGTCGGTAGAGCATCTGACTTTTAATCAGGGTGTCCGGCGTTCGAGTCGCCGATGGGTCACCAAAAAGAACGCCCCACAGGGCAACTCCTGTGGGGCGTTTCTTTTATTCCTGATCCGTGTGTTTCAAGAGGGTCTCTTCCGCATCTCCCATCGATTTTCTTAGGTTGCGGGAGACGGTGCGGAGGATGGCCGCCAGTTGCCGCTTCTCCGGAGAATCTTCAATCCGGGAGAGGGGGATGAGGGCGATGTCCAAGAGTTCGCAGACGTCTGTCACGGAGATTCCGATTTGGAGGTACATGATGTTGTAGGGCTCTTGCATGTTGCATCGTCCTTTCGGTCTGGATTGCGGGAGAGCTGCTCCCACGGGGCGGATTCCTCCGCCCCGCAAGGCCAGGCCCTCACCGCAGACCGATGAAAAAGCCGCAGCACGGGGCTACCCATACTGCGACATAGTTTCGAATGAAAGCTACGCCCTCACGGCCATACAATCCTGTTCTTGCG
>Ga0123355_10001997_pt1 | contig 28805 bp, 30 predicted proteins | sample TergutEmb28metaG_3_FD_89872 | JGI IMG/M metagenome (GOLD analysis project Ga0123355, IMG submission 89872) | Embiratermes neotenicus P1 segment gut microbial communities from Petit-Saut dam, French Guiana - Emb289 P1 | ecosystem: Host-associated > Arthropoda: Insects > Digestive system > Gut ... | reverse complement strand
CATAAGCCGCCACTTCCGGTAACGTATGCCACGGCGACGGGCCCGCTATGCTTACTGTCGGTAATGAAAGCATTAATACTAAGAATAGAGCTGTAATCCTCTTGTACATAATAACGCTCCTTTGGGGTTTTTTTATAGCCTGCGCCGTGTAAAAACCCCTTTTCATATTTGTTTACCTTTACTAGAATAATACATTCTTCCAAGTTAAGTTGTCAATATTTGACTTGGCCTTTTGGATGAAAGCATTCAACACCGCTTATTTAGCCAACCAAGCAAGGTTTTTAAAACAACTTTTCTTGAATAGCATAAACCACATTTTCAAGGGTTAACCCCTGTGGCGACATTGTTTTGCCTGCAAGTTTTAACTTGGCCTTTTGGTGAAAAGCGGAAGGTTCGCCATCAATTTTTCATCCAAGAGTACCCCCTTAATTTGCGCTACAAGCTGGTCAAGCAACTCTTGCGCATGGCGATTTTACTCTTCATTTTCAAGCGGCATGTGTTTTTGATATAAGCCCACATTTTATCCGCCTCATCTAGCTGTTTTCTTATTTCCGGCATAAGCATGCGGTGGGCTGTACCTATTTTTAGTTCGCCGAATTGTACTTTTCTAACAATTCAGGCTTGCCGCTGTTTTTTATTTGTAGGTAGCGTTGTACTGTACCTTGCCCAACATCTGCCTCTTTGACAAGAGTTTCTCTAACATCAATTGATTCTTCTTGCGGTTTTGTCGTTTTGGTCCGAAGCTTACCAGCCTTGGCACGAGCTTGCTCGCATGCCCTGTAATTATCACGCCCGGCAGCACTTTGGTTCTCCTTCGCTTTAGCCCGCAACACTTCTTCTTTGCACAGCACCAACTCAATACGTTGCATCACACATATGCAAAAACGGTTAAAGCCGTCTACTATAATTCCGTTCCATAGCAGAATAGCTATATCTTAGGTTTTGTCAAAAGTTCAAAACCAACAAGCATCCCGCCAACACAAACCTTAGAATTTGTCTAAGACTTTATTATGTGGTAGAGTACCAAAAGAGTTTGGAGGTTATAAATAATGTTATGCGAAAGTTTTAGCGCAGCAGATACAGAAAATCTAGGTATTATCCTTGGGCAAGAAGCTAAAAAAGGCGATATATTCTGCCTAAGTGGCGACCTTGGTGCGGGCAAAACTGTTTTTGCACAGGGTTTAGCCCTAGGCCTTAATTACAACGGGCAAGTAACAAGCCCCACATTCACGTTAATGAACGAATACATAGGCGGCCGCCTGCCAATGTATCATTTCGACCTTTACCGCCTGGAAAACGGCGAAGAAGATATGGAAACCATAGGTTACGAGGACTATTTTTACGGCAAAGGTGTAACCCTTGTAGAGTGGGCAGAACTTGCAGGGGATGCCATCCCAGAGAATGCTATATGGATAAAAATACACCACAACCTACAAAAGGGCACGGACTATAGGGAGATATTGATAACGGAAACCTCGGAAGACGAGCTTCTGGAGGTTTCCCCACAATGAAAATACTAGCACTTGATACATCCGGCACATTGGCCAATATAGCGATTCTAGTGGTAAACGGCAATTCTCAAGTTATTGCCGGAGAAACCACGCTAAACGCCCGCATTGGCGAAAAAGCATGGACACATTCGGAAATTTTAATGCCAGGGGTAGATTCTCTATTATCCCTTTGTGGTTTAGATATATCAGAAATAGATTATATAGCCTACACCAACGGCCCCGGGTCATTTACAGGGTTACGAATTGGCGCGTCTACAGCACTAGGGCTAGCCAAAGGCCTAAATATACCTGCAATACCCGTACCCACCCTAGACGCTATGGCCTATAACATGCTTGGCCTATGCCAAAATGGCTATATAGTACCAATGATGGACGCTAGACGAGAGCAAGTATACTCTGCTATTTTCTGTTTTGGTAAAAAGCTTTTCCCTGAACGTATAACAGACTATCTAGCCCTACCAGTTGCAGACCTTATGGAACAATTACCTGATGACAAACCAGTTTACCTATTGGGCGACGGCGTATGCGCAAATAAAAATACAATAACCAAAGGCATTATCATGCCCGCTAACAACAACCGTCAACGCGCAAGTTCTGTTGCCCTATATGCCGCAGAACAAATAAAAACTGGATTCACCCCCGACCCAAACCCAAATCTTTTGTACGTACGCGCACCACAGGCAGAACGGGATTTAATAAAATGATACAAAAAACTAAACCAGAACACGCCGCCAGCATTCACACAATAGAAAAAGAAACCTTTTCAGACCCATGGTCGCTTGACGCAATTCTGTACGAGATAGAAAACTCCATATGCTTTGTTGCCGTAAAAGAAAATACCGTTTTAGGGCATGTCACTATGCGGCACATTATAGATGAAGGGCATATAAATAATATTGCGGTAAAAAAAAATGCCCAGCAAGCAGGTATTGGTACAAAATTACTAAATGCATTAATAGCAGAAGCAAAAGAAAAAGGAATAACAGCCCTAACCCTAGAGGTGCGGGCATCCAACACTCCAGCATTATCCCTTTACAAAAAACACAGCTTTGAAATACATGGCTACAGAAAAAATTATTACGCCCACCCAACAGAAGACGCAGCAATAATGTGGAAAAAATTAATTTGAGGCATGGTGAATAGATGAATACTCCTCGCAAACTTAACTGGACAGAGCTTAAATATTTTTCAAACTTAACAAGCACTAAAACCCAAAGTATCGACTTGATAGGCCAAGCCCGAGCAAAAGAGGCATTAGAATTTGGCCTTTTAATGGATGAAAAAGGCTATAACGTGTATGTGGCAGGGCAAAGCGGCACAGGCCGTACAACTTTTGCTACTTCTTTTGCTAAAGAAATTGCAGAAAAAAAACCGACCCCGCCAGACATTTGTTATGTATACAACTTCGAGAACCCAAAACAGCCTAAACTTTTACGCATCCCCGCCGGTATTGGCAAAGAACTTAAAAGCGAAATGACTGATTTAATAACCAAACTTACAGTAGAGATACCAAGGGCATTCCATAACCGTGAACACGAACAAAGAAAAAACAGCATAGTAAAAGTGCTTAAAACAAAACATGAAGAAATCATACGCCTAGTAACAGAAGAAGCTAAAAAAGCTGACTTCGAGGTTAAAAACTCAAGCTCCGGTATTTTTTTCGTGCCTATAATTAACGGCGAGGCCATCGGAGAAGAGCAATTCGATGACCTATCTCTTGACGAGCGCGAAGCAATAAGCAAAAAATCAGAATCCATACAGCAACACGCATCAGACGCGCTTAGGGAAATAAAAGACTGGGAGAAATCCACCAAAAAAGAAGTTGAAGATTTAGATTATTCTTTGGGGCTATTAACAGTAGGCCATTACATGAGTGATATTTTCCAAAAATTCGCCAAACTGCCAGAGGTGCTGTCTTACCTTAACGCAGTAAAAGAAGATATTCTCGATAACCTCCCCGACTTTTTGTCCCAAGATTCCGACGAAGAAGAGGGCTTACCCGGGCTTTTACCGGGGCTGGGTAAAAAAAATAACGAAGACATAATGTCTAAGTACAAAGTGAACCTGCTTACAGACAACAGCGGCCTAACGGGCGCGCCGGTAGTTGTAGACTTCAACCCAAGTTATACAAACTTGGTTGGTGATATAGAATTTGATAACGAGTTTGGCAACTTCTCTACAGATTTTATGAAAATTAAGCCGGGGCTTTTGCACAAAGCCAACGGTGGATATTTAATTTTGCAAGCACAAGACCTTTTAAGCCAACACCACGCATGGGAGGTTTTACGCCGTAGCCTTATTACAGGGCAAATTGTTACGGAGCCTTTGCGTGAATACAACACAGGCATTGCCGTTAATGGTATAAAACCCGAAACTATCCCGCTGGACGTTAAAGTAATAATAATTGGCGGCTGGTTCTATTATCATATATTGCACTATTACGACGATTATTTTGAAAAGCTCTTTAAAATACGAGCAGATTTTGACTATGAAATGAAACTTGGAGTAGATAGTATCGACGGCTTGGTTAGTTTCGCTAAAAAGCATTCCAAGTTACCACCAGATGCAAGTGCATTAAACCAACTTGTAGAATACTCCACCCGTATGGCAGGCAAGCAAGATAAACTCTCCGCCAACTTTGGCCAGTTCAAAGAAATAATAGACGAGTCCGCCGCAAGAGCAAAAATGGCGGGCGCAAAAAAAGTTTCTGCCAAGCATGTAATCGAGGCAATCAATAAACGAGAATTCCGCCTTAACTTATATGAAGAAAAACTGTCCGAACTTATAGAAGAAGATGTGGTGATGATTTCTACCGACGGTGATAAGGTTGGGCAAATAAACGGCCTTGCGGTAATTGATACCGGTGATTTTGCGTTTGCAAAACCTTCCCGTATTACCGCCACAACTTATATGGGCACCGCCGGTATAGTTAATATAGAAAAAGAAGCAGACATGTCCGGCGAGATACACGACAAAGGCGTGCAGGTTTTAACAGGATACTTGGGGCAAAAGTATGCCCAAAACTTCCCGCTAAACTTGTCTGCCCGCATTTGTTTCGAGCAAAACTATAGCGGCATAGACGGCGATAGCGCGTCATCAACTGAGCTGTACGCAATACTTTCATCGCTTTCAGGCGTACCAATACGCCAAGACATTGCGGTAACAGGCAGCATAAACCAGCATGGAGAAATACAGCCTATTGGCGGAGTTACTCACAAAGTAGAAGGCTTTTTTGATATATGCAAAAAACGCGGGTTAACAGGCAAACAAGGCGTGCTTATCCCTACCCGCAACATAAAAGATTTAGTTTTAAAGGATGAAGTTATCGAAGCGATTAAAAAAGAGCAATTTCACATCTACCCCATCTCATATATAGATGAAGGTATTGAAATTTTGATGCAAATGTCAGCGGGAACAGAACCATATTCCGCAGAAACAGTACACGGCAAGGCATACCGCAAATTACGTTCGTATCATAAAAAAGGAGAGCAAAAATAATGTACCAAGGCCATAACCCCAGGGAGCTTGTGCAGGCATTCGACAGCCCCCTGTATGTATATAACGAAGAAATTTTACGTACCCGCTGTAGAGAAATGAAAAATCTCGTAACTTACAAAAATTTTGCAGTAAATTATGCGATAAAAGCAAATACGAATATCCACCTCATGAGCATTGTACGTGAAGAGGGGCTATGTGCAGACGTTAGCAGCCCCGGAGAAATTGCGGCGGCTTTTGCCGCCGGATACACGGCGGATGAACTATTCTTTATTGTAAACGGCGCATCACCTGCCGAACTGCAATATGCAATAGACCGAAATGTCAGAATTAGCGTAGATTCTCTCTCGCAACTAGAAACCTATGGCAAACTAAACCACGGTGGAGAAATTGCGCTTAGGTTTAACCCCGGCATTGGTGGCGGCCACCACGAAAAAGTTGTAACCGGCGGCGACGGCACAAAGTTTGGTATTATGCCGGAATTTATCCCGCAGGTTAAAGAGTTATTGGCGAAATATGACTTACGCCTTGTTGGCATTAACCACCATATAGGCTCGCAAAACTGGGGAGATTTGTATCTTGAAGGCGTGCATGAACTTTTAAAACTTGCGAATGAGTTCCCCGGTTTAGATTTTATAGATTTAGGCGGCGGTTTTGCCATTCCCTACAACAAACAAGGCGGCGAAAAACCAATGGACCTTATTTCATTGGGCACCGCATTGGACAAGCTGATGACAGAATTTGCAGCAAGCTATGGCAAAGAAGTGAAGTTCTTTATAGAACCCGGGCGGTATATTGTTGCAGAATGCGGCGTATTATTGGGTACTATCAACTGTAAAAAAACTTGCGGCAGTGTGAAATATGTAGGTACAGACATTGGGTTTTCTGTTTTTGCTCGCCCAATGTTGTATGATGCGCATCACGATATAGAGGTTTATTCAAACGAGAAAAAAGACACTTCCGAAGTGGTTAGTCTCGTAGGCAACCAGTGCGAGTCCGGTGACTACATCGCAAAAGATAGACTTCTTCCGGCTTTATCGGAAGGCGATATTTTTGGAGTGATGGACGCTGGAGCATACGGTTATTCTATGGCCAGCCAATACAATCACCGCCCACGCCCCGCAGAAATTTTGATACAAAAAGATGGGCGTGTTAAGCAAATTCGCAGGCGCGAGACGTATGCGGATATGTTAAATACCATGCTGTAAAAGAGGTAAGACGAAATGATTAACATTGCTAAGATAAAATCACTATGCGACAATGGTGCTTTGCGTTGGACAAATCATGTGCTCGTTAGATTGATTCAGCGTAACATATCTATGAATGATGTCGTTTGCGCTTTGTACAATGGTGAGATAATAGAGTTGTATCCCGCTGATTACCCTCATCCGAGTTGTTTAGTTTTGGGATATATGCTCGACAATGAGTTTATTCATGTTGTATGTGGTTTGGGCAAAGAAGAATTATGGCTGATAACTGCTTACCGTCCAAATCCCAGTGAATGGACTGAGGATTTCAAGCTTAGAAAGGAGAAGTCGTAATGAATTGTTTTATGTGCAAAGGGAGTTTATTTGATAAGTCCACTACCTTTATGGTTGACATTGATAAGTCAATTATCATTGTTAAAAATGTACCTTCTCACGCATGTAGTCAATGTGGTGAGGTTTCATATAGTAACGAGGTCGCGAAACAGCTTGAAAAAATTGTTGATTCTTTACGAAAGTCTATTACAGAAATTGCTGTGGTAAATTATTCAGAGAAAGTTGCATAAGGAAGTGATTTTATGTTTTTTATATTCATGGCACTAAATTTCGGTATATCGTGGATTAATGCCCGTGCTGCGGGTAAAGTATGGAGCGAGTCTAAGGAAATCGGCGGCATGTTACGCTTTAACGCCATAATTGCCTATGCAATGGCCATTGCTGGTTTCACTATGATATACGCTTTAATTTTGATACTTTTGGCACCATATATCCTGCCGCTGTTTCTGGAGATAAGCCCGGAAGAGTTGTGGGATGTTATGACACTTACAAACGATTTACTCTTCCTTATGATTGGCGCATTTATTGTACCCACCGGATTTTATGTATGGTTCACCAGCGCGGTTATGTTTTGGAAGCGACGTAACCTTGGCGGCGGACTGCGCCTTGGCTGGAATACATTTGCTATGATACGCAACACCGCTGTTTTTGCGCGTCATGCTCCAAGTGCATTTGGGCGTATTTCTAAAGCCCTTTTTGGCGGAGGCGGCAGAGGCAACCGTGGCAAGGGTGGGGCTGCACTGGTAGCAGTTTTTCTTATTATATTGGCACTGCTGGGCGGCTACTTAACCGCATCTGCCATTATGAAAAAAGCCGACGAACGGCATGACCTGTTCGAGGGGCTGGACGTTTGAAATCCGCACTCCTTTGGTGTGCGAATTCCAAACTGCTCGCCCATGCGTCCAGGCTGTGATTTTACACCTGAGCAGCAGTAATTCCTTCTGCCTCTATTCGTAATTTAACAAATAGTTGTAACCATTCAGGATATGTATGAATTTCAGAAAATATAATTGGTAATCTTCTTTTCCCAACTCTTCTATCCATGATTGCAAACAATTTAACTACCATGTCAGATGAAATCAAACTTTTTCCGATACTTTGGTTATGATACTTGTGGAAGGCATTATAAAAACTGAATCGGTCGAGCCCGCCTTGGTTTATAATTTCTGCATCTATTTTGCGCCAGTAATCCCAACTTGATTTGGCATGCTCTTTGAGAATGACATTGCTTTCAATCAAAGTCTTGCGCTTTTTTAGGTAATCATAAAAGCTGGATTTAAATATCTCTTTTCCATCGAGTCGGATAGCAACTCGACATTCTTCGTCGTGCGTCTTTTTATAGCGAGTTACAAAATACTGTATCCGCCCTTTAAGAGAATCACAAATGTTTTCTTGTTCCAATACTTTCCGCATTGCACTCCATGAATATCCCATTATTTTTTCTCCTTATTTTTTTACAAGCGCGGCTTTGCATTCGCCATTTTGCAGAACGACCACTCTGTCATTGATGAGGCAAGCACTGCGTCACGTAATGACCAAAGGCTGCTTAGTAAGCGCACTTCAGCATCGCGGTTGAATAACTCTTTATAGAGATTCGTGTATGTCCCCATGCCAACAGGTATTTCGGATTGTTGGCTTATATAAAATCCGGCGACTTCATCGAAGTAAAAGTTTGCGGGGTTCATTTCGTAAACATAAAGCGTTGCGTTTAGCTGCCGCTCATGCCAATCTTGCTCGATAGCAACTACGTGGTTAGCGGTTGAAGTAAAAAATTTTGCCTTATCTTCACTTGTTGTTTTCTCGCAAAGCCGGTAGCCAACACGCGGGCATTCGCGCGGGAACAGCCAGTTAGGCATTGCAGATTCGGTAAGCGACCACACAAGCCCTACATCAGGGTCAAGCTCCGGACGGCGTGGCAGGCGCGGGTGAAATATGGCTATATTTGAGTCTTCGCTAACATGAAATAGACGCATCGGTCACCTCCATTTTGAGTTTTGTCGTTTTGAGCAAAAGCTTACCAGCTGGCTTACAATGCGGGTTTTGCGGGTTATAAACAATTCACCAAACTGCGAAAAGCACCAGGTATTGCTAAATCATTTATTTCTTCTATTGGTATAAAAGTATAATCCGCTATAGTAAAGGATTCCTCCACTTGACATGTGTAGCTAATCATATTCCATTTGAGATGCGTAAAAAGATGTGTCGTTTCCCCCAGAGATGTTAATTGAGTACAGGTATACCCCAATTCTTGAATATATGCAGAAACATCGTTTTCTTCTAGTGTTTTGTCTATATGATAAAATTCCCACAAACCGTGAAGTAGCCTTTCTGTGCGTTTGCGCATTAAAACGCCATGGAGTGGATGACATATCAGTAAAATAGTTTTGTCTATTTCCTTCACTGCTTTTTTTGGCGATTTAACGGGTAAACGGTGGTGAATATCTTGCCCCTTACAAAAACTACATAAAGGACATTGGTCGCAAAGTGGATTTATTGGTTTGCATATAAGTGCCCCCAATTCCATCAATGCTTGATTAAATGTGCCAGCACAGTCTGGCATTATTTCTTCCAAGTGCTTCGTCAGCGCCTTTTTTGTGGCGGCCTTTGAAATATCACATTCATTTCTTTCTAAACGAGCCATCACACGAAAAACATTACCATCAACAGCTGGCACTTTTTTATTGTAGGCAATGCTAGAAATAGCACCTGCGACGTATGAGCCAATACCGGGCAATTTTTGTAGTATTTGCGAATCTTGTGGTATCTGGCCAGCAAAATCATCCATAATGATTTTCGCAGTCTTTTTCATATTATGAAAGCGGTTATAGTATCCCATTCCCGCACATATTTTTAGTATCTGGTCCATAGGCGCAAGGGCTATTGCCTCAATGGTCGGAAAAGTTTCTATAAATCTAATGTAATACGGCAATAGCGTGTTGATTTGCGTTTGCTGTGCCATAATTTCCGAAACCCAAATATGATAAGGGTTTTTCGTTACCCTCCATGGCAAATCCCTTTTATTTTTGGCGTACCATTGTAATAGTTGCTGCTGCATTAAGTCCTCCAAGTGTGTTTTATGTTTAAGGAAGGTGAGTAAGTGAGTAAAACAAAATTTATTCAAGCATTAGAGCAAAACTCACTTTCGGAAATGCAATGCGTTCCCAAAAGTGACTTGCACAGCCACGCAGGGCGTGGTGGCAATCCTTCATATATTGAAAGCATGCTAAGCGTTACGCTTCCACGCCTAACCGAGCCGCTTAGCTCCGTAGAAGAGATGGACAAATGGTTTAACAGCAATATAAAATGCCATTTCCCAGATAAGAACGGATGGATACAGCGAATCGCCGCCGCTTTTGTGCAGGCTAAAGCAGATAATATTTCCATTTTAGCAATGAGCTATAGCGTTTCGGAAGTGTACTGGCTTGGCGGATTAGATATTTTTATTGCTGTAATGGATGGTTTACATAAAACTTTTGCACCAGAAACCAAGTTTATACCGGATTTAACGTTGACTAGCCCTGATGATTTAAACAAGCTTGACGAAATATTTAACGCAAATTGGTTTAAAGGCATAGATATAATAAACTATTGGGATGCTATATCAATGGATGAAATGAAAATTATGAGCCATAAAGCGCGCGACCACGGTCTAATAGCAAAAGCCCACGTTGGCGAATTTGGCGGTGCAGACGATGTTATGCGCTACGCCGAAGAGCTGGAGCTTGACCAAATCCAACACGGTATAGCAGCAGTGGAATCTCCACAAATTATGAAATGGTTAGCAAAGCATAAGATACAGTTAAATGTCTGCCCCACAAGCAATATTTTATTGGGTAACATAAAAAGCTATGAAACCCATCAAATAAGAACGTTATTTGATTATGGCGTCCCCGTAACAATCAACACAGATGATTTATTAATATTTAATTCAACCGTATCGCAAGAGTACCTTAATTTATACAATGCAGGGCTTATGACTGCCGAGGAACTAAACATTATTCGTGAGATTGGTTTGTCATTATAATTTCTTCTATTTCAATGCCCGCACTTGCAAACATATCGTCCATCCATTCATTCTCTTCCCCGTACACAACCGCTCTTTTTGGAGCGGTTTTTATATACCGCAAAAGTTCTTCTTCTCGAAAATCCGGGTGGTTGCTTATATGCCACACAGCCTTAGGCGTACAGTTTTCTACATGCATAATACAAAACCCTTGCCCTTCCGGGAAAATTATCCACGTACTTTCCAGGCATTCTGCGCTATGTCTCTTGAGCAAATGATGTTGCATGGTGTCCAGCCGCTTTAACTTGTGCTTGCCGCCAAACAACCTGGCACAATTTTCTGCAATATTTTCTGCAATAGATATTGGTATTGCGGTTAACAAAATACAACCATCAAAATCTGCACCATCAAACATGTGGGTTGTAGTGTTCATCTTTTCGCTAATTGGAAAATGAGTTTTTATAAGCTCCCACAAATCTTCTCTTTTTCTCTGCGTAGAAAAAGTTATTTCCTGTTGCCAAAACTTCATTTTTTCCTTTGCTGGCATAACCGCTACGCGGGTTGTTACATCTTTTACATTTGCCAGCAATACTACAGGCTTGCGGGTTTTGTACAAATCCTTTTCAATAGGAAGAAGAAAAGTCACCACCTGCCCCCTATCATGTACCGTAATTTCTGTATCCGTTATACATGCAAAAATTTCACTCATAAATTGACCCACCTACTCTTTTGTGACATAATCTTAGACGAAATCTTAGATTTTGTCACTTTAGTTTTTCAATTTTGCAATGGACGTTCTTGTCCATTGTGAAATATAAAAGAGGCGATATGGAAAACTTGACCCTATCCGTCACAGGCATGACATGTGCCGCCTGTGCAAGAAATATAGAGCGAATTGTAAAAAAACAACCGGGCGTAACGAGCGCCACGGTTAATTTTGCTACCGAAAAACTAACAATATCTTTCGACCCGGCAGTTACCCCGTTGGATACAATAAAAATGGCAGTAAAGCGTGCCGGGTTTGGTTTGCAAACGGAAGTTAACAAAACAGAAGAAACGTTGCAGTTATGGAACAGATTCAAATGGTCGTTAATCATTACAACACCACTTTTTATTTTTTCCATGCTGCCAATGATTTTTTACAGTTTAAATTTGCATATCATCCCCACTGCTTGGGACCCCATGCATAACCCGCACTACAACGGACTTATTCAACTGATTGCTACTTTGCCAGTAATGTGGCTGCACCGTAGCACTTTCCGCAAGGGTTTCACTTTGCTTTTCACAGGCAAGGCCAATATGGATTCTCTTATTGCAAAAGGCACCATGATTGCGTTTTTGTTTAGCCTATACATCACAATCGAGAATTTCTTCTTATTTGGTACCGCTCTTCATGTAACTTTTGAAGAAATGGTTTTTATGGGACGCAACCAATTTTATTATGAAACCGTGGCCGTAATTCTAACCCTTATTGCGCTTGGCAAATACCTGGAGGTAAAAACTAAGGGTGGCACAAGCGAAGCTATTAAAAAATTAATAGGCCTTGCCCCTAAAACGGCTAGAGTAATAAGAAGCGAAGCTGAAATTGACATTCCAATAGAAGAAGTACAAATTGGCGACACAATAATTGTACGCCCGGGCGAAAAAATGCCCACAGATGGCACGGTTACAGAAGGCATAACCACCGTAGACGAATCTATGTTAACAGGCGAAAGTTTGCCCGTATCCAAACAAAAAGGCGACCCAATAATTGGTGCCAGCATAAACAAAAATGGCTCCATAAAGTATGTAGCCACCAAAGTCGGAAAAGACACTGTACTGCAACAAATCGTTAAACTTGTAGAAGATGCCCAAACATCCAAAGCACCCATTGCAAGAGTTGCAGATTTAATTTCGGGCTACTTTTCCTATGCTGTTTTAATTATCGCCCTTATTGCAGGTGTTGCATGGTTTTTAGTTGGTTATTCCTTTGTTTTTTCTATGGTTATCGTGGTGTCCGTTTTAGTAATTGCATGCCCGTGTGCGCTAGGGCTTGCCACGCCAACAGCAATAATGGTTGGTACAGGCAAGGGCGCAGAACACGGCATATTAATTAAAGGCGGCGAGTATTTAGAAACAACCCATAAAATAAATACAATAGTGCTGGATAAAACAGGCACCATTACACTAGGCAAGCCCCATGTAACAGACATTTTAGCAGATAACCCGAGCGAGCTATTAAGAATCGCAGGCATAGCAGAAAAACTTTCAGAGCACCCCTTGGGTGAAGCAATTGTAACCCACGCAAAAGAACAATTTGGCGAACTACCTACCCCAGATAATTTTATCTCCATTACCGGGCAAGGCGTAGACGCATTAATCGAAGGCAAGCAAGTGCTGATAGGCAATAAAAAACTAATGGATAGCTACCACATAACCATACCCGATACCAACGAACTTGCCGCCCAAGGCAAAACCCCGATGTATGTAAGTATAAATAATAACTTTGCCGGCGTAATAGCCGTCGCCGATATTATAAAACCCACCAGCAAAACAGCTATTAAAATGCTGCAAAACATGGGCATAGAAGTTGTAATGGTAACGGGTGACAACAAATTAACAGCCCACGCCATAGCTAAGGAAGCCGGAATAATAAACGTACAGGCAGAAGTGTTGCCCGACCAAAAGCAAACTACCATACAAACCCTGCAACAGAGCGGCAAAAAAGTCGCTATGGTGGGCGACGGCATTAATGACGCACCTGCCCTTGTGCAAGCTGATGTTGGCATTGCCATAGGCACAGGCACCGATATAGCAATAGAATCTGCCGGCATTGTACTAATAAGCGGCGACCTAAGCGGCGTTGTAAACGCAATAAAATTAAGCAAACGCACTATGCGAAATATCAAGCAAAATCTATTTTGGGCATTTTCATACAATGTTTTGGGCATACCTATTGCGGCAGGCGTTTTGTATATATTTGGCGGCCCATTAATGAATCCGATGATTGCCGCATTGGCAATGAGTTTTAGTTCACTTTCTGTACTATTAAATGTTTTGCGTTTACGCAAACAGAAATTGGAGTTTTGAGCATGGATAATTTTGCACCGATGAACACGGCCGAGGTAATGGACAGAGCTGTACACGTCTACAAAACATCGTTTTTCAAACAAATTCTGTTCTCTGGTATTTATCATTTTGTGTCCGTTTATGCCGTAGGCATTGTAGGCCTTATTATTACTGCCATGTTGTCTATTGTTTTTATAGGAATTTTTAGTGCTGCTGGTGGGTTTGTTGTTTTGCTTTCATTGCTACTTGGCGGTATATTCATACTTTGGTTTTCTGTTGCACAGGCGGGGCATATTCTACTTTCCAAAAATGCCTTTTTTGGCGAAAAGGTGCAGCTCAAGCTAGGCATGCTGCCCCGTATTTCCTTCCGTGTTTTCTTTACAATTATTGCGCAAGTCATTGCGTTAATCCCTTATGTTGCGCTGTTGATACTGTTTTTCGCCGCAACCGAACATATTATCATCGTAACCTTTACTAACTTTTGGCTCGAATTTTTTATCATTATGTTTGTTTTCGTTTTTTGGGTGCTTCTCTTCTTTGTGTACTTTCATATATTTTCTCTTTCTGTTGCTGTTTCTGTTTTTGAAAAAAAGGCGTTCTTTGGTGCATTGCTCCGTTCCTGGAAACTGCTAAGGAGAGAATTTTGGAAAACTTTTGGTGCAAGAACTCTTTGGGTGCTTGTTATTGGCATTGTTTGGACATCTATTTTTGGTATATTTGGACTCATTGCCGGCGGTACAGAATTTGTGATGGATGCGGTTTTTAGCAATACATCAGCTGTTTTTTCTCCGATTTTGCTTGTTATTTTTGGCATCTTATCAATAGTTACATATTTTATTGTTGCACCTTTGGATGGTGTTTTTCACGCAACGTTATATTTCAACCAGCGTATAAAAAAAGAAGGACTAGACATCGAGATTAAACTGGCAAAACTTGAAGAAAAGTTGAAAGCTGCGCCAAAGGGTGAGGGTGAACCCAAATGACCTTCCCAGAAGCTATGAATGATGTTTTAAACGCCCGAAGATACAGGCATCTGCAAGCCGATAATGGCGGCCTGAGAGAAACTTTAGCCAACTGGCTGGAAGAACAGTTTGGGAATTTATTCGACTCTCAAGCGCAACCAATAAGGGAAACAAACTATACGCCATTAAATCTTGATATTTCCTTTTCTGCCCTGCCTATTATTTTTAGCGTTATAGGGATACTCCTGTTGGTTGCAGCAGTTGCCTTTATAATTTACAAAATCGCTTCCGTCAAAAAAAACAAAATCATCTCCCTGGAAGAAATTTTTGAAGAAGCTCGAGACCTTACCGCACTGGATTTAATACGCAAAAGCGACACAATGCACGATAGGCGGCTTGCAGTACGTTACCGCTATATTGCGGTACTGCTTCGTTTAACAGAAAGGCAGACTATTAATATCCGTCCCTCGTTCACAAATTTTATTATTTTGCAACAATTAACTCCAGATTTAAAACCACCTTTTAAAATAGTAGCCGACATTTTTCATTTATCATGGTTTGGATACAAAAATATAAGCGACAGCAAGTATCAAGAATTTATAAACAGCGTAAGCACCTTAGTAAACGGGGGTGCAAATGATGCGTAAGAAAATCATCATTTTAATTTCTGTGATAGTTGTCCTAGCGCTTGCAGCAGCAATTTACTTCATTACAAATGACCCTAGCTCCGGCCCGCCCTATACTTCGTCTTCCACAGGTTATCAAGGAACAAGCTTGTTATTCGATACATTGCAGCATATGGGATACCCCGTTGGCCGTAGTCGTGTCCCACTTACGGCAAGCTTAAACACATCAGATGTTCACATCATTATCCAGCCTATGAATCCCTGGGTAAACCGTAACGCAGCACATGAAATGTTGGATTGGGTGCATAGCGGCGGCAGATTAATTTTCCTGCAAAACAGCAATATTATGGACAACATTGCCCCCGCACCAAATGCCATGTTTGAAGGCCTTAGCATCCATGAAATTGGCGACGGTATTCTTGTAACAGGGCGAGCACTGGATATAACCAATGCAGCACTTGTAGAAAACTACCGACCAGGTGCCGCAATAGAACAAATTTTAAGCACATGGAACGCAGACAGAATACTATTTGCCGAGTATTACCACGGCATGCGAGAAAATGAAAACACATTTGCAAGTTTGCCTTTAGTCGTGCGTCTGATTTTTGTCCAATTGGTTATCGCCGCTATAGCATTTATATGGTTTTTGGGTAAACGCTTTGGCAACCCAATCCCCTACTACCAAGAAACCGAGCGCGGAGAAAATGAACACATACACGCAGTTGTAAGACTGCTCTTGAAAGGAAAAAAATAATATGACTAAAATCTACGACCTTTCTACAAAAATAAAAACGGCTTTAAATAGCCGTGTACTAAATCAAGAAATGTTAACCGACCTTTCACTAACCGCACTTTTTGCCGGTGGTCATGTGTTACTTGAAGGAGTACCCGGGCTTGCAAAAACTTTATGGGCAAAATCTATGGCAGAGCTTGTTACTGTGCCATTTAAACGCTTGCAGTTTACATCCGATATTATGCCTTCTGATATTTTAGGCACCAAAGTGTTTAATCCTAAAACTTCTGAGTTTGAGTTGCGCCGCGGCCCTCTTTTTACTCAACTATTTCTTGCAGACGAAATAAACCGCACTCCACCAAAAACGCAGTCTGCGCTTTTGGAAGTAATGGAAGAGCGTGCAATAACCATAGATGGCGAAACTCACCGCCAAGCCGAGCCTTTCTTTGTAATGGCAACCCAAAACCCGCTGGAATATGAAGGCACTTACCCATTGCCAGAGGCTTTAACAGACCGTTTTATGATGAAAATAAATATAACCTACCCTGGCGTAGTTGCAGAAAAACAAATGCTGCAAATGTACCACCAAGGCAATACTCCGGGCAACTTACCGCCACTTGACGCTATTTGCACCGCAAGCGATATACTCGAAGCCAAAGAGGAAATATCAAAAATAACAGTAGAAGACGGCATTTTCAACTACATTGTAAGCATTGTAGAAACCACCCGCCGTGTAGGCACAATTATGTACGGCGCAAGCCCCAGGGCTTCTGTTGCGCTGTTAATGGCGTCTAAGGCATATGCGGCAATAAATGGGCGGGACTTTGTTATCCCGGACGATGTACGCTTTTTGTGCAAACCCGTTTTACGCCATAGAGTTATGCTAAAGCCCGAAGCAGAAATAGAAGGCACAACCGCCGACCAAGTAATAGACACCATACTTTCACAAGTTAAAGCACCGAGGTAGGACAATGAGCCTAACCAAAAATTTTGTTTCAGTTTTACTTTTGGGTGTAGTTGTAACAATTCTTGCATGGGTTGTTGGGCTTTTAGTGCCTGTATTTATTATTTACAACAGCCTTGCAGTTGTTTTTGTAGTGTTAGACCTTTTTGTAACACCAAACCCAAAGAAGATACAAGTTTTCCGAAATAAAGAAACACACTTGTACTTCAAAACAGATAATCAGATACCGTTAACTGTTAAAAACAAGTCTGGCAGCCGTATTAAAGTTGAACTAAAAGACGAAAGTTTACGCCACTTTAATTTTTTATCGAGTAATATGTGGCACACAATAGAGCCGGGCAGCACCACCGAATTTTCCTATGACGTGATGCCTACAAAACGCGGCAGCTTCGATACAAAGTACGTTTATGTACGGGTTACAGGTATTTTAGGACTATGTGTAAAACATGCAAAAATCCCCTGCCCTACTCGTTTTAAGGTGTACCCAAACGTTAGAGATTTAAGCAAATTTAGACTTATGGTACAGCAAAGCCGCAAGCTACCCCAAGGCGATAAAAGCCTACGCTTATTTGGCAGTGGCGCAGAGTTTGAAAGCCTGCGCACCTATGTAGAAGGCGATGACTACCGTAAAATAAACTGGTCTGCCACCGCAAGAGAAAACAAACTTATAGTAAACCAGTACCAGCCAGAACGTGACCAGCCTGTTTATATAATGCTAGACACAGGCCGCCCCATGAGTTACATGGTAAATGGCTTCAAAAAGCTAGATTATGCCATAAATGCTGCCATAATTTTAACCGACATAGTAAACCAACAAGGCGACAAAGCCGGTCTTTTGGTGTTTGAGTCAGAAGTGCACGCCCATATAAAACCCGGGCAAGGTGCCGCGCACCGCAACAATGTGTTAGAGGCTTTATATCATGTAGAAGACACAAAAAATACCGCCAACTATGGGGCAGCATTTAAAGCATTAAATGAAAAACAAAAGCGTCGCAGCTTAGTTTTTATCTTCACAGACTTTGAAATAATAGATGAGGCAGATGACCTTATTGCAAATATCAAACATATAAAACGACGGCACATGCCCATTGTAGTTTTCATCAAAAACGAAGAATTGGCGCAAATGGCAACGCAAGAAAATCCCGACACCATATACAATAAAACATTACAATCGGTAGCAGAAGAATTCCATAAGGAACGGCAAAGCGTTGTTTCTAAGTTAAACGCTATGGGCATTGCCACCATAGTTACTGAGGCAGAAAATTTCGCTATAAGTGCAGTAAATAAATATTTGCAAAGCCTGGTGATATAATGAAGACAATTAAAATTACGACACCAACAAATATAGAAATTGAGTATAAACTAGCCGGAGTTGGTTCGCGCCTGGCCGCCGCTACTTTGGATTTGTTGATTCAACTTGCCATTATTATTTTTGGGGCAATTATCCTGTATAGCATAGATAATATGCTGGTGAATTTTGGTGTGTTGATAAATTACAATGTAATAACAGCGGTTCTTATCATTTTTGGCTTTGTTGTGAACTTTGGATATTTTCTTCTTTTTGAATTAACAACCCGAGGCCAATCAATTGGCAAAAAAGCTTTTGGTCTTAGGGCCATAAGAGACAATGGACAACCTGTGGAGTTTACCAATGTGTTAGTGCGCAGTATTTTGCGGGCTACAATCGATTCGCTTTATGTTGGCGTTTTTATAATGTTTTTCTCCAAGAAAAACAAACGCCTTGGAGACATAGCAGGCGGCACAATAGTTGTAATAGAAAAACGAACGGAAAAGTATCAACAGCCGCTACTGGCAAAAGAGCCTACTCTACCGGATTTTGTATCCCCGCTTCATAACCTATCCGAGGACGAACGCCAAGTGATTGAACTGTGGCAGCGAAAAAAGGATACCTTGCCATACAAGGGCAAAAATTTTGAACACCGGCTGCAACACTACTTTAAAACTTTGGAGGAATTAAGGTGCAAAGAAGAACAAACCCTCGAAACGCGCATGGCAGAAGAAGGCGGAGACGAAACCCCGTCGGACGATTTTTCAAACAACTTATTTTAGTAATTTTGACTATAGCCACGGTTATTCTGTTTACATTTGTGGTACTACTTATTGTTGGTTTGCATCCGGGTGAAGTTCTGCCGGTTTTCGCACCTACAGAAGCGGCAGAAACTAACCCACCGTCGGAAGAAACGATACCGGTTTTTGCGCCTACTGAAACCAATACCACAGAACCAACATACCAAGAGGAAAACGAAGAATCGACAGAACTCTCACCGTTTAATGTGTTCTCTTTCTACATACCGGCAAACTCGCATTTGTATGAAGCTTTCCAACAAGAAAGGCCGGAGCTAAGCCCCGACCAAGTTGTGTGGATGGTAAATGCCCACTTACATCTGCCTTTTTTTGAAGTCATTATCATTAATGAATACCCAAACCCTCTGCTTGTTAACACCTTTTACAGACTGCCGGACGGTTTTGTGCCGGCAGAACTTGTGCCTGTTAATAATGCAACCGACCATTTACTTGCCACGCCAGAAACCGTAGACGCCTTCCGTGCGCTACGGGCAGAGGCACAGGCAAACAATTTTAGCCTTAGCGTAACCAGTGCCTACCGCACCGCTGGGCGGCAATACGAGTTATGGTCTGGCCGCGGGTATGTAGATGGCTCCACAGCCCGCCCACACCATAGCGAACACCAAACCGGGCGCGCACTTGACCTTTGGGGCCCCGGCGGTTTGCTTGACGCAAGCGGCCCAACTGCAACAGGGGGGTGGGTTGCACAAAACGCACATTACTTTGGTTTTATAATGCGATACAGAGCAGACACTACACATATAACCGGTTATATACATGAGCCCTGGCATATTACATACGTAGGGTTAGAAATTTCTATGTATATGTATGAAAATAATATTTTGAGCCTAGAGGAGTTTGTGGGTAGAAACCCAGACAGACGGTCTATGCCTTAATAGCACTTATAACTTCCAAATAGTTATCGTTAAACAATGCAGTACCCATTACAACATTTGTAACGCCCAGTTTGTGCAATTCTTTTGCGCGCTGGGCGTTTATATTGCCGTCTACGCATAGGGAAAAACCATGCATTTTTGATAGCTCTCCAAGTAATGATATTTTTTCTACGGTATAATCTAAAAATGTCTGTCCACCAAAACCAGGGTTAACCGTCATAACTAACACATGTTCGCAGAGCGGCAATAATTCCTTTACTGTTTCTACAGATGTGCCGGGGTTAATAGCAATGCCGGGCGTTATACCCAATTCTTTTATGGTAGCTAAAGTACGTGCAGGGTGTTTATCCGCCTCTGGGTGGAATGTGATAATTGACGCGCCAAGTTCTGCAAAAAAGTTAATATGCTTTGCTGGTTCTACTATCATCAAATGCACATCAAGTGGTAATGTGCCGTATTTTTTTACGGTTTTGATAACATCGGTACCCACGCCAAAATTGGGCACATAACTGCCATCCATCACATCTATATGAAAATAGTCTACGCCGGCTTTTTCTACTTTGATTATTTCGTTTTTTAAATCTCCATGGTCTGCACACAAGATGCTGGGGTGTATTTTAATCATAAGCTTAAAGACGCAGTGTATGCGCCCGGCACAGGACAAATGTCCATTTCTGTTAACATGTCTACGCGCTCTGCATGGCGGCCACCTTCAAACTCTGTGGCAAGCCATACTTCTAGCAGCTGTTTTGCAAGCTCTGGCGCAATAACTCTTGCACCAAACGCAATAGCGTTTGCATCGTTATGCAAGCGGGACATATATGCGGTGTAAGGGTCGGTACAGTTTACACAACGCACGTTTTGCACGCTGTTTGCCGCAAGCGAAATGCCAAAACCTGTGCCGCAAATAAGTACGGCGCGGTCGAAATCGCCTTTTGCTAAGCGGTCTGCCGCCAAACGACCAAATATGGGGTACTCTGCACGAGTAGATTCGTGCGCGCCAATGTCTTCTACTTCGTGGCCTAGTATTTCCATATACTCTTTTAATGCCTTTTTCATTGGAAAGCCAACATGGTCACTTGCCATGACAATTTTTATTTTATTTATCATACAATCAGCCCTTCTATATCCTGCTCGGTAAACACATAGTCTTTGTTACAGAAATTGCAGTGTAATGTTGCGCTTTTATCTTCTGTTAATATGTTGCTCAATTCTTCTTTACCTAGACTTATTAATGCCTTTGTCGTTTTTTCGCGGGAGCAGTTGCAGTAAAACTCAGGATAAATGGTGTCCAGTATTTCAATGTCGTCAAAAATCATATTTAGAATGCCCTCTATTGTGTGCCCTTCTTCCAAGAGCGTTGTAACCGGCGACAATGAGGGTAACACTTTTTCCAAATGTGAAATAACTTCTTCTCCGGCATCCGGCAAAAGCTGAATTATATATCCGCCGGCTTGTTTAACACTAAGGTCGGTATCTACTAAAACGCCTAAAGCTACAGAAGACGGGGTTTGTTCCGACACAGCAAAATAATAAGTAATATCCTCTGCAATTTCGCTGCTTATAAGTTCTACCTGGCCACTTACAGGCTCTTTTAAGCCCATATCTTTGGTAACGGTTAAAACGCCGATGCCAAGCGCGCCGCCAACATCTAGCTTGCCTTTGTTGTTTTTCATAAACTCGACATTTGGGTTAAAGACATAACCTTTTACACGAGATTTATTGTCTACAACAGCAATAATGCCGCCTAGTTTGCCACTACCACGGAAGTCTAGTGTTAGAATGTCGGTATCATTTTTTAGTGTTGCACCCATCATTGCGGCAGCAGTTAATACACGGCCCAGGGCAGCCGTTGCAACCGGTGTTGTGTTGTGGCTTTTTTGCGCAAAATTGCTCAAATTTTTTGTATTTGCAGCAAAAATCCGTACATTTCCACCAGCGGCGGTGGCTCTTATAATGTAATCGTTCATATAATTTTCCTTATCTTATATTTTCGTGATATACTAACTTAGGTGTTTGATACAAACATATAAAGGAGATGTTTACATGGCTATTAGATTTTCTCAAGAAGAATTCTCTAAACTAAAAAACCACTTAGTGTATTACAATTGTGCCCTAAAAAATATGGAAACACGTATAAATATTTTGATAGAAGACTTTAATCTGCAAGAATCTAACCCATTAGAGCATGTAAAGGCTCGTTTAAAGTCGCCGGAGAGTATTGCGGCAAAACTGGAAAGGCGCGGGCACCCCATTACGGCAGAAAGTGCGGTACAAAACCTGCACGATATTGCGGGCATACGGTGTATTTGCTCCTTTTCGCCAGACATTATAACCATGGCAGACATTTTGCGCCGCCAAGAAGATATGGCCATCTTATACGAACGGGATTATATAAATAATCCAAAACCATCCGGCTACCGCAGCTTCCATCTGGGAGTAGAGATACCCATATACTTAGCAAATCAAACCTTGCGCATACCTGTGGAAGTGCAATTGCGCACACAAGCTATGGATTTTTGGGCCACGCTGGAGCATAAAGCCCGGTACAAATACGCTAACGTAGTGCCGGAAGCTGTAACGGCGGAACTTGTTGCATGCTCGAATGAAAGTGCGATGTTAGACAGGCGCATGTACGAAATACATCAGCAAATGCAGAAGTTGTAAGAAGGGATTAGCCACGGATTACACGGATTAAAAACCGATTTTCACGGATGTGAAGTTGCGTTTAAAAATCGGTGTTATTGGCTCCACAAGCGAGGTTAAGCGGTTCCAACCAAAACGACAAAATGGTCGGAAATTAAAACAGTCCGGTTATTACACCATTTTCATCTATATCAATATTATTTGCGGCGGGTACGGGTGGTAGCCCGGGCATGGTCATAATATCCCCGGCTAGTGCGACTACAAAACCTGCCCCGGCGGATAGTCTTACTTCCCTTATTGTTACAGTAAAACCTTCCGGTGCACCTAAAAGTTTTTGGTTGTCTGAGAAAGAGTATTGGGTTTTAGCTATACACACCGGCAATTCTTTGTAGCCCAATTTTTCTAGGTTACGTATTTGCCTTGCAGCTTCGGCGGTAAGCGCAATACCGTCTGCGCGATAAATTTTTTTCGCTACGGATTCTATTTTAAATTTAAGCGATTTTGACAAATCGTAAGTGAATTTCAACTGTGATTCCTTTTCTGTAATTTCCACAACAGCCTTAGCAAGTTCCAGCCCGCCTTCGCCGCCTTTTGCATGCACTTCGGATAGTCTGCATTCTGCGCCTAGTTCTGCAACGGCTTGGCGTACACATTCAATTTCTGCCTCTGTATCTGTTGGGAAGCGGTTAATTGCTACAACGCATGGCAGGCCGTAATTCTCGGTTATATTTTCTAAATGGCGTACCAGATTTGGTATGCCTTTTTTTAATGCATCTACATTTTCCTTACCTAGTTCTGCTTTTTCTACGCCACCGTGGTATTTTAGCGCACGAATTGTGGCGACTAAAACAGCCGCTGACGGATTTAATCCCATTTTGCGGCATTTAATATTCACAAATTTTTCTGCGCCAAGGTCTGCGCCAAAACCAGCCTCTGTTACTACATAATCGCCAAGCTCTGTGGCAACTTTTGTTGCAACCGCTGTGTTACACCCATGGGCAATATTCGCAAAAGGGCCACCGTGGATAATGGTTGGCGTGCCTTCTAGCGTTTGCACTAGGTTAGGGTCAAATGCTTCTTTTAGCAATGTAGCCATTGCGCCCCCAGCTTTTAAATCTCCGGCGGTAACTGTTTTGCCATCGTATGTATACCCTACAACTATGCGAGAGAGATTTTCTTTCAAATCCGGCAGGCTTTTAGATAGGCAGAAAATAGCCATAACTTCTGATGCCGCAGTTATATCAAAGCCATCTTCTCTTGGGGTTCCGTTGGTTTTGCCGCCTAGCCCGCTGGTTAAAAATCGCAACTGCCTGTCGTTCATATCCATTGCACGGCGGAAGGTTACACGCCTTGGATCTATATTTAGCGCATTGCCTTGTTGAATATGGTTGTCCATCATGGCGGCAAGCAAATTATGGGCTGTTGTTATTGCGTGCAGGTCGCCTGTAAAGTGTAGGTTAAGGTCTTCCATAGGGATAATTTGCGCATGCCCACCCCCAGCGGCACCGCCTTTTACGCCAAAAACAGGGCCTAATGATGGTTCGCGCAAACAGATAACTGTTTTTTTGCCCAATTTAGCCAAGGCGTCACCCAAACCAACGGACGTGGTTGTTTTACCTTCACCTGCTGGTGTTGGGCTTATTGCTGTTACTAAAATTACTTTTGCAGGTTCTGTTTTTGCAGGGTTTTTGTACTTTGCGCTAAGTTTTGCTTTGTAGTGGCCGTATGGTAGAAGGTCATTTTGGGTAAGGCCTAACTTGGCACCAATTTCTGCTATTGGTTTAATGTCTGCCGCTTGGGCGATTTCTATGTCTGTTTTCATGATCGCAACTCCTATTTTTAAGGTATGGAACACGGATTACACGGATAAAAGCTTTGATTTACACGGATAAAAACAAAAAATTTATTCTTCAATCCGTGTAAATCCAAGCTTTTATCCGTGTGAATCCGTGGCCACCGGTTTTAATATCTTAGCAATTCACTTTGCACTAGATTTTTCACATACTCCACAGCCTCAGCCGCTGTTACTTTTTCGGATAGGGATTTGTCACGTTTAGAAATTTCTACTACGCCTTCTTTGTTATTTTTGGGGCTAACAACCACACGCACGGGTACGCCTAAAAGGTCTGCGTCGGAGAACATGAAACCGGGGCTAACTTCGCGGTCGTCAAAAATTACTTCTATGCCGGCTTTTAGCAACTCGTTGTACAAGGAATTTGCCAGTGTTTTAACTTCTTCGTCCGAGCTTTTTAATGCGCAAATATGCACTTGCCAAGGGGCAATTGGCATTGGCCAAATAGGGCCGTAATCGTCGTGGTGGCATTCGCATATGGATGCGGCAAGCCTGCCTACGCCTATGCCATAACAGCCCATTATGGGTAGGTGTTCTTTCCCTTCGGCGTCGGTGTATTTCATATTCATAGAGTCGGTGTACTTTGTGCCTAATTGGAATATGTTGCCCACTTCTATCCCGCGGGAGATTTTAATTGATTTTTGACCGCAAGCAGGGCAAATGCACCCTTCGGTTACTTTTGCAAAGTCGAAATATTGGGCTTCGCCAAGGTCGCGGGCTATGTCAAAACCTGTGTAGTGGTAGTCGGTTTTGTTGCCGCCACATACAAGGTTATTTTCGCCTTTTAGGGATGCATCAAACAGCACAGTTACATTTTCCGGCAAGCCCATTGGAGCTAAGAAACCGGCGCATAGGCCGCTTTCTTCTGTTATTGTTGCGGGATAAATTTCACAACCTAGGTGTTTTTGCAGTTTAAGCTCTTGCAGCTCCAAATCGCCGCGCATAAACACTATGACGTAACTGTTGTCGGTTTTGCGCTGGTAAACAACTGCTTTACAACACTTGCTTTCAGTTGTTTTTAAGAATGCGGCGACCTCTTCGATTGTTTTAAGGTTTGGAGTGTGTACGAGTTCCATTGTGTTTACATTTGCGTCCGGCTTGTGCTCAATTATGCATTCTGCGGCTTCCATGTTGGCACTGTAGCCACAGCTTTCGCAAATAACAATTGAGTCTTCGCCAATATCTGTTAAAAACATAAATTCGTGCGCTACTTTACCGCCCATCATGCCGGAGTCGGATGCTACAGAAATAACTTCCGGCACCCCTACCCTTTGGTATATACGCTCGTATGCCTTATGGCATTGGTCGTAGTATTGCTCCAAATCTTCTTGGGATGTATGGAAGGAATATGCGTCTTTCATTGTAAATTCACGCACACGAATAAGCCCGCCTCTGGAGCGTGCTTCATCACGGAATTTTGTTTGTATCTGATATATCATAAACGGGTATTTTGCGTATGTTTGGCCGTATTCACGCACCAAATGAACAGCCGCCTCTTCGTGTGTCATACCTAGCAACATAGGTGTATCGTTGCGGTCTTTAAAGCGCAACAGTTCGCTGTGAATTTGGTCATACCTGCCGGATTCTTGCCAAAGTGTTGCCGGCAGAACTACGGGGAATTGTACTTCTTGACCATCTACGGCGTCCATTTCTTCTCTTATAATATTTTCGATTTTACGTGTAATGCGCCGCAGCGGCATGTACATGGAAAATATGCCGTTAGCCACTTGGCGAATATACCCACCGCGTATCATTAACGCATGGCTGTCTATAACACAGTCCGCAGGGCGTTCCTTAAAACGGTCGCCCACCAATTTTTCAAACTTCATTTAAAACACTCCTTTTTAATGGGGGCAAAGCCCCCAAGCCCCCTCGTTACGGCGGAAGTAAATCCCGCCTCCACTCCGCCGCTAAAGCGGCGACGGGCGCAGCCCTGCACCCTACCCCAGTATCAAGGCTTGTAGCCCTAGGATTATAAGAATAATTCCCCCGATTAATTCTGCACGTTTTTTAAACTTTTCCCCAACATAACCGCCCAAGCGTACACCAAGTATAGATAGTGAAAACGCAATAACACCAATAATAACTGCCGCCCAAATTATATTTACGCCCTGAAAAGCGAAAGTTACACCGGCAGCAAATGCATCTACGCTTGTGGCAAATGCCAAAAGTAAAAGGGTACGGATATTGCATAGTGGCGGGCCGTCTTCTTTGTCTTTTTTAAAACTTTCATAAACCATTTTGCCACCCAAAACAGCAAAAATAAAAAACACTATATAATGGTCAAAACCATGGATGATATTAGCTAAAACCCCACCAGCAAAAAAACCAAGCACGGGCATTAGAGCCTGAAAACCACCAAAAAACAGTCCAACTTTTAGTGCTGTCCTAAATGAAAACCGAACTTCCTTCACACCAATACAAACGGCAACTGCAAAGGCGTCTATCGCTAGCACCAATGCAATAAGTACAAGCCCTGTTAATCCCATCTCTCACCTCAGAAACAATCATAATCAAAGGCTTGTGCATTTGCAATGGTTTTCTAAGAACAAATCTAAGATTAGGTGCAAAAACCTCTCTTAAACGGGATAAACACAAGGCATGCGAGCAAGCAGCGGGCGAAGCCCGTGCCAAGGCTCGTGCCGAGGCTGGAGCGCTTCTAACCAAAAGACCAAAATAAAAATGCTTGACATCCAAAAAAGACTGCTGTAGAATTCCGAAAAACTACAGCAGTCTTTTTTATTATGCTAAGAAATTGCTCTGCAATTTCGCTGCAGCCTGCTGGAAAAAAAGCGGCAGAGCCGCTTTCTTATTATGGAGGGGTACATATGCTTGAAACAAAATTACTACCCGATGCGGAGTTTGATGTAATGCAGGTTGTATGGGGGGCGGAGCTTCCCATATCAAGTGTGCAGGTATACAGCGCAAGTGCAGAGCAGAAGGGTTGGAAGCCGCAAACTGTTCTAACTTTGCTTACAAGGCTTGAGAAAAAGGGCTTTGTGCGTAGCGAAAAACGAGGCAAAGAGCGTTATTATTGGCCGCTTGTAAGCCGCGAGCAATATCTACAACAGGAAACCGGGCAATTTATTGAACGTTATCACGGCAACTCGGTTAAAGGGCTAATGGCCGCACTTTTTGGCGGTAAGAAACCCAAAGCATCGGATTTAAACGAGCTGGAAGCATGGCTTGCAGAACAAGCGAACGGAGATGAGTAATATGTTCGATTTTTTCATAAGGTTAGTCGAAAACTCTGTGGTGATGAGCTTAGCAATAATTATCCTGCTTTTGATAACGTTTTTTACACGTGGGCGAGCAGGTGCAAAGGCACGATTTGCCGCATGGGTTATTGTAGCGGTTGGGCTGTTGCTGCCCGTACGCCCTGCTTTGTGGACTGTACAAGTACCAGAAGCTGTGACTGCGCCGCAGGCTATATTTACTATGCCACAGGTAGAAATTGAGTATGAAGGCGTATCATCCGAAATATTTGCATGGTATACGGTTGAAAGCACAACTTCCGGAATATCTACAGTTAGCACAGTTGAGAGCACAGGTAGTCAATCAACTATCACACAAGCCACACCACAAAGTGTAAATCTTCGGCATATCGCTGTTGTTGTTTGGCTGACAGGCGTATCTGTATTCTTGTTATTTTATGCAGTGCGGCATTTTATGTACATGAAACGAATCCATCGTTTTGCGAACGCAGCCACTGGGGCGCATGAAACATTGAAGGCCGTTTGCAGTGAAGTCGGGTTACGCCGCATGCCACGCCTTCTGGTTTGCCCGCTTACACCAACTCCTGTAACAGCGGGGCTTATCCGTCCAGTTATTATCTTACCAAACGAGGACGAGGATGGGCTGTACCTCTCTCTACTGCACGAAGTGATACACCTAAAACGCAGAGACATCTTCATACGTGCATTTACACTTTTTGCAGCGGCGATACATTGGTTTAACCCACTTGTATACATACTGCTTAGGCGAGTAAACACAGAGGCAGAACTTGCCACAGACGCAGCAGTTTTGCGCCATGCGGGCGACGATGCGCGCATGGATTACGCAGGAACCATTCTTTCTGCCGCGCGGCGTACACAAACCAAGCTTGCTTTCGCCGCCGCACTTTCCGGCGAGGGGAAAAACTTAAAACGCCGTCTGTCCGAGATAATAGAGAAGAAACATACACGCCGCGGCCTTGCGTTACTATGCGCAGCGCTGATGATAGGCGGCGTAATTCTTGCGGCCACAATGGCTGTGGAACGCGAGGCACCTATGGACGAGGATGGCAATTTCATAGAATATATTGGGATTAGCGAAACGGAAGAGGATGCAGAGCCTCCATACATTGCCGCGCCTATAGAAATAGAAGAATCAGGCGGGCGGCTTGTTATCTACCTACCGGATGGCAATAATTTCGGTTATTCGCGCCTGATTTCCGCAATAAAT
>Ga0123355_10001996_pt1 | contig 28808 bp, 26 predicted proteins | sample TergutEmb28metaG_3_FD_89872 | JGI IMG/M metagenome (GOLD analysis project Ga0123355, IMG submission 89872) | Embiratermes neotenicus P1 segment gut microbial communities from Petit-Saut dam, French Guiana - Emb289 P1 | ecosystem: Host-associated > Arthropoda: Insects > Digestive system > Gut ... | reverse complement strand
CAGAATATAATAACAACAGCTGCTAAAGAAAGATAAGGAATTAGCACAGTAACTGTCTCAAAATTGCCATAACTTTCCACTGCTTCAAATCCATCAATGACAATCTACTGCATAATGCCTGTAGTAAAAATTTTAAAAAATCTCAAGCACATGAGACAACCTAGCAGTCTCCTCACCAAAATGCAGGTAAGGAAAATACACACGCAGCCATCAGTCACATATATGAATGGCTTGATCACACATTCCTACCATGCACTTCAGTGTTTCAATAAAATAAACCAACAGAGTACATACACATATCCACACACATTTCACAGATCCAGTATCTGCCAATAGACAGCTGAATATGAAACAAGCCAATATCAGACATTACACACACATACACACAAACACACACAAGACAATGGACACAACAAAAACACACTACACAAAAATAAACAATACAACACAGTAATATATAATCAGAGTTAATATATACTCTAGAGCCATATAAATACTGACTCTACAACATATATTAAAATGTTAGGATTATTGGGAGACATCTTGGCTGTGAGAGAAAAAATCTTCAAGTGAATAAAAGTAATAGTAATATGATACCTTCAGAATGCAACCTTAAAATCTGATTTGTCATTTTGTAGTTTCAATGAAACAGAAAGCAGAATATTAAATATCTACATACAAGAGTTAAGTAACCCCTTTCTGAATACATGAAAGATTTGCTGAAGGCCTACAAGATTGAATTTTGTGCCCTGTATTTATACAATGTATTGACAGATTAATTTGAAAATTCTCAAGATTGCTAACAACAAACATCAACAAAGAGAATATACCTAAACATGGACCTGGTAATGTCAAGTTTCTTCAACAAGCTTTTGCATAAGCATCTAGGTCCTACTCCCATCATTATCGTTCCCATCCTTTTTGAAGTACAAAAACCCTGACTATATTAGTTGTGTTTCTCCAAAAACCATTATTCCATATTTTATTAGTGAATGACAACATGCAAAATATACGATCCTGACCGCATCAATGTTTAATACACGGAATAGTCTTCTTGTTACAAAACAAGCAGTGCTCAACTCAACTAGTAAATTCCACTCATTCACTACTGATCCAACATGCTTCAAAGATACATAAGATGATAATGATTTAGACAAGATCTGCCAGATCCTTACAGTCTTCCATCAGTTACATAACAGACAAATACTTTTATTAGCAATGTATGCTTATATGTCTTACATTTTACACTAGATTACATTTAAATTTTATCATCAATCGGACATGAAATCTTCTGAATGTACTGTTCTGATGCCTGATGTTGGCCATTCAGGCAAATACATGCTGGATCATTAGTGAATAAATAGGTGTAATAGTGTACTCCGTTGATTTGTTTCCTTGACATGTGACTGACTTTCTTGCAAGACAACATACTCTACACCTACCCATATAACTACTGAAATCATGTTTCACTGTGACAAAACTCAGAATTTTAAAACAGTGTCCATTCTGAACTATCTATAAAGTACTACACAAAGTGTCCAGAAATTCACACCTACACTTCTACCATATGAATTCTTTATGACAAAGTGAGAATATCCCCTGATCAAATTTCAACAGAAGGACAACTGTGACAGAGTGTATAATTAAGTTCAATACAATGTTGTGATATGGCACATTTCCCATTACAATATTCACTATGAAAATTATATGATAGTTAATATTCATCAAACAGCTGCATGGCGGGGTCCACATGCATGAATATCCATCCAGTGTTCCCACATCACATTCAATTTCAATTAAGTTTTCCACAAAGACTAAGGGTACGTTGACATTTTATCAAGGAACATTTCCACCTCACTGTTCATCATGGTATCATGTGCTGGCCTACAGGCTAAAAAGTGTCTAACACTCAATACACATAATTTTAATTTTAATGTGTGTCTTTACTTACAGTCTTCTGTGTCTCTGGCACAAGAGCATGCCATATACTGATCATGGAATTCTGAATATTAGGAGTTGGATCAAACTGATATCGGTACAATCGTGGAATAATCTTTGGCAAATGCCGGGACAGCTGTTCTCCAGCGGATGTTGCTATAGTTGAGAAGCCAAATGCTGCACCCTACATGAATAACATCACCATCTCAGTAAGACATCAGTACCATGGCCTCCACAATAGAAACATAACAAGCTCAGTCACTGAGGTCTCCATTCTTCTGGGATGTGGCATCACGTGAGTGATTGGTACTTGACATTGTGAGACAGCATGGTGGCCTCCTCTTCAAGGGTCACTCTTCATGAAAATTTCAACCCCTGAAGATTAAGACCATCAAGCAGTCTCTAGGTCAGGCACCAACCACCCAATAATGTGGCACCATATCCCAGAAAAACTGTACTGTTGCAAACCCTAAAAACTCACATCCCACCTGGGGCAATACAACACTCACTCTTGAACTATTTCCAAATTTTTCAATTAGACTGAAATTCTTGCAATCACTTAACACAAAAGGTATTCAAATTATGTCTCAAGATACAGAGTAAATCATTAATGCTCCATCCTACGCAGCCTAAATAAGACCTGTAAACTGTGTCTTTCAGACAGCAGGTATCAGCTACTGAAGCACAGTTGTGACATCGGAAGCAAAAAAGAACTTACACAAATCAACAAGAAATAAAGTTAAAAAAGCTAAATTTTTATATGGTGCAACAGCAAACAGATACAGAAATATATCAGTAATAATATCTATATATTGCACAGTGTACCATAAAATAATACCTTTACACTACTAATTATCACTTTAATACCTTCTTTGAATTCCATATAGCATTGTGATTAGCAAGTTGCATAAACTGGTACACAAGATCTGGTTTGTTCAAGTCAGAAGCCAGAGAACATAGTTCCTTATAAGTTGATAAGTTACCTCTGAAATGAATAATACAAGAGTCTTAAAAAAAAGAGTTAAAAGATTAAAACAAATTAAAATACATGTAATAACTCTGTATCCATTAGTAATAACCATACTACAGTCTACATGTAATGTGCATCTCAATAATAAAGACACAAAAAAAATTATGGGTTCCACAAATATGCCACATGAGTAATTCCCAAGCAAGAGAATCCAAGATTTACCCGGCTGGTGTTTTCCCAAGTTCTCCTTCCTCAAATATTTTTGTGTCACTGGTAACTTGTGTCACACGGCGACGTCCTGATGCAAGCTGATCCAGCAACTGATTAACAAGGCGACTGCGAGATTCTTCATCACCACAGTCATAGACCAGACCCAAACCTTTTGAAGCTACATCCTGAACAATATCTACAAAAACATGTCACATTATCAAATCAGCTAAAGAAGTGGCTTTTGTTTTTTAAAAATTACTGGATGGTTTGCTAATGAGAAGATCAAGATGGATAAATTAAAATGTAATTTTAAGTACCTGTAAGGTATATTTGACACAGCTATCAAGGGTGGACAAGTACTTCCACAAAGATGCAAAAAAGTCACATTAAAAGAATGTAGAATTCTTCTGGAACATTCTCAGGCTGTCCATTATTACCGGTACCTTCACAGTATCATCAAACACTATGAAGACACGAGATGTCATTTTATGAAAGTAAAAAATACATCATTCTAAATAAGAACTAAGCAATCACGCACAATTTCAGGCTATTGCCACAAAATAAATGAGGTCTTTGCTCTTCTGAGATGTTACGCAGCACTGACTAGTAGTCAGTTACTCACATTTTGGGATGGCCTACTGGTCCCATTGTTTAGGGTCAAGCAGACTGCAAAGAACACTTGGACCATGAAAATGGGACCGGTAGCCTGTCCAAAAACATCCGTAACTAACTACCAATCAATGCTATGGAACTTCCCAGAAGATCGAACACCTCAACTAATTAATCATCTCTCCACTGTTTTTCACTGAGAATTTACTGCATTATGAACTATGAATTACCACTGTTTTCTGACAGAAGATCCATAAAAGTCTTCTGCAGGGCATCAAGTCTCTGCTTAATGGGCTCACGATTTGGGCAGTGCTTCAGAAGTGCAAGCAGCCAGATACCAGTTGCCTGTAAAGAAAAGACACCACTGTCCTTACTGAAACTGCATATAAACATCATATACCACAATAGATAAGGGAGCTTGTACAAACTCCCATTTCAGAAGCAGGCTCCAATATTCAAAGATAAACTTGGCACTGTGCACAACATGAAGACATGGGGAGTTGGAGGTATAGCACCATGCATTCTTAACCTAGACACTAGATGAAGGAAAGTGGTCACATTCAACTTTACACCCTGGGAAAGGGGCCCTTGTACCCACAGAACAGGAGATTGGGTAGGCTTTGGGGCTGGTCTGGATGTTGTGGAGAAGAAAAAATTCTCCTGCTTGTGCCAGGAATTGAAACAGCACTGATTCCAATTTTCAGCCATTAATTACTCATGTCTTGTTGGTTTTTCAGATTATACAGACACCATGCTACATACATAGTGACGAAAAGGAAGTAGAGAGCATGACAGAGAAAACAGGGCAGGATACCAGGTGACAACTGAAATGGTTAGTACATCCATGAGATTACTAGGTACAGTAATACATACTGCAGGTATAACATTCTAATATACAGAAAACTGCTATATCTGGCAATCCTGTGGTGCTGGATATTGCAACTTTTAAAGTACCAAGAATTTCACTCATATTACCTTCAAAGTAATCCTATACAAAGACTAAATTAATGGGCATTATCAGTATGGACTTCAACATACCAGCGCAATTATAAATAATGTCAGTTATGTGTGTCAAGATACTGGAGAAAACTGGGAGAAAAACTGACTAGTAGACCAGCTGCTTGGATATTTCAAGAAGGCTTATGACTTAGAAGAGGAATGTTGTATAACACTCTCATTAAATTTGCTATTAAATTAGTTCTTGACGCCATTGTGTCAGCAGACCCCATTCTGATACAAAGTTTCATAATGGGAAATGAATACATCTGTCCATAATGACATTAAAACTCCATTATATATCAAAAGTATAAAATATGGCAACAACATGCAAGATCTGACGTTTCATTTTAACAGCAATAGGTTCCAGTCTTTTCTAAACAAATTCTTCCTGATCTATCTGCCTCTATAATTGTCAGTTATTGTCTTAAACAACCTTCACTTCACTCTAAAATATAACCAACTTTAAAGTCTTCAGCCTAAATTTCTATTTATGGTTTTAATGCCACATACAAAAAATTGCCAAAACAGTAAGAACCAACTTAAAAAGCAGCACTTTCAAAAAATCTTCACAACATAGTACACAAATTAGGTACAATGCATTTCAATACATAAACTCAGATTTGTATGGTGTTAAACAAGCTGCTGGTGAGCTGCCGAGGATGCCTGCACCATACATGCTGACCAAATAATGCTCTACAGAAATCTCTTCGCATTGTACAGTACTGACCTGTTTTGAGTTGGGGTGTGGATCAGGAGCAAACTTATGGAGCAGTTCATCAAGCAACCACTCTAGGTCCTGGTTTCTTGCATCAAGAATAGCTTCAATGCCATGTGGCTTATATTCTGATTCCATCATTGTCCATGAATCACGAGCAAAGGGAGACATAACTCCCTGAACACAACAAACTAAAGCTTCACCTGCAGTAAAGTGGACTTCCACATCCCGAGTCTAAGATAAAACAACACAGTTTCAACAATGTCAAAGAAAATAAAATCAATGAACATGTCACTGAGAATGAAAACTCATTACTGCCACACTAAAAAAAAAAAAAATGTACTGACCAAATTTTTCATAAATAATTCAGAATCAAGGATGTAGGTCTCTGATGTTAACACATATGCTCCCTTACCTGAATCCTGTTGCATACTGGCACTTTGTCAAGACTGACTTATCCAACTGAGGTTACAGTAAAACACCACATTACCTTTGGGCACATATGAGACACACTTAGAGTTTTTCAGACTTGTCACATAATGACACTAGAACAGTTAGTACAGAACTTATCCACAAGGTGGATGTAGAATATAACGTGCATGGTCATTCAACACTTGTAAAGTGTGTGTGCTGTGCCCTTTGTTATTTCTGCTCAGATCAGAAAGTGGCAGACTTTAAAGTACAGTGTGTGTGCAACAATTTTTTCATATTAGAGAAGACTGCTACAGAAACCTTTAGGGAGAGTACATACCAAGGAAACTGGAAACCGCTACAAAACACCAACTTCCAGATATTTCTGCCAGACCAAGTTGAACACGTGGAACAGGACTGTGCTGCACACAATGACCAAACTGCAATGCAACTTCACCACTCATGGAAGACCAAGAAACTCCAAAAGACTGGTCTTTATTACTGATTATGCCAGTAATGTCATGCAGATAAGTCTTGCACATGTTCCACTGAATTTGCTTTGTTGATGTGCTGTTCAGATTTTAGATGATATGTCTGCCTCATCAATTATTTTGTCCTGTTAGTATAAGTCTTCAATTTTACTTCATTTCTTGTATACTGCACTTTGCACTACTAATGTTTACTACACAAGTGGCAGCTGCCAGTGACATTACAGAAATTAAGTGCACAACACTGAAAAATTGTTACCATGTAGTCAGTCACACCCTCAGTGTGACTGATTTCCTTCTCAAAACATGTGACACTACAAAATTGCAGTTGCATTGTGGTCTCCAGTTTCTTTGGTGTACACTTGCCCTTAGGACGTTCAAGAAACAAAGCAACAATCTGGAAGAGGCAATCGTCTTGTACCCAAGACCCAACAGGTTCGTCCCACTGTAAACCACATGCTGATCATGTTCTTGTGATATGAATGGAAACGTGTATCACAAATTCCTTCCTCTGTCTGTGCAAATTTTCCAGCCAATAAGGCCACAACAGTTGCCCCACAATCCTCAGGCTCCCATGTCAGACTATATCTTTTTTATTTTCTAAAACTCAACCTGGCAGTGAAGGGAAGGAGATTTCATGCCATCACCATAATCAAGAACAGTTGCAAGCTATATCTGCAGAGCTCTGAACACAGAATTTAACAAATGATTCCAACAGTGACTCAAGAACTGGGCTTGCTGCATCAAGTCTGGGAAATACCTTGCAGGCAACACCACAGGGCTTGAGGAAATGTGGACATAAGTGTGGTGAGATAAAAAAAATTGTCTCAGACTTTTCAATCATCCATCACAGTTTCTTACACAGATACTAAATGGTTCACATAACTCATTTTTGATTCTTTGGACATGTGTATCTCATTCACTAAAAAGCTTCTCAATCATGGAACAATGCAAACTGCTCATGTTCTGCTTAAAAGTACTAGGCTGGGAAATATGCCAGTAGTGGCAGAACTGCTGGCTCTGAAAGTGTTAACAAAGACCTCAATAAAATGCTGTAAGGGTGTAATGGAATATGAATTATTCAAGACTGTGTAAAACAGCAGGCTTTAGAATTAGTGACAGTAAACCATCACTTTCTATTATCATGCTTTATTACTGAGTTCTGTTTGGAGAAAGGCATCTGAAAAGCCAAAAACTGTTCCACAATTGTACAAAATCCACTGTACACTAGAGGTGCAAAGATGTGTTCAAGAGATAAATAATTAATTCCTGTCATTTTCCAGATCTCTGAGAACAAACTCCTGAGAGGAATATAATATTTTAACGTAACTGCATACACTAGTAGCTGAGAAGCTCCACTCTATTACAAACCATCCTACCATAGACTTTCCAGATCAGAATTCTAGCTTCAGTTAGGTAATGGTTTATGACATACTACTAGTAATACCAGTAAACAGACCTGGCAGCATGAAGCACCTCACCTCTTTTGCCATGTCAAGGAAACCTTGAATGATGTCACGACTATGTGGGAATTCTTCTCCAACACACAAGAACCCAGCTGCTAGAGCAGCCTGTTCCTTAACCTGAAACATTTAATATACCTATATTACTATTTGAAACTGCCATGATTATATAAATGTATATTTTAGAAAATTCACCTCCAACCAGTATAAGATGTAGAAGAGCTCAAGTGTTTCCAGTGTTTCTAGACTATGACACAGCAAAATCTAGATGATGATACAAAACAAGTACAATAGTCTTGATGTCTATGAACCTTGAAGTATGCGATTTCAGCCTTTGGCAATTACCCATTTTACTAAAACTGTTTTGACATTTTTTGCTGGTTCTAATCAATAAGGATACAACAACATGGCTGGCAAGCCAACATCCTTCATACACCCACTGTCGCACACATCACTATCAGCTCAGTCAAGCACTGTCTTTCATTAACAATTTAGGGCAGGAATTAACTTCTCAGTATACCCTGGAAATGACCCAGGATTTAATTCAACACCAATTACTTTGCATGTTTTTGGATGGACCTTCAGTTTTCTTATCATCACACTGTGTGTGCACTATAGTTCACTTTTAGAGGTTTATTGCTTTTGTGCTTATGGAATGAGACTCTCCTTCAATCATTCAATATACATCATGCTTCTAGAAAGTGTCTGTATTTTACAAAAAAAAATTAACATATTTTATGTTTTTATTACTGCAATTTCATCAATTCTAGATATCAAACAGATACTCTGCATTGAAAATGGGTTCCAGTGTTCATGATGGTTTCATCAATCGCATATAATCATAGACATTCAGAGTCTACTTCATTACATTCACACAACACACACCAAAAAAACTCAATGAAGCAGCAAGAACAGCTAGACAAAACAAAGAATTTTTTAATGGGTATCATATTTCTTGTCTCCACAAAAATGTTTCATTGTATTATACTATTATTTGCACACACATAATAATTATAACAGCAAATGATATCACTATTACATCATCTTCCTACCTGTATATCTAATCTTCAGGTTATTCTGAAAACAGAGAGGTTTTTCTGGTTGCTTTGCAGCATAGTTACTGTATTGTGGTTTTTATCATCCCATTCTTGATGCTGTTCATGTTTGTTTCTCTATGGCATTCCTGGTATTTACATTCCTTATTTTTGCTGTGATGAGTTATTTGTTGGGTTACTGTACTTATATTCTCGTATGGCACTGCTTGGTGATGTGTTGTGGGTACTGGACTATATCATCTGTTCAACAGTAGTTCCTCTACATTTGTGTTTTGTTTATTAGCTTTGTGTGATAAATGTATTAAAAATCAGGTTTTTGGTGATGGTGTCATCATTTAGATGTTGGTTTTGTTTACTGAGGTTACAGATGTGGAATTTGTTCGAAGTGTTGACGTGCTTTCCTTGCTTGTGATGTGTAATACATCCACTGTATTTTCTATTGTCCCGTGCATATGGTTCATTTCTAGTATGTGTTGAGCACAGTTAGAATTTGTGCTGTTGTTGTTCTTTATGGAGTTCATGAGGTCTGGGAACATCTTCCAGTTTGTACCACATACTTTTTGGATTCAAACAAAGAAGACAACACACAAAAGAAACATCCCTTCACTGGCCAAATGCTGAGATAATTAAAAAAGTTTCACTTGCAGCTAAGATACAGCACCTATTTTTTTAAAGGTGCTCTGCTGTAAGTGTCAGCTATCGGTGTTAAAAACCAGCTAAACTTACCATTACACATACATGTTAGCAATGAACATCAAGTCAATGCAAAGTCCATGACATTTTAAAACTAAATTATCATTACCTATTCTATATGCATAAAGTACATTTGCTAAATGAAGGTAATGATGCCTCTATGCTTAAGCACAATACCACAAAGGCAAGCAGCACATGTGGAAGTAAACCTCCATGTAATCACTCTCCCACTTAAAACTCTCTGTCTCTCTTCCCTATCAAATGCATAAGAATACAAACTGGATACAAGTTTGTTAGAGTCAGCACCATTCTGAACAGGCACTGATAAGATAAAGCCCCAACACCATGCTGGGCATCAACAATCAATTGTCTTTCCTGTATAATTATTATTTCCATCACTAACCTTAGTTGTTAGCTTCACATTACTCATAATTGCAAACAGTTTCTTCACCAAATCTAGCTTCCATACAGCAGCACCTTTATACTCTGAAGCTGATGACAATCCACTTGGAAGTGGTAAAGCGGTACAACAAGCTAGTTTTCCAACAGCAATACATGATGCAAGGACAAGTAACGTATGCTGATGATCCAAGTGGCAAACTGAAGAAATTACAATAAAAATATCATGAATTAAATTCATTGAACTGAAACAAATAAACCAAGATTAATACACGAATAAACGGCACACCATTTTCAACCCTGTCATGAGGAAGCTGCACATACTGATTTCTGCACCATGTTTTTTTTTTTTTTTTTAAAAAAGTTTGAAGTGCAGTTTGAGAATATGACAGTTGCTGCACATGTTTTGCACTACAAGGCATTTCAATTGGACACATTATACGCCACGCATAGAATCAAAATTATGAAAATGCCCCATACCATGGGTCTTCAATCCATGGTCCGCCAGATGTATCATGCAGACTACAGCCAAATTTGTAAATTCTGCATATACAAAAAAATTCCAGATTTAGGCAGTCAGGTACATCATTTATCATTATTTTCCCACATGCAGCCCACAAACCAGCCCACAGCAACAGATGTGGCCCTTTGTCATAAAAAGGCTGAAGATATATGCTCTAATCCAATCTGCCTTAGGGGTGATTACCTCTTTAGCCAAATTTCCCTATTTCACATGAAAAACCAAGCTTCCCATGTGTCTGTTCCTCAACAACTTCACAAATACAACCAACAATATCACCACACTCACCATGTGAACAAATGTTGGAAGCAACATCAGTTCCACATAATGCGAAGTCCTGAAATCCTGAACACTGATGAACTTTCAAAAAGAGTGAAACCTTTGTTATAGTACCCTTTAATGCAAGACATAACAGTCATGTAAATGAAAAGATAATTAAAATACTTCATAATTAAAAATGCTCTATTTTGAGGAAAAACAATCTAAACATTTCACACTACATGATCAACAAAGATGCAAAGAAAATTCAGCCTAACGTGGCCAGCATTTCATACTTTCATATCCCCGAATGTTACAAACTCTTACTTATTGTCTCTACTCCTTCTTTGTACACAGCATATAAAGACATGTTGTTAAGCACATGATTATGTTTCTTCATTATAGAAATCCTTCTCTCTAGAGCATGTGCTGATGCCAGCAAACAACCATGCTGTGCTTCCAATGGACTTTTACTTTTCACAGAATTTATTAGATCATGTACAGCTTCTTCATATGCTGCATCATCAAGTCCATGAGCAATGATGATTCCATACAAAAGTGCAGATGTCTCACGCATTTCTTCCTTGGCAGAACTCATAAGTGCCTGCAATACAGGGAAGATATAAATAAACCACTACCATTAATGGATCTGATCATGGTAGTAACCTTCAAAACTGTAATTAAACTTTCAATAGAAATAACCTACATGCTGTGGGGGGGGGGATTGTTCTTTCTGCATGTATAATGAAAAAATATATACACATCTGTATACATTAATACAAACATCTTTATTAGCTAATACTTGTATTGCTTTCAAAGTGATCCAGAGATCAATAAAATATTCTCGGGCTAGCAGCCACATCAGGTGGTTGAATGGCAAGTTAACCAAGGTCTGAAGGACAATACCTGTCCTCATCATAACGGAACTAGCAAGTATGACACAACACAATCAGGAAAATAACAACAGACACAACATCATATTAGTCTCACTGTTCATAATTAAACATCACAGAAGATCTGTGCTTTAGTCATACACTCCTGCTGGTCTGTGTCAACTGTTTGGCATTGCAGTGTACAGATATTTACCAAATGCTGTCTGTAGTTGAGCTGATGGCTACAATGTTCCCAAGGCTGAGAGAGTAACAATTCATGTGGGACCACTAAACAAGCAGGTCCCTATTACTTTGCAAAACACATAGTCTCATATAACTGAACTGCTGGCCATTAACAGGTCTCATCATCTGCATTTCAGGGCTGGGTAACATTACCAATGCAAGTTGGCTTGGATTGGTCATAGCTGGAGTAAATGCATTCAAGAAATCTTCACAGGAGATACAGATATGCAATCAGCAGTGTTGATGACAAATAAAACACATGTGCAGAGGATACAAAATGGATTTACTACACCTACTTTGTATTTTAATTACTTCTTGATGTGCTAGACTTCAAGTTAACACAATTTTGTATGCAGAAATAATGACCTACCACAGGCTGGCAAAGGATAATATAGCTGTTATTTATACTTTATTTGTTAAATTACATTTGATTTCCTAAATTGCCTTGTACAAAAATCACTTCCTGGATCCTACTGCGGAAATTTCTGAGTGCAAAATAAGGTGTGAAGAAGCACAGATCTGCTTCCACCCACTCAAAGATTTAAAAAATGTGCAAGCATCAACACACCATTTTGGATGGTGATGACACTAATTTGTTTAAATGTAATGATTTCTAACTGGTCAGTCAAGAGTGTTACATATTCCATTTCTTGGCTGGACAACCAGTCTTATTACATATAACTACCTCCCAATTGGCTGATCAAAGAGAAAAGGTGATGTCAGCAGTGGATTTAATATCAAGCCATCTATGTGTGTGATGAACAACTCCCTCACACTACAAGAATTATCAGTGTGCAGTGGTCATTCCTAATTTTAAAGAAATGGACCAATACTTCTTAAACTGTTTCTTTTTCTATGGTGAACTACTGAATACTGACAGCTACATAAACTAGAAGTCAAATCCAGTGTTGTCCTCTGTCTATCACCTTTCATTTTATAATCATCATGTGTGACAAGTCTGTACCACCATCATAGAATAGACACAACAGTATGGCAGGCCTTGACTCCACCTAAGAAAGCATGCTGGGGCATGATCCAGGCTGCTTTGTAAGAAGGATCCTTCTTACAAAGCAGCCAGAAAACACTTCTGCCTTTCCTAGGTACAATTACAGAGAAAGTAATCACCTTTAACCAGTTCAGTTTATCAATAAACTTCAACGATAACAGATCAGGCACGCTGCCTACTAATTCCAGTAGACAGGCCAGTGGCACAACACTTGGACTCGCTGTCAAAAGTTGTTGAATCAAGTTCAGATACTGATCCAAAGTCTCTCTACCATCCTGTGTCTGGTAAAGCTGATGCAAATATCTACTGATCAGTGGTGTGAAGCGGGAAGGATGTTGAACAATTTCACGTGTTTCCAGGGGTACATCAGCACTCCGCACAAGACACAGACGCAAGTAAGTCAGCATCTGTAGCAGAAAAAAATACTGTAATAACAGCTTAAATAGTAGGCACTTACGTAATGGCTAATCTGACCAAAATGCTGTGCATTAACCTTTAAATGACCAGATTAAACTTTGCCACCTGGTTTACAAAAAACATATTATTTGAACAAAAAAAGATAAAATTATGAATTAAACGGCACTGTGCGGAACATAAAACAGAGGTTACGCAGCATGTCTTAAAAATACAGTATATTTCCTTGCTAGCTAAATACATAAAATAAATTTTGGGGGGTGATTTTACATGTGTTCACATACGCAAATGTAGGGTCAGTTCAAGGTTAAAGATAAAGCTTGTACTGTTTATCAAGCAGTTGCAGACTACATGCTACACTTTTATTAATAAACAGACTGTACAGTCACTGTATTACATGCGTAACTCCACTTCTGTTTCAAAACACTATCTAATAAAACAAAATATTTTTATGTCCACTATGTTCAGCTTTCTTTTCAAAATCAATTTATTTCTGTGACAGTTATAGTTAGCACACACTAATGTCTTGCAATGTAAAATATAGCACTTGCACGAAGATACTGCACAAAGCTTCTGTACAATGAACTTACAAGAATAAGAGTGATAATTAGCAAAGATAAACAAATCTGAAGCAGCAATGCACAAATTTTCACAAATCTAGAAGCCATGTGAAAATTCTAGCATATATATATATATACACACACACACAAGAGAGCTCATAAAACTCCATTTAAATCCATCAGTATAGCTTTATTTTCACTTACCATATTTTGACACTACAGTGCGCACATTTCAATTTACCATCCAACAAGCAGAAACAACTCACCTCCACGAAAGTTACAGGGTTGAATGGCAAAACGTGATTCCCCACAGCATGACGAGTAGCAGCATTTTGCATCCGAACAGTTACCCGCTCTGCAAGATACTTTGTCATATCACAGAACCGTGGCAAAATTAGCTCTCTGTTTCCATCACTAATAACAGAACTCTTTGGTTCTCGCTGCTGCTGCTGTTGCTGTTGCTGCTTTTCTCCATGTCCAACTTTCTCCAATGAGCCACTTCTCTCAGACATCTGGCTCCCATAATTTGTGCCATACAATGCTTTCAGAGCTTCAGTAAAAACTTCATCTTTACTGAAAGCAAATGTATTACCTTACAAGAATATCATACTTTACTCACTGTAATACAAAATGTACAACATTTTCAAAACACCTGGTATAACAAAAAGAATGTCTTGCATGCACAGTTTTCTCAGGAGCATTAAAAAAATACGAATTAAAAAAGATACACTTGAATTTGCACATCAACATATTAGATTCATACACAACTCCAGTTAACTCAGGATACTCAAATGCAAGTTAGAAAAACACATCAGAAAACTATAGAAAATTCACCTTCCTTTCTGCACCATTAAGAAACGTACATAGCAGTTACCATCACACAAGCTCATTCAACTTTTTTGACTCTGCTCACTGAAAACAGTACGCCTGGTCATTATATATGCAATTCACTGGTAGCCTGATCACATACTGACAGGTATACATTCTTTACCCAAGGAATGACTAGTCAAGGAGAGCATCACTTGTATTCAGTTGGAATTTGCAGCCACTTCTGAAATGTATTATCAGCTGTTATGCTTCTTCATAAAATAACATCCCTTCACATAGGTTACGTATAGTTCAACATAAGATAAGTTTTTCTTCACCGCAACTTCATCCCTCAATATATCATAACTAAATACTTTACCGTTACAGTTACTATTTCCAGTGATGGTAAAATGCTTCCAGCTTTATACATCTGCAGGAAAAAGTACCTGATACTGAGAGGTTGGAGGACATATTCTGACTTGGGGTTTACAGTTTTAGCAATGACAAAACTGCAACACTCAGCTAGAACGTATCACTCTGATCATGCCAACACATGACCAATCAAGATTAAAGATCAGACACTAACCTATCGTATTATTATTATTATTATTATTATTATTATTATTATTATTATTATTAAATCCTCAGCATGTTCCATTACAGTAAGTAATACTACATGCTATTGTAATCTTACATTTCTGTTGTTAGTGTTTTTACATCTGTTTGTTAGAATGGTTTATCTTTTCAAGGTCCATTGAGTTTATGTATCTAATTACTTGCTTCAGATTCCTATTTGCTAGTTCACTTTTACTCACTGGCCAGTTGCCTACTTTAAGTACACTGTTTTTCAGAATTTCTTGTTCGTTCTTTAGCCTTTTGCACTGGAATATCAGATGGTCTACTGTTTGTTTACAGTGTCTGCATGGGCACTCTGGACTTCCTATAATTTTTAATCGATGCAAGTAAGATAGAATATTTCCATGGCCGGTCATAATTGTTGTTACATTTGGGCTTAAGTTTAGATTCACTGCCAGTCTACTTTCTACACTTGGAAAAAATTCTTTAGTAATCACTCCTTTCGTTGTTTCCTCCCACTGACTTTGCCATTTTCTTATGCTTTCTTTCCGGTTATCCTTTTTTATAGCGCTCTTTGGTAACCTACTGTATGTGAAATGGTAGTTTTGAGTTGCTTCCTTCACAAGTCGACCTGTGATTTTGTTTCCATAAATTCTGGCGTGAGCTTTCACCCATTTAAATTCCATTTTCCAGTTCTTTTTGTTACATCTACTGTTCCTCATAAGGCAGCATTCAAGTGATATGAAACTCAACTCCAGTAACTACTAACTATTCTTTCTGTATAATAAATTACCAACAGTTTGTATCTGTTCTCCCAACAGAGAACTTTTAAAAACTGTATGCTCCTTTTACAATGGACTTACATTCTCTCATGAATTTAATAACTTGCAACAAGTGCTATGCAGTCTACAGCAGGGACCACAAACCTAAGGCATGCAAAATGAATTTGCCTGTCACACAAGCACATAAGATGTTCTGGCATATTTTCATACTAAAAGGGAAGAAAGTGAAAAGCAAGGGTAGCAAAGAAATATTCACTCTTGAAGACTATCATACAGGTTCAATTGATTCAGCTCCATAATTTCTACACTTATAACACTGTTTGTAACATGGTTGCAGTAGTTAATTTCTTCTCCTACTCATAATGTACTGTGGGCTGAGTAGCTCAGTCGGTATAGCGACTGACTACAGGCTGGACGGTCCAGGATCAAATCCCAGTGAGGACGAGATTTTCCACCCATCCAGACCGGCCCTGGGACCCACCCAGCCTCCTGTAAAATGGGTACCGGGTCTTTCCCGGGGGTAAAGTACAGCCGGGGCGTGCTGCTGACCACTCACCCCCTGCTAGTGCCATAGTCATGAAAGAGTAGAGCTATACCTCTACCCACCCTCTGGGCCACACCGGGCCTGTAATGGGATCACTTTACCTTTTTACTCATAATGTACCATTTATACAAATTAGGTTACTTTTACTAAATTAGTTTACTTCAGTAAAGTTTGGAAACAATATTAATTATAGCCAAAATAATGTAACCTAATATGCTTCTACCTCCTGTCCCCTTGACTGCCGAACAATCGTATGGTGGGCTTGTTACAGGCCTTGCTTATAATTTTCTATTATTTGTGGTGCTCAGTCTCAAAAAGATGCAATAACCCTGGTCTAGCTAAGTGCACAACTAGTTTTCTTAAGAGGGGGGAGGGGGGGAGTCACTACTTTCACATACAGATGAAACGAACACTCCGACCATTAACACAAGACAAAGCCTCCCATACATCCAACCCCTCGTCTGTACCTTAGGGTTATGTGGTTTCATACTCTACTTTAGCCCAGGTCATGTGGGAGGTGGTAACAGGTGAGGAGGGATACCCTGATGAGGGTTACTATGACACAGGCTGGCTAACGGGGCTCTGGTCTATCCAAGACAAGGTGGAAGGTATCATGCTCTGTTAGGGGAACCTGGAGGGGGGGGTTCCTTTTCTGAGGATCCGGAAGGATATGGGGAGGAGGGCTCAGGAGATGGACATCACTATCTGTGAGGGCCCCGCTGGGGAATTTGGCAGGGGGCTCATCTACCTGGAACTTGAGAAGGCTCTGGAGACGAGCACCTTTCTCCATGGGCCTTGTTAAGAATCATGGAGGTCCGTTCACTGGGAACTCTGAGAGATAGTTGAAGAGCTCTGAAAATGGAGCATCTCTCTCTATGGGCACTCTGTGAAGGGAACCTAGAGGGGGTCTCCTTGACTGAGGACCCTGAAGGTTATGTAGAAGAAGGCTCTGGTGACAGGCATCTCTTTTCATAGGGGCCCCACTGGGGAACCTGGAAGGGGGCTCATTCGCCAGGGACTTTGATAGATGAGACGGGTGTCTCTCTCCGTAGGAACCTCTTTGGGGAACCTGGTGAGCGGGATCCATCTACTGGGAACTTTGAGAATTAGCTGAAGGAGGGCTCTGGCTATGGAGCATCTCTTTCTATGGGAACTCTGTTAGGGGAACCTGGGGGCAGGAGTCCTTAGTTGGGGGCCCTGAAGGTTATGAAAGGAAGGCTCTAGGGACGGGCATCTCTCTCCATGGGAGCTCAGCTGGGCAACCTGGAGTGGGCTCATCTACCAGGGACTATGAGAAATTGATGAAAGGGGCTCTGGAGGTGGAGCGTCTCTCTCTGTGGGAGCTCTGTGAAGGGAACCTGGAGGGAGGGCCCCCTTTCTGGGGACCCTGAAGGATATGTAGAAAAGATTCTGGAGACAGGAATCTCTTTCCATAGTGGTCCCATTTGAGAACCTGGAAGAGGACTCGCCTATCAGAGACTTTGAGAGATGGATGATGGGGGCTCCAGAGATGGTGTCTCTCTCTCTGAAGAGTCTCAGTGGAGAGGGCCTTGAGGAGGGGGGGGGTGTTCCTTTACTAAGGACCCTGGAAGATATGTTAAGAAAGGCTCCAGATACGGACATCTCTCTCCATAGGGGCCCCTTTACAGCTAAGGGGAACCTGGTACATGGAAGGGGGCTTGTATACCAGGGACTTTGAAAGTTCAATGAAACAGGGCTCTAGGAATGGGGCATCTCTCCAAGTGACTCATGAAAGGGACCTGGAGGGAGGGATCCTTTACCAGGGACCCTGAAAGATATATTAAGTAAGGCTCTGGAAATGGGTGTCTGCTTCCATAGGGGAACATGGAGGAGTGCTCTTTTCTTAGGGTCTTTGAGAAAAGGGGGGGAAAAAAAAATTCTTATTTAGAGGAATTTTTATGAGGGTTTCGAGTGATAAGCAAAAATGCCCTGTAAATGGGTATCTCTCTCCATAGAGGCCCTCTTGGGGAACCTGGAGGGGGTTCATTTGCTGGGACTTTTTGAGAGCAAAGTAAAAGTATATCTGCGTTCTTTCCTCGGACCCAGAGGACATGAAGATTTTAAGTCTGGGGGCCATCTGGAACTTCAGTGAAGGAACAGGGCTCTCTTGAACTGATATCAGATTATGGGGCATAACGGGCCTGTCTATAAGGCCTAGGTGCATCGGGACCATTGACCCAATGTCAATCAATCAATCAATCAACACAAGACAAAACTTTTCATTTCATTACCACAGGTAACATTACAAGCAGTTTTCACTTTCCCTGGTCCATTTTAAGCTCACCTATTCTAATATACATTTCCATATTAATTAATTCAAACATGGATACATTCCCCTGAAAAACAGACCTGTTTCAATTTTACAACATATTATGCAAACAAACTGATACTGTAACAGTTTCTAGTATTTAATTCTGTTTTAACTTCTGCCAGAACAGAACTCTGGAATAAAGAATACAAAATTTTCTTTCTTTTATAAATAGTGCTTTCTGAACACTAAATCTTTTCGCACTTCACTGCCTTCAACACCCATCATCTTTCTTCTACATCTGACACCATTTATCTCAGGATCTGATCTTACCTGTCTCCAGTAGCTAATAGAAGCAGATATCTTGAAGGTGCATGGTTCAAAGGAAAGACAGATGTTGCATATCTCACAGCAACAAATCTGGCCATGGGTTCATTTGATTCCACCTGATTTGCTAGTAAAGCCTGCATCATGATCTGGCGTTGACCACCTACAGCAGTGCCACTGCCATCAGAAGGTGCCTCAGTATCAGAACACTGCTTTATTTCATCATCCAGACCAACACGAAAAGCTTCCACCATGTTCAGCAAAGCTTCTCGGACAGCCAATCGAGTATCTTGCTCTTCCTATTAAAAAAAAAAGAATAAAAAAATAGGTTTGAGGTTTTTTTTGTGGTGTGTATTCAGATTATGGTCTTCTGGATTGTGACACCAAGCAGCATTACTAAGTGATACCAGTGTGTCACAGAGAACAGAATCAGCATGTTCCTCTGAAATGCTGATATCATCTCTACCACTATATTTCATCACAACTCCAAATACCAAAATCTGAAAAGAGTCATTTTACTTTTAGTAACTACCTCAAATGTACAGACACCAGGTTTAACCCCTATCCTGCTAACGTGGAGAATATGGTGAGCTTCTAATAATGCCAGCAGATGGTGGATGGGATTTAACTCGGCGTTGAAAGGTTTAATAATCACAGTATAAATTCCAACCAATCCACGCCTGCACCCCACTTTTTCCTTTCCGTATTAACCCTTATCCTGCTTAAGTGGAGAATATGGTGAGCTGCTAATGATGCCAGTAGATGGCAGACGGGATTTAACTCCATGTTTAAAGGGTTAACATGCAGAATGTCACAAAAAACAGAACTTGCATTTCATGTCCACATTAATTTAACATTTACCCTGTGCAAATACTTTTACCCCACATGATCCCACCAGAAACCACTCCAAAAAAGTGGTACTAGCTAGTCAAACACAATTTGCAAAATTTGCCAAGTGTAGGACTTCTCTGGAAAATTTAAAACGCTAAAATGAGTTCCGTGTCAGGCAGCAACCATGAAATGTACAAAGCTGGGATTACTTCAGGTCAGGATTGCAATGGGAAATTTAAATAGCTAAAATGAGCCTGGGTTAGGATAACAGTGTTAGTGTGGGTTTTCTTTCCCTACTTGCCCATCATCTCACAATAGCATATTACAAACTGCAATCAGTAGACATCGAACTGATGCCATAAAACCACCAGGGTGGGTTAAAAGAGAAACATAGCATTACGTAGGTCCATAACACAAATTGGTAATTTTTAAATTATGTTATTACCAGTACAACATTAAATTTTCATAAAAGCATGATAAAATTTTATCACAGGCTACTGGTCCACAGTCACCACTTTTGTAACATTTGTGTGTAAAATGCTGTGTCCAAATGCATGGGTTCCATATGTCCTGCCACATTACTGCACCTTCATACCTGCAACAAAGCTTCAAAGAACGTCTGTAGCAATGCGAGGTCCTTGTTCACTAAGCGGGGAACCCTACTGCCCAACTTTCCAGTAGCACTATAGGCTAGCACCTTCAACGAATTATCATCCTCGGCTATCAGTTTTAGCAGACCTGACAGCAGCACCCCAGCTACTGGTGTGAGATGCTGAATATTAGAGCTGTAATTTAAAATTCTATTAGCAGAAGCTCTACTTTCCCTCCGATACTGATATTCATATACATATGGAGAACTCTTATCAACTGCATGGTTTTGTTACAAAGAAAAGAAATTACGTAAGTTTGAATGTTTCTGTCCTGCTATCCAGTTACATTCTTCAAAAGGTGCAGTCAAGACACAAGTGCAGTTCTACCTGCTTTGACAGCCAAATACACAGTGTTCCATGCATTAAAATAAATAGTCAACTGGAAAAGAAATAAACAAATGCAAATAAAGGCACAGATTTTAAACACACCACAAGGATGTGCAATTTTCAGTTTCCAGGTTAGCACGTCACAACTTTTTCTTATTATATACATTTTAGATCTTGCCTTTCAACCAAATCTGGACGAATTTTAAAGATAACAACTTAACTAAAGCATAACATTGCACACAACCAAATTTCCTTAAAGATATTACCCAAAAGCATCAACTAACCTTAAAATTATAAGCATTGAAAACTGCAGAGCCATATTCTTCAATCTAGGATTTGTGTTGGTTCCATACAATGAATCAAAAAATACCTGGAAAAACAGAAGTGTGATTAGAATATGTTCATGTTTCCTTTCCTTAAATTTCACTCCACATACTGCTGTTATATTTAAATTTTTTAAACACTGCATTAAATTAATTGGAAATGTATGAACACTACAAACACCTCTTTTATACTGAGAAATAAATGACTCTCTCAAGGAATAAATCCAATGACTTGAATTAGTTTCAAACTTTGAGTAATGAACATTGTAAAAACCTTTGAAAAATGTTTTATCTGAGATTATTTTAATACACAAAATTACTGACCTCTCTAACAGCATACAAACATAATCGATGTGGTCCCAGAGGACAGGAAATACAGTTCAAGTCATATTTACTGATACGTTTCAACCAACATTACATATGTACCAATGTCACCAGAGTCTTCTACTACCAATAATCTACTGGTACACTACCAGAAAGCTGAAGAACACATGAGATTATAACCTCTGATTTTAAAAATACAATCTTCTCACAACAGTAAAGAAAAGAACTGTAAACCTATCCATGTTCCAGAACACATATTTGCTATCCATTCCACTTAAATTATACTTCCCATCGGAAGATGATTTAAATTGCAAAATAGTCCAAGCCAGATAAATCTGCTAAAACGTTTGTCACAGAAGGTTGAACGAAGTCCATGCATGAAGCTACTAAGAGATGATAACAACACTGCTTATTACTCAGGGGTAGAACAATATGGTAATGCCACATTAAAGAAGTACAACTGGCTCAAAATTTCTGCTCCAAGGTCAAATTCATGAAAGTGACACTGAATTCTTACTGAAATATGTGTCTCAGATTCACTCCAGATGTTCCTAAATCGACATACACTGGTTTAGTTTGCGTACCTTTTTGATGCATTTCAGCAGTTAGGCAGCATAAATTGCTGGAAAAATGTCAGAGTAAGTAAAATTTTACTGACATTTCTTGTTTTATGAAAGTTATTTATATTATGGAGCAGTTTTTCAAGGACATGATAAAGTAAAGTTTAGAGAACCACTATGGTACACATGAGAAAGAAATGACTATGAATTCAAATTTATTTTTCAAAAATGATTTACTCTTTTCAAAACTGCATCTTGTCAGTTATTCAACATACGTTGTTTGTAACAAAGCAATAAATGGGCATCAGTTGGGTAGTAACAGTGACCGCAACTGGCAAATATCAACTGTTGGTAATTTATGGTCATCAACATCTTTGCCCAAATCTCCTTCTGTTTCATCAGTGCCAAACTTTCTGCTGCAGAAGCTTGAGGCTACATGGTCTTAGAAAACAAAAGTACTTTCAAGTGTGTGTTATTTGGTAACATCCCAGACATCTTGAATCATTGACATGTGATTTCTCTACACCACAACGACAAAGTATCTCAAGATTTGCAAAACACAAATTCTCTTACTTGAATACAGGCTGGGAAAACAAGTGCTGGTCCTCTTGACCTGCAAAGGTATGGCAGGATCTTGAGGCGTATTCGTGTGCTAGCTGGAGAACGACGGTGTTCTGGCTTGATTGTATTCAGACGAGACTTTGTAGTTAACAGCTGTGTTCCCAAAAACAATGAATATAGAGGGGCTGTCAAGTTCATGCTACCCCAATCCAGTACCCTAAAACAGAAAGTGTCACATTTCACAAACAGGAAAAACTAATACTGTCACATTTCTAAAACTCCCATTCTCTGTATGAAACATTAAACTTAGCAACATTTCTATTTGAAGTTTCATGCATTCCTGAAAATTTTGTTTTCTGTTCTCTCTAAATGCCAATTTTCTAATATATGTACATATAGTACTCTGCACATGCTTTGAAAATATCCTGTCCAACTGTTGTTACAAATTGACCTGTCCTTTTATTAGATAAGCTCTCAAGGAGTGTGACTATGCCTCAGAATCCAAATGTCACAAATGCTTTAAATGATATATTTGCTCACATGACTGTCTTGAAAAATGGGCAAATAAAAACAAAAAATGCACTAAGATGTTTACATGGAAGTGAAAATTATACCGATGATCCTCTGGGTTATCAGACTATGCATTTTCTTGGTGGTTAACAACGTTTCTCACAATCACAGTGCAACCAACTTCAAAACTGATCAGATGTCACAACACCGAATACATTTTAATTTTACTGTCCTATAAAATTTAATTTTTCCAACATCATTTTATAAGACAATGTTAGACAATCCACAGTTAACATATTATAAATCAATAAGCTACTGAGAGGTACACAAAATGCTGAACCATTCATATTTTGTTTACTTATGGTATTTTGTAGAAAAAGATTACATACTACACACAGAAGAGAACTGTTTCTAGTGCACAGTATATGTAAGATGACTACCGTTCTGTTTCAAGACATCTTCAAAATGAACATGCAAATTTGCAACCACCTTGCAACATATATGTTCAAAAATTGTGTGACAAAGTTGCAGTCCATATGTTGCTTTAATGAGTTTCATTTCCTAATGAGCAGTTCCCCTTCAAGAAGCCCCACAAGAAACAGTCACACAAATTAATACCAGGTTTTCAAGTGGCTAGATGTATCCACATTCATGGCACTGGAAAATGATGAAATGATGTTCTGTCACCAAAGGTTACATAAGGGAATCAAGCACCACAGTAGCTGTGTATGGTAAGTCTCTGCCCTGCATAAACCGCTGTGTATGCAGCCACATTCTAGCAGCCAGAAGTTACAGCATGAAGTTGCTGCACAGCAAGGCCAAAGAATAGTCAGAGTTAAGTGTTATCAAAACAACCTGTTTCAATTATGACATGGCTTGACAGGGCAACCGAAACACAAACTTTTTCACCAAAACTACCCCTCCCTGCAACCGGACATGAATGCTCTGTGGCCCAGAATCAAATATTTTGCTCATTTATGATTCAATTTAAATATAAACAGATGTCAGAAAACCATGTACTATGGAGTACATCTTCTTCACATGTCTCTCACATGGCACAATGTGGGCTTCGTTCCCTGTCATGTTGAGCACATTCACACAACACCATAATATCACATGAAAACAAATGCAGATCAGAGTGTAGACCTTACTGAACTGAGTAAAATGAAATTCCAAGTTGTCTCTGGGCTTTTCTTGTCAATTTACTGGAACTATGCTGTGTGGCCACATTCAAAGTTTCCATTTTCTATGGAGACTGAACACTAGAAACATGGTGGTGTTTTCATTCCAAAACTGAACCTTGCTTCTCACTCTGCCTTAAGTCTGCATACAGTGTTCTTAGCAGACAACCCGGTAACGAAATGCATACAGGAACATTCGTGCATTGAAATAACTTTTAAATTCTTCATAAAGCACCAGTTTTGTTCTCTGTTCAACAGTGGGCGGTCATTTGTCTACCATCTTCATAAACTACCTTCATCCCCACATCACCAACACAATGCTATTGTATTGCATACTTTCCACAAACCACTGCACTTCACCTGCCATGTTTAAAATTTCTTGCCAGGAAAATATGATAATATAAGAGTATAGTATAACAGTATAACACAAAATAAAAGGTTCAACATTCCATGTGCCACACCAAACACACTAATTCTCTTACTAACCCAACAATCTTCTTCAAATGCATATCTGCAGCATTAGCAACACTGAATCTTGTATCAGCAGCGGCCACTATTAAGTGAACAAGAATGTCAGAGTCCATCATGACCCCACTTGCTAGGAATTTCACAATACCCAGCTTAGTCTGAAAAGGAAGTATACATTCATTCATGAAATAGATTTTTTCCCTCCTTCAAAAATGAAGACTTTCACCAACAATGTGCCCATATAAAGGACAACAAATAGAACAAAACCCCCAGAAAATATATAAAATATGAATGCAGATTCCACTTCCACACATGTTTTTGGGAACAATATCTTTCTGCTCTGCTGAAGTGCTCTTTTTCTCTTTGCTACCAGCCATTTACACTACTGATGCAGCTAAAAGTGACTGGATGACTAATTTTTCAACCTACAATAAAACCATACCAAGTATGATCTGGAACCTCAGCTCGCTTTGGCACTACTGTCACATTCTTGCTGGAGAAGGATGTACGAGAGACTTCTAGCTGCAAAGAGGAGCACAGCATTCTTATTGCTACCACAGGGTTTTAATTAACTGGTTCCCTGTATTTGCATATCTCCCTGCATATCTTCTCTTTCCAACAACTTACACAGGCCTGCAAAACTCATCTAAAGCAAATGTAACATATAAGAATTCCTGCCACTTAACCCATGTAATACAGAGAATTTGCATCCAGGCTTATCATACAGAAGTTTGACCATATACAGAAAGATAATCACAGAAGAGTGGAAAGATAATGTACTTACTAGCACCAAGGACTCATCCACTAGTCACACATTACTAAAATATCTTTCAATTTGTTGGTTTAAATGGCCTTCATGCATATACAAACAGGAAATAATACTTCCATATGAACTTCCTGAACAAAAAGCTGTGTCTACCAGTTATTCATCAGACCTATAACAAACCTGCTCTAATTCTTCTGATGTCAGTGGATTTCCAGCAGTAACTCTCTTGAAGCTATATTCACTCATGCCCAGAGGAACAGGAAATGAATTTGCAGAACTGCTACTTGTACCTTCTTGCTGACTGCCTTGTGCTCGCTCATGGTGCTGTGCCTGCTGTGTGGTTGCACTTGTAACACAAAACAAATCACACTCCAAATAGCAGCACCCCTCATTAGTACCATGTTTACTGGCAAGCTGCTGGTATCTTATGTTGCTATACCTATTACGGCGGTTTCAGTCAAATGGTTGAAAGTTATATACAAGTGAATTAGCAATTGCCAAATCATCATCAAAAATATGGGTATACACTACACTTTATATACTAGGTAGTGAAGTTGACTTACCCATAAGGGAGAAGTAGCATGTCCAACATAAAGTCTGCAAGGAGCTTGGAAACATATGGGCGTTCATTAAGACCAAACAGGACACTCCTCTTCACCGGATCAGCCGGAACAGTGACATGTCCAAGTACTGGCATTAATATAAGCAAAAGGCTGCAGAAAAAAGGGAGGATTTTATTAGCATGATGAATATCTGGCACAAAGATTTTATTATAAAAGACTTTAGTATGCCCCATAATACTGTATGGCATGCAGTGCTGGACATTATCCCAAACAGATGAGAAAAATGGTGGATGTGCTCAAAAGGAAAATGCTACAAAGAATATATGACTCTATTAACAACACAGATCAAGAGAGGTACAGGTTCAAAACAAAACTTAACAATCTCTTGAAACAGCCCAGACTCTCAGTGGTAATTAGAATTGCTAGGCTGTGGTAGGCAGGTCATGTTGCAAGAATGGAATATATTGCTATCCCTAGAAGACTAATGTATATGCAATCTGAAGGACTAAGGGAAGTGGGAAGAAGGCATACCAGGTGGAGAGACGAAGTGAGAAAGGCTGCAAGGATGTTGGGAATTAGGAGCCAGTTGGCACCAGAGACGAACTGCGAAGAGTGGAGGAAACTTCTGGAGGAGGCCAGGACTTCTATGAGTTGCAGTGCCAATTATGAATTTTATTAATATGAACTAGCATTTTTAAATCTGCAGCAGCTCAGTCATTTCAGTCACTATATTATGCACTGGATGCCCAGAGAATTAGGATTTGATCCCCACAAAGCCAAGGAGAGGCATATAAGACCTGCTCCCATAACATACAGGTTTCCCATAAGGTATCTTGTTTCAGATTTTACAACCAAAACCATGTTCATATTTCTATCTCCCATCATGCTACAGGCCCTGTTCATCCCACCTCATCCTCCATGAAAATGATAAACCTAGTAACTTTAATGTTTTTTTTGTACCATGCATTGTGATACAACTATGTAATGTTCACCAACGAAAAGCACTTTTTAAATTAATGTTTTAATTCAATTCTTCTTGTCTTCTACATGTTTCAAACATCCTATGTTCATCACAAGGAAGAATATATTGTACAAGCAGCCTTATATGGTACGTTTTTCATGTATTTATGCAAGCAGTTTAGCAGGTTGGATCAAGCACATCCTCCAACCTGCTAGACTGCTTGCATAAATGCATGAAAAATATACCACATAAGGCTGCATGTATAATATAGTCTTCCTGATGATGAACATAAGATATTTGAAACGTGTAGAAGACACGAAGAATTGAATTAAAACATTAATTTAAAAAGTGCTTTTTGTTGGTGAACATTACATAGTTGTATCACAGCAAAAATAACAGATGCAATTATTACAAAAAAACCCCATGCAATTTGTGAGGTTTCACGTGCATCTCCTTTTTAAAGTACATTAAGCTGCACAAAGTCATAATGCCCCCCCCCCCTGTTTAGAGGAATAAAATTCTGATCATTATCCTAAAACTAATCCTGATGCCATTATTCATGGAATTAGTAAAAGATAAAATGTAGGACAAACCACATTCTATGCAAGAATGTGGTGACAATATTCAAACAGAAATTGCCAATATTTTGAGACAAAAGCTTTGTTGTGTGTCAAGAAATATTCTCAGAAGGTGAAAGGTCTGCTTTTGAAGCTGGAGGTTGTTACTTGTAGACTCTTCTACAAATAAGGTTAAGTTGAAGTGAAGAGTGAAATATAGACTCCAAATTCCCAGCAAATGCAAACTTCACATGTAAGCAACTGCTTGCAACTGTTGCTGTGCTGCTGGCAAAGGTGAGTGAGATGCTCTGTACCTTGAAAATGGTTATAAGGTGTAGGAACAAGAACTGGCTGAATTTCAGTTGTTGTAAGTGTTCAACGTTTACAGTCAGATGGTCTCTCAAACCTAAAATTGTGAAATTATTTATGGGATAAGCCAGACTACATTAATGAATATTTTCTATACTTTTCAGTTTCTGCACATCTGGCTCCATCAGTGCTACCATAGGTGACAATGTATAGTATTACTGAACCTAGAATCAACTGATACAGAACCTTTTTGTCAAAAACAGCATTTCAAAATACTGGCATTCTCAGTGCCATACTTCTGCAGCACAGTATAGCAAAGAGGAGATAATTTGGTCCAAGTATATTTTGCACAGCAATTAGAGAGGAGGATAACAACCATTTACGTCAGTAAATTATCATTTGTTCTAGCGTTTATATAGTTCAGTCATAAAAGTGGCTGGCTATAAACTTGAAGAACAGGCTTTGATTTAAAGCAGAGGCAGGGATTATTCACCTTTCCACTAGATTCAGACTATGCAGCCCACCCAGTCACCTATCCAGTAACAGGGACCTTTTCCCAGTGGTAAATACAAATAGCCACAGTACAAAGCTGACTGCCTGCCCTCCTCCTCTACCTAATACTAAGGTTTATGAATTAATGATTGTTAAAAAAAAAAAAACAATTATAAGAAACTGTACACAGTACTGTTTTGCTTGGGTGTTTTTACCTTTTGTACATGTGGTATTGTAACTTGTCTCGGGTGGTTTGTTGCTAGTTTTAAGTTGTCTGGTGTGTAATTGTTGTTGGTT
>Ga0123355_10001995_pt1 | contig 28815 bp, 32 predicted proteins | sample TergutEmb28metaG_3_FD_89872 | JGI IMG/M metagenome (GOLD analysis project Ga0123355, IMG submission 89872) | Embiratermes neotenicus P1 segment gut microbial communities from Petit-Saut dam, French Guiana - Emb289 P1 | ecosystem: Host-associated > Arthropoda: Insects > Digestive system > Gut ... | reverse complement strand
TGCACTTAGAACAGGAAGTATAAAGAATATTGCAAAAAACCGCCGTCCATATAAGGCACTTGAGACACAAGCTGTCGAACCACCGACACTTACACCCGACCAAAACAAGGCGCTTGAACTAATCCGCAAGGCAAGCGGAACAGCACTTTTACACGGAGTAACGGGTAGCGGTAAGACCGAAGTTTATATGCACGCAATATCAGAGGCATTACAAAACGGCAAAACAGCCGTAATGCTTGTACCCGAAATATCTCTTACTCCGCAAATATTCAGCCATTTTAGAAATCGTTTTGGCGACAAGGTGGCGATATTACATAGTGGATTGTCGGCAGGCGAAAGGAATGACGAGTGGCACAGGCTTAGGAGCGGTGAGGCAAAGATTGCAATCGGGGCAAGGAGTGCTATATTCGCACCCGTACAAAACATCGGAATAATTATAATTGACGAGGAGCATGACGGCAGTTATATATCGTCGTCTAATCCCAGATATGATACAATAGGTGTTGCGGAGTTTAGGGCAAAGCATAACAACTGTCCGCTGATATTAGGCAGTGCGACGCCAAGTATTGAGAGTTATTACAAGGCTACACAAGTTAATAATGCTTTAATCGAACTCCCCGAACGAGTTAACAAAAAACCTATGCCGCATATAGATATTGTCGATTTGCGGCAGGAAGTAATCGGCGGTAATTCGGGTGCGTTATCGGGATTACTTAAACAAAAGTTAGCCGAGTGTATAGAGGGCGGTAATCAAGCGATACTTTTTCTTAATAGACGGGGTTTTAGTGCGTATCTGATGTGCAGAGCGTGCGGATATGTGGCTAAATGTACCGACTGCGATGTCGCACTTGTCTATCATAGAGAGGACAATGTACTCAAATGTCATTATTGTAATCATAGATTTAGTCCACCGCAGATTTGCCCCGAATGTAAAAGTCCGCATATCAAGCACGGAGCGGCAGGCACGCAAAGGCTTGCAGATGAGTTAGAGAGTCTTTTTCCTGATGCGGGTGTGCTGCGTATGGATAACGATACTACTCAAACCAAGGACGCTCATGTTAAGATTCTGCAAGCGTTTGGAAAAGGCGAGGCACAAATTCTTGTCGGCACACAAATGGTTGCCAAGGGACACGACTTTGCTAATGTTACGCTTGTGGGTATTATTGATGCAGACCTTAGTTTGTATGTATCTGATTACCGTAGTACAGAGCGGACATTTCAGTTGATTACACAAGCGGCAGGTCGTGCGGGTCGTGACCAAAAACAAGGAAGCGTTGTTCTCCAAACACACACACCTCAGCATTATGTATACAAATTAGCGGTAACTAATAATTACAAGGATTTTTTTGCTAAAGAATGTAACCTAAGGCAAATCACTAAGTATCCGCCATTTTCTACAATTGTGAGGGTATTAGTAAGCGGTGAGGACGAAACAAAAGTTGCCACCGCAACTAAGGAAATTTGGGAAGGCGTCAAAACTATGCATACTGTTAATACCGATACATTTGCGTACTTGGGTGTAATGAAGTCACCCGTAGGACGAATCCAAAACAAATTCCGTTATCAAGTGCTTATGCGTCTTGTAGGCGACATAACAGACGATATAATAACCAAAGTATACCAGCTAGTCAATACACACAGCGGCGGCAAAGCAAATATTTTTGTAGAACTTAATCCAGCAAACCTTAGTTAATTATAAAGTATAAATTATAAATGATAAATTATTGACAAGAGTTATCCGAAATTTATAATTCATATTTTATAATTTATAATTATTATTATGGCTATAAGACAAATAATCAAACACAAAGCAGACAATCCTATCCTACGGCAAAAATCCCGCCCAGTAGAGGTTTTTGACGATAGGCTTGGACAACTTATTGATGACCTTATTGACACTATGAATTATGCTTATGGTGTCGGGCTTGCAGCGCCGCAAGTGGGTATATTTAAGAGAGTCTATGTAATCAGCGTTAAGCAGGGAGAAGTTTTTGAATTTGTCAACCCTGTAATAACTAAGACAAGTGGCACTCAAAGAGAAAAAGAGGGGTGCTTGAGTATCCCCAATACTGAGGGCGAAACCGAGCGTCCCGCAGCCGTTACAGTCGAAGCATTTGATAGACACGGCAAAAAATTTAGTCTCAAAGGCAAAGGTCTACTAGCAAGAGCAATCTGCCACGAAACCGACCACTTAGACGGGATATTGTACACGGATAGGGTAAGTAAGAATTGAAAAAAAACAAGCTTAGAGTAATATTTTGCGGGACACCTGAGTATGCTGTGCCGTCACTTGAGGCGGTGGCGCATAATTTTGATGTTGTTGCTGTAATTGCTCAACCGGACAAGCCTGCAGGTAGAGGCGGAGCGACAATTGCCGTACCTATTAAGCGGGTGGCGGAGCGACTTGGGATTAAGGTCTTGCAATTTGAAAAAATTAGAGATAACGCTGATGAGCTAAAAAAAATACCCTGTGATGTTATGATTACGGTTGCTTACGGGCAAATTTTGAGTAAGGAAATTTTGGATATTCCTAAGTACGGTGTAATCAATGCACACGCATCTCTTTTGCCTAAGTATAGAGGGAGCAGTCCTATTCAGTGGGCGTTAATCAAGGGCGAAAAGGTAACGGGCGTAACTATAATGCAGACAGCCGAGGGGCTTGATAACGGCGATATTTTGACTAAATATCCAATTGATATTGCCGAGGACGATAATGCAGGGACACTTTTTCCTAAGCTAGCCGAGCTTAGTGCTAAGGCTCTTGTAGAGAGTCTACCGCTCATTGTGTCGGGTAAGATTAAGCCACTCAAACAAAACGAAACAGAAGCAACATACTTTCCGCTACTGCGTAAGGTTGACGGCGAGATTGATTTTTGTATGAATGCGGTTGACATAACTAACAAGGTGCGTGGGGTCAATCCATGGCCGGGAGCATATACCATGTGGGGCGAGCAAGCTGTCAAGATTTGGGAAACTAAAGTAAGTGGCAACAGAGGTGCGACAGTAGGACAAGTTGTTGTATCCAGTCCTAAGGACGGTTTGGTGGTGGCTTGCGGCGGTGGCGAGACGATTGAGATTGTCGAGCTACAGCTTGCAGGCGGTAAGAGACTTAACGCAAGAGAATTTTTGCGTGGACGGATTATTCCTGTCGGAACGGTGTTAGGGTAATGCAAAGACTTAGGACAATATACGATATTCTTAAAGAGGTTTATGTCGGCGGTGCGTATGCAGGCATTGCTTTGGACAACGCATTAAAAACTATTGATGATGAGCGGGACAAGGCATACATCACTAGAGTTTTTTACGGAGTGATAGAAGAGAGTGTTAGGAGTGATTATGTCATTTCTAAGTTATGCGCAAAAAAACCTAAGACAGCTATAGTCATAATCCTCAAAATCGGTTTATACTGTCTTAATAATATGGATATGCCCGACTATGCCGTGGTTAATAATTGTGTTGAGTTGACTAAGGCAATAGGCAAAAAAGAATTAAGCGGTTTTGTCAATGCGACACTAAAAAAAGCAAAAACGATAGAGCTATCTGACAATGATTTGTCTATCAAATACAGTTATCCTAAGTGGATTATTGATATGCTCATCAAAGATTACGGAGTAGAGTTTGCAGAGGCTTTTGTTAAGTTTAAGAGTGATACTCTCACACATATTAGGGCTACTACAGGACACAATGCCGAATTATTTGCTAATTTGACCAAAAGCAAATTAGGTTACTATGCGACAGGCAATCAACTTGCAAAATTACCGCCCAAAAGTTATTTTGTGCAGTCGTTAGCCTCTATGACAGTTTGCAGGACTTTGGATAATGATAACCCTAGCAATATCTTAGATTTATGCTCCGCACCGGGTGGCAAAGCGGTATATCTAAAGCAATTGCACCCTAATGCAGAGATAACAGCTTGCGATATACACCCCCATAGACTAGACTTGATTAGATTGTATGCAGGCAAGGCAGGGGTAACGCTCAAAATCGTGCATAATGATGCGACTGTGCTAGAAGAAAAATGGCTAGATAGTTTTGATGCGGTTATGTGTGATGTGCCGTGTAGCGGACTAGGAGTGGCAGGGCAAAAGCCTGACATATTGCTTAACCGCAAGCCGGAAGATATCGCTAACTTTGCTAAGACACAATCCAAAATCTTGAGGACGGCAGGCAAGTGTGTTAAGGTAGGCGGACATATTGTATACTCAACTTGTACCGTACTTAAAAAAGAAAACGAGCAAGTTGTCGATGCTTTTTTGAGAGAGAATAAGACTTTTGAAAAAAGCGGAGAGTATATAAAACTTTTTCCTCATATAGACAATACAGACGGATTTTTTATTGCTAAGTTAGTTCGTAAGCCATCATAAAACTTATGGTGGTACAAACAGTAGTGATATGCGTTATCCTAATGTAGGGGGCGATGGCAATCGCCCCGAAAATATGGGTTTTTGTGCAATTTATGCGGGACGATCGCCATCGTCCCCTACGAAAAACTATACAGGCTATCACAATAGTTTATCACCGCTAAACTATTCGCTACGCTAGATCCTTCGCTACGCTCAGGATGACACCCCACAGATGTACTGTCATCCTGAGCGTAGCGAAGGATCTAGCGTAGCGAATAGTCGTGACATATGTTAATACCATCAGAATTTGCAAAATCCATTTGTAGGGGACGCCGTCTTCGGCGTCCCGAATACTTACCTTTATGTCAAAAATAATTTTAGACAACAACATAGAAGAGCTAACGCAAATCCTAACCGAGCGTTATAAAGTGCCGTCATTTCGGGCGGGACAGCTTTACAAATGGTTGCTTGCAGGTGTGGACATATGTCAGATGACAGATATTCCTAAGGATTTGCGGACTAAGTTAGATGAGGATTTTGTACTTAATCCTGTGACTATTAGCAAAAAACTTACCTCTAAAGACGGTACAATCAAGTTTCTTTTTGGACTACACGACAACAACCTTATTGAAGGTGTCCTAATGAACTACAAGCACGGCAATACGCTGTGTTTGTCTACACAAGTCGGGTGCAAAATGGGGTGTGTATTCTGTGCGAGTGGTGAGGGTGGTTTTGTGCGTGACTTGTCGGCAGGTGAGATGCTAGGGCAAGTAATCACGGCTGGAGCTAAAGACATCTCTAACCTTGTGCTGATGGGTAGTGGCGAGCCGCTTGACAACTATGACAATGTCGTCAAATTTTTGCGTCTTGTAACAGACGAAAAAGGACTCAATATGAGTCGCCGTAATATATCCGTGTCAACCTGTGGTTTGCCCGACAAAATCAAAAAGTTAGCGGACGAAAAAATCGGAGTCAACCTTAGTTTATCCCTACACGCTACCACAGACGAAAATCGTCAAAAGCTAATGCCCATAGCACGCACATATTCTATCGCTGAAGTAATGAAATCCGCCAAATATTATTTTGAGGTAACAGGCAGACGAATAACCATAGAATACTGTCTCACAAAAGAAAACACAACAATGTTTGATGTCAAACGCCTAGCAGAACTAACAAAAGGCTTGCCAAGCCACATCAACCTAATCCCCCTTAACGGCGGTACAAAAAGCAACATTATAGCCTGCACCAAAGAGCAAGCCCAAAGATTCGCCGACAGACTAATCACCGCAAAAATAAGCAACTCAATAAGACGCTCCCTAGGCACAGACATACAAGGTGCTTGCGGACAACTGCGTGCAAAGTTCGTAGGGTGCAAAGAGGGCAAAAATGACCTAAAATAGGTTTTTTTACCCTTTTTTCAACCTTTTTTTGCTTGCCCTGACAAGCTTAACTCTGAACATAACAAAAAGTTCTATACATCACAATGTGAAATGAAGACAAATGAGGCAAAGCAAGGCTTAAAAAAGTCTAAAAATAGGTAGTCCTCACACTCCTTACATAAAAGTGAAAGCCGACTTTGAGCCGATGTGTCAGGCTTTGTTGAGTCAGCTATATAATATTGCGAATATAGCGAATAATAACTTGTTTTTTGAAAATGGAAATGTTATAATATAATTATACATGAAAAATATACTAATTGATTTTAAAAATCGCTTAAAAAGTTATGAATGAAACAGCCACTCAAACTCAAAGAAAATTAAACATTTGGAACAACTCAGTCCCTGTTGAGAAAAGTGCGTATATCCAAGAAAAAGGACTACAGTTTTTTAATATTGAAAAATTAGTTGCACCTAAAGGCAAACTGACAATGATTGACTTGTTTTCTGGTGCAGGAGGATTTTCTGTTGGCTGTTCGTGGGCTGGGTTTTTTCCAGTTTTAGGGATTGATTATTTAAAACCAGCTGTTGAAACATGGAAAAAAAATCACCCAACATCCATCAGTTGTTTAGGAGATATTCGTCAAGCTAATCCAATTAGCATAAGAGATGTTCTTAGAAAAAAAGGAGTTGAGCGAATTAACCTTATTACTGGAGGAGTGCCTTGTCAGGGTTTTTCTATAGCAAACAGAAAACATAATGATAATGATGAAAGAAACTTTTTATTTATTGAGTATATGAAGTTTGTTGAAATTTTTAACCCAGACTATGTTATTTTAGAGAATGTTTCTAGTTTGCGTAGTACAGCTGGCGGTCAGTTTGAAAAAGATATTAAAAAATATATGGAATCCTTAGATTACTCCGTAACAATTAAAACAGTAAATGCTGCCGAATATGGAGTTCCACAGCAGCGTCAGAGAGTATTGTTTATAGGTGTAAAAAAAGACAACCACTTAACCGTTCCATTTGTTTTTCCAGAGGGAAATTTCCGTTTGCCAAGCGATTATAGGACAGTAGAAATGGCAATTTCCGACTTGCCAGAGTTAGAAAATGATGAAGCTAAAACAGAATATTCTTCTTCGCCAAAAACAGAATTTCAAAGACTTATGCGAGGAGAGATTAATTGCATACCAATATCTAGACCGATGAAATTATTTAATCATGTATCTCCAAATCATCCGCAGGAAACGATAGACAGGATAGCAAATACAAGGCAGGGAATGCCGATGTATCCTAATTTCAAGCAGAGAATTAGGTTGTCGTTAAATGTTCCAAGCCCTACGCAGTTAGCTGGTGGCATTAGACCGCAATTTCAATTTGGACATCCAACTCAGTCTCGTGGATTGACAATTAGAGAAAGGGCAAGAATTCAAAGTTTTCCTGATAGTTATGAATTTATAGGCGGAATTGTACAGGAACGAGTTCTTACGGGAAATGCAGTTCCGCCGTTACTTATTTTTGAAATTGTGAAATATATTGCAAATGATATTCTTAGAAGAGACAGGGAGGTGAAAAATGTATAGAGTTTGGTATAGCACAGAAAGTTTTGCTGATTACATTATTGATCACACTTTACTAAGTGAAAGAGAAGTTGTTAAAAATAAAATGTATGAAAGCGATGCAAATAATCCAAGGAATTTTCATAGTATGCCCGACCACATACGAAAAATTCTGTATTTAGATGCTCCAGATCTGATTATAGAGAAAAATAATGAGCCAATATTTTCAGTAGAAGTAACAACAGAGGCAGGTACGGGGCATAATGCTTTTCAGAGATTTGCTAGAATAGCAGCTTCTGTTGAAAATCAAGTTCCAGCTTTCTATATTTATCCAGAAGGTGCGATAATAGTTAGGCAAGCTACAAATCCGAGATGGGACATGATAAATCCAGCAGTCTTTAAGGCACTTGATTCTGTAATGAATATTTACGATATTCCAGCACTTTTGTATTATTTTCCAAGTGATTTGAGACAATACCCAAACCCTAACGCTAGCTCTGCTCCAAATATAGCGAGTAAAGGTTTGCATTATGATTCTGACATTGTCAGATATAGTGCTTGTCCAGATTCACAAAGTGGAGAAATGATAAATATGTTTTCTGCTCTAAACGAGGTAATTACTGCCACAGAAAGCAAAGGAGTGCATGAGGGAAGACAGGCGCTATTAAAGAATTTAATTATACGACAGAGACGCGATTTCATGAATGAGGAGTATGTCAAGAAGTCAAACGATCGCCTAGAGTCTATGTCTCCGCTGTCAGCTACGCAAATGATCTCTAGCGAGTACTTGTTAAATTATTTATCGCAATATGAAACTAATAACTATAGGGTAGGCGAGTTATTGAGAAATAGACAAAATACAGTTTTTTACAAAGTTAATGCTAAGTTTAGAGGTGACCCATACCCAGGAGCTTTAGCCGCAATAGACTATATGCTATGTAGAGAAGGTAGGACATTTGAAGATAGGAGAAATAATTTAGTGTTGGTTTTTGGCGATTTAACGATAGATAATTTACAAAGAACTTTATCTATTGCCAATGTAAATGATTCGTCTATACAGTCCATGTTTTCAGATGTTCAAAATAGCGAAAGGCACAACCTGCTTACTCAAAAGTAAAACATATACGAGTGTATTCATATTTTGCTGACGCTATACTCTTTCCAGACGGCTCACTTTGGAGGGATGCTTAGTGACAGAGGAACAAGTAACGAAATCAATACTTTCCCTTTTAGTTGAAACGGATTGGAATATTATAATGTATGATTTTCCACAAAGTGGTTCAGGAAGGATGTTACATCAAAATGATAAGAAATCTGAAAAAAACAAGGGTGGGTTAGTTCCAGATATTATAGCTGTGAAGAATGGTATTTGCTTGTTTTTTGAAAATAAAGATAGAGTTGTAATTAGTGATTTTATAAAAATATCTGAGTTAATAAATAATTGCCAATATTCAAGCGCCATTTCTAAAGTTTTAGAAAAACACGAGATATTGAAAATATATTATGGAGTAGGTTTCCCGTCTGTAAAATGGGGGAAAAGGGCTGAAGACAATGCGTCGTTGGTCGATTTTATAGTGGGAGTCTCTTTAGACAAAAAAGCGATGTTTCTTTATAACCCTTATACTATTGAAATTGTCTAACAATATAAAGCGCAATAAAATACCAGAGTAGTGAGAGTAAAAATTTGGAAGTTACATCATTAAATTGTCCGTGTCCTAAGAGAGAATGTGTTAATAATGGTAATTGTGAGGCTTGCCGAGATAAGCATAGGGTGGCAGGTAATTTGTCATATTGTTTGAGACCTAAGTCTTTGAGTTTTGATAGTAGTGGGGTTGGTATTCATTATTTCAAAAGTGGTGAGGGACAACCGCTGATTTTTGTGCATGGCAATATGGGTAGTGGTGCGTTTTTTAAGGATTGTCACAAGTTATTTGAGGGATATACGGTTTATACACCAGACAGTCGCAGTCACGGCAAAAGTGACAAGGTTAAGAGACTAAGCTATGACGATATGGCGGACGATATTGTTAGGCTGATTGAGTATGAAAAAATGGAAAAGGCGATTTTGTTTGGTTTTTCGGACGGCGGAATAATTGCGCTACTGATAGCTATCAAACACCCTGATTTATTAGGTAAAATATTCCCGGCAGGTATAAACTTGACCCCAAAGGGAATCAATGGTTTTTGGCGGTTTGTGACTAGGCTAACTTTTTGCTTTACATTCCCGTTTAAGTTTGGTGACAAAATGCGTCTAATGATGAGCGGACCAAATATCACAGCAGACGACCTAAAAAAGATTGCTGTTCCGACAACACTACTCTATGGCGAAAAAGATATTGTCAAGCTAGCCGACTCACAAGCAGTAGTAGACAATGCCCAAAACGCAAAATTAGTAATAATCCCAAAAGAAAATCACGGCAGTTATATTGCGGATAATGAGAAGTTATACAATATTATGAGAGAATATTTGAATGAAGGGGTTGCGAGTTATTAAAACAACAATAATAACTGGCAGAACTAAAATGGTAAAACACATTGTATTATTTAAGCTAAGAGACCAAAAAGATAGACCAAAGGCGATTGAGGCACTCAATAGTATGAGAGGCAAGATTGAGGGCTTGATTGATTTGGAGGTTGGGGAGGATTTTTTGGCGAGTGAGCGGAGTTATGATATTGCTCTGATTACTATGCATACAGACCGTGGGGCACTAGATTTTTATCAAGCACACCCTGTGCATCAACCTGTCAAAAAAGTTATGCACGCAATCAGAGAAAGTTCGGTTGCAGTGGATTATGAATATTAGGAGATAACAATAATGCCAGAGCCTATTAAAAATATGCTAAGTCCTACTGCTATAAAAGAGTTTGCAGAGGCGATTAAGTTAGTCTATGTGGAGTTTGACATAGATGGATTTTGTAGTGCGGTGGCGGATAATGATTATGATAGCCTAGAGCTTATGGCAAGGGGGCGCAAGATTAGTGTAACTTTGGGTAAGTTTTTGCCTGCAAAATATGAGGATGCTATAACAATAATTGACAAAGTTATTTCCAAATTTGAAGGCTTTGCGGTGTATAGTTTTTTTGAATTTGTTGCGATGTTTGGGTTAGAATTTTGGGATGTATCTGTACCTGCACTTGGGCGGTATACTCAGTATTTTTCGTCGGAGTTTGCAGTGCGTCCGTTTATTATCAAGGACGAAAAACGAATGATGGCACAAATGCTTGAGTGGAGCAAGTCAGACAACGAACATTTGCGTAGGTTGTCTAGCGAGGGTTGCCGTCCTGCATTGCCGTGGGCGGTGGGATTGCCAAAATACAAAAAAGACCCTTCGCCGATACTTCCTATATTAGAAAACCTAAAGGCTGACTCCTCGCTATATGTGCGAAAAAGTGTGGCGAATAATCTTAACGACATTTCCAAAACACACCCCGAATTAGTCATAGAGATTGCAAAGCGTTGGTACGGCACGGACGAAAAAACTAATTGGATAGTCAAGCACGGATTAAGGACGCTACTCAAAAAAAGCAATCCCGATGCTCTAGCGATTTTTGGCTTAGGTAATGCCGATGCGGTGGATGTTAGTGATTTTGTTATTAGTAATAGCACCATAGAATGGGGCGGTGATTTGATATTTTCTTTTGTCATTACCGCTAAGCAAGATACAAAAGCTAGGCTAGAATACGGTATAGATTATATGAAAGCAAATGGCAAGCAAAACCGAAAAGTTTTTCAGATATCCGAAATTCCGCTTAAAGAAGGGCAAACAAAAAATTACACCCGCAAGCACGCACTAGCCGACCACAGCACCCGCAAGCATTCTGCGGGCACTCACGCCGTAACGCTTATAGTCAACGGACAAGAGCGAGGCACACTAGCGTTTGAGTTAGTTAAAAACTAAAGGAGAACAAATTTTATGAAAAAAACAATTTGGACTTGCGAATACAAGCTAAAAAAGAATGCTAACGAGGCAGAATTTTTGCTAGCAAGCAAGGTATTAGGCAAAGAGTATATATCCAAACAAAAAGGCTATATTGCGTGGAAGCAACTAAAAGGCGATGACACTTGGGTAGATGTAGTCTCATGGGAGACACTAGAAGACGCACAAAATTTTGAAACGAGTGGCGGAGGTGGTGAACTTGCTAATAAGTTTTACTCATTTATAAACCTAATGAGTTGCAAAACAAGGTACTACACAGAGGAGCAAAACCATTAAAAGGGCATTATTCAAAGCGTGTGTATTGTGTGAAAGTTTATATAAGGAAGTTTATAGGGGTGTCATTTCGACCGAAGCGGAGAAATCTCCTTATTAGTCGTGTTTTTGTACAGCTTTTGAGGAGATTTCTCCTCTTCGGTCGAAATACCTTCGGTGCTTCGTAGGACACCCTGTTTTTGGTGGATATAATTGACGGTTACTACAAAAAATGTGGCTATAACAAAATAGAAGGACGAATCATAATCGTCAAAGAATAATGGGGAGTTGTCTCTAGTAAGGGGCTTTTTTATTTGCTTTTTCACGCAAAATTTAGTATTATATACATAATGGACGAAAATTATATGGAGGTTGACATAAATTTATGGCGAATAAAAAAACAAGAATATTGTATATTGTGTTGGGGATGTCGCTGATTTTTTTTGGAGCACTTCCTTGGCTTGCACTAAGAAGTGAGAGTTTAGCTTTTTCTAATGTTGGTGCGATGCAAATTGTTGTGTGGTTTCCTGATGCCTTGCAAAGTTTTTTTAGGCATGGTCTGCAAGGGGGATTGGGCGGTAGAGTAGGTCAAGTAGGGTTTGCTTTATTTTTGACATTGGTAGCTTCGGTAATTATGTTTGTATTAGGGCTATTGCTTTTTGTAAAAATAGTCAAGCAAGATTTTGTTAGCAAAAAACTATTTTGGATAATTGCTACATCAATTACAGCAACATTATATTTAGTGGCGGCAATAATTTATATTGTGGCGATAAGTGATGGATTTGCGGCAACGCAACATATACCTTTGGCTTTTTTTAACATAGGCTTACTAATCTTGATGGGGTACAGTCAAGTAAGACAGACTAGTGACATAGCTACAACAACTGAAGCGATATGACAAATCAACAGCAAAAATTTAGAGTAATTGCCCATAAGGGGAGTGCCTTTGATGTTACGGATGGTCAGGGGGTTTTTGTTTGTGGTGCTAGGGGGAATCTTAAACAGGGTGGGGGGATTATTGTTGGGGATTTTGTGGATGTTGAGGATGGGGTGATTACACGGATTTATCCTCGTGCTAATAGTCTTGTGCGTCCTAGTGTGGCTAATATTGACCAAGCGGTTATTGTTGTTGCGACTGTGCCTGAGGCGGATTTTTATTTGATTGACAAAATGATTATAAATTGCCGTAAGATTGATATAGATGTGGTTTTGTGTATCAATAAGGTTGACCTAGGTGCGGAAGAGTTGTATACTAAATTAGTAAGGCAATACAAGCGTGATATTAGGAGTATTGTTAGGGTAAGTGCTAAGGATAATAACACGGCTACGCTCAAGAGGGCGATAAAGGGACGGCTGAGTGCGTTTTGCGGGCAGTCAGCTGTTGGCAAGTCTAGTCTTGTCAATGCGATGTGTAAGAATACGGACAGGAGTGTGGGAGAGCTTAGTGGCAATAATCGTGGCAAGAATACTACTACTAGAAGTGGACTTATTCAAATTAGTGCAGATACTTATGTGATTGATACTCCGGGGTTTGGGTCGCTTGATATATTTGGGGTTGACAGTAAGCAATTACATTTGTATTATAATGATTTTGTGAGATTGGCGGACGAGTGTAAGTTTAGAGGTTGTACGCATACGCATGAGCCGAATTGTGCTGTCAAGGCGGCTGTGGATAAAGGTAGAGTGGATTTGGATAGGTATGAGCGGTATTTGAGATTGATTGAAGGGTGTTGAATGTAAGTTGACCTATATGTAAAGGCTAATGACAATAAAACAAAGTGTTGTAGTTGTTTTTTGCAATGATATCCGTTATAAAAAATATGGATAATTGTTGTTAGGCGGTCGGGGACGCCCGCCCCTACGATTTGATACATTACTAAAGAGAGGGATTATGTCAAACATAAAAATTGCGCCATCTATATTAAGTGCGGATTTTGGAAAAATGGCAGAAGAAGTTAGGCGAATGGAAGTTGCCGGAGCTGACCTTTTGCATTGTGATGTGATGGATGGGGTTTTTGTGCCTAATATTACTTTTGGACCTAAAATGATTGCCGACATACGCAAGGTTACTAAGCTACCGCTAGATGTTCATTTGATGATTGTTGAGCCGGAAAAATATGTGGAGGCTTTTGCTAAGGCGGGGGCTAATTATATTACTATCCATGTAGAGGCGACCAAAAAGCTTGTGCCTACACTCAAGGCAATCCGTGCTTTAGGTGTCAAAAGCGGAGCGGTCATCAGTCCCGATACACCTGTTGGTGAGATAGAACCTGCTTTGGAATATAGCGATATGGTTTTGTTGATGAGCGTCTATCCCGGATTTGGCGGACAGAAATTTTTGGACAAGTCGCTTGCTAGGCTTGAGGAGCTGACGGCATTAGTCAAAAAATCAAAACGCAAAATTGACATTGAGATTGACGGCGGTATAACGCTTGATAATATCGCCGAAATAAAAAAAGCCGGCGCAAATGTTATTGTTGCCGGCAATACAATTTTTGGTGCAAATAATCCTAAAGAGACTATCACAGCGTTAAGAAGTAGAGCATAACCTATTAGTAGTCGACCTAAGTCGTCTACTAAGGAGGTTATTTACATATGAAAATCGTTTGTGTTAAAGCGCCAAGATTTATGCGAGGAATACTAAGGGCAATCTTTTTGCGTAAGAGCAAAAAAATTGACTAACTATAAAATCTAAATTCGCCACCACAGGCACACTTATTGTACATATTGACGCAAGATGGGCAATAATTTTCACAGCAGTTAGCACAATGCTGTGATGTTGTGTTATTGGTTTTTTTGTTGCAATTAACGCAAGTCATATCGGACAAGCCTCCGATATTAGTGTGGCTGTTTTGATATGGAATTATGTTAGGGGAATCAGTTTAATTTTTGAGGGGGTGGCAAGCTAGTGTTAAGCGAAATATTTGTGTTGTAAGTCACTTATGTAAAATAAGCAGATAATTATTGTTCGGGCAGGCAATGCCAGCCCCTACGGCTTGAGTTTTCTAGTGTAGCTGAATGTCCTAGTTGTAGGGCGGGCATCGACCGCCCGAATAGCAATTATCCGTTTTTAAAAAACTTGTTTATCTGCAATGCAGGGCTAGCTGGACTAGCTTGTGGTCTAGTCTTGCTGAGTTGATGATTTTGTCTGTGATTACTTCGCCTATGGTTACTAGGGTTGTGCCGTTGCTTAAGTATAAATCTTTTTCAACGATTTTGCCTAGCAAAAAGTCGTAATTTTTTAGCTTTGAGTTTGGTGGTGGTGGTGTATATGTAACATTTGCTTTTAGGTGAGTAGGATTTGTGCTAGTCTGTACAAATGAAGTTTGCTCCGATTCTGAGTTTTCTGTTTTTTTGATATCTTTTTTGACATTTTCTGCCACAGCCTTCTCTTTAATTTCTTCGTTGTTTTTGACTTGTAATGCCCGTAATGCCCGTTCGACATTGCGGTTGAGCGTTATTGTTGGCTCTTTAGTTTCATCGTGGACAACTACGCTAGTGTTTTTGTGGACTGGATTTGCAGTAAGAGTAGAAATTTTTCTTTTTGCCGTAGCGGTGGGGGATTTTTTTCTAATAACTGGTGTTTTGCCTGAGCCTACAAAAATAATCAAAGAACCGCTTCGTGACAAAACTTTTGCGACAGGAAGCTCTTTGCCGTTGCAAGAAATCCACAAAACTTGCCCTTTGTCAACCCCTATATCATCAACCATACCAAGAAGTTTGCCTTCGTGGTCGTAGGCAGGCAGACCGATAGGATTTTCGTGCATCTCTGTGGCATAATACATACTGGACGCTGTTTTGATAACAATTGCATCCATATCATACTTGTAGATATTTTTGATGTCCAGCCTTTTTCGTGCGGCATCGGTTACGCTTCCCGTCTCTACAATTACAGCCAAAAGCCGAGTCATTTTCGGATTAAAAATGACGCTACAGACTACACCTTCATTTTTGGCTTCGGCAAGACTTATGACAGGTTTTGATATGATTTCGCTTAACTTGTACATTTTTTCTGCTCCTAAATATGCTCAAATATAGTGAGCATAGCAATACACCAAAATATATGCTAAGAAACATAAAAAAATGCGTCTTTTGTAGGTTGTTATTAGGTCTTACAAGTCGTCTGCATCTTGGACAGGGTAAGGGTCATACGGGTCGGCAGGTACGCCTGTGTAACTTCCGAACGGGTCTGTCTCAATCGGATATGCTTCATAAATATCATCAACAAGTTTTTTCATATATATTTTACCTCGTTTATGTAGTATTAGATGTTAAGTAGCAAAATATCCCTTGACAAAAACTAAAAAAATATATATAATTAAAGAATATATGACAGACTCTCAAAACATAAGAAGGCAATTGCTTAATAGCATTATTTTAATTAGCGATATAATCGGCATTTTTTTTGCACTTGTATATATTCTTTTTTCGTGTGTATTGATTGTATTGGGCATCGGTAATACAACGCTTAAACTTTGGATGATTGTTATTACTGGTCTATATATTGTTTTTTCGTTGTTTTTTATAATCTTTTTAGGTCGGGGGCGCAGGGTCAAAAAAGCTGTTAAACTTTTTTGCAAATATCTAAAATATGCTATGCGACTGGCTAATATGGTTTTGATTTTTGCTGTATTAGTTGATATGTCTTTTGGCAACAGAATACTCGCCACAATTGGTATAATTGTTCTGATTATTTCGTTTGTTTTGCATATATTTTTGGATATTATAATTTTACTACTAAAGTTAGCGCTAAGAAATGTGGCAAAAAATTACAAAACAGCTTTTGAAAATATAAGAACCGATATAAAATCATCAATCGAAAATGTCAAAGCTGCTTTTCAAAAGCCACTTATTGTTCAAAATGAAGTTGCCGAATTAAATGTTCCGATTAAGGAGGAGCGTCTTACAAATGAAATCAATTCAGAAGAGTGGTGAGGACTATTTGGAGGCAGTTTATAATCTGTATCAAAAAGACCCAAAAGTACGGTCAATAGATGTGGCAAAAGCTCTTGGGGTTTCTAAACCCAGCACTTTTCGTGCACTTCAAAATCTTGCGGAGCAGGGGTATCTAAATAAAGAGAATTACGGTACGCCGACTCTTACTCCTAAAGGAATAGAGTACGCAGAGGCTGTACTAAAAAAACACGGGGCTATCAGAATGTTATTGATTGATGTGCTTAAAGTTTCGCCTGAAGTAGCGGAAGTTGATGCATGTAAGATTGAACATGAGATTAGTGAGGAAACCACAGAACGGCTGTATGAATTTTTGAACATAAAATAACGCATACTAGTCCTACCTTGAAAAGGTACTTGATGTGACAACGGTAACCTTATTACAAATTATTTGTGATAAGAGATTGCTAAAAAGCACCGTCGTTGCACGACACAAAGGAGGATTACTTATATGTTATTTAATGGTATGAATGATGGTGGTATGGGCGTGGGTATGGGTTTGACGGCTGCTGCACTTGCGTGGACATTATTTCAGGAGAGTGGTGAAGTCGGTCACTATAATTTATATAGGAAATTAAGCGAAGAAGAAACTGGAACAAGTTACAGGAATTTTGATTAAGGCAACTGATTACGGCGAAAATGACAAACTTGCAAGACTGTTTACCTTGCAAAAGGGTGTCATTAGTGCAAAAATCAGAGGTGTCAAAAAGAAAGGCGCAAAGCTGAAATTTGCGGCACAACCTTTTTGTTTTGGAGAATATTCACTTGCCGAGCGTGGCGGCTATTATACGGTTACAGGTTGCGATGCAATTGAGAGTTTTTTTGGAATAGTCACACAGCCTCAAAAATACGCTTATGGTTGTTTGATGTTAGAAACTGCATCCGAAAGTGCAAGATACGGAGATAACCCGGATATCTTTGCATTGCTTTTGGATAGCCTAAAGGAATTAGTTTATACTACTCAAGAGCCGGAAAGCGTAATGATTACATATCTGTCGACATTGGTCGCAAAGTGTGGTTATAATGTCGCAAAAGAGGGGGAAACTGTCAGAAATCTTGTTAATTATTTGCAGGATAAGTTGCAAGTTAGGCTTTTGTCCGTTCAAATGCTTGACTAGCTTTTGACATTGTGATATAATGTATCCGCCCATATTATATATTTTGGGTATTTTGTCAAGAATTGTGAATAATGACCTTAACAGTTGGATAGACCAATTATTGTCCCGAACGGACATTATAGCGGTAATCAATAGATATTTGCCGCTCAAACGCAAAGGGGCTACTCATTGGGGTAACTGCCCCTTTCACCACGAAAAAGACCCTTCGTTTTCGGTGAGTGCGGACAAGCAGTTGTATCATTGTTTTGGGTGCAAAGAGAGCGGTAATGTTATAACCTTTGTAAGTAAGTTAGAAAATATCGCTCGTTGGGATGCTATCAAGCTACTAGCAAAAGAAATTGGGTTAGAAGTTCCGCAAGGAGCAAAAAGCGGTGCGGACTCGGAGGTAATCGCAAAAAAGAAAGAACGACTAGCTACGCTAATGCGAGATGCAGCTAAGCTATATCACAAAAACTTGTCATTACCTCTTGGCAAAAAGGCTGCCGAATATCTCAAAAAACGAGGGATAACCGCTGACCTTATTACAAGATTTGGACTTGGAGTTTCGGTGGGGTGGACACAAATTATCGAAAAGCTAGAGGAACTTGGATACTCCAAAGACGAACAAAAAGAAGCAGGTATATTAGAGTACAAGGACGGGCGCGCATACGACATTTATGTAGATAGGTTGATGTTTCCTATAGTTAATAATTACGGAGATGTAGTTGCATTTGGGGGACGGGTGCTTGATGTTGATGCCAAATTTGCAAAATACCGCAATACATCTAATACGCTACTTTTTGATAAGTCACGGACAGTATACGGTATCAATCTCTTAAAAAAACGCAAGAGAGAAAAAGGCTTGCCGTATATAATTATCGCCGAAGGTTATATGGATGTTATTGCTTTGCATAAGGCGGGTTTTGATATGGCGGTAGCAAGTATGGGTACAGCCCTAACGCTACAGCAATCAAGGCAACTTAGGCATTATAGTACAAATATCTACATAAGCTATGACGGCGATTCTGCCGGCAAGGGTGCAACCTTACGGGGGCTTGACATACTTGCCAGTTGCGGTCATAATGTGCGTGTGATATCTTTGCCTGACGGAATGGACCCTGATGATGTGCTTAATAAATTTGGTGCGGACTATTACCAAAAACTAATTGACAAAGCCCCTGATTTGACTACCTTTAAGATTGCGACACTCAAGAAAGAGTATGATACTAACACAGAAGAGGGTAAAGCAAAATTTGCTATTGAGGCTGTTAAGGTTGTTAAGGCACTAATTGACCCTGTTGAGCAAGATAGATTTTTTGGACTTGTGAGCAAACATTCGGGGTTTGCGGTAGATGTACTCAAAAAACAAGCTGAGATTGGGGCAGGTCTTGAGTCGGGTAGTTCGGGCAATGCCGTAACAGTAAACAAGGACGAGACAGCTAACAAGCCAGATAGCGGTAATACATCATCACAGGCACAAAAAGCAACTTTCTTTGTTTTGACTTCGTTAGCTCACGGGCAAAAGTATGCTGATATTTCAAGAGATATATATCCGTACCTTACAAAGGATTGGCAAAGAGCCGTCTTTGAGTATGTTAGGGACGGGATAAAAAGCGGAAAGACGCGGGTATTGTCAGGATTGTTTTCGCTTCCTGCTTGCGAAGGGGTAGACGATGTTAGACGGCTTGTAGAGTATGACTTTGTTGAGGGTGATGACGCTAAAAAATTTGAAAATTGTCTTATTACTTTAGAACGGGAATATTACACCGAAACAAAAGAAGAACTTGTGAGAAAATATGCCCAAACTAAAGATACAAAACACCTTACCGAACTTTCAAAAATAGAGCAAATTTTAATCAAGTATAAGAGGAGTATTACTTAAAGATATATATGTCAAAAAAAGACACACAAAAGAATAGCACAGACAAAAAGGTCACAGTGCCGACCAAATTAAAAGCCGATAAAAAAAAGGCTAAAGTTTTAGCAACCGCTGGGGTAAAAACTGCCGAGCCTAAAGTTGTTGCGGCTCAACCAAATACTGAAGTAGAATCAGTTGCAGTGGCAGCACCTGCTCAACCAACAATAATCAGACCTAAAGGGATTGTTTTTGGCGAAAAGCTAGAAAAAGAACTTGCTAAGTTGATTGCGATAGGTCACGGCAAAGGGCGGGGACAACTTAGATACGAAGATGTCGCACAAAAGGTTGCAGTAGAATGTGACGCTACCGTCAAAGAGATGGAAGCCGTCATTGAGGTCTTAGAAAAAAACAATATTAAGGTAATCACCGAAACTCCTGACACCGGATTATCGCATGATGAGCTTGACAAGATTTTAAGCGAAATTAGTATTGATGACCCTGTTAAGGTATATCTCAAAGATATCGGTCGTATTGCACTCCTTACTATGGACGAGGAGTTAGAATTTGCACGCAAAATGAGCGAGGGCGATTTGGCGGCACGCATACGATTGAGCGAATCTAACCTAAGACTTGTTGTATCGATTGCTAAACGATATGTCGGACGGGGAATGTTACTCCTTGACCTTATTCAGGAAGGTAATTTGGGCTTGATGAAAGCCGTTGAAAAATTTGACCATACAAAGGGTTTTAGATTTAGTACCTATGCGACTTGGTGGATAAGGCAGGCAATAACCCGTGCGATTGCAGACCAAGCAAGAACAATCCGTATTCCTGTGCATATGGTTGAGACAATCAACAAGTTGGTGCGTACGACAAGGATACTTGTACAAACTTTGGGACGAGAACCTTCGCAAGAAGAAATTGCAGAAGAAATGGGCTTGACTATTGAGCGTGTGCGTGAGATACAGCGGATTGCACTTGACCCCGTTTCGTTAGAGACACCAATCGGCGAAGAAGAAGACAGTCACCTTGGAGATTTTATAGAAGATGATAAGGCAGCAGCGCCTCCTGATAAGGCATCAATGTCAATGCTTAAAGAGCAGTTGCTCAAAATCCTTGACCAACTTACTCCCCGTGAAGAAAAAGTCTTGCGTCTAAGATACGGTCTTGATGACGGTCATCCCAGAACTTTAGAAGAAGTCGGTAGGGAGTTTAATGTAACAAGAGAACGGATAAGACAAATAGAGGCTAAGGCACTACGCAAACTAAGACATCCTAATCGGAGCAAAAAGCTAAAAGAGTTTATGGGTGCAAATCCGCAACCAATATAAGGTAGAGTTATGATATGGATACTCGGCTCAAACATATAGCTAGCCTAGCGTCAATGCAAGCAGACTATACTGTAGTTGACTGTGGATGCGATCACGGCAAAGTATTGTATAAGCTACTGATAGATAATCCCGATTGCAAAGCAATCGCCATTGATAAGAGTGCCCCGTCATTAGACAAAGCCCGCAAGCTACTTGAGTCTTTTGAGGATAGAGCTACTTTCTTTTGCTCGGACGGGATAACTTGCTTAGGTGATAAAACTTACGATGTCTTAATTATCAGCGGAATGGGCGGTCACAATATTATAGATATTTTGAGTGACGGCAAAGCAAAATTTGACAAGATAATACTCAGTCCGCATACCAATGTTGATTTGATAAGACAGTGGCTAATTGATAACAATTACTTTATATCAAGCGATTCGGTCATACAATGTAAAAAAAAGAAATATGCGATAATTGTCACGCATAAACATTCGGAGGAAATATGCCAACCGTAGGAGAGGCTATCAAACTAATACAAGCGATTGCGCCAGAGGAACACGCTTATAAACAAGAATACGACAACATAGGCTTGATTGTCGGTGACAAGAGTCAACATACACGCAAAGTTATGTGTTGTCTTGATGTAACTAACACTGTGATAGATGAGGCTATCGAGGCTCGTGCTGACCTTATCATAAGTCATCATCCGATTATTTTTCACCCGACGGCGACTGTCAGTAGCGATACTGTTTTGGGTAAAAAAATCTTGCGGCTTATCAAGCATAACATTGCAGTGTATTCGGCACATACCAACCTTGATTTCGTCAAGGACGGTATCAATGACTTTGTTGCTATACAGCTAGGGTTAAAGAATTTGAGAACGCTTGAACCGTATGTTTCGGAAGATGTTGGTTTTGGGCGGATAGGAGAGCTGCCAAGTAAAGCTACGGCAGCTACCTTTAGGGAGATTATCAGTCAACTTTTGGGTGATAAGTTTGTACGCATTATAGGTGACCCTAAGGGAAAGGTTATGCGTATTGCTGTTATCAACGGAGGTGGCGGCGGTGACACAAAATATATAGATATGGCAATTAAAGCAAAAGCTGATTGCCTTGTTACCGCCGATGTTAGACATCATGTTGCAGTATACGCTTTGGACGCAGGGATTACAATTATCGAACCACAGCATTTTAATATGGAACATTGTTATATTCAAAGACTTGTGCAACTACTCAAACTTGAAGTTAAGGCAAAAAAAATGTCATTAGAAGTTGTGCAAGCTATCAAAGAAACATCATTCAGGAGTTAAAAATATAATGTCAAAAATAAACGCAATGCTTGATTATCAAAAGAACGATATTGAGCTAAGAAAAATTCTTAAAGTTATCAATGACTCGGAAGACAGCAAGCGTCAAGAGCGTGCAAAAGAGGCTTTTGATATTGCCAAAAAGACGGTCAACGAAAGTGAAGATACGGCTAAGACTATCAATAGCTTTTTTGACAAGTCCGTCAATTTTGGCAAAGAAGTTCAGCCTCAAATCGAAGCGCTTGCAAGTCAGCTAGAAAAAGCAACTGACCAAAAGACAGCAGACGAAATTATCCAAAAGCTCCTTGCTATTAGGGCAAAGATTGTTGATGTGGACAAAAAAGCCGGCAAGGATAAAATGGCAGGTGAAAGTTGTCTGGCCGGATATGCCGAGGCACAAAGTCGCGGTATAAGAGCCAGAGAGGTTCATGCTGACGCTAAGGCAAAAGTAGATGCCAAAAAGAAAGAAAACTCAGTGCAAATTGATACACTTACTAATCAAATAACTAAGCTAGAAAAGCAAGTTGACAAAGTGTTTTTGGATAGATATAAGATTTTGGCATCAGACAAAAAGTTTCCGCCGCTTGTGCCTATTAGCGAAAAATCTTGCGGCGGTTGCGGAATGCAAATGTCTATCAGCTGTATTGCTACAGTCGAAAAAGAAGAATACGGCAAATGTGACAACTGCCAAAGAATGGTATACAAAAGATAAGTTTTTGTAAAACTGCTATAAAAAAAGCCGTTGAGATCTAACAGGTGACTTTTCACCGTCAATCTCTCGACAGTTCGCTGAGGCTCTTTTTTGTGTCACAGCTTATAGCGTTAGAACGGCAATTCCTACTGACATAAAAAAGGATAATTGATATTCGGGCTCATATTCGCCCCTACGACTTGGTATATGAATGATAGTAGTTGCTCCAAGTCGTAGGGGCGAATAGACGCTTCGCTTGGTCTTCGACTATGAGCCCGGATAAAAGGCACTTAATTAAGTGAATACTAAAAAAACTTTTCAATTTGCTGTTACGACTACTCATGAAGCCGCAGATATAGTTGCGGTGATTTTTGATGATTTAGGGAGCGAGGGTGTCAGGATTGAAGATTCGTGCGATGCTAAGGAAGTAATAAACTCAGGCAAGCATTGGGACTATTATGACTATTCGCTTACGGATAACAATCCTGATGTTTTAGTTGTAGGGCATTTGAATAGCGGCAAACTACTCAAAAAGCGTCTAAAGCAATTCCGAAAAGAAAGTGAGATAAAGACAGGCTCACTCAAAGTCAAAAAAAGTCCGATAAATAACAATTGGAATGAAGAATGGCGCAAATTTTATAAGCCGATAGCTATTGACAAGGTTGTAATTGTGCCACAGTGGATTACCGAATACGATAAAAATCTGATTCCGATATTTATAGAACCGGGGGCGGCTTTTGGGACAGGCAGTCACGAATCCACAGCATTATGTATAAAACTTTTGTGCGGTCTAGACTTAAAAAACAAAACTGTGCTTGACTTGGGTTGCGGTAGCGGAATTTTGGGATTGACGGCATCCGCACTCGGAGCAAAAAAAGTAGATATGGTTGACTTTGATGCTAAGGCGGTTGAGATTGCTCGGCACAATGTGATTTTGAATAATATGACCGAGCGTATTAGCACAAAAGTTGCAGATGTTACAACCTCTACTATCAAAGGACCCCAATATAATTGTATTGTAGCTAATCTTACAGCGGATTTGCTTATTTCGGCAATTGATACAATTGTAGGTTCTGCAACAAAAGATAGTAAAATAATAATCGGCGGGATAATAAGCGACAGGGCAGCTACAGTTAAGCAAGTTTATGCCCGTCATTTTGAAATTGTCCGAGAGGAAAGAGGGGGTGATTGGGTAGCATATGAAGCGATTTTTTATAAGTAATATAGTCTTGCCGATACACACTCTCTATGACGAGGAGCATCGTCATATTATGGTGTGCAGATTAAAAAAAGGTGATAAGGTCGTCCTTTGTACAGGTGACGGGATTGACCACATCGGCACAATAGAAACCATATCAAAATCAGAGACCACCATTGCTATTAAGCAGTCAACCCAAAATGATACAGAGTCAAGCATTAGTATTGACCTTTTTTTTGCACCGCTGACTCCTAACAATACTGAGCTTGTTATTATCAAATGCACTGAGGTCGGAGTGAGTGGTTTTTTTCCGACTACAACCGAATACACGCAAGGCAGTGCAGCAAAATTAAGGTATGACCGCCTTACTAAGTTGGTGCTTGAGGCAGCCAAACAATGCGGTCGTGCAAAGCTGCCTAGTATCAATCCGCTTATCAAATTTGATGACGCCCTAAAAATAGCATCAAAATACGATATGGCTATTTTGTGCTACGAAAGCGAACCCCAAGCCACAATCAGCAATCTGCTAAAAAATGGGCAATCCTTGAATGCAAAAATCGCTTTGTTTATAGGTCCTGAGGGTGGTTACCACCATAACGAAATAGCTAGAGCCAAAAAGGCAGGCGTACATATTGTCACTTTAGGTAAACGCATACTTCGTGCCGAAACAGCCTCAATAGTCGCAAGTGCATTGGTGACAAATAACGAGTAAATGACGGATAAATTTCTTTTAGACAGCCTAAAACATTTGCTAATTATGCACGCAATATGTTATACTTACTAATGGTCAACTGACTTGACCAAATACACACCTAATGCATATACATTTGAGCGGAACCTGCGACAGGTAAAATTTTAATGCTTTGTCGTCCGACTTATGGCAGTAGGGAGGTAAAAAGGAGAAAAATTATGTCAGAACAAGAAGAACAAGGTCAAAATGTAGTATCGATGAAGCAACTGCTGGAAGCAGGGGTTCATTTTGGACATCCTACACGCAAATGGAATCCAAAAATGAAAAGATATATCTATACCGCTCGTAATGACATCTATATTATTAACCTTGAAAAAACAGTTGTATTGATTGATGATGCTTACAAATTTGTTAAGCAAATTGCTCAAGGCGGCAAGTCAATACTATTTGTCGGAACTAAAAAACAAGCACAAGATTCAATCAGAGAAGAAGCCGAGCGTTCGGGAATGTTTTTTATTAATTCTCGTTGGTTGGGCGGTACGCTTACTAACTTTGTAACTATTCGTTCAAGAGTGGATAGACTTAATCGTCTTAACCAAATGGAAAAAATGAATGAGTTTGATGTTTTACCTAAAAAGGAAGTTATCAAACTCAAAGCAGAAAGAGATAAACTCGAAGAGAACTTGGGCGGTATCAGAGATATGCGCCAACTTCCGGGATGTCTTTTTGTAGTAGATCCTAAAAAAGAGCATTTGGCAATAGCTGAAGCCCGTAGCTTAAAAATTCCTATTGTGGGTATTTGTGATACTAACTGTGACCCCGACGATGTGGATTATGTAATCCCCGGCAATGATGACGCTATCAGAGCTATCAAACTTATTGCAGGGGCAATGGCAGATGCTGTTATTGAAGCAAAAGAAGGCGAAGAAGGTCTTGCCCGTCGTAAAAAAGCTGAAGGCAGACTCGAAGAAGTAGCCGAAGCGCCTGTAGCAGAACCTAAAGTTAAAGCTAAAGCTAAAGAACCAGTTGCTGAGGTTGAGGTTGCAGAGCCGGTTACTGAAACAGTTGTAGCAGAAGAATCTACTGAAAATTAATAATTAATAAAATTGAATTTAGTATAAAACTAAGGAGCAATAAAAAAATGTCTTTTACAGCACAAGATGTAATGAAATTAAGAGAACTCACAGGTGTGGGTATGATGGAGTGCAAAAAAGCACTTGTAGAAACCGGCGGCAGCATTGAAAAAGCTGCTGCATATTTGAGAGAGCAAGGAATGGCAGTTGCCGCCAAAAAAGCTGATAGACTTGCAAGCGAAGGTGTTGTTGAGTCGTATATCCATATGGGCGGAAAAATGGGTGTTATGGTTGAGGTTAATTGCGAATCTGACTTTGTCGCAAAATCAGACGAGTTTAGAACACTTTGCCGTGACATTGCTATGCACATTGCAGCTTTTGAGCCTAAGTATGTATCAAGTGACGAAGTCCCTACCGACAAACTAGATGCCGAAAAAGAAATTTTGCGTAAGCAAGCACTTAATGAAGGTAAGCCTATCCAAATCGTTGACAAAATGGTTGAGGGGCGGGTCAAAAAGTATTATGAAGAAGTTTGTTTGCTTAATCAAGCTTTTGCCAAAGACCAAAGCATTACAGTGCAAGCGCTTATCAATAATGCAATCTCAAAAATAGGTGAAAAAATTACTGTTCGTCGTTTTGTTGCGTATACAATGGGTGAAGGGCTAGAAAAGAAAAGCGAGAATTTGGCTGACGAAGTCGCTAAAATGACTCCTAAAGCCGAAGCTAAGCCCGCTGCAAAAAAAACAACAGCTACTAAAAAACCAGTAGCAAAAAAAGCAACTCCAAAGAAAAAATAATTATAAGTGTTTAGTGGATTTGATTAGTTGCCTATCAAAGTCTAATCACTAACCACTAACCACTAATCACTAATTATGCATAAAAGAATTCTTCTCAAAATAAGCGGCGAGGCTTTGGCAGGCGATAGCCGATTTGGTATTGACAACGATATGGTTGACCATGTTGTAGGTCAGATTGTTCAAGTGCACAAAAAAGGTATTGAAGTCGGCGTAGTTGTCGGTGGGGGTAACTTTTGGAGGGGACGACAAGGGACTAACTTAGACAGAACAACCGCCGACCATATGGGTATGCTTGCCACTACAATCAATGCACTTGCACTACAAAACGCTATTGAACAACGGGGAATCGGAACAAGAGTTCAGACAGCTCTTAATATTCCGAGTGTTGCCGAACCGTATATACTTCGTAAGGCAATAAGTCATTTTGAGCATAAGCGTATAGTGATTTTTGCTTGCGGAACGGGCAATCCTTACTTTAGTACGGATACCGGTGCAGCACTTAGAGCCGCCGAAATTGGGGCTAGCGCACTGCTGATGGCAAAAAATATTGATGGTGTATACGATAGTGACCCTAAGCAAAATCCTAAAGCCAAAAAATTTGACAAACTAAGTTATATGGATGTAATCAATAAGGGACTTTCTCTTATGGACATTACAGCAATAACATTGTGTATGGAAAACCAAATACCGATTATCGCTTTTGCTTTGAATGACCCTAACGGTATTGTTGATGCCGCTACAGGCAAAAAAATCGGAACGATTATCAAATAAACACTAAGAACCTGAATTGAAGGATTGGAATAAAGGTCTAAAAAGTGCCTTTGTGCACTAATCTGTGCTAATTCTCCTAGCAGTACCTCTAGTACTGCGTCGTCGAAAACGCTTGATTAGCACAAAAATGCATCTTTTTATCCTCTTTACCAACCATCAATTCAGGTTCTAAATTTTCATAAAATTATCTGTGGCAAGCTATTGTCGCATGACAAGGAGAGTTTGTATGAATTTATCTAATCCGGAAATTAAAGCACAATGGGATAAATACGCTATGCGTTCGACTAAGGCTATTGAGCATTTTAAGGGCGAAATGCTTAGTATCAGAGCTGGGCGGGCTAATCCTGCAATTCTTAATAAGATAACAGTTGATTATTACGGTACACCCACAGCACTTTCGCAGATGGCTAATATTACTGTGCCTGAGGCAAGAATGCTTGTCATCTCTCCGTGGGATGTAACAGCTCTCAAGGACATTAACAAAGCTATAACAACTTCTGATTTGGGACTTAATCCTACTGACGACGGCAAAGTTATACGACTTAGTTTTCCGCAACTTACAGAAGAGCGTCGCAAAGAGCTTGTAAAAGGCATCAAAAAAACAGGCGAAGACTCAAAGGTCACTCTACGCAACGAGCGTCGTGACCTTATAGATGCTCTCAAAAAGTTCAAAAAAGATAGTCTCCTTACTGAGGACGACCTTGCTAACAGCGAAAAAGAAGTGCAAAAAAAATTAGACGGATACATTGCAGAGGTTGACCGAATACTCAAAGATAAAGAAAAAGAAGTAATGGAAGTTTAGTTAAAAGTAAGAGATAAAAGTAGTAAATTATTTTATCTCTTACTTTTTTTGAGGCAAAATTGGCAAAAACAAAAATTCAAACTCAAATATCTCATGTTGCGTTTATTATGGACGGCAACGGACGATGGGCAAAAGCACGGGGACTAAAGCGTAGTGCAGGGCATAGAGAAGGTGCAAAAGCGACTAAGCGTATAGTGGAACATTGCTTTAAGTGTGGAGTCAAATGTGTTAGCGTATATGCTTTTAGTACTGAAAATTGGTCACGCCCTAAAGAAGAAATTGAGGCACTTTTTTTAATTGTCAAAAATTATGTCAAAAATATCCTTAAGGGAATTGATAAAAACAATTATAAAGTGACTTTTATGGGAGATACTTCTAAATTCCCGCCCGAATTGGTTGATATAATAGAAGAAGTAAAAAAGAGGAGTGCTAATAAGACGGGGGGAATCTTTAATTTAGGTCTTAATTACGGGTCAAGAGACGAGATTGTGCGGGCGGTTAACTTAGCTGTAAAGAATGGCAAAGAGCAGACAATTGATAGTTTTGACAAACTAATGTATACAGGTGAACATCCGCCACTTGACCTGATAATACGCACTAGCGGAGAACAGCGTCTTAGTAACTTTATGCTTTGGCAAGTCGCTTACGCAGAATTGTTTTTTACAGATACTTTTTGGCCTGACTTTGAAACTAACGAACTTGACAGCATTTTTGATAATTTTTCAAATAGGGACAGAAGGTACGGCGGAGTTAAAGAATAGTACAGATGGGTCAAAGTTTCTCTAATCACTCAGCAT
>Ga0123355_10001993_pt1 | contig 28832 bp, 20 predicted proteins | sample TergutEmb28metaG_3_FD_89872 | JGI IMG/M metagenome (GOLD analysis project Ga0123355, IMG submission 89872) | Embiratermes neotenicus P1 segment gut microbial communities from Petit-Saut dam, French Guiana - Emb289 P1 | ecosystem: Host-associated > Arthropoda: Insects > Digestive system > Gut ... | reverse complement strand
TGGCAAAACACGTCCTTTGGCATGGAAGCGACTGCGTAATTTCTCGGTTGCAGGGCAAGTATATCCCTATCGTCTTACGGTGATATCCGGAACGGTTCTGAGAATTTTTCCTGGAATTTTTCCTGGAAATTTTCCGGGAATCATGCAACCCGAAAACATCAAAAAACCGCGCGGAGCAGCGGGAAACGTTCGCTTCGCTCACTGCTGCTGATTCGCGCGATTTTTTTGCAAATTTTTGCCCCGCTTTTTTTAAAAAGCGGGTGGGGGCTTGGGGGCTGGTCGTTCGCTTCGCGAACTGCTCGCCCATGCTTCCCGGGCAACGCCCCAAAAAACCGCACATACCCCGGCAACCAATCCCCGCGGGTTTCATTGTTCCGCGTAAAGAGATTGTTGCATACATTGTTAAAACATGCTATTTTGTGCTTTACAGTGAGTCAAGTTGAAAGCGGTCTTTCGCGCTTGCGCGAAAAGGACGATTTCAATTTGACGACCCCACAACACGAGTGCTTTTGCGCAAGCAAAAGTGCGAGTGCTTGGGGGATGAAACAAGACCGTTTTTGTCTTGTTTCACTATACTCGGTACGTTGTAAAAAAACGTAAAACGACGTAAAAAAACAAGGGGGACTATGAAAATGGCATTTTTAAGAAATATGAAAGTAAGCGGAAAGCTGTCTTTCGGGTTTGGTCTTTTACTTATCGCAACGATAGTTGTCGCTGTGCTCGGAATTATTAACCTTGCTACGGTGAATACGGGTTGGTCAAACGCGCTTGAATTCCCGAACGAAAGATATCGCGACCTTTTTCGTGCGCGGTATGAAATAATGGATATGAGGCGCATTCTGTTTGCTGTGGCGCATGAAGCCGGGGACGATGCCGCAATTGCAGGGCGGCAAAATGAAATGAACGTAAGGCGGACAAATATAGCTGCGTATTTTAATTCCTATCGGGCGAACCTTAATGCCGACCCCGACCTTACTCCGGAACGAGCCGCGCATCTCGCCTACGTATCAACGCAGGTTGAAGCCGCATTAAGCGTATATTTCACCAACACGGCAGACAGGGTGTTTGCCGAAGCGCACGCCGGAAACGGACCGGAAGCGTATCAGCTTGTTGTGGACGGGGTTCCGGCACTTAATGCGATTTATGAGCAGTTCAGCTATTTATTCGCCGCCGCCGCTGCACGAATGTACGTTATCGGCGACGAACTTAATGCGGCAACCGCTGCTACAATAACAGTGCTTGCGATTGTTTCGGTTGTTGCGGTATTTCTGGCGATTATTTTGGCGGTATATATCACAACATTGATAAGCAAACCGCTTGCCGGTTTGGCGTACACTGTTAAACAAGTGGCGGTCGGCAACATGAATATAAATTTTGATTCCAATGTGTCAAAAGATGAAATAGGCGAATTAACGCAAGATGTTTACGGGCTTGTCGGTGTCATAAAATCTATTGTGAACGACTTGTCCGAAATGGAACATGAATTTAATGTGGTCGGCGATTTTGAGTACAGGGTTGACACCGGCAAATACACAAATTCTTTCAGAGAAATGATTGAAGGGATACACGCTGTTGTTGACGACCAAACAAAAGATATTGTCGGGGTGTTGGGCATTATCGGTCAAATAGGCGACGGCGATTTTAATGCGGAAATCCGTAATATGCCGGGCAAAAAGGCGGTTATCCCCCAAGTTCTGAACAGGGTCACGGATACCCTCAAAAATGTGAGCGTCGAACTTAATGCGATGATTAAAGCGACCACGGAAAAAGGCGATTTAAATTTCCGAATTGATACCGGTAGCTACAAGGGCGACTGGCAGAAAATTATGCAGGGGCTTAACGACATAGCTGCGTCTGTTAATGCTCCGCTTGCCGAAATAAACGAGGTAATGGCGAGCCTTTCAAAGGGCGGTTTCGACAAAAAAATTACGGGTAATTACGCCGGCGACTTTTTGGCGTTGGGTCAATCAACAAACGAAACCATTAACGCTGTTTCGGGCTATTTGGCGGAAATGCGAAATGTTCTTACCGCTATCGCGCACGGCGATTTGACGCAAAGCATCGACAGCGCAATTGCGGCAAAATTTTCCGAGCGCAGTTTTACCGAAATTACAAACGCCATAAACGAAATTTCGAAACAGTTGCACAAAACAATGTCCGAAATTCATTCCGCATCCGAGCAAGTGTTGTCGGGCGCAAAACAAATTTCCACGAGCGCAATTGAATTGGCAAACGGCGCGCAGGAACAGGCGAGTTCTGTGGAAGAACTTAACGCAACCATCGACATGGTAAGCCAACAAACCCGGCGAACACGGTCGGGGCTTTGCCGTTGTTGCCGGAGAAGTGCGCACTCTCGCAGGGCGCAGCCAAGACGCCGCCAACGAAACAACCGCACTGATACAAGATTCAATCAGCCGCGTGGAAACCGGGTCCGGCATTGTGCAGTCAACATCAACATCGTTGGATGAAATCGTTTCCGGCTCGACCGAAGTTTCGGGAATTATAGGCGACATATCCGCCGCATCAAATGAACAAGCCGAAGCAATTTTGCAAATCAGCGACGGCCTTTCGCAAATATCGCGGGTTGTGCAAAGCAATTCGGCGGTTTCCGAAGAAGCAGCGGCGGCATCGCAGGAACTTAACTCGCAAGCCGAAATGCTTCAACAGTTGGTTTCGTATTTCAAATTGTAATTCTTACGGGGGCTTTGCCCCCGAACCCCCACCCGCTTTTTAAAAAAAGCGGGGCAAAAATTATCAAAAAATCGCGCAAAGCGCGATTTTTTAAATTAGGTTCATGTGTAATGCGAAGTTGTAGACGCGCCGAAAATATTTATGGTATAATCGCCGCAATGGAAATGTACCCAAGTGGCTGAAGGGACCGCACTCGAAATGCGGCAGGTCGGGCAACCGGCGCGGGGGTTCAACTCCCCCCATTTCCGGAAAAGCGGTTTGTGTACCGAATCGCAAGCCGCTGCAAAAGGGCAAAAAAAAACCATGATTTCGACGTTTGTCGGAGCATGGTTTTTTTTGCGGAATTTTAAAGAAGCTGCAAACACGCACACGCGCTAAAACTTCTTCTCTTTACGCGACATGGTCATTTGGAAAAGCACTGCGATAATAACAATTGAGCCTTGAATCGTGCCGACGAGGAAACTTGACAAGCCCATTTGGTTCATCACGTTATTTATCACGCCCAATGTCAACATTCCGAAAAAAGTGCCGACGGGTTTGCCGCGACCTCCGCTCATGGCAGTGCCGCCGATTACAACCGCCGCTATGGCCTGAAGCTCGTAAAACCCGCCGGAAGTTGCGGCATTCATTGAGCCTAAACGGCTGGCTTCAACTAAAGCAGCAAAAGCCATTAACGCGCCCGAAATCATAAAAACAAAAATTTTCACCCGTTTTACTTTAACGGCGGAAAGATTTGCAGCGCGTTCATTGCTGCCTATTGCGTAAATATGCCGCCCGAGGGCGGTTTTTTTGCACACAATCGCCATGATTATTGTAAGCGCAATCCAGTAAAAAATCGGAAGCGGCAAGCCCCTTTGCAAGAGGTCGCCCTGAAAAAGCCGCGTGTTCGAGAAAGCCAGAAACGAAAGAACATCATGTTCGATGGGAGTGCCGCCGATTCGCCCGAGCGAAATGCCGCCGCCGTCCCAAAAATACAGGGACATTGAGCGGAAAATCTGCATCGCACCCAAGGTCGCAATAAACGCGGGAACGCGAAAATGCGCAACAAGTACGCCGTTAAACAGCCCCATAAATATACCTGTTGCGAAAGCCGCGAGAACACCGAGCGTGATGCTTCCGGTGTGATTTATTGTTGTGATTGTAAACAAGCCCGTTAATGCCGCCGCCGACCCGACCGACAGGTCGATTCCCCCGGCAATAATAATGATAGTCATACCGAGCGCGATTATTCCGACAATCGCGTTATTAAACAGGATATTAACAAAATTGTTGATGTTAAAAAACGCGCTGCCCTGAATCGCCGTTGCGATTATAAGCAACAAAACCAAAGTAACCAACGCGCTGTTTTCAACCAAAAATTTCTTGTAGTTAAAATTTTTTACGAAGTTTTTTGCATAAGTCATCAGATTTTACCCCCTGTTGCTATCAGCATAATATTTTCTTCCGTCATTTCGTCCCGTGAAAATTCCCGGCGGAGTTCCCCTTGAAACATTACATACACGCGGTCACAAGTTCGTTGCAGTTCGGGAATTTCGTTGGAGAGAATGATAAAACTGTAGCCCTGCTCCGCAAGCGAAACAATTTGCCGATAAATTTCCATTTTCGCGCCGACATCCACCCCTTGCGTCGGATTGTCCAAAATCACGACGCTCGGTTTCGTACACAATGCCTTGGAAAGCACAACTTTTTGCTGATTGCCGCCCGAAAGCGACGTTATCATATTGTTCAAACTGCTGAGTTTAATGTCCAACTTGCTTTTGTAGTCATTTGTGATGCCCTCAACCACGGAATTTTTCAAAAAACCGACCTGCGAAATTTTTTGCATGATTGACAGCACTAAATTCTCTTTTATGTTCAAGTCGGATATGATGCCGTTTTCTTTTCTGTTTTTCGGCACATAGGCAATCTTGTTTTTCATCGCCGTTGACGCGCTGCTCATTTTTACTTCCTTGCCCTCGATTATAACCTTGCCTTCATACGGCGCGTTTACACCGTAAACCGACGCGAAAAGCTCCGTTCGTCCGTCGCCCAAAAGCCCCGTAACGCCCAAAATTTCGCCCTTTTTCAAATGAAGGCTTACATTTTTATATTCTCTGTCCTTTGACATATTTTTAATCTCGAAAATAATCCGACCAACATCCCGCGGGCGATAAATCCCCTCGGTGTTGACCTCCGACCCTACCATGTGCGTGCTTAAATCCTTCTCCTCAAGCCCGTCCTCGACCTTTCCGGACGCAACAAGCTCGCCGTCGCGCAAAACCGTATAACTGTCACAAACCTGCAAAACCTCATTCAGTTTGTGCGAAATAAAAATAAGGCTTATGCCCTCTGCGCGCAAAGCCTTCATTACACCAAAAATAAGCTCCGTTTCAACGTCTGTTAGCGACGTTGTCGGCTCGTCCATTATGATAATTTGCGCGTTTTTTAAAAGCGCACGCGCAATTTCCGTCATCTGCTTATACGACGGGTTTAAATCCGAAACCATGGTATACGGGTTAATGTCAACCCCCATGCGCCCGAAAACTTCTTTTGCCCGCGCACTCATCGTTTTTGTGTCGAGCAAAAATCCTTTGCTGATTTCTTTGCCGAGATACAAATTCTCAAAAATGTTCAAGTCATTTACAAGCGACAATTCCTGATGAATAAACGCCACTTTTTCTTCAATCAGCTTGGGATTGCCTTCCTCGCCGCAAATAAAAATTTTTCCGTCGTCCTTACGGAGAACGTTGCCCAAGATGTTCATCAGCGTTGATTTGCCCGCCCCGTTTTCGCCGAGCAATGCGTGAATACTGCCCTTTTCAACGGCAAAATCTACTTCCTTCAAAACATAGTTCTCGTCGAAGGATTTTTTTATGCCCTTCATTTCAACGGCAAATTCCATGGCTGTCACCTCTTTTTTAAAGGATTTTTCGGGGGGAACGAAAAATCCCCCCCCCCGAAAAACATTTTCAAAAAAATCGCGCATCGCGCGATTTTTTGGTTTTTGTCCCGCTTTTTTCAAAAAGCGGGTGGGGTGCGGGGCGAAGCCCCGTGACCTTAAAAGAAATCTTAAAAGAAATTTTTTACCAGGGTGAATTAGGAACGATAAAATTGCTTGCGTTGTCGCGCGTTACGATTTCGGGGGGGATAATTGTGAGTTCGGGGAACTCGCGGCGACCGCGGAGGTATTCAACGGCAAGGTCAATTGTATCCATAATCATTGTGGGGGAGAACGTTGCGGTGAAGAGGTAAATGTCTTGCTCGTTCATAATTTCCTCAAAGTAGGCTTGCATTCCGCCCGCGCCGTTCATTACCCGAATATCTGTGCGACCTGCTTCGCGGATTGCTTGAAGCGCACCCATGGAAAGTTGGTCGTCAATTGTGAAGATTGCATCGATGTGGGGGTTTGCGGTAAGCATATCCGTTGTTACGGTTAATGCTTCTTCCATTGAAATTGCGGTTGTGGTCATTGTTACAAGCTCAATGCCGGGGAAAGTTGACATGACGTCGTGGAAAGGCGTGAGACGGTCAACGTTTGTAGAGCCGACCGCAGGCACGGAAATGTAGGCAACAATGCCTTCGCCGCCGATTACATCAGCGATTGTTTCCGCACTTCTTCTGCCGATGTAGTAGTTTGAACCGAGAAGGCGGCTGTTGAAGTCAACGTTTACGTTACGGTTGAACACGAACATCGGGATGTTTGCGTCGATTACAGCTTGAGCCGCGAAATCAAGCTCGTCGGAGTGCGGGAAAAGCACGATTACGTCGGTGTTTTGGGAGATGAGTTCGTCCAACTGACCTGCTTGCTCCGCTATGTTTTGAGATGCCAAAACGCGGAATCCGCCGAGACCTTCATCAAGAAGCTCTTGTCCTTTGATGTCGGCAAAAAAGTGAACTGCGGCAATCCAGCCCTGCGCCGCCGCAGGTACTACAACTACGATTTCGGAGTCCTCAAATCCGCCTCCGCCTCCCGCTGTGCCGTTGTCGCCGCCGCAAGCAACAGCGAACAATGCAACAACTGAGAGGGCTGCTGCAAGTAAAAATTTTTTCATCTTGTTTCCTCCTGTTTTTTAAATTTCAACCCACGCATTAAGCTCGTCGCTTTTTACACATGCGTCGGTGATTTTCATAATGTGGTGTGCATCCTCAAATGAGGTGTAATTGCTTTCCCTGCCCCGAAGCGCGGTATAAAACGCATTTATGCTGTTTGCAAACGCATCCGCCCAACCAACGGCGTGACCGGCGGGCAATTTTATTTTGGACTTTGCCGCACCCGTGAGATATGTGTGGTCGGCAAAAATTTCGATATTGCCTTCGTTGCGGTTGCCGATTTTCAGACGGTCGGGTTTTTCCTGATGCCATTCGAGCGACTGTTTTGTACCTTCAACCATCACGCGGAAATCATTTTTTCTGCCGCATGTTATTTGCGAAACGCGCACAAGTGCCTCTGCGCCCGACTCAAAACGCGCGTGAATTATAGCGGCATCCTCATTTTCAACACGTGCGGGCGTACCGTTTTCCGTGATTCGCTCTGCGTGAAGCGTGCGCCTGCTTGCTATGACCGCAACAATTTTTTCTCCGAGAATGTACTGAATTGTGTCAAAACAATGCGACCCGATGTCGGAAACGGCGCGAGTATGTCCGCCGTATGCGACGTTCACGCGCCAGTTGTAATCGGTATTAAAAAGAAGCCAGTCCTGCAAATATTCCGCCGAAACAAAAAACGCTTTACCGATGCTTTCGTTGGCAATGCGCTGCTTCATTTCCTCAACCATGACATTATGCCGATAATTGAACGACACTCCGCCAACAAGACCCTTGCTTTTTGCAAGCGCGGTCAATTCCTCCGATTCATGCGAAAACAGTGTAAACGGTTTTTCGCAAAAAACATTTACTCCTGCCTCCAACACTTTTTTGCTCACATCGTAATGCAAATGGCTCGGCGCACAGTTGTGTACCACGTCCAAATCGGGGTGCGCCGCAAGCATTTCGTCAACCGTGGCGTAAAAAAACTCAATCCCCATAAGGTCGGCGACTTCTTTTGCCGATTCCTTCGTATGTTCGCAGACGGCAACTACGTCGGCAGAAGGTATGCGCCTAATCGCTTCTATATGCTGTTTGCCTATAAATCCGCCCCCGACAATGCCCGCGCGAATACGTTTCAACGACATCACCTCCCTTTTTTCCCATGATAAGGCACGGGAATCCGGGTGTCAATCATAATTTCATTTGTCGCCGGGAACACGTGAGGCTCATATGACGTTATCTGTGAAGGGTGGAAATGACGAACCGAATGTTTATATTTGTAACATTGCTTGCGGACGACATCAATCCGTCCCTACGAAGATTTTTGCTTGTTTTATCAAGGCTTCGTAATCAACGGTGTTATAGTCGGTGGTGTCAACACGTATGGATTGCCCGAACACCGCTTCACCCCTGCATGAATTAACATGACCGTCGATATATTGTTGTTTGAAAGCGGCTTTGTCCGTTGCCATTTCATCGAATTGATGTGACCAATGGATTTTCTGTTGTCTATCCCAATATCTGTCCGTAAGTACATCCACATCTCCGACAAATTGGAATGTTAAGCACTCGGCATTATACTTTTCGGTTAAGACTTTGATTCCTTCCATTTGTTGTGCCGTAAATGCCGATTCGAGGATGCACATTGTGTCTGTTTTCAGCAGGCATTCGGCGATATGCAAAAATACGCCCATAGCTGCATTGCTACCTCTTTGTTGCAGCGTTTTTTTGTCGTCTGTAAACGCATCTGCCATTGACTCTTTGAACTTATCTTTTGAAAAGTTTGGAATGTTGATTGATTCCGCCAATCTATCCGCAAACGTCGATTTGCCTGACGCGCACCAACCGGTTATGATAATGATTTTATTTTTCATGGTCAATCTCCCACTACTAATATAAATTTTACGCACATACCACTTGTGGTACATAAGTGCGCTCTTTTTGCTTTTCCACTCAGCCGGTAAAGTCATTCTACCACAACTTTATTTTCCGGGACGACGTTGTCCGAACTGCATTATTTCCACCCTTTACAGCACACATCATATATGTCCTCGATACCCGCAATGCGCGATTTTTTATCACGCGCTCGGTGCAGGTGCGTCAAACGACAACCGAAACTGCACCGAACGCTTGCCGTTTGCGTCGGTGTAGTCGGCTAAAATTAACATCGCGTCGTATGTTTTCTTGCCGTCTTTGGCAAGCAAGCCCTTCATAAAAACCTTACCGTCAGACAAAAGCGACTTTGCGTTTTCGGCAGTGAGGTTTTTATTTTTCAGCGGCGTGTAGTATTTGTTGTCTTTCCATATAACAAAGGTGCAGTCGCGATTTCCGCAGGAAAACGCCGCCCGATTTTCAAAAACGCTTTCAGCGCACCAAGGACATTTGCCCGTGACGGTAAACTTCGCCCCGGATTTTCCTTTGCCGCTTTTTCCGCCTCTGCCGCCTCTGCCAAACGAAGCTAACGCTTCGCCGCCTTCTTTTGCGGTCGCGTTATTTTGAATCCCCGCCGTTACATATTCGCGCACAGATTTCATAAACTCCGCCGCCGCAAGCTCGCCCGCCTCGGTTTTTTTCAGCATATGCTCCCACTCGGCGGTTAAAAGCGGCGATTTTACGGGGTCGTTGTCGGGCAAAACGGCAATCAAACCAAAGCCCTTTTCCGTGGGCAAAATTTTTTTCTCCTCGCGAAGCACATACTCGCGCAAAAGCAGTTTTTCGATGCAGTCGGCGCGGGTTGCCGGCGTACCGATGCCCTTGCGTTCCATATCGTCCGGCATGTTTTCAACCCCGGCGGTTTCCATCGCCTTGAGAAGCAAATCCTCCGTAAAATGCGGCGGCGGCTTTGTGAATCCCTCGCGCATCGAGGCTTCTGCCGTGAACTGCTGCCCCTCAACCATGTCGGGCAGGGGAGGGGCTTCTTCCGGGGGCTTGCGCTTGCCGCAATGCTGTGCAAAAGCGCGTTCGATGCCCTTCCAACCATCGTTTTTTATGACCTTGCCCCGCGCGACAAAAATTTCGCCCTCGCATTCGACGGTGATAATCGTTTCGTTGTACACGTGCTTTTCGGCGGTCGCCGAAACAAGCCGCATACACACCATGAACAAAATGTTCCTCTCATCAGCGGGCAGCGCGCCGATGTTTGCTTTGCACGAAGTCGGCGTGGGAATAATCGCGTGATGGTCGGTGACGCCGGCATTTTTCACGACGCGCTTGATGTTCGGCTCGTCAATAATCTGCACCGGAAACGGCAGAACCTCCGGCATCGACCGCAACAACGCCGGAATCCCGCCCGCCATATCGCTTGTGATAAAGCGGCTGTCGGTGCGCGGATATGTAATCAGCTTTTTTTCGTACAAATTTTGCGCGGCTTTTAAAGTTGCGGCCGCGGTGAACCCGAAAAGCCGGTTTGCATCGCGCTGAAGCGTTGTTAAATCGTAGAGTTTTTGCGGGGCTTCGGATTTTTCCTGCTTTTTTACGGAGATAATTGTGGCGATTTTGCCGTCGCATTTTTCGCGAATTTGCTCCGCCAACGCCTTGTCGCTCAATTTTTCCCGCGCGGCAACAAGCCCGTCACCGGCGATTTCGACTATGTAAAACGCTTCCTTCACGAAATTTTTTATTTTCAGCTCGCGCGCAACAATCATCGCGAGGGTAGGGGTTTGCACCCGCCCGATGCTCAAATTTCCGTTATACAGGCACGAAAAAAGCCGTGAATAATTCATACCCACAGCCCAGTCAGCGTTTTGTCGGCAAAGCGCGGCCTGATGCAGATTGTCGTAATCGCTGCCGGCACGCAAATTTTTAAAGCCGTCGGCAATCGCCGAATTTTCGAGCGACGAAATCCACAGACGTTTCAGCGGCTTTTTGCATTTGCAAAACTCGTAAACAAGTCGAAAAATTAACTCGCCTTCGCGCCCCGAGTCGCAGGCATTTATGACCTCATCGACATCGGAGCGTTTAAGCAAGTCCCTGATAATTTTCAGCTGCTTTTTTGTTTTGACGTTCGGAATTTGTTTGTAAACTTCGGGCAAAATCGGCAAATCTTCGATGCGCCATTTTGCATATTTTTCGTCGTAGGCGTCGGGCGGCGCAAGCCCCAAAAGATGCCCGATGCACCACGTTACGATGTATCCGCCGCCTTCGTAAAAGCCGTCCTTTTTCGATTTCGCTCCGACAACCGCCCCGATTGAACGCGCAACGGAGGGTTTTTCAGCCAAAACCAGGCTTGCCATTTACGACGCGCCTTCGATTTTTGCAAGCATTGCGGAAAATTCCTCGCGTTTTTGGCGTTCGGCGTCAACAAGCGCGGCGGGAGCTTTTGCAAGAAAGCCCTCGTTTGCGAGCTTTGCGTCGATGCGGGCGATTTCCTGTTCGAGTTTTTTGCGTTCTTTTGCGACGCGCGCGGCTTCTTTTTCCGCGTCAACGAGAGAATCGAAATAAATCGTCGCCCGAGCGACAACCAACGAAACTGCGTTTTCGGGAGGCGTCGCCCCCGGCGCAAGAATAAGCACTTCTTTCGCGCCGGCCATTTGCGCAACGGCGGCGCGTAAATTTTCAAAAATTTCGCCGGTTTCGTTATTTTCCGGCAGAATCAAGACGCCGATTTTTTGCGACGGCGGCACTTGTTTTTCCGTGCGAACGGCACGAATTCCGCGCACAACTTCTTTCACGCGCTCGATTTGCTTTTCGGCGGCGGGATTGTTAAATTCGTCGCCGAAAGCCGGCCAATCCGAAAGCATAACGGTTTCCGCCCGCTTGCCCTGCGCTTCCGCAAGCGCGATGTGCAAATCTTCCGTTATGAACGGCGTGAACGGATGCAAAAGTTTAATCGCGGCATTAAGTACGGCGAACATGGTTTTTTGCGCACGTTCGCGGGAAAGTTCAGCGGCATGTTTTGCTTCCTGCACCGGGGAAGACGCTTGCGCCTCCGCCGATTGCCGGTCGCCCTGCGCGTTGCGCGTTGCGTACAAACGCGGCTTGATTATTTCGACATACCAGTCGCAAAATTCGTCCCAAATAAAATCCACAACTTTTTGCGCCGCATGACCAAGCTCGTGGGATTCGAGCTTTTCCGTGGTTTCGATTGTTACCTGCCGGCAACGCGAAAGAATCCATGCATCTTCGATTTCAACCGCCGCCGAATTTTCGGAAACCGGACTTTCGGACGCCGCACCGCTTTCGTCACTTGCCCCCGGCATCCGCTGCGCGCCGGGCGCGTTCATTATTACGAAGCGGGTTGCGTTCCATAATTTATTCAAAAAATTTCGCGTGGGTTCAAGGCGTTCGCGAAGAAAGCGCATGTCGTTGTCGAGCGCGGTGCCGGAAACAAGCATCAGGCGCAACACATCCGCGCCGAACTCCTCAATAATTTCAAGCGGGTCGATGCCGTTGCCGAGGGATTTTGACATCTTGCGACCCTGCTCGTCGAGAACAGTGCCGTGAATGAAAACATCTTTGAACGGCGTTTCGCCCATGAATTTCTCCCCGGAAAAAACCATTCGCACAACCCAATTGAAAATAATTCCCCTGTCGGTAACGAGGACGTCCGTCGGGTAGAATTTTTCGAGTTCGGGCGTTTTTTCCGGCCAACCGAGGGTCGAAAACGGCCACAACGCGGACGAAAACCACGTGTCCAAAACGTCGGGGTCTTGTGTGAGATTTTTGCCGCCGCATTTTTCGCAAGCGTCCGGCGCGATTTTTGACACGGTTATGTGCGCGCAATCGCAATAATATGCGGGAATGCGATGCCCCCACCAAAGCTGCCGCGAGATGCACCAGTCGCGAATATTGTTCAGCCAGTTCATGTAAATTTTTGCGAAACGCTCGCGGTTGAATTTCAATTTACCGCTTTCATACGCATCAATTGCCGGCTTCGCAAGCTCTTCCATTTTCACGAACCATTGCAATTTCATAAGCGGCTCGACAATTGTGCCGCAGCGGTCGTGCCCGCCGACGGAATGTTTAAGCGGCTCGGTTTTGACGAAAAGCCCGCGTTGCTTCATATCTTCCGTGATTTTTTTGCGGGCTTCTTCGCGGGTTAAACCTGCGTATTCGCCGCCGTTTTCGTTCACAACGCCGTCGTCGTGCAAAATATTTATGCGCGGCAGATTATGCCGAACTCCCACTTCGAAATCGTTCGGGTCGTGGGCGGGGGTTATTTTCACAACGCCCGTTCCGAACTCCGGGTCAACGTATTCGTCGGCGATAATCGGGATTTCGCGCCCGTCGCCGAAAGGAACTCTCGCAAATTTGCCCACAAGCCCTGCATATCGTTCATCGCCGGGCGCGACGGCAACAGCCGTATCCCCGAGCATTGTTTCCGGTCGCGTTGTTGCGAATGAAATAAATTCATCCGTCCCCGCAACCGCATATTTGAAATGATAAATTAAATCCTCGCGCTCGTCGTGTTCGACTTCCGCGTCAGAAATCGACGTGCCGCATTTTACGCACCAATTTACAAGACGCTCGCCGCGATAAATTTTCCCTTCATTATAAAGACGCACGAAAACTTCAAGCACCGCGTCGCTCAGCCCTTCGTCCATGGTGAAGCGGGTGCGTTCCCAATCGCACGAGAAGCCCAAACTTTTAAGCTGCGAAATAATCGTGCCGCCGTAAAGCTCGTTCCATTCCCACAATTTTTCCAAAAATCCTTCGCGCCCGAGCTGCTCCTTTGTTATGCCCTGCGCCGCCAACGCTTTAATCACAAGAACTTCCGTTGCAATTGCGGCATGGTCGGTGCCGGGCATCCACAATGCCTCAAAACCCTGCATCCGCTTGAAGCGTATCAGAATATCCTGAATCGTGTTGTTAAGCGCGTGACCCATATGCAATTTTGCCGTGATGTTCGGCGGCGGAATTACGATTGTATACGGCGGTTTGCCGGACGTTGCATCCGCACGAAAATACCCGGCGGCTTCCCAACGGGCATAGATTTCCTTTTCGCGATTTTTATCATATGTCGTCTGCAATGTTCTCATCCTCTTCGATTATTTCTCCGGCGGCAATGTCGCTTACAACGCCTTCGGCAATTTTGCTCAAGCCCTCTTCGCCTTCGGCAAACAGCTCGAACAGCTTCCAAATCGGGCGTTCTTCCGTTGCTTCTTCTTCTTTATGATGCGCGGTGAACAGCTTTTGCGCTTCGTCCATATACGCCTCAATTACTCCGGATATTGTGCCGGACGTGTCCGTGCCTTGTAACTTTTGCAGCGTATCCCAAATTTCTTCGTGACGTTTGTCGAGTTCAAGCAGACCCTTTTCCGACACTGTTTTTTCGCCGTCGATTTCGTTGAACCGGCGGCGTTTATCTTCAAGATTGATTGTTCGCGCAAAACCTTCAACCGTTGAGCGCACCGTACCCAACTTTTTCTCGCGCAGGAAAAGCTCGATTCCGGTTTCCGTTTCGTACATCAAGGTTCGCACCGTGTCGATGCGATTCGCCAAATGCCTGTAACTTTCCAAGTCGTTCAAATTGCTTTCCAGCGTACGCGCATTTGTCGCCTTGTACTTATTATAGCAAAATCGCAAAAAATTTGTGTAGTACGCATAAACAACGCTTTTTTTGTTCAGTAGCTCAATTGCGCGCTGTTGCTTTTTTGAATTCAGCTTCATTTCGCGCTTAACGCGAAGCCTGAAAACGTGTACCGTAGCCACAAGCACCATCGCCAACACGACAAGAAAAAACGCCGGAAATATAATTTCCATTACGTCGGCGAGCTGCAATATCACGAGCAGCAGCGCGATTGCACCGAAAACCCCAATCGTAATCAGCGTAAGTTTGCGAATAAACCCGATGTTCCGCTCCATATCGGCGCGTTCGAAAATAAGCTCCTCTTTTTCGCCCGTGAGGTAGCCGATGTCCATACGCAGGGCGCGTTGATGCTTTTCGGCATCCTTGATTTGCGGAATTGCCGCGCGCGCATCTTCGGCAAGCGGCTCCATTGTTACAAGCGAAGCGTCGTAATCAGTGAGTTTTTCAAGCAAAATACTGCGCTCGCTTGCAAGTGCAACAAAACGCTCGAGCATTCGCTTCAAATTTAAAATTTCTTCCTCGGAAAGTTTTATGAAGGCGTCAAGCTCGCCCAGTTGTTGCGTAAGAATACTCAGCCGCTTGCTGACTTTAAGCCGCTGCGTTGCAACACGAAGCGCGTCATCGCACAGCGTCGCAGCGTGACGAACCGATAAATATTCCGGGTCGGTTTTGTCAAGCTCGTAGTAAAAATGCTTGAATTTCGAATACGCCTCGATGCCCGATACTTCCACCGGCTCTTTGCTTTGCACACCGACAAGCCGCTTGAAAAAGCGACCGATACGATGAAAAAAACCGACCTTTTCTACCGGGATATCAAGTTCTTCGATTGCTTTTTCGTCATATGTCAAGGTTGTCAATTCCCTTCGAAATCTTTAAATAATAAGCTGGGTTGGATGCCTGTGTTACATTGATATTTTCCCGAAATATACGCATCGTATTCACCCTCGATTGTGTGATAATAGATTTGGCAAATTTTAACGCCTGCGTAAATTCGAACCGGCTGAACGCAATGGATTTCAAGCGTCCAGAAGCCTTTGAATCCGACGTCGCCGAAGCCGGCGCAAACATGAACAAAAACGCCCAAGCGTCCCACGCTCGACCGTCCTTCGAGCATCGGCACAAATTTGTCGGTTTCGGTATATTCCGCCGTCCGCCCGAGATACAGCGTACCCGGCATGAGAAGATATCCTTCCTCGGGGATACTGATTGTGCGCACGGTATTTTCTTTTTTCATGTCGAGGACTTTTTCATTATAGACCATAAGTTCGTTATGCAGGGTTAAATTGTAACTGTTCGGATTGAGATTTTTCTCGCTGAACGGTTCGATAACAATTTCTTTGCCGATTGCGGCACGAATTTTTCTGCCCGATAAAATCATTTTGCGCCCCTCCTGCATTTCCTCACATTATAAGCAACGCGGCGTGGTGCGTCAATTTTTTTAATAAGACCTCGGGACTTCATCCCGAACCCTGTTTTTTAATAAGACCTCGGGACTCCGTCCCGAACCCTGCGAACTTTTTAAAAAAAGTTCGACAAAAAATCCAAAATCGCGCGAATGCGCGATTTTAATGAAGGGGTCAAGGGGACGCGGTCCCCTTGCGGGAGCTTGAGGGCGGAGCCCTCAAGATTTTTAAAATCGCAAACGAAGCTCTCGCAAAAAAATTTTTAAATCCTATTTGGTAGCTGACCGGCTACCAATAGGATTTGACCGCCGCGAAAATTCGCGCTATTCTTTGCAGGGAGGAATTATATGGCAAATATATCCTTTGTTTTGCAATATTTTTTAAAACCGCGCACAACGGGTGCGATTTTGCCGAGTTCGCGGTTTTTGGCACGAAAAATGATGGCAAATATCGACTTCGATGCTGCAAATTGTATTGTCGAATACGGCCCCGGTACGGGCGTTTTTACGCGGGAAATTCTGCGCCGGAGGAAGGAATCCGCAAAAATTATTCTGATTGAGCGCAATGAGAATTTTTTTGAGATGCTTCAAAAGGAATTTTCCGTCGAGGAAAATGTGTTCGTTTATTTGGATTCTGCCGAAAATATAGGCGAACATCTTGCCGCGCACGGCTTCTCCCGCGCCGATTGCATAGTTTCCGGCTTGCCGTTTGCAAGTCTGCCGCATGAAATTTCGCAAAACATTTTGTCGGAAACGCGCAAATTTTTGCACCCGAACGGACGGTTTGTTACATTTCAATATACTCTGCTCAAGAAGAAAATTTTTGCCGAATATCTCGATTTGATTGAAATTCGGCGCGAATTTCGCAATATTCCGCCGGCATATGCGTTAGTGTTCGCACAAAAGGAGGCGTCCCATGCAATATCGAATATGTAAAGCATCCGGGAACAAATTGTCTGCGCTCGGCTTCGGCTGTATGCGATTTCCGCAAATCGGCAGCGAGGCAGAACGAATGGTTCTTGCGGCGATTGACGGCGGGGTGAATTTTTTCGACACGGCGTACATTTACCCCAACAGCGAACGGACGCTTGGTATGATTTTGAAAAAATCCGGCAAGCGCGACAGGGTTTTTGTCAGCACAAAGCTGCCGATTTCGATGTGCAAAAAGCGCGAACACTTCGAGCGTTTATTTTTGACGCAGCTTTCGCGATTACAAACGGACTACATCGACTACTACTTTATGCACAGTATTTCGAATTTCGAACAGTGGCAAATGGTTGTTGATTTGGGTGTTGTCGAGTGGCTTGCTGAAAAAAAAGCGTCCGGGCAAATTCGGCACGTCGGATTTTCGTATCACGGTTCGGGCGAGGAATTTCCGCGATTATTGGACGCATATCCGTGGGAATTTTGCATGATTCAGTACAATTATTACGACGAAAATTATCAGGCGGGCAAGCGCGGACTTATGGCCGCGGCGGAAAAAAAGTTGAGCGTATTTGTAATGGAACCGTTGTTGGGCGGAAAATTGGCGAACCTTACGCCCAAGGCAAGCGAGCCGTTTCGCAACGCAAATCCGCTGAAAACCGCCGCCGATTGGGCGTTGGGCTGGGTGTGGAATCACGACGAAGTCACGTGCGTTTTAAGCGGCATGACAAACACCGCCCAAACCGCCGCAAACATACGCGCCGCCTCGGAATTCGCGCCCCTTTCCGATGCTGATTTGGGGATTTACGACAAAGTTATTGAGCATTTCAGAAAATCCTTCCGCGTGAAATGCACGGGCTGCAATTATTGCTTGCCGTGCCCGAAAGGCATTGATATTCCCGCGCGGCTTTCCGCATACAATGCGTCCTATTCGCAAGGTTGGTTCAGCGGCATGATGATGTACGCAACCGGTATGGGAATAATGAGCCGCAACCCGATTTCCGGACACTCTTGCAACTCTTGCGGAAAATGCGAAAAAGTTTGCCCGCAGGGAATTTCCGTTGCCGCCGAAATAAAAAAAGCAGCCCGAAGGTTCGAGCCGCTTCCTGTGCGAATTTTAATAAAAATTATTCGGCTTTTTTTGCGGTAGTGAGTCAAGCATATGTCCTGGTTGAAACCGTGGGACTCCGTCCCACACCCTGCAAACTTTTTGAAAAAAGTTTGACAAAAACTTTCTTAAAAATCGCGCTTCGCGCGATTTTTTATTGCGGTTTGCCAAAACGTGCGTAAAATTTGCGTACATGCATTGTGGTGCGCGACCGGTTGTTTTCGGGTGTCTTTCCCGAAAACGACATTGAGCGCACCGTTTACAATGCATAGCAAATTTTACGTACCGAAGCGCAAACCGCGATATAATTTTTGCCCCGCTTTTTTAAAAAAGCGGGTGGGGGTTCGGGGGCGAAGCCCCTGAGAATCAGCAGCCGACGTTACATAACCCGCATTACCAACTGAATTGTATTGAAATATTTCCCGGCTTCGACCGCCTTCATGTCTAAAGTCCGGTTGTCGTCGCCGTTCGGGTCGATGCTTGCGATATATTCGTCCCAAGCGATGTCGTGGCAAGCCATTTCGCTGAGATTTATGATTTCTCCTGCCTTGCCGAACAATTCCTTCCACCATTCGATACCGCGAACACTTCTCGCAACTTCGGGGTCGGTCCAAAACGGTTGCATTTCCTTCGGAACGTTGTTGCCGAACTCGTATTTTAATCCGGGAAATGCAACTGCAATAAAGCCGCCTTTTTTTACATACGGGACGAGTTTCGGCAACATTTCTTCGTTGTCGCCGAACACATTGTATGCGCCCACCGAAAAAATCACATCGAAATAACGCTCGGCAAACGGCATCGGCTGTGTTGCGTCGAGAATCATCGGAATAATTTTATCCGCAACACCCAACGATTGAAATTTTTCGTGATTAACCGTCGGGTCGGCGAATAAATCTGTGGCGAAAACCTCCGCGCCGTATTCCTGCGCCAAATACACCGCCGACAAACCCATCCCGCAGCCCAAATCAAGAATTTTCATGTCCTTCGTGATTGTGAAATGCGACGCCAATTCTTCGGCTTGTCGAATGCCGTTCGGCCCCCACATGGTGGCGTTTAAAAATTCGAGATTTTTTTCGTCAGCCATAAATTTTTTTGTAAACGTGTCGTTCATGTAATCATCTCCTTTGAATTCGCATTACCATATCGTGCTTACCCATTGCAAAATTGATTCCGTAGAATCAAACGTCAGGTCGCGCCAAGAAATTATGTCGTCGCCCATGCTCCGGCGAATTTCGTAAAATTCTTCTTCGGTTACGGGATGACGTCCGCCTTCAATGCCTTCGAGCCACCCGCCGTTGAAGCGGTAGTAATTTATGCTTCCGTCGTCCCGGCGTTCGGCATAAATGGTGAAACTCGGGATTATTTCTTCTCGTATCGTGGTGGGGTCGGTTGTAACCGTAAACATGGTGTACGACCGATTTCCGCCGTCGCCGGTCAGTTTCACCAAGCTGCCCCAACCGTCCGTTGTAACGCCCACCGAAAACGGAAAGCCCTCAATGCTTCCGATTTCATATGAAGAAACCTCGCTCAGAGCAAGCGTAAACAACGTCGCTTCCGCAAAGCCGTCAATAATTTCAATTGCAAGCACTCCGACATTGCCCCCGATATTAACAACATGTGCGCGGGTTTCGCCGGCGGCGACGTGAATAAAATGTTCTAACGCTACGGCCAACGGATGCGGATTTACGGCAACATCAAGCTGCCCCGAGATATGAACGCGCTCGCCCTCGAAATGCACATCAAAGCCCAAGTGGCGGAGCAGCGAAACGGGGATATGCACGGTGAACCAACCGTCATCCGCCATAAACGTATCGTTAATTCCTACCGGAACCCTGTCGTCGCCGAAAGCAAGATAATTAACCACGCTGAGCGCAACGCCGATTCCTTCGCCGTTATATTGCAACGAAATTTGGCTGCCCCCGGAAATATCGCTGAGTCCGAGCGCGTGAATCACCCCGAACGATACATGCGTAGGGTGCTGTGCGCCGGGTATTGTGTAGGTGTAACCGTCAAAGCCCGCTCCGTTGACGACAATGGCGTAGTCGCCGTCGAACGGCTCGAACGGCATCGGTGTACCGACAGAACCGAAAGAGGCACTCCCCCAAACGAGGAGGTCTGCTTCAATTTCCCGGATAATCCATCGACCGCCGTATTCGGGATAGGCTTGATTTTGCTGAAAAAAGAAAACTCTCGCATTTTCGCCGTTTTCGTCCGTAAAGCTGATGCCGCGACTCGGAAATGTGCCCGCTCCGACATAATTTTCGATGACAAAGGCTTCACCCGGCAACAACACATGCACCGAACCGAAACTGTCGGTGGCGCGGAAGCCCGGTTCGTCGCTGCCGTCCGGCCAATCGAGAAACAACGCCGTCACATTAAAATTAAACAGCGGGAAATTTGCCCATATAACAAGCGTTTCGCCTTCATCCTGCTCCGGCACACGTATGTTTGCACGATAGAGATTGTCGAACGTATTTAAAAATTCGTCCGTTGCGACGTCGATTTGAATTTTTTCGGCGGGCAAATCGGCGGGTAAAGTTTCAGTTTCTCCGCCGCAGGCAGCAAGCCCCGCCGCCATCGCAATCACGAACAACACTGTGCAGATTTTGTTTCGCATTTTTATTCCTCCTTAATTTAAGCGCATCGCTAAAATGCGGCCGGTTTCGTCCGGCAATTCCCATATAAACCGGCTTGCACCATGCAAGCCGTACTGCGTCATAAGCTGATGAAATTCTGCATTGGTGAGCGGTTGGTCTTGTTCGAAATTTCTGTTCCAAAATTCGCCGCTGTGATAATTCACGGCATAGCTGTCACCCGCGCCCGATGATACCCATGTTTCCGTGCCGTGATATTCCCAATGTCCGTACGCTGTGCGCATAACGGATTTGACGGGGGTAAGTTGACCGTTGTTGAAGCCGAGCAATGTGTACGCGCTCATCGAAATGCCCTGTCCATCGACGCCGCTCATTGTAATTAAACGCCCCGCCGGAGTTATCGCTGTATTTTCAAGAGCTATCGGGCGAGTTTGATTATTCGAAAGCAAAAATAATCGTTGCACCAAAATTGATTCGGCAGAAGAGTGGGGGATATACCTTTGAACATCGGCAGTCCATTTTGATGCCAACATGCCCTGTGTGCCGTTGCCGTCAACGTCCACCAAAACGGCATGAGTGCTGAACGGCATTGTGACCGTGTGTTCCGGCGCAGGCAATGCCCAATCCGGTACCGGTGCCGGATTTACGAAAAATTCGGATAACGCGCTCGCAAACGGATGCCGGTTATCATTCGCCGATTGTTCGTTATTTGCAACAAGCGGCGGGGTTTGAAATTGTGCGTCGCTTGCCGGCGGTACGTTATTTTCGGCGGGTTGCGGCGAGGCAGCATTAGGGGATTGCACTTCCGGCGATGATGCGCCGAGACCTTGCGTCGTCGATGACATCCAATATTCAATGAACAGCCGGGATGCGTCGGAATAAGCGTATTCGCCGAAAGAATGGGCGAACTGCCGCACCGCACCGGGTTCGAAGTGAACGTTTTGGTCAATCAGGTCTGCGGAGCTTCCGTGTTCTCGGCGGATTACTGCTGAGATGTCAATGGTTGCCGCGTTTTCGGAAATGTTTTCAAGCTCAAAGAGCAAAATCGCGCCGCCGAAATCGCCGGTCATGCCGAACCCGGTATCAACGAGAGTTTCGCTTACAACGCGAGCGACGAAACGTGCGCTTGCATCGGTATCGCGTTCGACGGCGATAATTTCCCGGATAATGCGCGACGATGCGTTTTCTTCGTTGTCGGCGACTTGTGTGTCCGGGGTTTGTTCGTTTGACGGGCGGTTATCGTGAGGGGGCGCAGAGGTTGAATCCTCGATTGCGGGCGGCGCGCCGTAGGAAGAATCGGGCGCGATTTCGTTTGCACACGCAGTTGCTGCCGCTGCAATGAACAGCACACCTGCCAATGCCAGGCCTTTCTTGATTGCACGATAAACTGCACCCGGCTTCGAGGGAACGTGCGGCAAGTTGCACATGTCCCCGGCGTTCAATGCGCGCTCAGCGCGTGCAAAAATAATTTTTTCAGTCATGTTTTTTCTCTCCTTATGTTTTGGGTTCAGCCTAAAAACGGCGATTCCTCGGTATTCATCATTACAGAAAGCACAATGCCGGTAACGGCATCAACTACAAAGGTGAATAATTCATCGCCGTCGGAGTGGGCTGTTAATTCCTGCGAAATAACCGCGCCGCTCCAAATCGGCGTGTATACATCCAGAAAACCCATGTAACCCACCATTTCGTTAATGCAGAAATTAAATTCCCGGTTTATTTCATTTGCCGCGATTTTTACGGCGTCTTCAAACGGTACGTTCGGAATGCGCGGCGGTTGCGCCGCTGTTCCGTTCTGCGAATCGGCAAACGCGAGCGTGATATCGGCCATTAAAAGATTTCCGGTTTCGCGCCGAATTACATACAGCGGAGAATCGCAGATAATTGTAAGGCCTTCACGGAAAACGGCGGTTTCGAGCGACCCGACCGACCGGAGTTCTTCATATTCGGCCGAGCATTCAACCGAGGGCGTTGCCGCAAAAATGAACCCCGTGCCGATTGTGAGAAAAACAGTAATGCCGGCAATAACCTGCCCGGCTTTTTTTCTGCGAGTGTCCATCACAGAGGAAATTCGATTTTTCACGCCGTCTTTGCCGAAATTTGTTGACAGCGCGGTTTTCAAACCCGATTGATATTTCACAATGCCGAGCAATGTTTCGATGTAGGATTGGCGCGTGTTTTTATCGGCACATTGTAAAACTTCGGCGTCACAAGATATTTCGCACAGCGCGTGAATTTTTTCTGCCGCAAGATACACGAGCGGATTAAACCAATGCATTGCCGTTGCCGCGATTAGCAGATATTTATACAAGAGGTCTTTTCGCCGGTAATGTACGAGTTCGTGCCGCAAAATAAAATGAATGTCGCCGAAATTTTCTGCGGGCAGAAATATTCGCGGCTTAATAATTCCGATTACCATCGGGCTGCCGAACGGACACGCATAAAGCGGAATTTTTCTTGTTATGCCCATTTCCGCGCGAATTTTTTCGTACATTGATAAAATTTGCGCATCGGTAATTTTTTCGCTCCAACGATTCACGACGTTCATAAAACGCAAATGCCGAATTATGTGATGCGCAAGAAATATCACCGCACCGACCAACCATACCGCAAAAACAATCTGCCAAATATCGCGAACGTGCGGGAGGCGCGCGAAAGCGTTCGTCGCACTCTCTGCACCCGGAATTGCGGCGAAGCGGGGGAGAATTTCGCGATTTGCCGCCGCGGATTGTTCGGCGGATAAATAATCCGATTCATGTGATGCAAAATATGACGGTGTCACGAAATGCGCTGTACCGGTCGATGATTCCGCCGAAAACACCGGCACTTCCCGGGTAATGAGCGCATTATCAAAATGCGGCCTGAACGGAATAATCAGCCCGATTACGATAATCAACCATGTGTAATACAGCCGTTTTTCAGAGTAGTATTTTGACAAAAACGGAAGACCGGCCATGTACAAAAAAATAATTGCCGACATTCCGGCCGAGCAAATAAACAGCGTAATAATGAAATTTGTCATCAACCCTTTCGCTCCTTTGCCCACGCCAACAGCTCGTTAATGTCGTCGTCGTTTAATGCCTTATCGTTGTACATGGTGTTGATGAAATTGAGAACGGAGTTATCGTGAAATTGTTTGACAAATTTGCCGGTTTCGAATTTCAAATAATCCTCTTTGTTGACCATCGGAAAATATGTGCGTTCCTTGCCGGTTTTTTCGGTACGCAAAAAACCGCGTTCCACAAGGCGAAGCAATAAAGAAATCGCCGTTTGCAATTTCCAACCTTCGTTATTTCCGTGCTGTTGCATTATGATATTTGTTGTAATCGGCGGCTCGTTCGCCCACACGACTTTCATAATATTAAACTCCGCATCGGGTAATTTTTTTATTTCCACAGAGACGCACCTCCGAATTGTAGTCATTTGTCTACAATGGCAGTATACGAGTGTTTGTATCGAATGTCAAGGGAGGAACGCACAACGCAAAAAAAACAAAAATCGCGCGAACGCGCGATTTTAAGTTTTTGCCCCGCTTTTAACGGGCGCAGTGAGCGAAGTGCGCGGAAATTTTTTCGGCTTCGAGGGAATGTGCCGATGCGGGCGTTTGTCCCCGGCGTTCAATGCGCGCTTGGCGCGCTAATCCTTGTACTGATAATGCGGATACCTCGAAAACTTCGCCCGCCTCGCACGAAAGATTCTTCGGGCGCGTCGGCGGCGTCGGGTTGCGAGAATAATGAAGCAAATGAACATCGTTACGCAGGAAATCGCGAGCGGTACGGCGAGGGTTAAAATATATTCGTTGTTCAAAAAGGCGAGCCTGCCGGTGAAAAGCGGCTCGGGCACGAAGTAGGGGATTTCATAAACATCCGTCGGCGCGAAATCTTCTTCGATAACCGACGGCACGTAGGCGAAAACCGCATCACGTGCGGTAAGTTCAACCTCGTCCACCCGAACATCCTGCACATAAACGCTCACGCGCCCCAAAATATCGCCAATCATAACCGGCGGCGCAAGAGTTTCCGGGGCGGAAAGTTCGTATCGCAACCAATAATGCGACCAGTTGAGCGGCAGCTCGAACGCCAAATCGCGGTCGGCAGCCAAAAGAACCCGCCCGATTTCCACGGGGCTTCCGCCGATTTCCTGAAAAACCGGGGTCGTAATCGAATACGCCGACGAATCGAAAACCGTAACGTATTCCATCGGCAGCGCGAATCCGTAGCGGAACAGCGCGTTTGTGTCGATGAATGCGCCGTTGCCTTCGGCGCGTAAAACGGCGGCAATTAAATGCCGACCGTCGTGATATGCATAGGAAACAAGTGTGTGTCCGGCGGGGGTGGTCCAGCCGGTTTTTCCACCGATAACGTTTTCGTTAAAAAACGCGCCCTGACGAATAAGCTGATTATCGTTCAAAAGATGCCGCGTTTGCGGTTGGCGTTCCGTTGGCGGAATATCAAATCGCGCGCGCGAAATAATGTTGCGAAACACCGGATTTTTCGCCGCTTCCCGCATGATTAACGCCATGTCGTAGGCGGTTGTAACGTGTCCGCGAGCGGGCAATCCGGACGGATTAACAAAAAACGTGTCATTCGCACCGATTTGCGCGGCACGACGGTTCATAAGGTCGGCAAATTCTTCAACGCTGCCCGCAACGTGAATTGCAAGCGCGACGGAAACTTCGTTTGCGGAAGCAAGCATCAGGGCGTGCAAGGCTTCGTAAACGCTCAAAGTTTCGCCCACGTCCATGTAAATGTGAGTGGAATTTCGCGGAATGCCCCATACGGAATCGTCGCAAAATCGGACGCGCTCGGTTAAATCCGACGAATGTTCAAGCACAACGAGAGCCGTCATAATTTTGGTAATACTTGCGGGATATCGCTGAGTTCGCGCGTCGTTTTCGTACAAAACAAGCCCCGTCGAAGCGTCCATCAAAATAACCGACTCGGACGAAACTTGCGGCGGCGGCGGAATTTCGGCATAAGCATCGGAATAAACAAACATGCCGGACAAATAAAACGCTGCGAGGTATAATAAAACTGCGAGAAATTTTTTCAAAAAAAATCTTCCTTTCAAACAGGTGAAAGTCGGGTGGCATGAATGGCAACTGTTTTGGTCGTGGATGACGAAAAAAATATAGTGAAAGGCATAAAATTCAGCCTTGAACAGGACGGAATGAAAGTCGATATGGCGCACGACGGCGAGGAAGCCTTGCAAATGGCGCGAGAAACCGCATATGATTTAATCATCCTCGACGTAATGCTGCCGAAAATCGAAGGCACGGACGTTTGCCGGCAAATTCGCGAGTTCAGCGCGGTGCCGGTTGTAATGGTAACGGCAAAAGGCGACGACATGGATAAAATCATGGGCCTCGAATACGGCGCGGACGACTATATAACCAAGCCGTTTAACATCCTCGAACTTAAAGCGCGAATTAAAGCGATTTTGCGCCGCGCCGCCCGCGAAAAGCCCAAAACGAAATCCCAGATGATTATTGTGCGCGACGTGCAGCTTGATACGCTTTCGCGGCGAGTATTTGTACACGGCACGGAAATTTATTTAACCGCGAAGGAATACGACCTGCTTGAATTTTTGATGAGCAACGTGGAGCAGGTTTATACTCGCGAAACTCTTTTGGCGCGGCTTTGGGGCGCAGATAATACCGGCGATGTTCGCACCGTTGACGTTCATGTGCGTCGCCTTCGCGAAAAAATAGAAGCGGACGCTTCAAACCCGAAATATCTCTACACCAAATGGGGTGTCGGTTATTACTTCCGATAGATTACCTTGGCATCACAGTATTCGTTGGCGGTTGGCACTGTCTTACGTTGCATTAAGCATAGTGCCGCTGCTGATTTTTAATTTCACGATTATGTCGGCAATTCAGGATTATTTTATCAACGACAGAATCAGCGAAATTCAACCGCGCGCCGCAATAATGAGCGATATTGTGGCGCGCTTTAATTTTGATTCGCGCCATATTCAGTCGCGGGTTCGCACACGAAGCTCGGAATGGGATGTGCGCATTGTTGTAATTGATTATCGCGCGCGGGTAATTGAGGATTCAAACTGGGCGGCACTGGATTCGCTTATCGGCAGAACCCTTTTGCGCCCCGACGTTTTTGCCGCGCTTTCCGGCACAAACACTACTTACCTGCATCGCGGCGACGAAAATGTTTTGTACGTAACCGTCAGCACCCGCGACGAAACCAACGGGCATAACGGCGCGGTTATGCTGATTGCAAACGTTGACGATATTTTTAACTCCCTCGCCGAAATTCGTACGCAGCTTTATTTGTACTCACTCGCGGTGGGGCTGCTTGTTTTTGTACTCGTTTTCGCAATGTCGCATCGGATTATTGCGCCGCTTCGGCAAATTGTTCGCGTTGTGCAACGAATGTCGGCCGGGCAGCTCAACTTGCGCATTCCGGTAACTTCCCGCGACGAGTACGCAATTCTTGCCCGCACATTTAACAACATGACCGAAAAACTCGAACAAGTCGAAAAAACTCGCGAAGAATTCGTATCAAACGTATCGCACGAACTTAAAACGCCCCTCACCGCAATAAAAGTTTTGAGCGAGTCGATTTTGTCGCAAAATTCCGTGCCGGAGGAAGTTTCTCGCGAATTTATGCACGACATTAACAGCGAAGTTGACCGCATGGTGAACATCACAAACGACCTGCTCGCTCTCGTAAAGGTTGACCGGCGCGAGCTGTCCATGAACATCTCTCCGACCGACCTGAACGCGCTTGTCGAAAGCATTCTGAAACGTCTTGCGCCGCTTGCCGAGAAGAAAAAAGTCGTCCTTCTGTTTGAAGAAATTCGCCCCGTGCAAATCGACGCCGACGAAGTAAAATTGGTTCTCGCCATTTCAAATATCGTCGAAAACGGCATAAAATATACCCCCGGCGGGGGTACAGTCAAAGTTGTTGTGAACGCCGACCATCAAAACGCTTTCATTACAATTCAAGACACCGGCATCGGAATTCCGGAAGAAGAGCAGGACAAAATATTCAACCGCTTCTATCGCGTTGACAAAATGCGCGACCGCGGAACCGGCGGCACCGGTCTCGGGCTTGCCATTTCGCGCTCAACCGTTTTGCTTCACAACGGCAGCATTCGCATAACGTCCAAGCCCGAAGAAGGCTCGGTTTTTGTGATTCGCCTGCCGATACGAATGACGTAGCGCGCACTACGTGTACTGAACGCCGGGAAAATATTTTTTCGGGGACTCCGTCCCCTCTCGCGCACTGTGTGCGCTGGCCGGGCGGCCCGTCGCTTCGCGACGCCCTGCTTCTCAGGGAGTCATGCCCGAACCCCTGCAAGGGGACTTCGCCCCCTTGACCCCTTCTTAAAAAAACCGCGCTTCGCGCGGTTTTTTTGATGTTTTCGGTCTACATAAATCCCGGAACGATACCGGGAAAAGTTCCGGGAAAAGTTCCAGGAAAAATTCCAGGAAAAATTCCTGGAACGGTTCATGTTATTTGTGCATGACATTTCATTTATACTTGCGTTGCAACCGAGAAACAAAGCAGTCGCTTCCATGCCAAAGGACGTTGTTTGCCATCAGGTAATAATCGCAGTCTGAAACAATTGAGCGCGAGGCGAGAACCGGCGGCTTCAGGCCGGTTCTCGACGAAGGGCGAAATGATTTCAGACGCGACTTATTACTCAGGAAGGGGTTCGCCCTGAAACTGACCGCACCGCTCCGTGCCGAAGCCGCTGTATAACGGTTGCGAGTAACACCATGTACCACCAATGCTTCACCCGTACCACTGCAACACCTGTACCATCCGCCGTAATATATGAAAGCGGGCAGACCCGTTCGGACACGGCCGACCGAACGTTGACGCCCATGTGCACACCTTTTATGTATCGCGGCAACCCGCCGAAGCTCCCGGGACTTCGGTTACTTACTTAAAAAAGCAAATCAAATAAAAATCAAAGCAGCCAAATCGGAACATCCGATTACATACAGCGGACGCTATTGCGAGCGTTCGTCTTCTTCAAATGCGTTCGCGCTTTCTTGAAATTTTCGGGAGAGCCGGTCGCCTTTTTTGTCGTGCTTCTTGTTTTTTTGCCGAAAACGCCATATAATCGCACATATAATTTCCAAAATATAGCGGTTTGCAATTCGGGGCGCATCGGACTTCTCGCACAACCGTAGCGAACGACCTTGAGAACCGTGAAGGCGGGCGGGAAACGCGGGCTTCTGCGCGGCAAACGTCATTGAAAGACAAAGGGGCGATACAAATGAGCGGAGTAAACAAGAGCGACACATGTAAAGACGATTTTTTTATCAGCTATACCAAGGCCGACGAGCAATGGGCGACATGGATTGCCGCAGTGTTGGAGGGCGAAGGCTACACTTGCCGTATTCAGGCATGGGATTTTCAAGCGGGCGGTAACTTTGTGTTGGACATAGACAACGCCCTAACGGAGTGCGAAGGCTTTATTGCCGTATTGTCGCCGGATTATTTTAAATCCGCATACTGCAAGGCTGAATGGACGGCGGCATTAAATGCGTCATTGAAAAAAGACCCGACCGGTGAAAAACGATTGTTTGTACCTGTGCGAACAGAG